>Ga0209117_1000741_pt1 | contig 12366 bp, 13 predicted proteins | sample BlaSpr_A8_OM2_M2_FD_187978 | JGI IMG/M metagenome (GOLD analysis project Ga0209117, IMG submission 187978) | Forest soil microbial communities from Thunder Bay, Ontario, Canada - Black Spruce, Ontario site 2_A8_OM2_M2 (SPAdes) (version 2) | ecosystem: Environmental > Terrestrial > Soil > Boreal...
CCAAATAGTCGCACGCGGAGCTCGCTCGTGGTTGGTCGGAAGTAACGCGGTGCGCTCCGCCGGCCAATTGGTGATCGTTGCGCGGAGTAACGCAATTGTGCCGAAAAAAGCTTACTTGATAAAACGCCCCGCCAGCAAAACGACGCGTGCGTATTTCGTCATCCGATTTCCGCGAGCAGCCGCTCGATCGCCTGCTCAGCCTGCCGGACGTAGCCCCCCGCGAACAGGTTGGCATGGTTCAACAGGTGGTAAAGATTGTAAAGCTCGCGGCGACCGCGGTAGCCCTCGTCGAGCGGCCACGCGGCACGGTAGGCGGCATGGAAGTCCGGCGGGAAGCCGCCGAAGAGCTCGGTCATGGCCAAGTCGGCTTCACGGTCGCCCACGTACACGGCCGGATCGAATGCCACCGCCTTCCCATCCTGGCACGCGGCCGCATTTCCTCCCCAGAGATCGCCATGCAATAGTGACTTCTCGGGGTGGTAGTTGCGAAAGAAGAGTTCGCAATCGGCGGTGAGACGCTCGCCGCGATCGATCATGCGAGAAGGAAGGCGGTGGTGGGCCGCGAGGCGCAACTGCGCATGTAGACGCTGCGCGCGCCAAAACTCGGCCCAGTCGTCAGCCCAGCCGTTGAGTTGCGCTGTGGCGCCGATAAAATTGTCGCGCGTCCAGCCGAACCGGGCTTGCGGCAAGCGGTGCTGCGCGGCAAGCGCGGCTCCGAGCCGCGCGCCGCTTTTGGCATCGAGCGGCGCGAGATCCAACCACTCGAGCACCAGCCAGGCACGCTCAAGGTCGTGGCCCTGGGCGACAACCTCGGGAACCGCGAGCGCGTGCGCCTCGCCCAACGCTCGCAACCCTTCTGCCTCGCAGGCGAGCAGCTGCGCTTTCTCCGCATGGTTCACCTTGGCGAAGTAGCGTCGCTTGCCGCCGGGAATTTCACCGCTCAGCTTAAACGCGCTGTGGATGCATCCTCCATGTACCGGCTCCATGGAGCGTACTTCGAATCGCGAGGCGCTCGCCTCTTCGATCGCCGCCGCAAGCGCCTGAGCGATCGCATCGGGCTTCACGCCGCCTGCAACCTCTCAAGGCCGCGCACAAGATCGGCGAACAGGTCGGCAGGATCCTCGAGTCCGATATGGAGCCGAATGAGCGCTCCGCCGCTCCAAGGTCGCACGCTACGGGCATGACGGATATTCGCCGGCACGATGAGGCTCTCGTAGCCTCCCCAGCTATAGCCGAGGGCGAAGCATTCGAGTCCGTCCACTAAAGCGGCGAGCTGCGCGCGTGAGCACGGCGCTGCGAGCTCGATTGCGAAAAGGCCTGTCGACCCGAGGAAGTCACGCTTCCACAGCGCGTGTCCTGGATCCTCGGCCAGGGCAGGGTGCAAGACCCGCTTTATGGCGGGATGGGTCTTAAGCCACTGCGCCATCTCGAGCGCGCCCTTTTCGTGCTGCTTCAAGCGTGCTTCCAGCGTGCGGATACCGCGCAGCGCAAGGAACAAATCATCGGGACTCGCCGTCTGTCCCAGGTCGCGCGAAGTGTCGCGCAGCCGCGGCCACCAGGCCTCGCTCGCGATGACTGCACCAATCAACACGTCGGAGTGACCCGCCGGATACTTGGTTGCCGCCTGCACGACGAGATCGGCCCCGTGTTCGAAGGAGCGGAAATAAACGCCGGTCGCCCAGGTGTTGTCGTGAATCACCGCGACGCCGCGCGCGCGCGCGGCTTTCGCTATCGCCGGAAAATCCTGGACTTCGAAGGTGTGGGAACCGGGACTTTCAAGATAGACCGCGCGCGTATTGGGCTTCATGAGTTCCGCAATACCGGCGCCAATGAGCGGATCGTAAAACGTGGTTTCAACGCCGTAGCGCGCGAGCGTCTGTTCACAGAAGCGCCGTGTGGGTCCATAGCAGTTGTCGGTTACGAGCAGGTGCTCGCCCGCCTTCACGGCCGCCATGAGAGCCGCCGCCGCGGCGGCAAGGCCGGAAGGAAAGGTGGCTGCGCGATGGCCGCCCTCGATCTCGACCATCAGCTCCTCGAAGGCCACGCGCAGCGGCATATTCACGATGCCATAGGTGGGCAGCGGCTCATCGGCCTCAAAGCGTTCCTGCAGCGTATCCATTTCCGCCAGACTGGAAAAAACGACGGTCGAGGCGCGCGCGACGGGCAGGTTCACGGTGTTGGGACGCGAGCGCGGAGTACGACCGCGCTGCGTCAAGCGGGTGCGTAGCTTCATTTTGCGAGCGGGCGCACCAGCGCCCGCACTTCGATCTGGCTGCGCTTGCCGTGGCGATTTTCGATGATGAAGTCGATCGGCACCACGTCGCCCTCTTGGAGGGGCTTTCTAAGGCCTATCAGCATCACGTGGTAGCCGCCGGGCGCGAGCGCGACCGTCTTGCCGGCCGGAAGCGCGAGCGCCTCGATCGCCTGCATGTGCATGACGCCTCCGGACATGGTCGAGGCGTGAATCTCGACCGTCTGCGCAAGCGGCGAACTCACGCCAACCACCGTGGCTTCCTCCGTACTCCTCAACGTCACAAAAGCGCCGGTCGATTTCTGTGCCGCGACCGTGCCTCTCACCCAAGCCTGGGTCGCGCTCACCTCGGCGCGCGCGACGGCCACCAAAGCCCCGAGGCCCAAGGCGAGCAAAAGCCTCGAGTACACCCACGTGTGCCGGCCCCGGCGAACCCTTAAGCACCTCAAATCAGTTCGCACCAAATACTTGCTCCATCTCTTTACGGATCTGCACCGCCTGGGAGGAGGCGTCGCAATCCACATCGTCCCAGCTTGCGGTCGCGCCTTGCGCGAGGTCGCGCTTGAGCTTCACCTTGTGCGCAAGGCCGATCGGTAGCGCGCGTTTCGCGCGCGAATCGGCTGCGCTCATGAGCTTGCCCCACACGGTGAAACCGCCCTCACCGTCGAGCACTTCGCCCGCCTTGAGCGCGCGCTTGGCGATCGCCACGCAATCGCCGCGCCAGCCGCTGGGCGCCCCGGTGGGCTCGCCGCGCGTGGCCACGTTCGCCACGCTGATGCCCAGCTCGAGACCAATGAGGTGGCTCGGCTTGTACATGGCCGCGTATTGGCCCGAGGGGTCGGTGACGATGCCGTACTCCGCAAAGCAGCGGCGCACGTATTCGTCGGCGGCGGCGAAGGTCACGTACACGCCCCAGCGCAGATCGCGAAATACCGCTCGTCCGTCGCGCTCCAGGCTCGAGACCACTTCGACTTGGCCCGCATGGTGGAGCATTCCCCCCGCCGAGCGTGGCCGCAGCACGCGCGCTAAATCGTCCACGCCGCACGGCGGGAAGCTCAAGCCCTCGGGGGCGGGAGTAAGCCCGGTCGCGTTGGCCACCGCCGTCATCTCGATGGCACTCTTGGTGCCGTCCAAGAACGAGTTAAACATCTGCGCGTTGAAATCGCCGTGCGCGACCCGCTCCTCAGAAAATCCATAGTGGCCCCACACCGTTTGCGGGGTCGAGGCGTGATACGCGGGCAGATACTTGGTGCCCTTGCCGGCGGCGACCACCATAAAGCCCGCGGCGCGCGCCCAATCGACCAGCTCGCAGATGAGCGCAGGCTGGTCTCCGTAGGCAAGCGTATAGACGATGCCCGCGGCCTGTGCGCGCCGTGCAAGCAGCGGGCCGGCGAGCGCATCGGCCTCCACGTTCACCATCACAATGTGTTTGCCGTTCTTGCAGCAGAAAAGCGCGTGCGCGATGCCGGCCGCGGGGCTGCCGGTGCAGTCGACTACCACTTCGGTCGCGGAATGGGCGATCGCGCGCTCGACCTCATCGGTCACGAGCGTGGTACCCGTCTTCGCCGCCTCGTCGAGCGAACGAGCGCCATAGCGCTCGGCCTCCCAGCCCACGCGCCCGAGCGCGGCGCGGGCGCGCTCTGGGGCGAGGTCGATCACGGCGAGCACATGCACCCCGGGGGTGCGGCGCGCCTGCGCGAGGTACATCGAGCCAAACTTGCCCGCGCCGATGAGAACAACCTTCACTGCTCGGCCCTCAGCCGCGCGCTGCTGCAAGAATCGGTGGAGGTTCATGGCGGGACTTGTGATCTGGGGCATAGGAGTTTACCGTTCTCCCGAGGCAACATGCGCCCATGAACCACGAAGCGACCGCGTTACGGGAGGGGCTTACGGCGCGCCTGGCGGCAATTCGGCCCGGGCTCGACCTGCTTGGATTGCCGGCGTGCGTCGTGGACGCGGCCCTGCGCTATCGCATTGTTAACGCGGCCTATGCCGCCCATTTCGACCGCCAGGCGACGGAATTCCTCAACCGCACCTATGAGGAGGTCTTCCGCAGCCGGCTACCCGATGATCGCCGCCAGATGATCGAGCGCGCGCTCGGCGGGGAGACCGTGGCCTCCCACCGGCGCACCGCGGAAGGCCCGCGCGCGGGCGGGTGGGTTCGCGCGCATTACTTTCCGCTGCGCGAGGACGCTGGCGAGGTGGTGGGCGTAGTGATCGTGTTGATCGATTTTCACGAGGATCGCGAGCTACGCCAAGCGCTCGTCGATCGCAGCAAGCAGTTGCAGCTGGTTACCGACAGCATCGGCGTGCCGATGAGCTACCTTGACCGCAATCGCCGCTTTCGCTTTGCCAATCACCCTGGCACCGATTGGCCTATCGCCATACCGGAGGAGGCGATCGGCAAACGTATCGAGGAGGTTTACGACGCGGCAACGCTAGCGATCATCAACCCCGAAATCGACAAGGCATTCGCGGGCGAAAGCCGCATCTACGATCGCCTCGCGCCCACCAAGGACGGCGGAGAGCACTGGGTGAGGGTCCACCTCGTGCCGGATATCGACTCGCAGGGCAAGGTCCAGGGCCTCTACACGATGCTGCACGACGTCGAGGCGGACTATCGGTTGCGCGAAGCGCTCGAGCACCAGGCCGCGCAACTGCGCTACTTCGCCTACTTTGCGGAGAACATTCCCGGCCCGATCGCCGTGGTCGATGCCCAATTCCGCTACGTCTTCGCGAATCAGGTTTACCAGCGCAGTCTCGGCAAGGATCTGGGGGCGCTCGTCGGTCAGAAGGTCGCCGAGGTGATGGGAGCGCAGGCGGCGCAGTATTTCGAGCCCTACGTGGAGCGCTTAAAGCGCGGTGAAACCTGCTCCTACGAGCTTCGCGACGGCCCGCCCGGCGGCGAGCAACGCTGGCTGCTCGTAAGCCTCGCGCCCATCATGGATGGCGAGGGCAGCTTCAACGGCTACTACATCGTGGGAAGCGATATCCACGAAATCAAGCTCGGCGAGGAGCGCTTGCGCGCGCAAGAAGCGCACTTAAGGCTCTTTACCGACAACATCCCCGACGCGGTCGCCTATCTGGATCGCGACCGGCGCTTTCAATTTGCCAACCGGCCCTTTGCCGAGCAGCGCGGCCTGCATCCCGACGAAGTCATCGGCAAGACGACCGCGGACCTGCTGGGGCACGAAGTCGCCGCCTGGATTGCCCAACGCACCCAGAAGGTGTTTGACCGCGGCGAGATCGCCACCTACGAGCGCCTCGTCACCCTCCCGGGCGGCGAGCCGCGCTGGTACCACGTGAAAGCGGTGCCGCATTTAGACACTTCCGGAGCGGTGCTCGGCATGTATGTGGTCGCGCACGATATCAGCGAGGTAAAGGAAGCCCACGAGCTCTTAGCGGCCCACGAGGAGGAGTTGCGCTTCTTCGCCGAGAACATTCCCGAAGCGATCGTCTACGTCGACCTCGAGCGCGGCTGCACTTTCGTGAACAACGTCTTTCTTGCCACCCGCGGCTTTTCGCGCGAATTCGCGCTCGGCAAGTTTCCCGCGGAGGTGTATCCCCCGGCAGTGATGGCGGAGCTCGCGCCGCATCTCGAGCGCGTGGAGCGCGGCGAGGAGCGTAGCTACGAGCGTCTCGCGCGCCTGCCCTCGGGCGAGGATCGATGGGTGCGAGTGCGGCTTACGCCGCGGCGCGACACGGCGGGCGTCGTACGCGGCTACTACGTCGTCTCCACCGATATTCACGACATCAAATTGGCGCACGCGGAGATCGAGGAAAAACAACGCGAACTGCGTCAAGTCATCGATTCGATCCCCTCGCCCATGGTCTACGTCGATGCCGAGGCGCGTTATCGCTACGTGAACGACGCCTTCCTCGCCTATATCGGACTGCCCGCCGAGGAGGTCGTGGGTCGTAGCGTGCGCGACGTGCTGGGCGAAGAGCGCTGGGCGATGTTCGCACCGTTCCTGGATCGCGTAAAAGCGGGTGAAACGCTCGCGGTCGAGCGCTTAATCCGGTTCGCCGACGGACGCAGCCGCTGGATGACGGTGCGCCTTACGCCGCGCTTTTCCGATCAGCGCTACATGGGCTACTACGCCACCACCAGCGATATCCACGAGCAGAAGATGATCGAGGAGGAGTTGCGCCGCGCCCATACCATTCTTTCGGCCCACTTCGACAACACGCCGCTCGCGGTCATCGAATGGGATACGGAGCTGCGCATCGTGCGTTGGTCGGGCCAGGCGGAGACAATCTTCGGCTGGCCAGCGGCCGAAATCCTGGGCCGCTCGCTGCACGGCTGGCGGCACACCTACCAGGACGACGAGCCGGCGGTGGCACGCATGGTGCGCGACTTGGTCGAGGGCCGCGCGCGCCACGCCACCTTGCTGCACCGCAATTATCGCAAGGACGGCTCCGTGATCTGGGTGGAGTGGCACAACTCGGCGCTACGCGACGAGTCCGGCAACGTGATTTCGATCCTGTCGCTCGCGCAGGACGTCTCTTCGCGCATTCAGGCCGAAGAGCGCCTGCAGTACATGGCGACCCATGACGGCCTCACGGGATTGCCCAATAGCGTCCTACTTAACGACCGGCTCGATGCGGCGCTCGCGCGCGCGCGCCGCGCCCGCCGAGGCGTGGGCGTGATGTTCCTCGACTTAGATCACTTCAAGGACGTGAACGATACGCTTGGGCACCGCGTGGGCGATGCCCTCCTCAAGGAGCTTGCGCGGCGCATTCGCGCGGCGCTGCGCCAAACCGATGTGCTCGCGCGCATCTCGGGCGATGAATTCGTGATCGTGCTCGAAGATCTGCCCGACGAGGGTTCTCCGGAGCGAGTTGCGCGCAAGATCCTAGACGAGGTACGCCGCCCCTTCCTAGTCGAGGGCAATGAAATCCATGTGAGCGGAAGCCTCGGCCTCGCGCTCCACCCTGAGGATGGCGCGGACGCTGAGACGTTACTCAAGAATGCCGATGCGGCGATGTATCACGCGAAGGAGCTGGGACGAAATAGCTATCGCATGTTTTCTTCCGAACTCGCGGCGCGGCGTACGCAGCGCTTGCAGATTGAGACGGCGCTGCGACGTGCGCTGCGTGAGAACGAGTTGCTGCTTCACTTCCAGCCGATCGTCGATATCGCAACGGGCGAAGTGCAGCGTGCCGAGGCGCTGTTGCGCTGGAATGACCCGCAGCGCGGTCTGATGCTGCCGCTGGGGTTCATCCCGCTCGCCGAGGAAACCGGTCTCGGCCACGCGATCGGTGCGTGGGTGCTCGAGGCGGCGTGCCGGCAAGCGCGCCACTGGCGCGAAGCGGGCTTAGGGCCGATCGTCGCCTGCGTGAATCTTTCCGCGAGTCAGCTTCGCGATACCTCGATGATTGCGGAGCTGCGTCGCATCCTCGCCAAGTGCGGCTGCGAGCCAGGATGGCTGCAATTCGAGATTACCGAAACCAGCATGGTGCGCGATGTCGAAGGCGCGAGCCTGATTCTCAGCAAGCTGCGCTCGTTGGGGGTGCGTATCGCGATCGATGATTTCGGAACTGGTTTTTCGAGCCTGTCGCACCTGCGTCATTTACCGGTCGACGTGCTCAAGATCGACAAGGGCTTTGTGGCCGATATTGATGCCGGCCACGCTGCCGATGATCATTTGGGACGCCGTAGCTCGACCTCGGTCCGCCGGCGCCGGGGAGAAAGCGCCGGCGGCGCGGCGATCGTCTCGGCGGTGATCGGACTCGCCCGCGGCCTGGGCCTCGACGTGGTCGCCGAGGGCGTCGAGAAACAGTCACAGCTCGCCTTTCTCGCGCGCGAAGGCTGCCGCGCAGCCCAAGGCTACCTCATGTGTCCTCCGCTGCCCGCCGAGGAGTTCGAGCGCTGGCTGCGCTCGCGCGGCACTAAACCCACGCCGAGCCCAATACGGCGCGCCCCGGCTCGCGCCACCCGTAAGCCAGCCGCGAAGCGAAAGAAATAAAGCCTTTAAGGCGCGCCGCCTCGAAACTGCCAAAGGGCGAGCTACGGCAATTTGCCGCGCCCTTCGCGGCGAACCCCCCCGCGATCGATGCCCGCGCCAGCTAAGCCCAACGCCCCGTGCCGCAACGCCCCGCGCAAGCCCAACTGCGCTAACCCACGCGCTTGACAACGAGATAGTTGCGCACTTCCTTCACGCCCTTGATGGCCGAGGCGATGCGCTCGGCGCGCGCGCGCGCCTCGTCGGTTTCCGCCAGGCCGTTGAGCGTGACCACGCCGCTTCGCGTATCGACGTCAATCTTAAGAACGCTTAAGTCGGGATCCTTGAGATAGTCAGTCTTGATGGAGGCGGTAATGGCGGTATCGCTTAAGACCTTGCCGGACTCGGCCACTCCCTGGTTCGCGCTTAAGGCGACCTGATCGGCCACGGCCCCCACCGCCTTGTCGGTCCGCTGCGCGAGTTTGTCGCCTGCCTCGGAGAGCTTTTGCTGGGTTTTCTCGGCCGCTTGGGCGAGCGCCTCCTGGGTATTTTCTCCAGCCTCAGCGAGCTTCTGCTGGGTCCGGGTGATGGCGCTATCGAGCTTTTGTCCCACGGTGCGATCGGTGGCGCTTTCGCGGTCGCACGAAACCAGCGCGAAGCTGGTGAGCGCCGCAAGCAATGCTGCATGCAGAGCAGTCATTTTCATGGTGGACTCCTTAGAATGCCGCGTGACAAATACGTGACCGGCGCGCTCGGCCAGTGTAATCCCCATCGTAGTGCGCGCGGCCTTGCCGCGCCGTCGGCGCTGCCCCCTAACGCGTGTCATCCGCGACCGACAGCCCACTGTCGGAATCGTCTGACGGCGTTTTCGGTCCTTTGCCCAGCCGCGCCGAGAAGGGCGCCGACAGAGCACGGGGGCGGTACGCCCCTAATCTGGCGAAGTGGGATGGCGCGATGTTCGCGCCCCCCAAAAAAGGAGAACCATTCTTATGAGACCGAATCGAAAGCTTCTGGCGGCCGCGCTATTGGGCGTGGGCCTTGCCGCTGGGACCTTGAGCATCACCGGATGCACCCACCTCGGCGACAAAACCGTGGGCGCCACCCTTGACGACGCCACCATCAAAGCGAAGGTGAAGGTCAAGTTTATCGAGGACAAGACTGTCAGCGCTCTGAACATCAAAGTCGATAGCTATAACGGCGTGGTGCAGCTTTCCGGATTTGCCAACAGCCCCGAAGAAGCACGTCGAGCCGAGCAGCTCGCGCGCGAAGTCAGTGGCGTGAAAGTCGTGAAGAACGACATCCGCCTCAAGCCAGCAGCCTAAAGAGTAGCCCTTCTCAAGGAGACCGTCATGCAAACCAGCAGGACCCAAACAAGCCCAATCGGCCGTGACATTCAAAACGTCGTTAATGACGCGCAGGAGCTGCTGAACACGGTGAAGAGCGAGGGCGAATCGAAGCTCGCCGAAGTGAAAGCTCGGGTGCAAACGAAACTCGACACAGCGAAGGACATGATTGGCGAGCTGCAACAAACCGTGCAGGAGGGAACCAAGGTCGCTATCTCGACCACCGACACCTACGTGCGCAGCAACCCCTGGCGCGCGGTGGGCATCAGTGCGGCGTTAGGCGCGCTCATCGGTTTTCTCGCCGCCCGCCGCTAGGTCGACGCGGAAGGTCGCAAACGTGATCGCAGACCTCAAAGCTCTCGCCTCGACCGGACTGCGGGCCGTGCGCACGCGCCTCGAACTCCTGGCCATCGAGCTCAATCAGGAAAAGGCGTGGGTGGTGCGCTACCTCATTGTCGCCTGCGCCGCGATCTATCTTTTGTCTTTTGGCACCTTGCTCGCGATCCTCGCCTTCGCTCTTGCCGTGTCCGAGGAAAACCGCTCGGCAGTCCTGGGCGGCTTTGGCGCGGTATTTCTCCTCGCCGGAGGCGGCGCCATCGTCTGGACGGCGATCACTTCGAAAAGGCGTCAGCCGTTGTTTGAGGAGACAGTCGCCGTATTGAAAGGCGACGAGAAGGCTCTGCGGCATAGCCTGAAAGGCGCGGGCGATGACTAGCCTCGAAGTCCTACGCCAGCGCCGCGAGCTCGTCGTGCTCTCGGCGAGCTTGCAGCGGGCCACGATCGTGCGCCGTCTGCAATACATCGAGAGCAACCCCGCGCGCGTTGCGCTCGGATTCGCCGCGAAAGCAGTAAGCCATCCCCCGCTGTGGCGCCTGGGGAAGGCGGCTGTAGCCTTCGCGGTGCGCGCCTATCGGCGGCGCTCGGCACACCGGGGCGCCAACCAGCAAACCTCTAGTCATTAATTAAAGGAGAACCATCATGCTTTACTGGGCAGCCGTATTCTTCATCGTCGCGTTAATCGCCGCGGTCTTGGGCTTTGGCGGCATCGCCGCCGGCGCGGCTGGCATCGCCAAGATTCTATTTTTCATCTTCCTCGTGGCGTTCGTGGTGTCGCTACTGATGGGTGTCTTCCGCCGCGGGGTCTAATGGAGGAGTCGACATGCTGAAGCTTCACTACCTGGGCGCGCTTGCGGCGGGGTTAACACTCGCCGCCTGCGGCAATGCGCCGGTTTCTTCGTATAGCGAGCCGCACTATGCGTCGAATACGCCCTACTACGGCAGCGGCGCCTACTCCGACTATGGTCGGGTGGTCGGCATTGATGTAGTGCGTGGCGAGGGCCACACCTCCGGCGGTGGCGCGGTGCTCGGCGGCTTGGTGGGCGGAGTACTCGGCCATCAAATCGGTAGTGGCCGTGGCAACGACGCGGCGACCGTCGCCGGCGCCGTGGGAGGGGCCGTGGTTGGAAACCAGCTGGAGCGCCAACGTGCAGGCGCTGACTACTACCACATCACGGTGCGCTTAAGCGATGGTCGGGAGGCGACCTACACGCAAGACTCCCTCAATGGCATCCGCGTGGGCGACCGTGTCCGCGTGGGAAGCGACCGCCTCTACCTCGAGTAACGGCTAGGAGTCTCGGCGGGGGAGAAGCCATGGGGTAAACTCCTCTGCCCCATGGTCTCCCACGTCGCCTTTGCACCACTCCTCGGCACCGCGCGTGCGGCACGCTCTTTTCGGCCGATGCGCGCGACAGCCTCGCTGGGTGGACCTCATTCCTCCCGATCCGTCGCCAAAACTATCTTCGCGGGAGCCGCGCGTGCCTGAAAGCATCGCTGCACGTGTTGAAACCGAGGTCACGCGGCGCACCCAAGAGCTCGCCTCGCTGGTGGAATTTTTGCAGATGACGGTGGAACGCGAGAAGGCCGCTCTCGCGCGCGAGTTGCATGACGAGCTGGGCGGCATCCTTACGCCCGCCAAAATGGATCTCGCCTGGTTGCAGGGTCGCCTCGGTGAGCACCCGGAGTTTGGCGAGCGCATGCGTCGAATCGCCGCGCTCATAGATCAGGGCATCGATCTAAAGCGTCGCCTCATTGAAGACTTGCGCCCGTCGCTCCTCGATCATCTCGGGCTCGTCTCGGCGCTACGCTGGTTCGTGGAAGAGAGTTGCAAATCGGCGAGCCTCGAAGCCCACGTGCACGTGAGCGATGCGCTGGGAAGGCTGCCGCCTGATCTCGAGATCACGCTCTTTCGCCTGGTGCAGGAAGGGGTAAGCAATATCGTGCGCCACGCGCATGCCAAACGCATCGATCTCACCCTGGAGCGCACCGCGCGTGGCCTGCGCGTGACGCTCTCTGATGATGGCGTGGGCATCGCCGACCTGGAGGCCGCGCGCCGGCTCTCACACGGCCTTGCGAGCATGAGGCAGCGCATGCGCTCGATGCAAGGCACCTTCGAGCTCAAAAGCCTCGCAGGCGAGGGGACGAGAATTGAGGTTTTCGTGCCGCTCGCGGCAGCCGCGGGCGATACGCGGGCTCAGTCGGCGCGCGGCAGCTAGTTCTGGCGCGAGGAAAGGAGCTCGCCGATCAGACGCGGGATGGTGCCGAAGTCCTTGCTCTTATCGAGAAAGTAGTCCGCGCCGGCTTCGAAGGCGGCGACCTTGAGCGCCGGAACCGCGTGGTTGGTAAGCACCACGATGCACGCGGGCTTGGCGCCGCTGGCGGCGCGCAGGCGGCGAATCACGCCAAAGCCCGTGCCTTGCGCAAGCTGTAAGTCGACGATCGCGAGATTGATTGTGTAACGGTCACACGCGCTGAGCGCTTCGTCTTCGGT
>Ga0209117_1000742_pt1 | contig 12342 bp, 12 predicted proteins | sample BlaSpr_A8_OM2_M2_FD_187978 | JGI IMG/M metagenome (GOLD analysis project Ga0209117, IMG submission 187978) | Forest soil microbial communities from Thunder Bay, Ontario, Canada - Black Spruce, Ontario site 2_A8_OM2_M2 (SPAdes) (version 2) | ecosystem: Environmental > Terrestrial > Soil > Boreal...
GACAAAGACGATTTCGTCCGCGGCCTGCTCTCCGCCATGCGCGCCGGTGAAACCGTCGGCATCCTCATGGACACCAACATGACCCCGCCGCAAGGCGTGTTCGTCGATTTCTTCGGCATCCCTGCCTGCACCGCCAGCGGTCTAGCCCGCATCGCCCTTCGCACCGACGCCGCGGTAGTCCCCGGCTTTACCGTCTGGGATTCGAAACTGCGCAAATACATCCTGCGCTTTGATCCCGTCGTCGAATTGATTCGCACCGGCGATGACCAGGCCGACATCGTAGCCAATACCGCAAAATTCACCAAAGTCATCGAAGACTTCATCCGCCAATATCCCGATCAGTGGCTATGGGTCCACCGCCGCTGGAAGACCCGCCCAGAAGGCCAGCCGCCGCTCTACTAGCCCTCAGTTGAGGACTTGTGCCCTCCCCTGTGGGTGGACCCTGTGCTCCCCTGTGTCCCCTGTGGTTGCACTTTTTTCTGGATTTTCCGCAATCTGACTTCTCATTTCATCCCCGCGTTGTACACACCCGCCTCGTAAAGCGACAATAGACAACCATGAAGCAAACCCTGCGCAATCTCGCCGAGAAGCTCGGCTGCCGTCTCCTCGGAGACGGCTCCATCACCGTGACCAGCGTCTCCAGCCTGCAGTCCGCCACCAGCCATAGCCTCGTCTTCGTAGATGACGCCCAGCATCTCGACACCGCGCTCCACTCATCCGCCGCCGCCGTCATCGCGGGAGACTTAGCGGCCAGAGACTTCGCCGCCAGCGCCACCGCCTCCAAGCCCATCTTGATTTCCGCCCAGCCGCGTCTCGCTTTTGCCCGAGCCGCGAAGCTACTCCGCGACCCCGACCGCAATCGCATCATTCATCCCTCCGCCATCGTTCCCGCTTCCGCTGAGATCGGCAAGAACGTGGCCATCGGCTCCCGCGCGATTCTCGGCGATCACGTCAAGGTCGGCGATGAAACTACCATCGGCTCCGGTTCGGTCATTGGCGGCAAAACGGGCGACGACGCGGGTGACGCAGTGAAGATCGGAAGCCATTGCCGCCTCGATCCGAACGTCACCATCTACCCGGGCACAACTCTCGGCGACCGCGTCATCGTGCAGGCTGGCGCTGTCCTCGGCAGTGAAGGCTTCGGCTACGTCCGCGATTCCCAAACCGGATGCTACGAGCAATTCCCCCAAATCGGACGGCTGGTGATCGAAGACGATGTCGAAATCGGCGCCAACTCCACCATCGACCGCGGCGCTCTCGACGAAACCCGCATCCACCGCGGCACGAAGATTGACAACCTTGTGCACATCGGCCACAACGTCCAGATCGGCCAGAACGTGGTCATCGCCGCGCAGACTGGCCTTTCCGGAAGTGCGGTCGTCGAAGACAACGTCATCATCGGCGGACAGGTGGGCATCGCTGACCACGTGCGAATCGAAGAAGGCGCGATCCTGGGCGCGCAAAGCGGCATCCCAACCAAGAAAGTGATTCGCGGCAAGGGAGTCGTATTCTGGGGAACACCCGCGCGCCCCATTCGGGAGTATCTTAAGGAATTGGCGTTTTTGTCGCGATCGTCCAAGAAGGGCCGCTGAGCCTCAGAATCGAATGCCAATGTAGAGACGCGGCTTGCCGCGTCTCAGCGCAAGAGCTAAAAGCTAAGAGCTAACGGCTAAAAGCTAAGAGCTAAGAGAGCTGCATTCATGCCCATCCTCGTTATCGGCGGACACACCCGCAGCGTCGGCAAGACCAGCGTCGTTGCTGGTCTCATCGCCGCCCTTCCCAGCTTCCACTGGACCGCTCTCAAAATCACGCAATACGGACACGGCGTCTGCTCCGCCAACGGCGAAGCCTGCGACTGTGCCACCGCCGATCATTCCTGGGCAGTGTCAGAAGAAAAAGACCGCTCCGGCGAATCCGACAGTTCGCGCTTCCTGGTCGCCGGAGCCGATCACTCCTGGTGGGTCCGCACCCAGCAAGGGCGCCTCGCGGAAGCCATGCCTCGCATCCGCAAGATTCTCGCCTCGACGCAAAACGCCATCATCGAATCCAACAGCATCCTGCGCTTCCTGAGACCGGATCTTTATCTGACCGTGCTCGACCCGCGGACCGCCGACTTCAAGGCCTCCGCTCAAACTTTTCTCGACCGCGCCGACGCCGTCTTGCTCCACTCCGTCGCAGACTCCAACGACCCAGCCTGGGAACGCGTCTCGCTCAAACCCGTGATCGACCGCCCAATGTTTGCGATCCAGCCGCCAAACTACGTGACGCCAGAAGTCGTCGAGTTCGTTCGCGCCCGCATAAGCACTCTCCAAAGCTTTTCTCGGCAAACTCTGTAGACTTTACTTCTGCAATTTGACTTCTGCCATCTGAATCGGTTTTCAAAGGTTTTCTCACCTCGACAATCTGACCTCTCACCTCTGACCTCTTTACGCATACATCCCAATCACCCGCTCAATCGCGCGCCGGCACACCGAGCAGAACCTCATATGCCGCGTGAACATGATGCAGTCCACCTCCGGACGGTAATACCCCTTAGACGCGTAGTTTGCGCCTTCGAACGCTCCGACTTTCCCCGCGTACTTTTGCGAATCGAGCATCGCATCTTCCTTCGCGCGCTCTTTGCGGAAGAGTTCATCTATCTCCGCTTCCGGTTTTCCCGCCGCTCGCAGCTCTTTCCGCTGCCGCTGGATGTCCCGTTCAAAGCGATCGAACTCCTCTTTATCCCAGGGCGTCGGCACCGGCGTTCCCGCCGCGACCAGATCCTTCCACTTCAAATTTGCGGGATCGAGTAACGCGGTCACATTCGGCTCCCACGGTTCCGTCTTCTTCTCCGCGGGCAGATACGCAACATCCGACGTATAGTACTCATCCGCCAGCCCGGCGAACTGGTGCCCAAACTCGTGCACACCCACGTATCCCGCCCACAGATTGTCGATCGCCACGGTTGCGTACTGATTGAAAATTCCGCCGCCGCCGTACGTCTGCCCATTCACCAGAATTTCAATGAACTCATACGGCGCGAACGACGCCACATCCCGCAACGCCCGGTTCTCCGTGGTCAGCACGTAGCGCTCCGTGCCAAACGTGTCGTAGGAAGCGCCCACCGGCGACCGCCGGTAAATTCCGCTCGAAGGCCGCGACACGCCCGACTCCTCCGCCGCCGGACACAGGCCCCACACGTTGAAATCTTTCAGGTGCTCGCGAAACGGAGATGTCGAAAACAGCGCCTCCATGAATCGCCGCGCGTCTTTCTCAAACTTCGGACGTTCGGCCGACGTGTAACCGTCGCCCAGTATCAGCAAGTCCACCTTGGTCGCCGGATCGCCCATCTTCTGCAATTCCATCAACGCCCCCGGCGAAGGTGGACGTGAGCGGTCCACAAACTTGTCCTTCGGATCGACAATCGTCTTCCATACTTCCTTCCACAACCCGTGAACTCCGCTCCCCGCGCGCTCTTTCAGCGACACTTCTACGGGCGCATCAGGACTCGGGAAACGCAGCGACTCCGAAAATGTCCGGTTCCCGTGCAACGCCTCTTCCGTTGTCTTCCATTCCCCAAACACGGAATTGAATCCGCGCGAGTACAAGAGCTTCCCGCTCGCCTGCTCGTGCACTTCAAACAGATACTCTCCCAGCTGACTGTCGTCGATGGCCTTGCTCAGATTCCCCGGCCACTCCAGCGGCTCAAGCACCACCCGATCCAGGCTGAACCATTCTTCGTGCGAGTTTCCGGTGTGGTAATAATCGATGCGCAGGGTGCGTGGTGCGGATAAACTTGCGGCAAAACTGGATGTGGAAAAACTGAAGCAGCACAGTAGAAGAGAGGCAACAACAACGCCGAGCGCTCGTTTCATGCCCGGAATTGTACGCTTACGAGCCCGGCTTGATCTCAACCGCCTTGTCGTTTTGATAGGCGATGACTAGCGGCTTTCCGCCATTTGCATAACGCAGAGTGCGCGAACCGTAATCGCCCGAACCCTCCGGCACGCCCGCTCCTATCGCGAAACTGGCCTGTAACTCACTCATCCCGGCTTGCACTTCGTGAGCGTCAATCGCTTTCCAGACATCCACGGGCCAGTGCTTGTACAAATCGCGCGGATCTTCGATGAAGAAAATGTCGTCGGAATAAATCCTGAAGTCGCCACCCTTCACCGCTCCAATCGGAACCGCGTAGGCCTTGCCCTCCAGCGCAAAGCTCGCCAGCACCTGCTTGATCCCTGGAGCCTGCGGAGAAACATCTGTCACCACGTCCTGAATCGTGAGCTTCTGCAAAGGCAGCAGCGTCCCCGCCTCATGCCCGAAATCGGTCTTGTGCCGCTGCAGATCGTATGGATAGTACGTGTGTTGATAACCGAACTTCACCCACACTGGCTGCTTGGTCAACTGGCGCGCCGACTTCAAATCATACGGATGCAATTTCTTCGGCGTGACGTAGTAGTCCGCCTTTAGCGACGTTTCCTGCTTGGGCTTCGAGTCTTCCTTCTTCGCCTCGTGTCGCGCGTACACGATATACGCCGCGCGCCCGCCCGCAAGCACGATGGCGACCGCCAAAAAGACTTGCAGTTTTTTCTGAAACTCCGAATCAAAGGCCATGATCTAAGAACCGTATCACTTTAGTGTAAAGATAGGGTCGTGTGGTGACGGGCCTCTGGCCCGTCCAAAGGTTGCGTAGGGACGGCCGCCCTCGGCCGTCCAAGCCGAGCGAAGCTCGGCAGCTGCCGATGGTCACGGCACGCTGGGATTCCCTATAGAATATGAACAAGCGCAGTGCAGCTTTTGAAGATCACTTTCAAGATCGCTTTTCAAGATCAATGCGCCCTAAAGGAAATTCATGCCAATAGCCCAAGATGACGTTCTGAACGCACTCAAGCAGTGCTACGATCCCGAAATCCCCGTCAACATCGTCGATCTCGGCCTGATCTATGAAATCCGCTTCGACGACGTGCCGGAAGGTCAACAGGACGTCACCGTCGATATGACCCTTACCGCCCAAGGCTGCCCCGAGCACGTCAACATCAGCGCACAGGTCAAGTCCCGCGTCGAGCAACTCCCCGGCGTCCGCAACGCCAACGTCAACGTGGTCTGGAATCCGCCCTGGACCCCCGAACGCCTAAGCGCCGACGCCCGCAAGCAACTGGGAATCGAGTAGCCTCTGAATTCTCTGTAGAGACGCGGCATGCCGCATCTCCGTCGCGGACGCTCAGAATTCCCCCAGCTCCTCAAACGCCTGCGCCGTGCGCTTTTCCGCCAACTCCTCGATTCTGCTTCCGATCTTCATCGCCAGATCCAGAAACTTCGTTCCCTGCCGCACATACGAAGGCAACTCCTCGCGAATTCGCATGAACTGATTCGGGTACTCGGACGCCAGCACCGTCAATCCTACCCCGCCCACCAACACCGCCGCCGGACGTTTCCCCTTCAACAACAGGATTGTAGCCGCTCCCACCGATCCCGCAATCACCGCCCGCTTCCAGTTCTCCATGTCACCTCCCGACCGAGATTGCTCTTCCTAGCAGGCTGCGGAAAACTCTCGCGCTTGATCTTGGGTGGCGCAGCGCTTCAGCGCTGCGGTAACCGCCTTGTTCTGAGTGGGGCTTTAGCCGCTGAGGCCGCACTTTCTGCGCGGGAACTAATCTTCCCGCAGCCTGTTAGCAGAATTCTAAACCAACCCCTCCATGCTTTATACTGCCGCCGGTGCTCAATCGAACAACCCTTATGATCCCATCTCGCATATTTCTCTGCGCGTTTCTCTGTGCCGGCACTCTCTCCTTGGCCCAAACCAAGCCCCGTGCCCGCGACCTCGGCGTCCCCTTCGACGGCACACCCGGCGCTAACAACGCCATCACCGACGTCAAGGGCGTCGAAGTCGGACACACCACGCTCATCTCTGGCAGCGGGAAGCTCAAAGTCGGTGAAGGTCCGGTCCGCACTGGCGTCACCGCCATCCATCCGCGTGGGAAGGATGCGAACGACTCCGTCTTCGGCGCCTGGTTCACGCTCAACGGCAACGGAGAGATGACTGGCACGACCTGGCTCGAAGACTCCGGCTTCCTCAACGGCCCCATCCTTATCACCAACACACACAGTGTCGGCGTGGTTCGCGACGCCGTCATCGCCTGGAAAGTGAAGCGCGGCAACCCCGACATGGAAGGCTACTGGTGGTCATTGCCCGTGGTCGCCGAAACCTGGGACGGTTATCTCAACGACATCAACGGATTCCACGTAAAACCCGAGCACGTTGTCCACGCTCTCGATTCCGCGCACGGCGGCCCGGTCGACGAAGGCAACGTCGGCGCGGGAACCGGCATGATCTGCAACGAATTCAAGGGAGGGATTGGCACTGCCTCACGCGTGCTCGATTCGAAAGCCGGCGGGTACACAATCGGTGTGCTCGTGCAGTGCAATTATGGTCGCCGCGACCAACTGCGCATCGCCGGAGTCCCCGTGGGCAAGGAGATTCCCGAGCACCCCGCCTACGGCGAAGACGTGGGCTCGATTATTATCGTCGTCGCCACCGACGCGCCGCTGATTCCGACCCAACTGAAGCGCATCGCGCGCCGGGCTTCTCTCGGCCTCGGCCGCGACGGCAGCTACTCCGGAGACGGTTCCGGCGACATCTTCGTCGCCTTCTCCACCGCGAATCCGGGAGCGGCCGCTCCCAAGGGAGTCCACGACCTGAAAATGTTGCCCAACGACAGCCTCGATCCACTGTTCCTCGCCACCGTCCAGGCCACCGAAGAAGCCGTCATCAACGCCATGGTCGCCGCCGAAACCATGACCGGCATCGACGACCATACCGTCATCGCGCTCCCGCATGACCGCCTGCGCGAGGTCCTGAAAAAATACAACCGCCTGGCAAAATGAGGCGGTTGCTGATGTGGGGACGCGCGCCCTCGCGAGCCTGCCCTGAGCGAAGTCGAAGGGTCCAAGCCGAGCGCAGCTCGGCAGCTGCCTGCGGTCACGCCAATTCCAGGGTTCGCTATCGCGTTACCTTCGTTTTCACCATCGCGTGCCCGCTCCTGCTTGCAAAGGACTACAATCCAGGTAGTGAAGAAAGCCTACCGCATCCAGCGCATCAAGGGCGGCATGAACTTTACGTGCACGCAGTGTGCACACAGCGTCAGCACGCTGGACTTCGACGCGAAGGGCGGCAACCTCCGCACCCAGGCCGCAACCGCGATCAATGATCACGCCACCAAAGCGCATCACGCACCCTTGATAGTTTCCCCCTCCAATAGTCAGCAGCGCTACTGGCGCTAGTCTCTGAACTCAGCTAACTCATCTCATAAACCAGCCACTGAGCGTTGCTGGAGAAATCGAGATGTTACGCAACAATAGCGAGCGCCCAGTCGGCTGCCCGTGAGATCGAGCCAGCGCCTTCGCGATGCTTCCGCGAACGAATGGGCATCTTGGGTCCGATTCCCTCCCACTGTGAGACCTGCCATCGTTTTCCCAAAAAAGGAAAGCCGCGTAAAAGCGCGATGGGCTGACGATACATACCTCCGTTCCTTCCACCAGCCGGAACAAAACTGTTAAGGTCGCATTTATGGCCACTGAGATCGTTGCCGGCTTGTCGCCTACGTACCAAAACAAACGCCGCTCGATACGCTACAAACTGGACGTCCCGCTCCGGGTTATTCTCCACAAGCAAGACGCAACTCTGATAAGAGAAGGACGGGGCACAGAGCTTAGCGAATATGGGATGTGCATAATGGTGGGAGTGGAATTAAAAGTTGGAGGAGAAGTCGAAATCGAGTTTACTCTTCCGTATTCAGGTGAACCCATTCGAGTCTCCGGTGCAGTGCGCAACCGCGATGGCTATCGTTACGGCTGCGAGTTCATCCCGGACGGCCAAGGAGAACGGAAAGACGTTGCGCGTTTGCGCCAAGTCTTACAAACCTTCGCCGGGGAGAAGTCCTGCTGAGTTACGAGTACCTTGACCTAAACAGGCACCAACTATCCCGAATTGCCATTTATAAAATCGCTTCTAGTCGTTTACTGCCTTATCGGTGATCTCGAGTCCCCTGTCGATGATCGCAAAGGCCTCCCGCAGTTGCCGCTCGTTGATGCACAGCGGAGGATTGGTGTAGAAGGTGTTCCAGCGAACCAAGGTATAGAGCCCGTTCTCCCTGAAGAACTTCCCGAGCGCGACCATCTCATCCGAGGTGCCGTTGAAGGGAGCCATGGGCTGCCGTGTCTTGCGGTCCCGGATCAGCTCGACGATGCCGAACAACCCGATCGAACGGACTGCGCCCACCGACCGGTGTTTCGCCTGTAACTCCGCGCCCAGAGTCTTCATAATCGCGCCCATCTTCCGGGAATTCTCGATTAGATTGTCTTCCTCGTAAACGCGAATGGTCGCCAGCGCCGTCGCGCATCCCATCGGATGACTGTTGTAAGTAAGTCCTCCATAGAACACTTTGTCGTCGAAGTGCTTCGCAATATGTCGCCGCATGCCGACAGCACCCAGCGGAATGTAACTCGAAGTAAGTCCCTTCGCCATACTGAGCAGGTCGGGAACAACCTTCCAGTGATCGACCGCAAACCACTCACCGGTGCGGCCAAAGCCCGACATCACTTCGTCGGCGATCATTAGAATCCCGTACTTGTCGCACAGTTTCCGCACGCCTTCAAGATATCCATCCGGCGGCACAAGAATGCCATTCGTCCCGACGACCGTCTCCAGAATGAACGCCGCAATCGTGTGCGGACCTTCCAGTTGGATGATTTCGTCGATCATAGCCAGCGAAGTTTCCGCCGATTCCCATCCGCGCTCGACGCCGTGATACGGATCGAGCACGCGCACCACGCCCGGAAGTCCAGGCTCAACGGCCCATCGGCGCGGATCGCCCGTAAGGCTGATCGCCCCAGCCGTCGCGCCGTGATACGAGCGATAACGCGCGATGATCTTGTGGCGTCCGGTGAAGAAGCGCGCGATCTTGATGGCATTCTCGTTGGCTTCAGCGCCGCCGTTCGTAAAGAAGAACGTGTCAATATCGCCCGGAGCGATCTCCGCCAGCTTCGCCCCCAGCCGCGCCCGTGGTTCCGTCGCCATGAATGGATTCGCATAGGTCAGCACCGATGCCTGCTCGGTAATCGCCCGAATGACACGCTCATCCCCGTGTCCGATGTTCACCGACATTAACTGGCTGTTGAAGTCGAGGAAGCGCTTCCCTTCCGGCGTCCAGAAATAAATGCCCTTGGCCCGGGCCACCGGGATGGGATCGACCTTGGATTGCGCCGACCACTCAAACAGTGTGTGTTTCTTCGTGAGATCGACCATCTCTTGGCCGGTCATGGCTGGAACCGTAGTTATACTAGTCATAAGATTTTCCGGACCTGCTTAGAACCGGCTCAGAAATACATAGTGACATCCGCGGCTGTCCCTACGTGAGCTGCGCGGTCAATACACTTTTCTTTTCGGCAACATAAGCCAGCGCGGCTTCAAGCACATCCATGGCCTCGTCCATCTGCGCGTCGGTGATGACCAGCGGCATGAGCAGCCGAATCACGTTGCCGTATGATCCGGCGGTGATCATCACCAGGCCATGCTCGTAACAGTATTGTGACACTTGTGTGGTCTCTTCGTCAGCGGGCTCGCGTGTGGTCTTTGAGCGCACGAGTTCGAGCGCCTGCATGGCGCCCAGTCCCCGGACATCGCCGACCAGTTCCCACTGCGCCTGCCACTTCGCCGCACGCTTGCGGAAACGCTCGCCAAGCACGTTGGCGCGCGCGCAGAGATTTTCTTTTTCGATGATGTCGAGCACAGCCAGCGCCGCTTCGCACGCCACGGGATTTCCTCCGAACGTGCCGCCAAGCTGCCCGACGCCGGGCGCATCCATAATTTCGGCGCGTCCCGTAACCGCGGCCATGGGCAAGCCGCCCGTCAGTGATTTGGCCATGGTGACCAGATCGGGCTCCAGTCCCAGTCGCTCGCAGGCAAACATCGCGCCGGTGCGCGCGAATCCCGTCTGCACTTCATCGGCGATCAGCAGAATGCCGTGTTTGCGGCAGATCGCGCCGAGCGTTGGATAGAACTCCGGAGGCGGCGTAACGAATCCGCCTTCACCCAGGATCGGCTCGACGATCACCGCAGCCACCGATTCGGCCGCCACTACCCTCTTAAACGTGTCTTCGATATGCCTGGCGCAGTGCACGTCGCACGACGGATACTTCATCGAGTACGAGCAGCGGAAGCAATACGCGTACGGAATGCGGTACACCTCGCTCGGAAACGGCTCGAAGCCCGCTTTGTACGGATGCGTCTTGCTAGTCGTGGCCATCGCCATATAAGTGCGGCCGTGAAACGCGTCTTCGAAGCTGATGATGGCCTGCCGTTTGGTGTAGCAGCGTGCGATCTTGATCGCGTTCTCGACCGCTTCCGCGCCCGTGTTCACGAGTATGGTTTTCTTCTGTCCCTTGCCCGGCACCAGCGCGTTCAGTTTCTCGCAGACGGCGACGTAGCTTTCGTAGGGCAGCACGTTGAAGCTGGTGTGCAGGAAGCGATCAAGTTGGCGGCGCACGGCGTCGACCACGGCCGGCGCGCGATGTCCGGTGTTGAGGCAGCCGATGCCACCGGCAAAATCGATCAGGCGGTTGCCGTCAACATCTTCGACGACGGCTCCTTCCGTCCTGGCAACAAAGACCGGCGTGGCGTGATAGGCCGCCTGCACAACGGCAGCATTGCGCCGCTTCATGAGGGCTTGCGACCGGGGTCCGGGAATGGGTGTCCGCAGTTGGATGGTAGACATAATTCAGTTCTCAGCTCTCAAGTTCTCAGTTAGTATCTGCCCGCGCCAATGTCAGTTTTACTGGCAACTGACCACTGACCACTGGTTCTTAGTACCAACCAATCGGAGTTTCGTTCAGATTGATGTACACCTGCTTGGTTTCAAGATATTCTTCGATGCCCCACGGCCCGAGTTCGCGGCCAAAGCCCGACTGCTTGTAGCCGCCCCAGGGAGCTTCTACATAAGTCGGCTGCATGTGGTTCACCCACACGATGCCCGCGCGCAGCGCCTTTACCGCGCGCATGGCTTTGAAAATGTCGCGCGTCCAGACGGCAGCGGCCAGCCCGTAGGGCGTGTCGTTGGCGATTTTCAGCGCGTCTTTTTCGTCGTCGAACGGAATCACGGCCGCGACCGGTCCGAAGATCTCCTCGCGCGCGATGCGGGCGTTGTTATCGACGTCGTAGAAGATGGTTGGTTGCACATAGTAGCCCTTCGCGAACTTGTCGGCACGCCCGCCGCCAGCGGCTACTTTGGCTTCCTTCTTACCGATCTCGAGATACGAGCAAACACGGTCGTATTGCTCCTTCGACACTAAGGCGCCCATCTTCGTTTCGCGCTCGAGCGGTGGACCGATCTTAATCTTCTTCGCTTTCTCAGCCATGGCTTCAACAAACTTGCTGTAAATGGATTTCTGCACCAGTATGCGGCTGCCGGCCGAGCAGACTTCTCCCTGATTGATGAAGACGCCGAACAGCGCTCCATCGATGGCGGCTTCGAAGTCGGCATCGGCAAAAAAGATATTGGGCGACTTGCCGCCCAGTTCGAGCGTCACGCGCTTGACGGTATCCGCGGCTTCTTTCACGATGATCTTGCCGACAGCGGCCGACCCAGTAAAAGCGATTTTGTTCACGTCCGGGTGCCTGACCAGCGGCGACCCGCAGCTTTCGCCGAAACCGGTGATCACGTTCACCACGCCCTTCGGCAGGCCGACTTCGTCGAACCATTTCGCGAGTTCGAGCGCGGTGAGCGGCGTTTGCTCGGCCGGTTTAAGCACGCAGGTGCAGCCCGCAGCTAGCGCCGGAGCCAGTTTCCAGGCGGCCATCATCAACGGATAATTCCAGGGGATGATCTGCCCGGCGACGCCCATCGGTTCTTTCAGCGACAGGCTCATCGCGTTGTCGGGAACTGGGTTTACGTAGCCCACGACTTTCGTGGCCAGCCCGCCGTAGTATTCGAAGCACGTGGCCACGTCGGTGATGTCGTACTCGGCCTCAACGATTGGCTTGCCCGTGTTGCGGCATTCGAGTTCGGCGAGCATGGGCAGGTTCTGGCGCACCTTCTCGGCCAGGCGGAAGAGAACGCGTCCACGCTCCTGCGCCGTGGTGGTCGCCCACGGACCTTCTTCAAACGCGATTTTAGCGGCCGCGACAGCGCGGTTCACGTCGTCCGCGTTTGCGTCGGGAACCTGTGCGATCACTTCTTCGGTTGACGGATCATAGACGGGAAATGTTTTGGCCGACTTACTTGTGACCCAGTCGCCATTAATCAGCATCGAATACGTCTTAACATCAGTTGTAACTCCACCAGGCATAACTCCTCCACGAATCGGCTT
>Ga0209117_1000743_pt1 | contig 12332 bp, 12 predicted proteins | sample BlaSpr_A8_OM2_M2_FD_187978 | JGI IMG/M metagenome (GOLD analysis project Ga0209117, IMG submission 187978) | Forest soil microbial communities from Thunder Bay, Ontario, Canada - Black Spruce, Ontario site 2_A8_OM2_M2 (SPAdes) (version 2) | ecosystem: Environmental > Terrestrial > Soil > Boreal...
GGAGCAGTGCCGTCGCGGCCAATGCTTCCTGGGTGGGGATATCGCCCGCGGCAGCAAAAACAACATCGGGTTCCTGGCCCTCATCATTACTGGCCCAATTCCAGATACCAATACCCTTTGTGCAGTGCGTAACCGCAGCATCAATATCCAGGTACTGCAGATGGCGCTGTTTGTCCGAGACAATGACGTTGATGTAGTTTTCCGAGCGCAGGCAATGATCTGCTACGGACAACAGACAATTGGCATCCGGCGGGAGGTAGATGCGGGTTACTGCGGCACTCTTGTTGAGCACTACATCCAGAAACCCCGGATCCTGGTGCGTAAAGCCATTGTGATCCTGACGCCACACGGTTGAGGTAATGAGAAGGTTCAGCGATGCGATCTTGCGGCGCCAAGATAAATGATTGCAGATGGATAACCATTTGGCGTGCTGATTGAACATCGAATCGATCACGTGTACGAAGGCTTCGTAGGATGAGAGAAAGCCGTTGCGACCGGTAAGCAAGTAGCCTTCGAGCATGCCTTCCATCGTGTGCTCGCTCAACATTTCGACAACGCGTCCGTCCGAAGCTAGTTCTGTTCCGTCACGGTCCTCGGGGAAACTTTCAGCGATCCAGAATTTCTTCGAAGCCTGGTAAATTGCGTCCAGCTTGTTGGAAGTGTTCTCGTCGGGTGCGAAAACCCGAAAGCCGTTCATGTTCCATTTCATGACGTCCCGCAGAAACACACCTAGCGGCGGCACATTCTCTACTTCGATGTTTCCCGGGCGGTCGATCTTGATGGCATAGTCGCGAAAGTCAGGTAAGCGCAGCGCTTTCCTGAGCTCTGCGTTCGCGTGTGGGCTTGAACTCATGCGACGCCGGCCTGACGGCATAATTTCGGCGAGTTCCGGTAACACCCTGCCATACTCGTCGAACAGTTCTTCGGGTTTGTATGACCGCATCCAGTTCTCAAGAATGCGCAGATGTTCCGGTTTAGTCTTGACGTCCGCCAGCGGGACCTGGTGCGAACGCCAGGAGCCTTCGAGCCGATGTCCGTCCACCTCCAGCGGTGCACCCCAGCCTTTTGGCGAACGCAACACCACCATGGGCCAGCGGGGTCGCGTGGCAACGCCCGTCTTCCGGCATCCTTCCTGATGGGTCTTAATGTCGGCAATGCAACGCTCCAGCGTCGCAGCCATCGCCTGATGCATGCTGTCGTGATCGGATCCCTCCACGAAGTAGGGATTCCAGCCATACCCGCGTAACAAGTCTTCCAGTTCTTCGTGAGTGATCCGTGCCAGCAAGGTCGGGTTGTTGATCTTGTATCCGTTAAGATGAAGTATGGGTAACACAGCCCCATCACGGATGGGATTCAGAAACTTGCTGATGTGCCATGAGGTCGCCAGCGGGCCGGTCTCGGCTTCGCCGTCACCCACGACCGCCGCCACGATCAGGTCGGGATTGTCAAACGCGGCTCCGCAAGCGTGCGAGAGGACATATCCCAGTTCACCTCCTTCATGAATCGAACCCGGCGTTTCTGGAGTACAGTGGCTGCCAATACCGCCGGGGAATGAGAACTGCTTGAAGAACTCTCGCAGGCCTTTCTCATCCTCGCTTTTCTCCGGATAGATTTCACTGTATGTGCCTTCGAGATATATAGGCGCTAAAACTCCCGGCGCCCCGTGTCCTGGGCCTGCGAGAAAAATCATTTCGAGGTCGTCTCTCTTTATAAGACGACTCAGGTGGGTGTAGATGAAGGCGAGCCCTGGGCTTGAGCCCCAATGGCCGAGCAGTCGGCTCTTGATATGTTCTGGTTTTAGCGGCTCCCGTAAGAGAGGGTTCGCCTGAAGGTAGATCATTCCTAGAGCGAGGTATTTGCACGCGCGCCAAAAAGCATCGATTCTATTCAGCTCATCGGCGCCTAGCGGCGCACCTGCAACGGTTGATCGTGCAATCCCTTCGGCGCTCAGTGGTTCGGTTAGTTCTTCAGTTCCTGTTAGCGAGGTCATTTTCCATTCCTTACTCGTATTTGTGCTCTTTTGACACTTTGGGGTGCAGCAAGCGTCCGCCTTCGTCATGGTTCAACACTCATCCAAAAACTGATTGCACGCTTCTCTCAGTTGACAGCTTGAAAGATCCAGCGTTGCTCCCCGCCTCTACGTTGCAACTCGCGTTGAATTTGTTCGATTTCCACCGCATCGGTTGCAGTGATTGCGAAGTCACCGGCGAGGATTATGTACAGCATGTCAATGAGTCTGTCAGTCGGGATGTTCATCAGTTCTCCGAGCATGGCCTACTCCCCTGGAGCAATTTGAAGATCGCACTTCGTATTCGCAATCCGGCTGCCAGAAGTGACCAGTTGTAAGTGGATGAAAATACCTGCCTACCAATTGGATCGGAAGCTCAGACACAGACATCGAATGACCTGCCAAGGGCACTGACCGAATTTGGGCAGCAAGCCGAAATTAGTCCCAGCCGCTGGCCTGTACTTGGAGTGGCCATAAATCAATCTGCGATAGCTTTATTACGGCTTTTCGGCAGGCGTTTGCTGAACCTGGATGGTGAGAATCTTGTCGGACTTCGTCGTATCAACTTCCACCACTTCACAATTCCCGTTCAGGTCGCGGAGGCGAACTGTTCGCGCGGCCTGAAATCCGGAAGGGCCGGGCTGCACCGTGTCATTGATCAACATATAAGGGCGGAGGCCGGAGCCGGGCTCGCCGGAATGAGACACCTCCACCTTCTGTTCGGTGATTTGCTCACCAGTTGCGCTGGTGTGCTTGGCAGTCGTTGCACGCTGAACAAGATGAAGATTTCCGTCCAGAGCTCTCCCCGGGACATTGACGGAATAGGTTTCCACCACGTAGACCTTTTCTCCAAACCTACTCTCAGATTCCTTGCTCACGCGACGCGAGACTTCGCCTAGCCTGCCTCCCGAGTCGAGCCCGAAAACACGCTCTTCGGTCCTGCCGTCGTTCGGCGCTTGCGTAATGGTATTTTGCCGTATTTTGCTCACTTGCCAATTTCCCGAACCATCGAGGAGTAGCGTGGTTATCTGAGATTCAATCGTATCTTTCGGCCCTCGTTTTCGGAGTTCGTGCATCTTCATAGCGGGAGCCAAACCGCCGTAGATGCTTGGGAGCAACACAGTAGTGTTCGCCTCCTCGACACCATTACCGATATTGTTCGTCTCCACAATTTCGCGCTGAATTGGCTGAAGCCTGCCATTGAGATCGGAAACGGAGGTAATACGTACTAGATTCGAGTCACCACGGGGCAGAACGTGCTTTTCTTCTTCTGTTACCTGCGCGAGTGTTTTCCTCCCATTACCATCGCGACTGAACGTGCGTGTAGTGGTTCGCACGGTGGTAGGATCCAGTTGCAGCGTTTCCGTTTCGATGTCCTGGTAATTTTCAAAATGTCCGTCGAACCCGCGGATCTGGACCGATCGCTTGTCTAGCGTCCGATTGCCGTTCTGCATGTGAGTTTCTGTGGTGCGCGTGGGATTCAGATTGTCGCTATTCGAGTCGGTTGTGGCTGTCCACGACTGGTTCGGCGTCTCCGGTGTTCGGGAATCAAATGTCTGCGCACGAAGGCGGGGATGAAAACAAAAACACGCGCTAATGGCGACAAGTAATACGCCTGACTGACCGCAAATGCGCCGCGATCGCTCATAAGTGTTCACCATTGGTATGGCCATCAGTTAGACCACCATTGCATCTGAGGCCGTCGATTTCCCCTTCTGTCGGTGACAACAATCCATTTCATGCGTACAGACTGAAGTTTTGCTTGGCTACTCTCGTAGACTGGCGGAACCGGCACGAGAGATTTCCTGGCCATCGTTGCTGAATGCATAATGAGCGGCGTCGTTGAGAACATCGTCTTTCTCTCCTTTCTTCAAGATCCCTAGCACGAGACGCCTTCTGCTGCATCACCGGTCATCGATTGTACGAAACACCGGTAGTCGCGTCATATTCGCTCCTATCACACGCAAGAGACCTCTCCGAACCCGGTAATCGCAAGCTGGTCTCCAAAGGAGGCTCATTGCAAACCGCTTTTCAGCAATGACATAAATGTAAGTTGATATAAATGCAAGTATTCCTCAGGAGGTTGCCCGTATTGAGGCATTGACCATAACCGGGCAGGCGACGTGACACGACATTGGGCATCGGGTTACACACAGCGAGGCACTTAGCCGCAACTCGAATTGGTCAGCAATCTGCAACATCCGTGCCGTGCATCAGCATGGCGGCTATGAACGAAATAGAAGCCAAGAGAAAGGCTTCTTCCACGGTGAGCAATCAGGACTAGCTAGCTAAGCTAGGAGCGGGCGATGATCGTTAACGAAAAACAAAAGAGTGGAGCGCAAGGCAGTTCCCTGGAAGTCGTCTGGCGGAATTCACTTTCTCACGTCAGGGTGTCCCTAAGATCGAGACAGGCAAGCAATCCGTACTGCCGGTAGGCAGAACAAGCCAGCAAAATTCGGGCGCGGAGGTCCAATTGGGACGCCAATCATATCTGGATCGCATGAAAAGCGCCGACCAACGGTCAGCTCGCTAATCAACCTCAAGAATGACCGTGCTAGAGTTCCCCCCTTTTGGACAGCCCACAACAGAGGTGGTTCCCGGCGACACTACTGAGATCATCACGCTCTTCCCGGCTGAACCGCCGAACGAATCAAGATTCAAGAATCGATGTACGCATGCGGACATTCGACCGAATGTGGGCGCATTCGAACTGCGATAGAGGAGGCGGCGAACATTTCCAGAATCTGACAGCTCAAGACAGAAGCGGGTCGGAACCATTTGGGAATGCCGTTGCTTCGGTAGGCACCATCTGACGTTGGTGCGACTTCGACATCACTGTCAGGCATATTGCGCCGATCGCTGCCCAAAATAGAATCCGCACCCGCCGACAGAGCGCGATCGTTAATCCTGCTCCTCCCGAAATATGGATGAGTCGGGCAACAATCATGTTTCCGCCCTCAAAGGTTCCTACATTTCCGGGATTGAGTGTACCGACGACATTGATTAGCTTCGTGAGCGCTTCCACAACGAGGGCGACCATCAGGCTCTTTCGCGTGCCCATGAGGAATAGAAGAACGTAAACCTCCAAAATCGCCGTGGCATGACTGGCGAGATTGAGGACTAAGCTTCCCCAAAATATGCTTGGCGCTTTGTGGAAAAAGTCGAAGAGATTCTTTTCAGCCGCTTCGATCACAGACTGCTTGCCATCCAGCCAGGTCTTGATCCATCCGAGCCGTCCGATTGCCCGTGCCACCCCGGAGAACACCGGCCAACGCTTTCCGATGGCCACTCCGCACGCAGTGAGCAAAACCGCGGATCCCAAGGCAGAGAGTAGCGCGTAGACTCTCCAGGTGTGGGACAGCGATAGCAAGAGCACCGCAGCAATCATTCCCGCGATGCTTACGATGGCCGAAGTCAGGATATAGAGTCCACGATCCAGCGTGACTGACGAGATGCTGTTGGCCAAGGGAACGTCCGAACCCAGCAACGATACGCGGGCGGCCTCTCCAAGTACTTGGCCGGGAAGTCCGAGAATCGCGATGGCCTCAGATATCAGCCGAAGGCCAAGTGTGCGGGCAAATGAGACATTCCGGATGTCGCACAGAAATGTGAGCCGCCATGACCAGGTTTTGATGAGATGCGAGAGTCCGCCAAGAAGGAGAACCAGACCGAAGCCCCACCACCCAATCGTCTTAACTTCCTGGAGGACCGTGGCTGTACCTGTCCGAAGTACGAGCCAAACCAGGAGAAGAATCCCCAGGACTGGGACTAAGTAACGAAGAGCTTGTCCTTGCGTTTTCACCCGGTCCGTGTGCACATTGTCCTTCACTTGGAAAGATGACTCATAAATCGAACTCGAACCTGCCATGATGAGCAGTGCATCGGGCAGATCAACGCTTCAACAGCTTGCAAGCGCTCGAAACTAGTGCTTGCCTCTGCTTGTGAGTTTGTCCAAGATAAACTCTTGCACCAAACCGCCAGCAACATGCAGGCCCATTCCGCTTCCAAAGTTTCTGAATACATGCTGAGCATTGCGGTCCGAACTTGGGTAGTACGAGAGGGAAATAGAAGAGGAAATCAGACTGCCCCCCCATGTAGAGTAATTCGGCTGCGTTTTTCCGTTGTCTCCTTTACAGATAAATGCAGCTAAGATGGCGTGGAGCGCCCGGGACTTCTTTGTATCGCTGCCTTGATAGAAATAGCGAGGGTCCTGATGCAGGAGTGAGGGCAGAATGGCGTTGCCGATAAGGCCTTCGGTAGTGGCGTCAGCGAAGCCAGCCCCCACCCGCTTGCCATATCCTTTTGCACCTTGCCGCCAACCACCAGGGGTGTCAGCAGCCTGCTGGACGCCGGCCCACGCAGCCGTGCGGGCGAAGAAAACTGGATTGGTGAGACTTTTGTATGCTAGGTGGAACTTCATCCCCGTGGTGAGAGGCTCGGGATGGGGTTCGTAGGTCACATAAGTATTGGGTATAAAGCGGAAAATGCGCTGCTGTTCTTCGGCTTTGAACTCTTGCGCGGCAACCTCCTTCTCGGAATAACTCACAGTAACTGCCCGCTGCACAGTCAAAATGCGAAGTTTGATGTCGGTGAGAGTTTTGTTCTGCCCGGGTTCGACTGTAATGGACGAACTCCAGTCTGCAAATCCTTCAGCAGAGACAGTGACCTGGTAGACGATTCCTGGCGTAACATTGGGGAATGCAAAGGATCCGTCCTCCTTCGTTACGGCGGCGAGACGATTGCCAGCTGGCCCTTGAAGGACGACGGCGGCATCGGGAACCGGATCGTCGCTGATATCGACCACGGTACCGAGGATGCTTCCTGTCTTTGTATTTGGTGGTTCAGCAGACTGCGCGGACACGGGTACAACAAGGAGCAATCCACCAGCCAGGAAGATCAGTAGCAACAGGTGTGTTACTTTCAGGAACGCTCGCAGTCGCCGGTCAGTCGTAGGTGTATTGGTGTGCATCGTCGACATTTCTAGCCTCTGGACAGGGTGAAATTAATTGTGATCCGGGAGTCAACTTCGACCGGCTCTCCATTCAGCAGGTATGGCCGATAGCGCCATTGCTTCACCGCATCTATAGCGGCTTGAGCCAGCAGCGGCAGGCCGCTCTCGACTCGCACATCCTCCACGCTACCATCCCTGCCGATCACGGCCATCAGCACTACCGCCCCTTCAATCCGGGCCCGGCCAGCCTCAGGCGGATACGTCGGTGCAACGTCGTGGATTAGGTTGGCCTCGGCTACCCGTGAAGCGACACGGATTCTCTTAACGGGGGTCGGCTCGGGCGCTTTCGCGAGAACAGGCAAGCTGCGCGTACTGCTCAGCGCTTCGTTAAACACTCCACCGGGAACTCCGCCGACTACTCCGCCAGGGACTCCCCCGACCACTCCGCCCGTTGTGTCGACCGGAGGTGGTGGCGCTTCTTGCGTCCTACGAATTGGGGCGGGAATGCCGATGCTTGTTGAGGTGTACGTGGGCGTGGGCGCTTGAAGCCTCGTGGCGTTGGAAGCGGCGGCTGCCAAAGGCGGCGCATATAACATCGTTAGCATTTCTCTTTTGGGCAGCGGATCCGTGTGAAACAGCGGAATGACAACTAACGCTAGTAGGAGGAGCGACTGGAAGGCCAGCGCTCCAACTGCCGCCCAGGGATTTCGCGGCCGAGACTTCCCCGATGCAATTAGACTTTCGCTAAATATGTCGCCAGCTTCTACTCCTTGCAGGCTGGGAGAGGCAGAAGACCGTTTTTCCTCCTCCGGCAGCAACGCTGGAAACCGCGAATCAGTTCGCAACCCTGGTCTCCCGAGAGACGGGTATGCAATGCGATGAAATAAGTCGGAAGGATGGTCACAGGTTGCCATAGCGCATTTGATAAAAGCATTTCGAGGGCCAAGTGGAACTTCTTGTAGGCGAAGGAGATGGACCATTGAAATCGCATTGCGTGTGCCCACATGAGGGCAGCTGCCTTCAAAAGGTCATAACCAGATGCAGGTCTGGGCACGGACTGATACGCAAATTCGTTGTGTCATGTGTCGAAGTCGAAAACATCAAAGGTCGACAGCCGTGGACCAGATCCCTTGCATCCTCGATCAGTGCGCTATTTCTGCTTTGGTTACGGTGTCTCAACTGTGTTCAGGAAAGAGAAATGGAGGATAGTCAGCGCATTCTTTGCGGGTTCTGTTCCCCGGCATCGCTGAAGGATCCCCATCTGCGCCGACCAACGTGAGATTGCACGAACGCCCGGCGAGGTGCTTTATGGTAACGGGACTGCCGTAGTGATCAGAACGAGCGCCGAGCCACAAATGCAGCGTACGTCGATGTTCTTTTTAAGTAAGAGTTCATGTGACTGTCTGCGACGTGATGAGCCACCTGGCGCAGCGTCCAGCCGCCATCTCGGTAAGGAGTATCCAGTTGCTGGCCTGAAAGTCCGCGGAGGGCGGCACGCAACCGGGCGGGAGTCTGCTCGATGTCGGTCAGGTATTGCTGCTTCTGTTCTGCCGTAAGCGGGCTGGTGTAGGAAAGCTCTCCGATCGGATAGTGCGGGTCAGACATGGACTTTCCTCCGGATGGGTAGATGATTTCGGAGTGAAATGTGGTGCAGGAAAAACGACAAGGGCCAGCGAATAGCGACGGGGCGACTACCGCACCATGGCCAGGATGCGGACCGGGGGCTCTCCAGGTTTTTTGTTTTTTGCCGGAGCGACGATGATGAGCGAACCGGTGGCAGGCAGCGAGGTGAAGCGCGCGGTTCCTTCCACCACATAGCTTCCGTGGAGGGCGAGTTGCTGCGCCAGCGTGCGGTCGGAGGTCAGGTCCACGGGCGTCTCGATGGCAAAGCCGATGGTGTAGCGAGCCTCCATGAGGAACTCAGCCGCGTCGCGCGCGACGGGAAACGGCGTGGTTGACAGCGCAGTTGTTGACAGATTATCGCGCGTGCCGACGCGGCGGATGGCAATGACGGCTCCTTGCGGAATCATGCCGTGGCGCGATTCCCACGCGGCGATATCGTCGAGAGAAATCTGCGGGCTGCCCTCAAGCGTTGCATTCAAATCCATCACTACCAGCGGAGCCACGAGGCGCCCAGGCGGAATCTCCCCGGCGGCCCAAGTCCCGGGAATAAGCGCAGCGGGAGCGATGATGCGGGTTCTGGATCCTGGGGCCATGGCGTGCGGCGCCGTTGCGCTCTGTCCATCGGTCAGGTCCACCACGTGCGAATAGCGACCCTGCTGGGTGGGGCCGGGGCGCCGGTCGGCGAAGAGCAGAATGGCGAGCACGAGCGCGTAAGCGATGATGAAACTGCGAATCCGCATTTAAAACTCTTCGGCTACTGTAGCTGCTAGTGCTTCGCTGTGGGGCGAGGCTACTGTTGCGCCTCCAGCCTGCGTGATCTGGTAATCGCGATATTCAATGCTTAGAACCGCTGTGCCCAAAACTTTCACCTTCGTTTCGCTCTCGTTGGATTCCGGCAACCAGAAGTCACCGATTTTCTGGTAGCGACGTTTGAAGTCAGTTTTGACAGTCCACCAGGAAGGGTTGACAGCCGGCTCGCCCTCGACTCTAGTTATCGCGAAGTCTTTTGCATTCACCCAAATGTGGCCTCGAAACAGAAACTTGTTCTTGCTTCGCGGCTGCGCATCGAGCACATAGAATTCGTCCGTATCGGTCTTCTTGTAATCAGACACTTGAAATGTGTAGTTCTCGAGCGTGACGGCGGACCGCTGCTGATTCTCATCCCGCATCGACTCTTGTTCTGCCTCCAGGAGCTTCTTGAACACACGGTCCCGCACCGTGCCAGAACCACTCTCCGACACGATCGTGAACTCTTTTTTATTTGGTGCCTGGTAGTCAGTGCGTACGACCATGTCGGCCTTCTTGTGTGATAGACAGTGGCACTCCAGGTGATACCTGCGAACACTGGAGTAGCTTTCCAGTGCTTTGGCACGCACTTCGTTCATCTGTGCGACACGTCCCATCACCTCATCAGCGCTCAGAGGTGCAGATACATTTGCCTGCTGTGCAACTGCCGGGAAGCCGATAATCAACAAAGCGAATACGCGCACAAACCAGCTCCCATCCGATTTCCTGGCCTGGTAAAGCGGAGTCATTGTATGAGTCTCCTGGTGAGATCTAAGAATCCAAACCTGCTCGTGTTTGTCGATGCGCGTTCTTGAGCATCGTTCTCGAACCGAGGTGGTGCGCCCCGCAACTGGGTTAGCGTGAACTCTTCTTTACCGCTTTTTGTTCCTGGCACTGAGGGGTCGAAGAGATAAATCGTGCTCGCCAAAACCGGTCCGACGCGGATTTCACTATGGGGTATCCCAGAGTTTCCCAAGGCATCGAAAAATCTCTGCGTCTCAAAGAAACGGCGCGAAGGCTCGAGCACGATCAGATCTCCGTCCCGCGGTGCATAATGCGTGTCGTAAAGCGGCACAATCTGAAGGTCCGCGCGCCCGCAGGCCTGCAGGTAATAGCCCATGCTCATCGGTCTTGCGGTTGCTACCGTGGCTGCAGCGGGCGCGAACGGACACACCTTTTGCGCTACCTCGCGCGTGTCAAACTCGGACACCTCATCCATTGCAAAGTAGCGTGCGATGTTCTGCTTCTCTCCACCAATTGAGTTCAGGTAGAACGAATAGTAGGGCGCCCAAGACTGCAATTCCAGGAGCGGCCATCCAAGCAAAATGACGGCGGCAGAACCCACAAGGGCCCGGGACAGGACTTTTCCTTTCGCGGCCTTCAGTGTTTGTTGAACCGCATATCCGCCTGCCAGGTAGAGGAAGGGCAGGAGCGGAAGTGAATATCGGATCCACTTGGCTCCGCTGACAGACAGCCCGACTAATTGAACCACCCCCAGCGATAGAAAAAAACACGACGCGAGTGTCCGGCGATCTCGCAAGAGCAATGCGGAACCAACAATGACGGCCATGAGGATTGGAATCGGTGTCTTCACCAGCATCAGCCAGAGATAGTAGAACCACGGCACGCCGGCAAGCAGACGCGAGGGGAAGTTCATATATAGCCTGCCGTCGAAATCGTAGCCAGTGTGCTTGACCCCGTCGTGATGAAGCCAATGCACGATGGCGTTGAAGTTGGCCGGAGAGAGAATGACCGGGTTCACCACCACAAAGGCGAGGAACATCACTAGGAAAAACCGTCCATACCGGAATTGAGACGGCTTGTGAGTCAGCCCCATTCGTCCGGCAAGGAACCAGGCGAGTGCATTCAAGCCAAGAAGGTGAAGAATGTACTGCGAGGCAAGACCCAGGCCAAAGCTGATTGCGCTCAGGTCGTACCATCGCCGTGCAGTCCGGCCCGCATCTGACTGGGCGGCGCGACAGTAGAAATAACAAGCCAGTAGGGTGAAAAAAGTGAGCGGCGTTTCCTCCTTCGTAAGCCGATTCAACGCCACAGGCAAGGGCGCAACTGCCCAGAAAAAACTCGCCGCAAAAGACCCGGCAACACCCATCATTTGACGGCAAAGAAAGTAAAGGATTGCGGTGCTGGCGGCACCCAATAGCACGTTGGGCAGACGAAGCCAGCCCTCAGGGTTTAGCGAGGACCAGCCATGCGTCGCGGCCACTCGGCCCCATCGTTCACCCGCTGTCAAACTGGCCCAAGCCAGCATCTTCGGCAGCATCGGGTGCTCGCTATTGACGCCGACAAAGTGTCCGTGTCGATACTCTTGAACGGCCGCCCATTTGGCCACCTCGTCCTCGGACAGGCTGTTAAAGTCGACCCGGTAGAGGCGAACTGAGAATGCCATGACCGTCAGTAGGAGTACAATCACGGCTTCCCGATGCCGGCCAACGCAACGATATTGAACCTCACTCAGCACAGATGCTCCGGTTTGCGGCGCGCGATTGCGTGATTGCGGTCTCGAACAATTGAGCTCCTCGAACGATGTCGCTCAGCCTTGCATTTACTCCCAGTTCAGCCAATACCTGCTCGATCACCAGCGCAGTTACACTCGAACTCAGTCTCTCGTGAGAGCTCGGGCGAGCGGAGGTACGGACTGTTTCTGGGTCGCCCCTCTTTGTTTGTGGTGTCCTCATGAACCCACCTCCGACGTAAGGGGAACCCTCAGGTGGGCCTGCAGATCACGTACCTCAGACACCGCGTAAGGTCTACGTGCAGATGGATTGAAGTACTGCCACACCTGCAACTCACCGAGAAGTCCGAGCGCCACCAGTTGGAGCCCCACTAGGATCAGCACGGCCGCAAAGATCAGCAGCAACCCGTGTTGCTGCACGACGTCGGTCCGTGTAAGGACCTTCAATACCAGCAGCCAGAGTGCAACCGCCGATCCGAAACCCATGTTGA
>Ga0209117_1000744_pt1 | contig 12331 bp, 10 predicted proteins | sample BlaSpr_A8_OM2_M2_FD_187978 | JGI IMG/M metagenome (GOLD analysis project Ga0209117, IMG submission 187978) | Forest soil microbial communities from Thunder Bay, Ontario, Canada - Black Spruce, Ontario site 2_A8_OM2_M2 (SPAdes) (version 2) | ecosystem: Environmental > Terrestrial > Soil > Boreal...
CTTTACCTTCGTCCAAAACGTGAATAATCATTTTTTCCGGCGTAAGATCCAGAGCGAGGTGAATCTTCTTTTCGGGGCGCTCTTCGTTGCCGTAGTGAAAGGCATTGATGACGCCTTCGCGCACCGACATTCCGATACGGTAGCAGTCATCTTCGCCGAATCCGGCAGCCTCCGCCACGCGCAGACACATTTCCTCGGCGAGATTGACACTCTCGACCTGCGTCTCCAGCGTAACTTCGAGGTGCTTGGAGCCTTCGGACATGCGGGGGCGTCACCAGCGCCCAATTTGGCCCGCTTCTGGGCGCCTTATGGGTAACACACGTACGGAAACCGAGTCAATGGAGGAGCAGCCCTAGCGTCGTCGCATTGTTCCAGTAGGGAAATGGCGGTTCCCCGCAGCAGTTGCTAGGCCCAATAGGAGCGGTCCAGCGTCCGATACTGGATGGCCTCGCTGAGGTGGCGCGGCTCGATACCTTCCGCGGCATCTAAATCCGCGATTGTGCGCGCCACCTTCAGGATGCGGTCGTGCGCGCGCGCCGATAGGCCTAGCCGGGTAATGGCATTCTCGAGTAGCTTTTCTCCCTCCGCCGTAATCGCGCAGTATTTGCGAATCATCTTGGGCATCATCTGCGCGTTGGAGTAGATTTTCTTGTCGGCACGATAACGCTCGGTCTGCCGGTTGCGCGCGTCGATGACCCTTTGGCGCACGGCGCCGGAATCTTCGGAGGAGGAGGGCGCGCGCATCTCCTTGTACTTCACCGCGGGCACTTCGATGTGGATATCGATGCGATCCAGGAGAGGGCCGGAAATCTTGGAGACGTAGCGCTGAATCATCGGCGGAGTGCAGTGGCACTCGCGGGTAGGGTCGCCAAAATAGCCGCAGGGACAAGGGTTCATCGCGGCAGCCAGCATGAAACGGGAGGGGAAGGTCACGGAAACCGCGGCGCGCGCAATTGTGACGGAACCATCCTCCAGCGGCTGGCGCATTACTTCCAGTACATTGCGCTGAAACTCCGGCAGTTCGTCGAGGAAGAGCACGCCATTGTGCCCCAACGAAACTTCGCCTGGCCTCGGCACGGCGCCACCGCCGATGAGCCCGGCATCGCTGATGGTGTGGTGCGGGGAGCGGAAGGGCCGCTTGCCCACCAGGCCGCGAGAATCTTCCAGGACTCCAGCCACGCTGTGGATACGCGTAGTTTCGATGGCTTCCTCGAGCGACATGGGCGGCAAGATGGTGGGGATGCGTTTGGCGAGCATGGTCTTGCCCGCTCCGGGCGGCCCGATGAACAGAATGTTGTGACCGCCTGCGCAAGCCACCTCCAAGGCGCGCTTGGCTGCCTGCTGGCCGTGGACGTCACGCAAGTCGACCGCGTATTGCGCCGCTTCGCTGAGCAACTGGCGCGCATCTACCCGAACGGGCTGAAACGATTCCGGCGAATTCACCAAGTCCACGGCTTGCGGCAGCGATTTCAGACCGAAGACGTCCACGCCCTCCACAACCGCGGCCTCGCGCGCATTTGCTTCCGGAACGGCCACGGATTTCAAGCCAGCTTCGCGCGCAGCCAGCGCCGCGGACAATGCTCCGCGAACTGGCCGCACGCTGCCGTCCAGTGAGAGCTCCCCCAGAAACATGCACTTGTCCAGTACTTTGCCGAAGAAATGTCCCATGCAGCCAGTCAGTCCCAAGGCCATAGGCAAGTCGAAAGCGGAGCCTTCTTTGCGGACGTCGGCAGGGGCGAGGTTGATTGTCACGCCTTGCCCATGGGGAAACTCGAACCCACAGTTCCGCAGAGCGGACTTGATACGTTCGCGGCTTTCTTTCACGGCATTATCCGGCAGCCCCACGACGTTGAAGTCGGTCATGCGCGCGGAGCCTACATCGACCTCCACTTCGACGAGGTAAGCGTCGATACCATAGACGGAAGCGCTGAGCGTCTTGAAGAGCATAGAGAGGAAGCCGCGAAAACGCTGAGCGCAGCATAAACCAATGTGCAACTACACGCCAGAGATAACAATTCCACAGGAGTATCGCTAACACACGGGCAGAGCACCGGGCTTCTTTACAGTAGTCGATGCGGACACGTATATTGGCTTCATCGCGGTGTGCATTTACTCCTTCCCGCGTGAGGTTGGCCAATGATTGGCTGGATTATTTTGATTGCGCTGGTCCTGATCATCGTTTTCCTGATCGGGATGTACAACAGCCTGGTGCGGCTGAAGGTCACCTGCGACAACGCGTGGGCGGACATCGATGTACAGCTCAAGCGGCGCTACGACCTGATTCCCAACCTGGTGGAGACGGTCAAGGGCTACGCGGGGCACGAAAAAGGCACGCTGGAGGCGGTCATCAATGCGCGCAATCGCGCCATGACCGCGACCGGCCCCGGCGACAAAGCGCAGGCGGAGAACATGCTTACCGGCGCGCTGAAGAGTTTGTTTGCACTCTCCGAAGCGTATCCGCAACTCCGTGCCATCGAGAGCTTCACTTCGTTGCAGAGTTCGCTGGCTCAGATCGAGGACACTGTGCAGAACGCACGGCGCTATTACAACGCGGTGGTCCGCGACCTGAACACGAAAATTCAGCAGTTCCCTACGAATATTTTCGCGAACATGCTGGGATTCAAGCCGCGCGAGTTTTTCGAAGTCTCCGCACCCGCCGAACGGGAAGCGCCCAAAGTCAGCTTCGGCGCGCCCACGGCATGACGCGGGAGCCGCACCCGGAATGACCCTCGTGCGACGCGTCGCCATCCGATCCTTCCTTGCCATCGCTCTGTTGGTCGCTTTCCTCTTTCCGTCGGCTTCGGCGCTCAGCACTCGCGAGCTGCGCATCGAAAACTTCCAGTCCGAAACGATTGTTATGCCGGACGGAACGATCGATGTTACGGAAACTATTCAGGCGCACTTTATCGGCGGGCCGTGGCACGGGCTTTACCGAACCATTCCCGTTGAATACGTTACGCCGCAGGGGCTGAATTACTCGCTGTTTCTGGATGTGAAGCATATTACCGACGGGAGCGGGCGGGCGCTCCGGTACGAGACCAGCCGCGAGCGACACTACCGCAAGCTCAAAATTTACGTTTCGGATGCCGACAATTCCACGCAGAACATCTCCATCGAATATTCGGTTTCCGATGCCCTGCGCTTCTTCGACGACCGCGACGAGCTCTACTGGAACGTGACTGGCGATGAGTGGGACATCCCCATTCAGGCCGCCAGCGCACGCATCATTCTTCCCGAAGGCACGACAAATATTCGCGCCAATGTGTTTACAGGCTCCTATCGTTCGCGCGCGCAAAACGCGGACGTAGACATTGCCGGAAACGGCGTCGAAGTGCGGTCGCGCGAGCCGCTGCGCTTGCACGAAGGGCTGACCGTCGCGGTGGCGTTCGACAAAGGCTTCGTTCACGAGCCAACAGCGACGAGCAAGCTTGCCTTATTTTTCCGCAGCAATTGGCCGCTGGGCATTCCCGTCGCGGCGTTTGTGGTCATGTTTTATTTGTGGTGGACGCGCGGGCGCGATCCAAGGCTTCGGCCGATCGCCGCGCAGTATGAGCCGCCGGGCCAGCTCACGCCGGGAGAAGTAGGCACGCTGGTGGATAACTCGGCAAACATGCGCGACATCACGGCGTCCATCGTCGACCTGGCCGTGCGCGGCTACATGGTCATCGAGGAGCACCAGAGGGACCGCATGCTTGGGCTGATGCACGATAAGGACTACAACTTCATCGTGCAGAAGGGTCGCTCGGAATGGGCGAAGCTGAAGCCGCACGAGCAGACGTTGCTGGAGGGTATTTTCACGACTGGAGCGGTCGGCGAATCGGTGTCGATGTCCAGCCTGGAAAACCATTTCTACACAAACTTGCCCGGCATCAAGAGCAACATTTTTTCCTCGCTGGTGGCGGACGGCTACTACAACAGGCGCCCAGATAGCGTCCGTTCCGCGTACCTCGCGGCGGGCGCGGTCGTCGGCTTTCTGTTGATATTCGGGGGGGTGAAGGTCGCTTCGAGCCAAGGCATGGCTCCGCTGACGTTCATCCTCGCGGGAATTCTGACGGGCTTGATCATTTGCGGGTTTGGGTGGTTCATGCCCGCGCACACGGAACAGGGCGCGCGCGCGTTGGAGGGTGTTCTGGGCTTTGAGGATTTTCTGGTGCATGTGGAATCCGATCGCTTCAATCGCACGATTAAGACGCCCGAAATGTTCGAGAAGTTCTTGCCTTTCGCGATGGCACTCGGTGTGGAGAAGAACTGGAGCAAGGCTTTCCAAGGAATCATGACGCAGCCGCCGCAGTGGTATCGCGGCTCCTCGTATGGTTCGAACTTTTATCCGCTCATGTTCATGAACGATCTCAGCTACATGTCCTCGCGAGCCGGAAGCGTGATGACCTCGGCGCCGCGCAGCTCGGGAGGCTCGGGCTTTTCCGGTGGCGGAGGTTTCTCCGGCGGGGGATTCGGCGGCGGCGGCGGCGGCGGTTTCTAACCCGGCTTGGCAAACAATCTTTTGACAATAAACTCCCCAAGAATACAATACCCGCACTCTTCGGCAGGTACGTACTTCATTCATAGGACTCACGAGCAACCCTCTATTTGACCGGGGAGAGTTCAGCGCGCGCTTTGCGCCGCTGAGCTTCTGTACCAGATTGTGGGTCCCGCTGATGTTCGAGGGAGGTCAGCATGGTGCGGGCATTCTCGCTATTCGGAGTGTTGCTTCTTGCGATGGGCGCGGCGCGCGCGCAGGACTTGCCGCCGACAGATCAAGCTGAACAAATGAAAATGCTGCTGGAGCGGATTCAGCAGCTTGAGCGGCGCGTCAACGAGCTGGAAGCAAAAGGCCCGGCTGAGCAGAATCCCGTTTACACCGCCAGCGAATCTGCCGTGCCTGCACAACCGCCACGGGAGGCTGGCGCGCCAGCCGCTGCAATGCACCACGATGTTCAGGAGCAGGCCGCCGCCTCTCCCACAATCCAGCAACTGGAACCGCACTACCCGTCGCTACAAATCCGAGGATTCGGCGACGTGGACTTTTCCGCGACGGACCAGAAGGGAACAAACAGCGGTTTCTCTCTAGGGCAACTCGATTTGCACCTAGCCTCCGCGCTGTCACGTAAGATCAGCTATTTCGGAGAAATCACTTTCAATGCCTCGCCAACGGGATACGGCGTGGAGGTGGAGCGCTCTATCATAAAGTACGACTACAATGACTATTTCAAGCTTTCCTTCGGGCGCTTCCACACACCGATCGGCTATTGGAACACTGCGTACCACCACGGGGCCTGGTTGCAAACCACCATCGCACGACCGGAGATCGTAAGAATCGGGGGCACATTCATACCAGTCCACTTCGTGGGTTTTCTGGCCGAGGGGAACATTCCGTCCGGTGGAGCCGGTCTGAGTTACAGTTTTGGTGTAGGTAACGGCCGTGGCACGATTATCAGTCGACCCGGCGATGCAGGCGACAACAACGACAACCGAGCTTGGGTGGCGAACATCTATTCCCGGCCGCAACGCTTCTATGGCCTAGAGCTGGGCGCCTCCGCATACCGAGACAAGATCACGCTGCCCGACGGCAGGAATTTTCGGGAATTGATCACGTCGGCGCATGTGGTATGGACAAAGGAAAATCCTGAGTTTTTGGCGGAATTCGCAAATGTTAGCCATCGCGGCGTTTTCACCGACATAACCACCAACAGTCAGGGCTTCTATGTGCAGTTCGCTTACCGGCTACCCTGGTTTGAAAGAACGCTGAAACCCTACTACCGTTACGAGTACATACACACGCCGCTCAGCGAACAGGTTTTTACGAACCAAGATCTTGTGGGCTCGATTCTCGGAACGCGGTGGGACATCTCAAGCTACGCTGCGTTCAAGGCAGAATACCGCTACACTAAGCACCAAATCGCCGAGCCGTATGTCAACGGCGCGTTCTTCCAAACGGCTTTTACTTTCTGAGCGATCTGCCAATGAAGCCTCTGACAAAACACACAGCGGCATCCATCCTTACGCTAGTCTCGCTCGCAACGATTCTTCAGAATGGGTCGCCGGCCCAAACTGCCCGTGGGGGAGCGGACATCGCTGTCGTGGTCCACCCTGACACGCCGGTGAGCGACCTCACGCTTGCCGACGTCCGCAAGGTTCTCCTTGGACAGCGGCAATACTGGAACGCCAAGCTTCCGGTGGTGTTGCTCATTCGCGCTCCCGTCGCTCGCGAGCGGGATGTCGTGCTGCGGGTCATCTATCAGATGAGCGAAGCGCAGTTCAAACAGTATTGGGTGGCGAAGATCTTCCGCGCGGAAGCAGCGTCGCCGCCGAAAATCGTCTATTCGAACGATATGGAGTATGAGTTGGTCAGCGGCATACCCGGTGCGATCGCATTCATGGATGCGCGCAACGTGCGCCCCGGATTGAAAGTTCTGCGCGTGGACGGGCACTTGCCGGGAGATAAGGAATATCCTCTGCGATAAGGTGCCGGCGACAGTTCCGACCGGCTAACTTGCCAGCTTCATGCGCCGGACAATTTCCTTGAAACGCGGCTCCGATCGAATGGAGTCAAACATGGGCTCGACGGCGATCGAAACGAGCCCACTGTCGTGTTCCTCGTAAGCCTTCTCCAGCCACTCGAGGGCTTTCTCCTTTTGCTCCAGCCGCATATAGCCCTCGGCGATGCTGTAGGAGGAGACGTAGTCGCGCTTGGAGATTTCCGTCAGCCCATCGAGCCAGCTCTGTTGCACGCCTTTGTACCCGGACTTGGCAAAGTCCTCCGCGATGGATGCGGCTAGTTCAGGGCTGCCGGAAAGCGACAAGACTTTTTCTCGCTCTTCGACCGCCTCCTTGTATTTGCCCGATTGCGCGTAGACTTCCTCGAGTATGCGTCGCGCCGGAGTGAATTTCGGGTCAATGTCGAGAACCTGGCGCAGCTGATCGATGGCTTGATCGCTGCGCCGGGCCAGATAGAACTGCCAACCCAGCGTTGTGTTGATGATCAGCGAGAGCGGGTCCAATTCCCGGGCACGTTTTGTCTCTCGTAGTCCTTCCTCCTGCCGTCCCATGTTCGCCAGGTAGTCTCCGTACCAGTGGTGCGCCGTCGCTGAATTCGGGTTCAACTCAATGGCCCTCCGGAACTCTGTTTCCGCACCAGTCCAGTCCCACTCAAAATGCTCTTTCACGAGCGCGAGGGAGGTGTGTGCTTCCGCGAGTGTGTCATCGATTTCCAACGCCTGCATGGCCGCCGCCTTTGCCTTCGGCCAGGCCTCTGATGGTGGCAGATATCCCGCGTCACCCAGCAAACTATAGGTGTCAGCCAGCCCGGCGTAAGACAGCGCGTATCTCGGATCCTTTTGCACCGCTTGCGTGAAATAGTCCGCAGCCTTTTTGAAGTCTGCTTCCGTCCACTTGTTCCAATAGAACAAACCCTGCAGATAAAGCTGATACGCTTCGACATTTTCCGTAGGCCGCCTGGCCAGCAATTTTCGATCTTCGCCCTCAAGTTTGGGGCGCAGACGGCCGTAAATGTCGGCGGCGATTTCCTGCTGCAACGAAACCAGGTTGGAAAGCTTGCGGTTGTACTGCTCTCCCCAGATTTGTCGGCTTTCCCGCACGTCCTCCAGGCTGACGCTAATCATCAGCTCATCGCCGTTCTGAATAAGCCTCCCAGTAAGAATGGCCCTCACCCCCATGTCATGGCCCAACTTCTGCGGGTCCGTCGGCTGCCCTTTGTATCGAAAAACCGTATTGCGGGCCGTCACGGAAAGGTTCGGCAATTGCGAGAGGCTGTTGATCAGGCTCTCCGTGATCCCGTCGCTGAGATACTCTGTCTTGGGGTCATTGCTAGCATTTGAAAAAGGCAAAACGGCGATAGAGTCGATACGACCCTGCGAGGAGCCGTGTAACACGCGGTCACGTAGATGGCCAACATTCAGGCTAAACAAAAGCAGCGCCAGGGCCAGGGTTCCAGACCAAGCGAAATGAATCCATCGGCGTTTCGTCGGCTGCTCGGACGGCGTACCCGAGGTAATTTGGAAAGCGCGCGCTGAGTCCGTGTCGCGCTTCAACCGCTGCAAATCGGCGCTGAGGTCCGCCGCCGTGCGATAGCGCAGCGCGCGGTCTTTTTCCAGTGCCTTGTTGATGATTTGATCGAGTTGCGGAGAGATGGCTGGATTGAGACGCGCTGCCGGCGTCGGCGCTCGATTGAGAATGGCCTCAAACACTACTCCCGATGTATTTCCCAGAAAGGCCTGCCTGCCCGTCGCCATTTCGTACAGAACAAGTCCGAGAGAGAACAGGTCCGTTCGCTCGTCCAGCTCTTCCCCGCGCACCTGCTCCGGAGACATATAAGCAACCGTACCCATGGAAACACCGGTGCTGGTCAGATGCGGATCTTGCGTCGTGGTGTTGAACGCGGTTCCGGCGTGGCTGAGTGACGCCACCCCCTTGCGTTCCGGCATCAGCTTAGCGAGACCGAAGTCGAGAAGCTTTATCTGGCCGCGTTCGGTTAGAAAAATATTTGCTGGCTTGATGTCGCGATGAATGATGGCCTTTGCGTGAGCAGCCTCAAGGGCATCTGCCATCTGATGACCGTATTCGGGCACGCGTTCAATCTCCAAAGGCCTGCCCGCAATACGATGCTTGAGTGTCTGTCCTTCGAGAAACTCCATGACAATGAAACTCTGGCCGTCGTATTCGTCAACGTCATAAATGGTGCAGATATGCGGATGATTCAGCGACGAAGCTGCTCGCGCTTCGCGGCGGAAGCGCTCAACAGCCGGATGGTCCTTGGAAAGGCGCTCGGGAAGAAATTTCAGGCAGACGTAGCGGCCGAGACGAATGTCCTCGGCCTTATACACGACCCCCATTCCGCCTCCGCCCAGCTTTTCCAGAACGCGGTAATGGGAGATGGTTCGCCCGGTCATAGGAAGGAAAGCGTCCATTCGCGTTCATCTTAGGGTGCGTCTCCGGGCAAGTCAACGCGCACCCGACCCTTAGTTTTTTGTGCAAACTAAGCCGTAAATCTTAAGCACATCCAGCAGCGCGACACCCCTCCAAGCCGGCCAGGCAGTTCGCTCGCGCGTACCTTTCAAGCACTTCTTGCAACGTCATTTCTGACTGCAGGTATTTCGTCTGCCTTGCGCTGCTCCTCGCGCTGCTTAATCAGCGAGCCCCACTGCCGCGATCTCGTCCACCACCATTTTGAGCTCGCCTGCTCCCTCGGTTCCCACGCTGTGTCATTCCTGTGGCTGGCTTTCTTCTCATCTTGTTCCGTCGGCGTTGCCATCCCTGCTTTATCCACGCTTCCCCCGCTTCCTCAAAGACTTCTTCTGCTTTCTTAGCGGCGGCTTCCCGAGCAATTGATCGATCGCGCGCACCAGCGCTTGCCCGGTCGAGCGCAACTCACCGATGCGGTTCCGCGCTACTTGTTCTAGGATGCGCTCCCCGCGTGGCAGTAACGAAACCAGCACGCGTCGCCGGTCGTCACGCCCGCGCGTGCGCCGCACATAGCCGCGCGTCTCCAGGCGGTCGATCAATTCCACCGCGCTGTGATGCTTTAAGGCCAACCGATCCGCCAAAGTCCGGATCGTCGCCTCTTCACCGGCGGGCAATCCGCGAATCGCCAGCAACAGCAGATACTGTTGAGGCTCCAGCCCCGCCGCCTGCGCCACCACGTCTCCTTCGCGCACGAAATGGCGGATTCGGTAGCGCAATTCGGCCAAAGCTCGGTATTCGTCGGAGGTAATCTCCATCGCCATGCCTCTAGTGTATCGTACTGCGATATACAAGCGCAGCGCAGACCGTGGAACGTTCGCGCAGGTAAACGCCTGCGCGTCGATGTGGAACAGGCAATCATGGCCGTTCTTATTTGTCTTTGGTGTTTCTTGGCGCGCGAAAAGCTAAAGCACCTTGCGAAACGCCTTCTGGGTCTTGCAATGCTCGTATCCGTGCCGTTCGTAAAACCCGTGCGCCCGCTCGCGGATCACATTCGACCGCACATTCATCCCCCGGCAGCCGCGCCTGCGGGCCCATTCCTCCGCCGCTTCCAGAAGTTTCGCGCCCGCTCCCGCGCTGCGTTGACCTTCCGCAACGATCAGACTGTTCACTTCGGCTCGCAAATCGCTCTCCAGTAAATGCGACACGCTGACGTGTACCCAACCGATCAAGCCGGCGTCTGCATCGGCGGATTCCGCGACAAACACCGCATGCTTAGAAACAGGGGTGAGCTGCCGCAATCTCGTGGCGACTTGGGCCGCCGTAGCCGGATAGCCCAGCTCTCCGCAAAGCAGTGCGATCCGCTCGGCATCGCCGCGGCGCGCCCTCCGAATCTTCATTTTTGCTGATGCTAACACCTGTGCCATTGATGCCACGCTTCACGCCGTCTTCAGGCGTAACCGCCGCTGCACCGCGTCGCTTCTGAGTTCACGCAATGCGTCCGCCGCAATCCAACGCGCCGAGCGGGATGCCTGTCTCCGAATACGCTCGGCGGCGCGAATCGCCGAACGATTAAGGCGCAAGTTTCTCTTTCCGATATTTCGAAGCGCCCAATTAACCGCTTTGCGCACGAAGTTCCTTTCATCGTGCGCTTCTCGTTCGATGACATGCAAGAAGCGCTCGAACCGCGCATCCGAGGCTTGTTTATCCTTGTAGCTCAAATAAGCCGCCAGTGAAAATGCCGCGCGCTTGACAAATTCTTCTCGCCTGCTGCTCCAGGCCTCGACCTGTGGCCACGCCGAGCTTGCACCCGCGTAAAGATAACAGCAAGCAGCGTCTACGATGTCCCATGAATCAAACTCTCGCGCCCAACGTTCCATCTGCATGGCAGTGACTTTATCCGGTTCTCCGATCAGCGTCGCCAGAATTCGCGCCTCGTGAATCCCCGAAGACCACAACTGCTCGGCCAGTGCATGGTCCTTCCCAATACGCCGCGCAAGCGCATGCAGAATAGGCGTTGAAATTCCATATGCCTTTGGCACTTTGACCCCCAAATAGGCCATCTTGGCGCGAACCTGGTGATTTGCAGCCCTCTTCAATTCGCGCAGGACCCTTGCTCGGCTCCAACGCTCCGCCATTTGCTTGCGCGAAGAACCTTTAAAACGTCTTGTCAGAGTCGAGGAGGATTGTGACCGGGCCTTCATTGACTAGCTCCACCGACATCATGGCCTGAAAAATCCCAGTAGCTACGGTAACCCCAAGCGCGCGCAGGGCCTTATTGAATTCTTCATAGAGAGCAGCCGCTTGCTCCGGCGGCGCCGCGGAAATGAAGCTGGGGCGGCGCTGCCCGCGCGCGTCACCGTACAAAGTGAATTGCGAGACTACGAGGGCCGCGCCCTTGACATCCAGCAGCGACCTGTTCATTTTCTCCTGTTCATCCTCGAAGATGCGCAGGTTTGCGACTTTTTCCGCCAGCGAAGCCGCCACCGCGGGAGAATCTTCCCGGCCCACACCAAGCAGTACCATCAACCCAGCGCCGATTTCCCCGGTGATGCGTCCCTCGACGGTAACCTTGGCGCGGCTCACCCGCTGCACGACAGCTCGCATAAATTAAAGTGTCGTAGCTCCACTCGCTACACAACCGCCTGCGTTTGCACGTAGCTACTGGTCGGCCTTTTTCTCTTTCGCCGGCTTCCTCGGCAACAGCTCCGGCAATTGCGCCACGTTGTATGCAAACACCGCGAGCACCTGCGCGCCTTCGGTCAAGTCATCCCAGCGCACGTGCTCCAGCCTGTCCGCCTGCGAGTGATGCATTTTGTCGTAGTCGGCAACGTCCTGCACGCACCAGAAGCCCGGCACGCCGGCTTCGTCAAATGGCACGTGGTCGGAGCCGCCCTCCCTGCGCAGGCTTGGCTCTGCCAATCCGATTTCCTTTGCCTTGGCGAGAGGATACAGGACGTGGTCGATTGTCTCGCGCACCGCATAATTCCCCATCAAGCCGATAGTAAGCACCTTGCCCGTCCCCGTATCGTGCACCAGCACGCCGGAAATCTTCGGCAACTCGTCCTTGTGCGCCTTCACGTAAGCCCGCGAGCCGTTCAAACCCTGCTCTTCGCCGGTGAAGAGCACAAATCGGATCGTGCGCTTCGGCTTCACTCCGACTTTCTGCAGGGCCCGCGCGGCAGCAAGCACCGCCATCGATCCCGTTCCATTGTCTGTCGCGCCGGTGCCCAGGTCCCAGGAATCCAGGTGCGCACCGATGATGACAACTTCGTCGGGCTTCTCGGTTCCGCGAATCTCCGCCACAGTGTTGTACACCTGCACCGGCTTACCGCTAAGGCTTCCTTCGATGCTGACCTCCGCCTCCGCGCGCCCCTCCTCCTGCAGACGCCACAGCTGCTCATAGTTCTCCCGA
>Ga0209117_1000745_pt1 | contig 12317 bp, 9 predicted proteins | sample BlaSpr_A8_OM2_M2_FD_187978 | JGI IMG/M metagenome (GOLD analysis project Ga0209117, IMG submission 187978) | Forest soil microbial communities from Thunder Bay, Ontario, Canada - Black Spruce, Ontario site 2_A8_OM2_M2 (SPAdes) (version 2) | ecosystem: Environmental > Terrestrial > Soil > Boreal...
ACACAGACGAGGATTGAGCCTGCTGCGCAGACCTGGCTATCTAGAATCTCGCAGGCGCCTCAAGCATAGCAGTCGCGGCCCAGTGTACATGTCGATGGTCGACAGAGAATTCGTGAAACAACCAGAGGCATAGCGACCTCGCCATCTTCCCATCTTCCGCATCACAAGCTGAAGCAAGATGGGCTTGATCCCCAGGGACATCGCAAGCCCGATTATCTTTCCTTAAAGGCTCTGTCCGCCTGATCCCGCAACGGCTTGATCAAATATGAGAACGCGGTCCGGCCGGGCGTCTGAATAAAGACGTCGACCGGCATGCCGGCAACCAGCTTGGCGTTCCCCATCCGGGCGAGTTCCACGGGTTTGAGCAGCACGCGAACGGTATAGTAGCTCGTGCCGGTTCGCTGATCCTGGGTCAGATCGGCCGAGACCATACTTACTTCTCCCTCGATTTCAGGCGTCGTCCTTTGATTAAAAGCGCCGAACCGCATTGAAGCGGTTTGGCCGACATAGACCTGATCGATATCGCGCGGCGCAATCTTGACCTCGACGGCCAAAGCGTCGGCATCCGGGACGATCAGCATGATCTGCTCGCCGGGCGATATAACCCCACCGACAGTATGCACCGAGAGCTGGTGGACGCGCCCGTTTTGCGGCGCACGAATATCGATCCGATTGAGCTGGTCCACAGCGGCGGTCTTGCGTTCAGCCGTCTCGGAAATCTTCGACCGTGCTTCGATCAGGTCCTTGCCGACCTCGGTACGGAGATCCTGATCGATCTGGATGACCTGAAGCCCGATCTCAGCAATCTTACCTTTGGCCTGCGCGATCATGCCGGACAGCTGACTACGCTCACCTTCAAGGCGCGCGGTATCACGCTCCAGGGCTGTCAATCGGTTCATCGGCACAAGGTTCTTCTGCCAGAGCGTACGGACACCCTCGAGCTCCTGGTGAATGAAATCGACTTCCTTTTGCTTGGCCTCGGCCTGTCCGAGGTATCCTTTGATTTCTTCCTGAAGCTGCGCGCTGCGCTCCTTGAGCTGCGCTTTCTGTCCGCCCCTAGCCTGCCGGCGCAGATCAAACAAACTCCGTTCGGCGGCAATCGCACGCGCGGCTTCGGAGTCAGGATCGCGGGCACGTTCAAGCAGAACCTTGGGAAATAATATTTGATCTGCACTGTCCCGTTCAGCCTCGAGACGCGCCTGACGCGCCAGCAATTCGTCGAAGCTCTTTGTAAAAATCGTGGCATTCGCAAGGGTCTGGGTCTCGTCCAGACGGAGCAGTATGTCACCGGCTATGACGCGGTCGCCCTCGCGTACGCGTAGCTCGCCCACCACGCCGCCGGTCGGATGCTGTACCTTCTTGACACTCGAATCCACGACCAGCACGCCTTGGCCGATGACAGCGCCCGATAGTTCGGTCGTTGCTGCCCAGCCGCCAATGCCAAATGTCCCCAATCCCAGGAGGACGATTCCGGTCACCATGTAGCGCTGGATGGAATGTAGCGCCGGCGTTGCCTCGCCACTCATCGGATCCCTCCTTGGCTGTCCGCGACAACCTTCAGAGGTGTTCCCGGCCGCAGTACCTTCCTGAGAACATCGTCCCTTTTGCCGAACGACTGCACCCTTCCTTCAGCAAGGACCAGGACGTGATCGACGCCATCAAGTGCCTTGGGACGATGGGCGATCACGATGACGATTCCGCCGCGACGGCGCACACCCAATATGGCTTCAGTCAAAGCTTCTTCACCATCTGAATCGAGATTTGAGGTCGGCTCGTCGAGCACCACGAGAAATGGATTGCCATAAAACGCACGGGCTAGTCCGATACGCTGACGCTGACCGGCCGAAAGCGTCATCCCCGCCTCACCAACCTTTGTCCCGTATCCGTCGGCAAACGATAGAATGAGATCATGTGCGCCCGCCGCACGAGCTGCGTCCAGTACGGCAGCCGGAGTTGCATTCAGATCGAAGCGCGCAATATTGGTTGCAATGCTGCCGTCGAATAGCTCGACATCCTGCGGCAGATACCCGATGTGACGGCCAAGGGCCTCCGAGGACCATTGATCAAGAGCGGCATTATCGATCTTGATTCTGCCACGAAGCTGCGGCCAAACGCCCACCACCGCCCGCGCAAGCGACGACTTGCCGGATCCACTGGGACCGATGATCCCGAGCCCCTCCCCGCTCCGCAGCCTGAACGAAACATCGTTGAGGATCAGCTTCTCCGAGCCCGGTGCGGTGACATGGATCTGATCGACAGCAACCATCTCAACCGGTGATGGCAGCGCCAATGGCTCCTCTTCCTTGGGCAAGAGCGTCAACAGCTGGTCCAACCGCCGCCCCGACTGCCGGGCGCCCACAAAGCCCTTCCAGTTCGCGATCGCCAGTTCGACAGGAGCCAGCACGCGGGCCGTCAGGATCGAACTCGCAATGATGATGCCTGCGGTCGATTCCTGATTAATGACAAGATAGGCGCCGACCGCAAGAACCAGCGATTGCAGGATTGCGCGGAACGTCTTCGACATCCCGCCGAGACCGCTGGCGACATCGCTGGCTGCCTCATGAGCAGCCAGGTACTTTTGGTTGGCCGCTCGCCAGCGCAGCGCAGCCTGCCGGCGCATGCCCATGGCCTGCAATACCTCGGCATTCCGCCTTCCCTCGGCGGCCAGTGAACTCCGTGATACCGCAAAGCGGGCAAATGCCTTTGTCGGCCCCCGCGTTCGAACCTCGGTCAGGATGGTGATCGCAACCAGGACCAGAGCCCCGATGAGCGCGGTAACGCCAATCCAGAAATGAAACAGGAAGCAGATGCCGAGATAAACAGGCATCCAGGGAAGATCGAACAGCGCGGACGGGCCGCCGCTGGCCAGGAAGCTGCGCACCTGGTCGAGATCACGCAGCGGCTGCAACCCGTCGCCGTCACCCCTGGTCTTCAACGGAAGACGAACCAGAGCGTCAAACACTCTAAGCCCCAGTGTCTCGTCGAGATAGCGGCCGACGCGGGCGCTGATACGGCTGCGGATCAAATCAAGCGCGCCCTGCAGCACGTACAGGACGATTGCCAGCGCCAGAAGTGCAAGCAGCGTTGGCACGCTGCGGCCCGGCAGAACGCGATCATAGACCTGCAGCATGAAAAACGAGCCGGTGAGCATCAGGATATTGCTCAGGCCGCTGAAAGCGGCCATGCCCCAGAATATCCGGCGACAGGAGGCAAGAAACGCAGCGATTTCGGATCTCGGCGCATCATAATCTGCTGTCAAACGCGAGCGATCGGTGAACAATTTCCGACGTGTCGTTTCGAGCAGCTGTCCCGCCGTTTCGGGGAGTTGTCTCATGCGCGACAACGGTCTCGCCCGCTCAATCAGAATGCGCACGGCAGCAACAAAGACTGCCATGCGCGACACTTCAATGTCTTCGATATTTTCGGGCGGGGGGAGTTCCCCCCGCCTTGCAAAGTCAGTCATGGCAGTAGTCCCCCCGAGCCACGTCTCGCTTGGGATATTCCCAAGATAGAAATGACATCTAACTCAGAACGACGAGACGCAAACACTACGCGAAATGAAAATCCATCTTGTGGAGGTCAGCCAGCTTGGTGTTTTTCAACGTCAGCGAGTCGCCCGCACTATCCGCAATGACAACACTGGGGCCGCTCTGCGTTGCATGAGCCAACACGTCCGCGAAATTGTCGAAAACGCTCTTGCTGAACTGCACCACATCGTGGCCCGGTCCTTTTGCCGTGAAATCCATGATAACGTCATGTCCGAAATTCGGTGCAAACACGAACGTATCAGGGTGTCCGTTGCCAACGAAGAGATCGTTGCCCGCAGTGCTCGTCAGCTTGTCGCTGCCGGTCGAGCCGAGAATCGCCTCGCCAGAACTCTTGGCAATGGTCTGGCCGGAGCCGTCGACCTCCTGCGCGGTGAACACATGCACCTTGTTCGACAGGTGGCCCGTGGTGAAGCTCCAGCTGCCATCGTCAGCCGCCTTGACCGTACCCAGCGAGGTGCTGCCTTCGTACAGCTTGACCTGGCTGTGGGCGTCGGTAGTGCCTTTGATCGTGGCGACATGGCTAGAGTTCTCGGACACGCTCGTGAACCCGACCGTCGACTCGGGCTCCGTCACCGTGACCTCCTCGGCCTCGGACGCGGCGCTGGTGGTGCCCGCAGCATCGGTGGCCGTTGAGGTGAAGCTGTGGCTGCCGTTGGCGAGATGGCCGGCCTCGAAGCTCCAGGTGCCGCTGTCGCTCGTGGCGGCGGTGCCGATCGCTTTCTCACCGTCGAAGATGTCGATCTTGCTGTTGGCTTCCGCGGTTCCGTTCAGGACGAGGTCGTGAAGGGTCGTCGTGCTGCCGACCGCCGCACCGCCGTGCGAGTAGGACATCATTGTCGGCGCGTCCGGCTCGTGGGTGTCGATGGTGATGGAGAAGGCCTCCGACGCGGCGCTGGTGTGGCCGGACGCATCGGTGTCGGTCGCGGTGAGACTATGGCTGCCGTCGCTCAGCTCCGACGCGGTCAGGCTCCACTGGCCGTTGCTGTCCGCCGTCGTGGTCCCGATCTTTTCCGTGCCGTCGAACACATCCACCGTGCTGTCGGCGACGGCCGTCCCGGTCAAGGTCGGGGCGTTGTCATTCGTGATGTGGTCGCCGGCGGCCTCTCTGTCGTTCGATAATGAGCTGATCGTGGGCGTATCCGGCGGCGGTGAACCAGGGTCTGGCGGCGTTGAACCAGGGTCCGGCTGCGTCGTGCCGATCACCGGGTCGAGCGGCTTCGACACGGGACTGACATTTCCGGCGGCATCGGTCGCCGTCGCCGTCAGGCTATGAGCCCCGTCGGAGAGGGCAGCCGTCGTAACACTCCAAGCTCCCGACGCGTCCGTCTTCCCAGTTCCGACGACATTGGTGCCGTCGTAGACCGTGACGGTGCTGTCGGCCCCTGCCGTGCCGTGGAGCTGCACGTGGTTGGTGTCGACGGTGGTGTCGCTGACCAGAGTCGGCGCGGACGGCGCTTTCGTGTCGACGGGAGCTGCCGGGCCGGTCGAACCAGTTGAGCCCGTCGTCGTGCCGCCGGCGTCCGCCGTCGTGCCGCCAGTGCTCGTCGTCGTGCCGCCAGTACTCGTCGTCGTGCCGCCGCCATTCGCCGATGTATTGAGGGTGGCAGCCAAAGCAGCGCCATCGTTGACATTGCCTGAAGTGGTAACCTGATAATTTGCACTGCTAAGGCCACCTTTCTCCAAATACCAATCTCCATAAATTCCAGCACCAATATGATTATTGGAGATATTAACATTCGTGGTCGGAAAGCTGCCTTTGGAGGAGTCGACATAGACCGTATAAGCACCGCCTACCAACAAGTTGTCGGTGATTGCGATGTTGTTGATCGGGCCCATTTCGTTATCGATCATTATGGCGTCGGTTTGATTTTGATTATTAATGATCGAATTGTTTTTCATCAGAAGCGAGAAGTCGGCACCGTTCCCGCCGTTGACTTGCATGCCGTTGTAGTGGGTGCCCGGTCCGCTGTAAAAACTATGGGCGTAGTTACCTTCGATCACGACCTGGCCGGCGGCTAGTGCAAACGGACTGCCAACGTCGTGGACGTTGTTGTTGTAGATTGAGACTTGACTGTCGCCCGTGACACAGACCCCGTAGGTTCCAGTCACACTGGTATTCACCCCGGCGCCGGCAATATCGCAGTTCTGGATGACGACGTTTTTGAGACCGCCTGAGACATAGACGCCCGTCCAATCCGAGTTGGTGTCCTTGATTAAGCAGTTTTGCAACGTGACATTGCTACACTGGATGTTCACTGTCCCAGTGAAGATGAGGCCGCTGTACACTCCTGGCGTAGTGATGTCATTGGATGTTGCGTTTACCAAGTGTGTGCCCGTAAGCACGCCCGTATTCGTTGCATCAGGCCATGAAGTTGTTGTAGCCAAAGTCTTTCTCCTTGTTTGTTCGGCATCAATCGGCAGTTCGATCCGCGCCCGAACTGAGCTCAAACTGAGCGACGTCCCCAATTACGGGATTAGCCGCTCCGAACTGCCTCACCTGCCGGGCTCGCACTGATCGGTTGCGCACGGCTTTTTTGGGACGACATGGAGGCTTGCCTGAGGTGATTTTTCGCGCCTCCGCCAAATTCCGCGACAGAAAGACAAACTCCCGAACTGCCTCGATTAAATGTCAGATACTAGACGATTCGCAAAGGTCCGTGCGCCCGACCAACACTCCACACCGATCTTTGGACGGCACCTACTGCTAGATAAACACCATCGCAAAAAAAATTCTTCAATATTTTCGCCTGCATTTAATTCAACAATCCCTGCGCATAATCTATGCGACATGATAATGGGCTCGAGTTATCATTTTGCGCGAGCGGCCCGTGACGTCATCGCCATTGCCGCGCAGGATCGGAGGCGTTCTTTGCAGAGGATCGACGGCCCCAAGAACCCTTGTCGAGCCCTCGTTGCCGAGGCTGCGGGTCGCCCGCGAGCTGGATGCCATCGTCGCTCGCCGGGGACGGCCTGCCATGTCCGTCTCCGACAACGGAACTGAGCGGCACGGCAGCCCTCCAATGGACTGAGCGCAGCGGGGTCGGGTGGCACTACATCGCACCGGGCAGGTCCCAGCAGAATGCCCCCATAGAGAGCTTCAACGGCCCGCTGCGGGATGAGCTTTTCAACGGCTGTTCACGCCGTGGCGCAGGTCCGCTCGACCCTGGCCGACTGGAAGAACGACGACACAGCTTCAGGCCGCGCAGCGCGCCCGCCGATCTGACGCCGGCAGAATCCGCCAAACGCAGCACCGCCGCACTGCAACGAGACGGAGGCGCTTTGCAAGCAGGACGGGCTGCGCGTGCAATCCCGTTGCATCGCCACTCCACCCGGCGCTGGATGAAACAAGGGGCTCAGCTCAGGCCACTCGCCGTGGCGGAATCGCACGCTTATCAAGCGAGTGACGACAATATCCATCATTTAATTCGGCAGCATCAGATGTTATTATAGCCTGCTGTTCGATTGTCGTCTGGGAGCTTTTTGGACGTGAGGCACGATCTTGCCACCTGGCCCACCAACCGGAGTGGCAAATTCCCAAGCTGACCGGCTGGATCGGGGAGGACCGACCCTACTTCATCACAGTTGTCGGGCGGATGTTGCAAGATTCTATGGAGTCGCCATCAACCAACTGGCAATTCCGAATTCTACTCTTCTCGCGTGTAAGCCGTTGTGAAGGACTCCGTCATGTTGCTGATCTCGCGCCGAGCTTTCATTATCATGATAACTGCGGTCGATGTCGCTCAAAGAGCCGCACGCGCTGACATCGACGACCTATCGAGTGATGCAGGGAATCGCACCTCTTCTGTGGGTGCGGTGCTTGCCGCCGGCGTGCGCGATGCTGCCGTGACGTTTCCGGACGAGACCAATACCGGTGTTGTCGACAAGACGAGTCTGAAACCATCAGGCTCGATCACCACGAGCAGAGATGAACAGGTCATTCGCGGGCTCGATATCTCAGGACTGGTCCAGATCAACCACAACGCGGTCACGCTCGAGAACTGCAAGATCACCGCTGCTTCCTGGAGCGTTGTCACGGTTGCGGATGGAGTTACGGGAGCGGTTGTCCAGAATTGCGAAATCAACGGTCTCGGCAGCAGCGGGAACGAGGGCTCCTGCGGCATCAGCGGCCACGGCACCTTCATCGGCAACAACATCTACAACGTGGAAAACGGCTTCAGCCTCGCCGGAGGCTCATCAGTAATTGAGAACAATTATATCCATAACCTGCAGGCCTCTGGGTCACCGCATTACGACGGTATCCAAATCGACGGCAACGTTTCCGACGTGACCATCAGCCACAATACGATCATCAATGACCACAACCAAACTTCGGCGGTCATGATCGATAACGGTTTTGGACCGATCTCCAATATTCAGGTTGACAATAACCGTCTGATCGGGGGCGCGTACACAGTTTATTCGGATGGACGCCAGGGGAGCGGACCGATATCGAACGTTTCCTTCACCAATAATCGGATGGGCAGAGGACATTGGGGGTATCGAGCGTTCAGCCGGAACATGCCGACATGGAAAGGCAATGTGGACGACGTTACCGGACGACCGATCTAACAGGGCTAATATTGGGCAGGAAGATGGCGCAGGCGTCGCTTTGCGCGCAACGAGACGTTCTTCAGAGCTCCTGAACTTGCTTCCCCCTCGTTCTCCCTTGCAAGCCGCGGCCGAGCGGAAAGCTGTCACCCATCTGCGAGAGGGGGATGAGTGAACGGCGGGCGTGTAAAGCCATCGGCTGCTTCCGCATGACCGCGATATACAAGCCGATGACACCGCCCTTCGCCAACGCATGAAAGCGATCGCGCGTGAACGCCGCCGCTTCGGCTATCGGCGCCTGCATGTTCTGCTCAAGCGGGAGGGCTATGCTGTCAAGGAGCTGTTCCGGCTGTATCGGAAAGAGAAGCTCGCGGCGCGCCGCCGTGGTGGTCGCAAGCGGGCGATCGGGACCCGGGCGCCGATGATGGTTGCGGGGGCCCCGAACGAGCGCTGGTCACTCGACTTCGCGTCGGATCAGCTCATGGACGGCCGCCGCTTCCGCATTCTGACGGTCGTCCATGACTGCACGCGCGAGTGCCTGGCGCTGGTGGCTGACACCTCGCTCTCCGGCGTCCGGGTGGCCCGGGAACCGGACCGGCTGCTGATCGAACGCGGCAACCCGAAGATGGTCGTCAGCGACAATGGCAGCGAACTCACCAGCAACGCCATACTGGCCTGGACCGATCATGCCCGCATCGACTGGCACTACATTGCGCCAGGCAAGCCCATGCAAATGCCTTCGTCGAAAGCTTCAATGGCCGCCTGCGGGACGAGAATATGCATCGTGATCAGCAACGACGTCGCAGCTTCCGTCATTTCGGAAAAACCAACCCCTGCCTGCGACCTCCTTCCACCAGCCGTCACCGGTCACAGAACGACGCAAGCTTACTACACCAAAACGCCACGCACTCTTGTCCCCATCGTATGGCTCGTCAGAGAGGAGGTCCTGATATCGTGGTACCACCCAAGTGTGGTCCAACACTTCCCATTCCCTTAGCTTCCCTCCCAGCCAAACATCAAAGTGATCCTTGATTCGCGTTCCTGGCGGGTTTGGAAACAAGGAATTTATGTGGGCTCCTCCATCCTCATCCAGCCTTGTCGGAAGGGCCTCGACAACCCTCCTCAGAAGCTGAGTGCCATCTAGGCCACCACTCCAAAAATTGTCGCCCGCCTTGGCAGCAGTATCGGGAGCATAAGGAACGTTGGCGATCAACAGATCGCATGTCCCGCTGATGGAGTCGAGCAGATCGCTGAGGACAAAATCAATGTTGCTCTTCTCGTTCAACGCAGCATTGAAATTGGAAAAAGCAATGGCACGAGGGCTGACGTCTGCGCCAACTACTCTGGAAGAGTGATCGCTTGCAAGAATAGCGTGCACCCCCGAGCCTGTCCCAAGATCAATGGCGCGTCTACGGGGGATTCTGTTGACAAAGCCTCCGAGAATGAAGCTCTCTCCCCACAGCCACATGACCTGATTGATTGCAGTGTTTTTCTCCGCCTGATCCGTAACGATGTATTTCCCGAAACATGGAAATAAGCACAGGTTCGCTGTCAAGAGGTCCCCGGTCTTTTCGACCAATCTCATTTCGAGAGCCGCATCCACGAACGAGCATGTCATCTGGTTCGCTATGAGGTCTGCGCTCACCGGATGGCCATCGATGAACAGCGTAATCAGGTTGTCTATTGGATCGTTTGGCTGAGCAATCCAATTGGATCGCATTTTTTGCCAGAAATTCACTCCCAGGCGCGGGAATACCCCAAGGCGTGCTGCGCAATTTGCGAGGTCATACCCGCAACTCCGCAGCACCTGGATGAAATTGGCCATTCGTTCATGCCGGTCCAGGATGGCCGGCAACGGAATTTGACGGGAAACTGTCGGCAGGAGCGTTGTTGTCTGTTCGTCAGGCTTGAACGACATCATCGCGCCCGGGCCATTGTTCGACTGCCCTTGCCGTAACAAGGCCAGGAGTTCGCCCTTTCTGCTTGCCAGAGCTGCCCGCATTTCAGCATCAAGCGCGCCCGCTGGAGCACTGCACTTGAGCTGATCGTGTTCGACCCAGACTTTGATATCCCGTTCGCGGAGGACCGACAGTAGCGCAGCAGTTTCCGTCATAGACTGAACTCCTCACGTTGGCCCGATCCGGCTTGCGCGTCGGAGGCGCGGCTCGTCAACACGAGCACGTCGATAATTTCTGAAATTCCAGCGACAGTCGGCCGCTCGAACAGACTCGCAAGACTGAGGTCGACACCGAAGATCCCACGGAGTTTTGCGACTAACGCAGTGGCGGTCAGTGAATCTGCCCCGAGATCAAAGAAGTCATCGTGGATACCAATTCCGTCGATCTTTAGGAGCTCGCTCCAGATCGCCGCGATGGTCTCTTCACTCTTGGTCCTGGGCGCTCCGCCTTTTCCTGCTCCCGCGCTTGCGCTCGATGGAGCTGGGAGGGCCTTGCGATCTACTTTCCCGTTTGGTGTGAGCGGAAGCGCGTCGAGGTATACGAATTGGGCGGGAACCATGTATTCGGGCAGCCTTTCCCTCAAGAACCCTCGAAGTTCGTCCGTGCTTGGCGTCCCACGATCACGCGGAATCACGTATGCTACAAGAACCCTTTTTCCAGGCTCGTCCTCGCGCGCAACAACGGCGCAGGATTGGACATGGGTTTGCGCTGCAAGGGCCGCCTCAACCTCACCGAGTTCGACCCGATAGCCGCGGATCTTGACCTGGTCGTCGGCGCGTCCAAGATATTCAAGCGTACCGTCAGTGCGGTACCGGGCCAGGTCTCCGGTCTTGTACATGCGCGCCCCAGGGACACCGCTAAACGGATCCGTCAGGAACCGTTCTGCGGTCAGCTCTGGCCTATTTAAATACCCGAGAGCCACGCCTGCCCCCCCAATATATAGTTCGCCGATGACGCCAGGCGGGACTGGCTCTAAGCTCGCGTCGAGGACATACAACTGTGTGTTTGCGATCGGTCGGCCTATGGGCACAGAACCAGTACGAGGATCTCCAGGCTGCACCTCGTAGACACAGCAACCGACGACCGTTTCGGTGGGGCCGTACTCGTTAATCAGCCTCGTCTCCGGGGCGGCGTCCCGCCAAAGCTGAAGACTCTCGGCCAGCAGATTTTCACCTCCGATCACGAAGGTCCGTGACATGCCTGCCGCCTCGCCCCTGCTAATCTGATGGCTAAGCAGTTCCAAGTGAGCCGGCGTGATCTTGACGAGACCGCGGTCACCCGACCTACGCAGAGCCGCCAACAGATTCTGTGCGGCGATATCCTCGGGCAGCAACTCCACCCTTCCGCCAGATAGCAGCGGTGTGTAGAGGCTCGTGACCGTGAGGTCGAAGGCGATAGAGGTGTGCACGGGAACCGAACGCCGCGGCCCCACCGCGTAGGCTTTGATTGCCCACCACAAATAGTTAACTAGGCCCCGGTGAAGAATCATTGCACCTTTGGGCTTACCGGTCGATCCGGAGGTGTACATTACGTAAGCAAGATTCGACGGGCTTGCGATCGGCGCAAGATTGTCCTGCGGCTCCCGAGCCAGCGTCGGCCAGTCGGAATCCAAGTAGATCACTTTGCTGGCCGTCGACGCAAATAGTCGACGATGCTTCTCCTCCGTCAACAGTATGGGTGTCTGCGCGTCGCCGATCATGAAGGACAGCCGCTCAAGCGGGTAAGTTGGATCCAACGGCACGTAGGCCCCCCCTGCCTTCCACACCGCCAGCAATGCGACTACCAATTGCGGGGAACGATCGAAACAGACCCCCACAAGCACATTGGGTCCAACACCACTCCGACGAAGGTGATGTGCTACTCTATTGGCGCGCTCGTTCAGCTGTTGGTAGCTGAACTGCTGCTTCCCAAACTCGAGGGCCACGGCCGCAGGGTCGCGGGCGACTTGCTGCTCGAACAGCTCGTGCGCACAGACCTGTGGGAAATCAGCGCGCGTGTCGTTCCATTTGTGGAGCAGTTGGTCCGATTCGACCGCTGCAACTGCTGGCCGGCCGTGAGCGCGGGCCTCAGTAAGTGTCGTCATAGAGAGCTCCCTACGATTTCCTTCATGATCTCATTCGAGCCTGCGTAGATTTTTTGCACACGGCTATCGACCCACATACGTGCAATCGGATATTCCTGCATGTACCCATAGCCGCCGTGCAATTGCACACACTCATCAATAATTCGACACTGGCAATCAGTAAGCCAGTACTTTGCCATC
>Ga0209117_1000746_pt1 | contig 12305 bp, 10 predicted proteins | sample BlaSpr_A8_OM2_M2_FD_187978 | JGI IMG/M metagenome (GOLD analysis project Ga0209117, IMG submission 187978) | Forest soil microbial communities from Thunder Bay, Ontario, Canada - Black Spruce, Ontario site 2_A8_OM2_M2 (SPAdes) (version 2) | ecosystem: Environmental > Terrestrial > Soil > Boreal...
GCAGCTGGTTCATGATCCGCGTGCGCGCCTGCACCATCCGGTGCCGATGCCACAGCAGTTGCCGCAGATCGCGATTCTCCCCACTCGGCACCCAGATCCGCGGAAAACGATCTTCGAGCAACAATCGCAAAATCAGCTCCGCATCCTGGCGATCCGTCTTCTGCTTGCGTACTCGCTTCGTGCGGATCTCGGCCGCATCGCCGATCCACAACTCAAACCGCAACTTACTGAACAATCGTTCAAACCAGCGGGCGTATCCACCATCCCTAAACGTACCGCCTGGGCTCCGAGATCGCGGTAAGACTTTTCCGCCTTCCTCACGGTGCTCCAATCGCCGTTCGCCGCACTCCCACAGGTCGGACTACGGCGCTAGGCCTGTGGATTACAGAACTGCACCACTATCGGAGGGCCAAAGCTATTGCCTTGGATGTGGCAATCAAGCAAGTGTCGAATGCACGCACCGACGCAGCGGAAGCAGAGCAGGATGGCATCAGTCTGCAACTAGCCACGTCAATGCCTCTTCGCGGGTCCTGAAAGACGGCAGTTCGCGTCCAGAAAAACCACTTATTTGCTCGTGGAACTCTCTCGGGAAGTTGCTTGCGCCTATCCATGCCGATTTCTTGATATAAGGCTTGTCGAAGACCGCGCTTTCCTTCATTGCTCGAATGGTCTCCGCATCAAAAGACGCTCCCGTGAAATCTACCAGCAATAGAACGGAAAGGAGAGGTTGACTGGTCACCCGGTCAGGAACCATTCGGACAATCTCTTCAACTTCACCGGCCGAGCAGTTTGATAAGTCGATAAAGAGAATCTGTTTGCCCAATTCAGCGATGAATCGCAGACTCTTATCCATAGCACGAAACTCCCGCTATGCGCAGCATCATACGAACCGCCTCGTCATCCTCGACGACCAGGACTCTGCGTGTTGCCATCAGGAACCTCCTTTAACTTAGCGCCGATAACTTATCGCTGGCTTCGAGGGCCACCTGACCATCTAACGCTTGTCGGATAGCACTTGGCGACCGGTATGTCCCGGATCCCTATCTGATGGGCTGATACTCTTACAACGTATGTTGCTGGGCATCAGCCCCCTTATTATTTTACAATGTACCCTGCTTGACGACGCTACAATGAGTGCCAGACCGAATACTGTGCGATATTGAACAGTGATCATCATTTCGACAATACTTCTGTCCTTGCCAGCTTTTTACTCTCGCGGCTCGACGGTGTACACACTGTCCAAACTTTAGACACTTGCTGCGGTCTAGACTTTAGACACCTGTCTAACTTTTAGACGGCCCGCGATAACTCCTCTGTTCCGCCAGATGTGAATGTTTGTGTCTTCCGCAATCTATCCAATCAATTAACTCGGCCTGTACTCTCCTCCGCAGTCGCGGTAAGCTCCAGGCAGAGCTTCCAACTTCCCACGATGGGGCTTCGGGCCCGTGGGCGCTGGTGAGAAGCGGACTTTTCCGCAGCTGTACTCTTATTCAGATCGAGTAGGTTACAGTCTTTGTCGCCTGGATTGACAGGCAAGCCGCACTTATTTCTCTTGACTTGTAACCCATTGCACTCTGCCACTGTCGGAGGGAAGCTGGTTCCGTCGTGCGCGCGATACAAGTAATTATTACTGATACTCCCTAGCAACAGCATTCCTTGCTCTAAGGTCGCACACCTATTGTCCCAAACGCTGACAGTGAGAAGGACTACAGTGGAAATGTGAAATGTTACAACGTCAAACCGACGAACCGCAGCACCAAGGTCAAATGCATCTTCAGCGAGGGTAGCGTCACCGTCCTCGAAGTCAACAGCGTGAATGGCAACCGTCGCATGCAAGCGGCCGCAGCGATAGGTCAGTATGCTATCTCGCTGAATTTGCGGACGCCGCTGCTAATCACGCTGGTTGGTCGTAGTAATTCCGTTGCTGGCGGTTCGGTTGTATGAAATTGCTCAGGTTCGACGAGACGGAGGGCTGTACGACTGAAGACCTATCCACGGTTCGAAGTTCTCTTTCCCCCATCGCTGACTCCCTTGAAGCGGGAACGGCAGCCGGCGATTGCGTCCAACTTGCGCCGGGCCGTCGTTCGGCAGGAGCCGAAAACCGCATCTCTACGGATGGTTCGCGCAAGGCCAGCCCCAAGTTGCGATTATTACTGGTGGAGGACAATCCGTCCGACGTCGAGCTCGTGTTGCTCGCACTACGGAAGGATGGGTTCGACGTCTCCAGTGACGTGGTTCAAACCGTCGAGGAATTCACTTTACGCATTCAAGCGAACCGCTTCGACGTCATCCTTGCCGATTACAACCTGCCGCAATGGAGGGGGATGGAGGCGCTCGAGATTCTGCGTTGTGAACACCTGGATGTGCCACTGATCGTGGTGACCGGCTACCTGGGCGAGGAGAAGGCGGTGGAGTGCATCAAGCAAGGCGCCACCGATTGTGTTTTGAAAGACCACCTGCTGACCCGGCTGCCGGTATCGGTACGCAGGGCTTTGGAGGAAAGGCGGCTCCGCGAACTCCGCCGCCAGTCTGAAAGAGAGCTGGCCCACAAAGCCGCTGAATTGGCCCGTTCCAATGAAGAGCTGGAGCAGTTTGCCTACGTGGCCTCGCATGACTTGCAGGAGCCGTTGCGGATGATTGCCAACTACACCCAACTGCTAGGGGAACGATATCTCGGCAAGCTGGACGAACAGGCCGACAAATATATCCGTTACTCGGTGGATGGCGCGGTGCGCATGCAGGCTCTGATTCAAGACCTGCTGAGATTGTCCCGGGTCGGCAAAGCGGAAATTAATCCCAGGACCACCGAGTGCCGCGCGCTGGTAGAACAAGCGGTAAAGAACCTGCAGGCCGCGGTAGAGGAGAGCGGCGCTGTGGTGAATGGGAATGGTTTGCCGGTAGTCATGGCTGACCCCTCACAGCTCACGCAGGTATTTCAGAACCTGATTGCAAACGCCATCAAGTTTCACGGAGCGGAAACACCGGTGATTCAAATCGACTCCGAAAAGAGAGATCACGAGTGGGTACTGACGGTTTCTGACAACGGCATAGGCATCCCCACCGAGAGCTGGCAAGACATCTTTGTCATCTTTCGGCGTCTGCATACCCGTAGCGAATACGCAGGCAATGGGATTGGCCTGTCGATCTGCAAGAAAATCATCGAACGGCACGGCGGAAAGATATGGATCGAAGCTCAAGCCATGCCCGGCTGTTGCTTCAAATTCACCCTGCCCACCGCACCATCCCCCGGGGTGGAAGCATAAGCATGAGAACGCCCGAGGTTTTGCTCGTAGACGATAATCCCGCGGACACTGACTTGACTAGCGAAGTGCTGGCGCGCACTGGCTCTCCCAGTCGCATCCACGCTGTAACCGACGGGGTGCAGGCAATGGCGTTTCTGCGCCGTGAGGGAAAGTACGCTAATGCACTTTTTCCCGACTTGGTGATTCTTGACCTGAGCCTGCCCAAGAAGGACGGTCGCACCGTGCTGGCGGAGGTCAAAGCCGACCCGGTCCTGCGGAGGATCCCGATCGCGATCTTCAGCACGTCCGAGGCACAGCGGGATATTGTGCGCAGTTACGAACTGGGAGCGAACTGCTATGTGAGCAAGCCCGGCAACCTGCAGGACTTTATCTCCGCTGTGACATCGATCGGAGAGTTTTGGTTTGGTTTGGCGCGCCTGCCGCGCGAGGAGGAGCTATGAACAATGGTCATACAGTTTTACTGATTGAAGATAACCCTGGTGACGCCGACCTCGTTCGCCTGCGGCTGGTCGAGGGTGACTCCGCTGTCAACGTAAGCTGTGTGACCCGCCTTGAGGATGGGCTCGCCTCTATGGCCAAGGAACCACCTTCAGTCGTACTGCTGGACTTGAATCTTCCCGACAGCCGTGGGGCCGACACCTTCCGCAAGGTGCTGGAGAAAGCGCCCGGTGTGCCTGTGGTGATCCTCTCGGGCCAGGATGACGTGGCACTGGCGATGAAGGCCCTACACCAGGGCGTGCAGGATTACCTGGTGAAAGGCGATATTACGAGTAACCATCTCGAACGCGCCATGCGCTATGCTATCGAACGGCAGGCGCTACTTCGCAGCCTGGAGATGAGCCGCCAACAGCAACTGGAGTTCAAGAATCAATTCCTGTCTCACGTTTCGCACGAACTGCGGACGCCTCTGACCTGTATTCATCAATTTGTCACCATATTGATGGACGGATTGGCTGGCGACCTCAACCCGGACCAGCACGACCACCTGGGAACCGTGTTGAAAAGCGTACACCAATTGCAAGCCATGATTCGCGATCTGCTGGAGGCAACCCGAGCGGAATCTGGAAAAATCCGTATCGAACAACGCTGCATTACCATAAACGATCTTATCCAGCAGGCAACCTCTATGATGGCCCCCACGGCCAAGGAAAAACAGGTTGGTCTAGGAATTCGATTGGATAGCAGGATTCCATTTGTGTACGCCGATCCCGACCGCGTCCTGCAGATCCTCATTAACCTCATCGATAATGCAATTAAGTTTACGCCGCCTGAGGGTTCGGTTCTGGTGAAGACGTACATGGTGGGTGCCGATCCGAACATGGCCTACCTTTCGATCTCCGACACCGGGAGCGGCATCAGCCCGGAAGCCAAGGCCCTGATCTTTGAACGCCTGTACCAGGACCCAAATTCAGTTGATCACAATCGGGCCGGGCTGGGCCTGGGACTCTTCATTGCGAAGGAACTGGTTGAACTCCACAGCGGACGAATCTGGGTGGCGAGTGAAATCGGGGATGGCAGCACATTTTCATTCACCCTGCCGCTGTATTCGCTGGCGAAGCTTCTTTTTCCAGTCATCACGTACGAAGGCCGGCTGCGGGATTCCATCGTTCTGATCAAGGTTGAGCTGACACCGCTTTCCAATCCCCCTCGCACGAACTGGAAGGATATCTGTCAGCAGGCTATGGACACGCTTCGACGCTGCATTTATCTGGATAAGGATCTGTTGCTTCCGGTTATGGGAAACACCAAAACCAGCGACACCTCTTTCGTGGCCGCGTCGACCAACTTGGAACTGGCGGAAGTCATGATGAAGCGCATTCGTGAGCAGCTGGGAGCTAACGCCGGTTTCACAACTGCTGGTGTTCTGAGAGTATCGGCGACCGCCGTGCGGTTACCTTCCCGCGAGGACGGCAAGCCGTTGGAAGAGCTTGTGCAAGCGGTGGCTGAACAGATTACCGAAATGGCCACGTTAGCGCTGGCCGTACAAACATCCCCCTAGACGCGAACGGAAGAGTAAGTACAGTACATAACTAGACCGGAGCAAATCAAATCGCACCAATGGAGGATCCAAATGGACAAGCCTAAGATATTGATCGTCGACGATGACTCCAACCTAAGACGGGCGCTGAAAATACGTCTTCGGGCCAACCACTACGACACAGTGCAAGCCTCGGATGGCTACTCCGCGATTGCAGTGGCGCAGAAGGAACAGCCGAATCTAATTATTCTCGACCTCGGCCTACCAGCCGGGGACGGCTTCGTAGTCTTAGAACGCTTACGGGATAGTGATACCCTGTCGAGTATCCCGGTGATTGTCCTTACCGCCCGCGATCCGCAATCCAACAAACAAAAAACGCTGCAGGCGGGGGCAACAGCCTTCTTTCAGAAGCCTGTGGACAATGGCGAACTGTTGGCTGTGATTCGCGAATCCCTGCCGAATACGTGGCCGGGAAAGGCGTTGCCCTCGTAAATAAGGTAGCGGGGCCACGGAGGGTCCCGGGACCTGGGTCAGTAAGAATTGGGCGCCAAGCGAATCGGCACTCCTACCGTGTCGCGGCTCCTCGGCTGGACTTGTTACACCAGCCTCGGACCGCGATCCGAGTGACTCTGCTGATAGCTTTGGCGATTCTGCATATCACTATCAGAGGCAAAGCGGGGATCATGGAAATCTCCAAACAATTCGATGCGCCGATAGAAACCAAACTTCGGAGCAGAGTCACGGGCGGTTTCATCGTCGCGGTGCTCCTGACAGTCTTCATCGGCTTTTCGTCCTGGCGCAGCGTCCAGCTGGCGGCAGATCATGCTGACTGGGTAGCTCATACCTATTCCGTGATGGACGCGCTCCAACTCACGGCTAGACATGCGATCGAGGTAGAGAGCAGCGCGCGGACATTTGCCTGGACAGGGCAAGACGCGTTGCTTACGCAGTACGAGACTGCAAGGGGCAGCGTCTCGCAGGACGAGAATGCCCTGCGCCATTTGACGGCTGACAATCCCGATCAGCAGCGACGACTCGACGCGCTCGAGCCCCAACTCCGCGCCGTGCTCCAATCCGCCGCAAGGATAATAGCTAAAGGCCGGCAGATGCCCGCGGGTCCTGGCGCGGGCGAGCTTCTAGAAACCGAGAAGCTCATGGACTCGGTTCGCACCACAATTCAAGAGATGCACGCCGAGGAGATGCAGCTGTTGAGCCAGCGCACCCAAAGAACTAAGACTGGACGACGGTGGACGACTTTCATAGTAGTCATAGGTATTTTCGTCGGGACAGGCTTGTTAATGCTAGCTGGGCTCGGTGTCAACCGGGAGATTGATGTCAGCGCACGGGCACGCGCGCATATCAGGACCCTGAACGCCGAGTTGGAACAGCGCGTGGAGCAACGGACGGCCGCCCTGCAATCCGAGATCACTGTGCGGAATCAAGCGCAGGCGGCGCTGCAGGAGACCCAAGAAGGTTTCCGCGTATTGGTCGATGGGGTCAAAGAGTATGCCATATACATGCTCGACCCGGAGGGTCGCGTAATCAGTTGGAATGCGGGTGCGGCCCGCATAAAAGGCTACCGAAGCGAGGAAATCCTCGGCAAAGATTTCTCCCGGTTTTATAAGGCGGAGGACCTCGAAGCGGGAAAGCCCGCCCGCGAGTTAAAGGAATCCCTCTCCAAGGGACGCTTCGAAGACGAAGGATGGCGAGTTCGCAAGGACGGTTCTGCTTTTTGGGCAAACGTCGTGATCACTCCCATGTATGACGACCGCGGCAACCACCGGGGCTTCTCCAAAATTGCGCGCGACATCAGCGAACGGAAGCGAGCGGAAGAGACGCTGGCGGGCCAAGCGGAGGAACTGGCCAGGCAGGCAGCGGAGCTGGCCCGCTCGCGGCAAGCCCTGGAAGCCAAAAGCCTCATGCTCCAGTCCGTACTGGACAGTATGGCGGAGGGGTTGGCCGCCGCTGACGAGCAGGGCAAATTCTTGATTTGGAATCGGGCGGCGGAGAACATTATGGGCTACGGCCCGGCGGATCTTGCCACCAAGGAGTGGTCCGAACATTATGGCACCTATTTACCAGATGGAATCACTCCCTTCCCCACCGAACAACTTCCCCTGGTACGTGCGATCCACGGAGAGGTGAGCAGCAGTGAGATATTTGTGCGCAATCCAAAGATCACGGGCGGTGCCTGGATCGAGGTGAGAGGTGGTCCTCTCAAAGACAAAGAAGGCGTGATCCGTGGAGGAGTGGTGGCTTTCCGCGACATTACGCAGCGGAAAGCAGATGAGCGAGAAATCCAAAAACTCAATGACGAACTCGAGCATCGGGTCGTAGAGCGAACGGCCCAGTTGGAAACGGCCAACAAAGAGCTGGAAGCTTTCAGTTACTCCGTGTCGCATGACTTGCGAGCGCCCTTGCGCCATATCGGCGGCTTTTCCAAACTTCTCATGGAAGAATTCGGTCCCTCCCTCAATCCTGAGGCCCAACGCCATGTAGAGCGCATTCAGGCTGGGACACAAAAGATGGGTTTGCTGATCGATGAATTGCTGAATCTGGCAAGGGTTGGGCGCCATGCACTAAATCTGCAGCCAACCGGGTTGAACTCGATTGTCGCAGAAGTGATAGCCATTCTTCAGCCAGAGAGCGAAGGGCGGCAGGTGAAATGGGATATCTCCGAGCTACCCGCAGTGGAGTGTGATCCCATTTTGATCAAGCAGGTTTTTCAAAACCTGCTGGCCAACGCTCTCAAGTTCACCCGTCCCTGCTTCGGCGCGGATGGAAGCGCACGGGTGAGCATGCCCGCGGGTACATCGCACGCGGTCATCGAAGTCAGTCACAAAGAAGAAGATGGGCAACCCGTGTTCATGGTCCGAGACAACGGCGTCGGCTTTAGCATGAAGTATGTCGATAAGTTGTTCGGAGTCTTTCAGAGATTGCATAGCACAGATGAGTTTGAAGGCACGGGGATAGGCTTGGTTACGGTACAGCGCATCGTTCACAAGCACGGAGGCCGAGTGTGGGCGGAGGGGGAACCGGACAAGGGTGCCACCTTCTATTTCACCCTCGGTGTGGGAAAGCAAGCTGAATCGAAAAGTAATGCCGCTACGGCTGGAGGCCAATCATGAACTTTGGTAAACTCGACATACTGTTAGTGGAAGACAATCAGGACGATATGGATCTTGCCCTGCATGCTCTGAAACAGGGGAAGCTGGCGAACAACATCGTCGTCGCACGCGATGGCGAGGAAGCGCTCGACTTTCTCTTCTGTCGCGGGGCATTCGCGCACAGATCGTTCGATCATCCCCCCAAGTTGGTACTGTTGGATTTGAAACTGCCCAAGGTGGATGGGATGGAAGTGCTCAAACAAGTCAAGAGTGACCCGCGGACCAGGACGATCCCAATCGTCATTATGACCTCCTCGAAAGAGGAGCGAGATTTGGTAGCCGGATATAACCTGGGGGCCAACAGCTATATCCAGAAACCAGTCGACTTCGACCAGTTCCGGGAGACTGTCAAGAGCATAGGCCTGTATTGGCTGGTCATCAATCAGCCGGCCCCGACCAGTCTCGTGCATAAGATGGCAGAGGCGGAGTTGATTTCTGGTTAGTTGAAATGTGGTAGGGATTCGGTAGTTTGCGCAAGCAGGACTGTGCCTATGGTGAACACGATCCGATGCGCGAGATCGTATCTCCACCGTCGCGTCGCCGCTCCCGGAACGTGTGTAAATTGTGAACAGACACCAATTTACGTTAGTTGCTAAATTTGACCGCTGACAAGGTTCTGTTCGACGTGAATGGCCTCGCCGCGTTCCTGAGCGAACGACCCCGACTATTCCCTGGCACAGCACCGACGGACTACGCGTTTTGCGGAAGAGCCACGGTTACAACGTCCCGGCCGCGATTTTTGGATTCATAGAGGCATTGATCCGCGATTTTGGAGCAACTCCTCGGATGTTGAACCATGCTGCGGAAATGCCGCCACGCCTACCGATACAGTTATAGGTCCCAAAGGCTCTTTCTTATAGCGCAACCGCAGACTCTTTAGTTCCAAGCGCAACGCGTCTGCACGGATGACCGCGTCCTTTGAAGTTGACTCAGGCAGGATAATCGCGAATTCCTCGCCGCCATAGCGGCAGCATATGTCGGTGCCGCGAAAGAAATTGCGAAACAGATCGGCCAGGGATTGCAGCACCATGTCCCCTGCATCATGGCCGAAAGTATCGTTGAACCTCTTGAAGTGGTCGAGGTCGAGGAAAAGAACGGCGACGGATTGCTTCTTGCGACCCGCCAATTGGAGTTCTCTACCGAACGATTCCTCCAGGAATCGCCGGTTAAACAGGCGAGTCAGCGGGTCGCGAATCGACTGTTCACGAAGGGTTTCGCGCAGCTGCAGGCTAGCCAATGAAAGAGCGATCTGCGCCGCTGCACTGATGGCCAATCCCTGATGCGAGTCCCGAAAACTGTCTGTGCCAGTCTCGCCTTGGAGTTCCGCTGCGGTTTCGAATTCCAGATGCAAGACGCCAACCGTGTTCCCCTGCGCTACCATCGGAATGCATAGAGACGGCGGTTGAACTCCTGGTCAAATGTTGGCAAGCGATCTCATTTCCCGGATGGCCACTCCAGTGAGGCTGGCCACGGCGGAGACACCAGCATGCGTCGGGAGGAAATGTAGGCGCTAGTGCGTCCTTTTTTCCCCACCGAACTGCTGCCTCGATGAGGTCTCGCGACGACCTGAACAAATAGATTGCTCCGGAAGGAGCGTCCGGGAAAAGCTTGGGCGCAGACTTAGCGACGACGTCGCAGGCTTCCTTAACAGTCCCGCTACACGCCAGCAGAGACCCCATTTCATTCAGCGAGGTTGTCTGCTGTGTGCGGAGCTCCAACTCGTTCACCAGCCGGGCCGATGACTCCGCATGTTGCCGCTGCGCTTCGCTCGCCTTGCTCTGCTCCGAAACATCCTCGTAGATCAGGTACGCGCCCCGCACCTCACCCCTTACCAGCAGCGGGACGCCATGCAGCGCAAGGTCAAGAATCTTTCCGTCCTTTCGCCGCTGCCGCACGGTTTTGTGCAAGGCCTTTCCGGCAAAGATCTGACGAATCACATGGGTGGAATCAGACGCTTCTTCGTCGGGTATCCCCGTGGGGTTGACGTCAAACGAGGTCAGCTCGTGCCGGTCGCACTGAAAGAGCCTCTCAAAAGCGGAATTCGCAAGTTCGACCGCGCCTTGCCGGTCAAGAACGATGATTCCCAGCGGGCTATTCTGTATGAGCGAATCCAAATATGTGGTTTGTCTATGAAGATCAATGGCCAGGCGGTGTCGCTCGCTGACCTCGGATCCCACGATGAGTCCTACTGCGGACAGCACCATCATCAGAAGGGCTATTTTGTTAAACATGACTGTGGTAGGCGGGAACAAATGCATCGCGACGATGATTCCAAAATTCATGACGAGCAGGCCGGTGACAACTCGCCGGATTCCCTGACGTATCGCAATCCAGATGATCGGAACAAAACTCAGATAAAAATGATCGTAATGCTCGCCCCTGTATCCGAAAATTATGAGGAGGACGACGAATATCGTCAACGCTTGGCCAGAGGTTTCTGCGATCCCACCAAAAGTGAATTTCGGTACGGTGTAACGCGCTCTGGTGGGGCGGAGCTGAGAGCGTGTTGGCGAGAGCCAACTACGAACATGCGGAAACAAATGGACCAAAAGAAACGGTGCGATGCCCAACACGCCGATGGCGTCACCCAAAAACCACCCTAGACCGGACGACTGGTATTCACCCCAGGAAACGCTGTGATCGGCGATCAAACATGCGACGCCAAAGATTGTTGCTCCTGCCGCCGCGATCGCACTCGCGACAACGTAGTAGACCACATCCCGGCGGCGACGCAGTCCAAGATCGATCCGGAGGTACGCGCGCAGCACATAGGCCGCCGCGCCATAACAAAGGGCGCTTCCCACGCTACCAACTGTGCTGCTGAACGACATGATTGGCTGGTCATAAATAACGCGCGCAGCAAGAGCATCGGCAAAACAGACCAGCAGCGCGTACCACGGGCTGACGCCTAACAGGAGCGCTATTACCAGACCGATGGCGGGATACCAGGCAACGAATCCAATGCGAGAAATGAAGATGACTTCGGGCCGGTTCAGCAGCAGGTAGAGCAGCACGAACGAAATGGAGACGAACGCGTGACGAAAGATCCGGCGTTGCGAATGCATGGATAGAGTCTCAGTGAAATCAGTGCAATTGGCTTGAACGATTCGTGATGTGCCTTTGCCTATGCCCTAAAGGTGGAGACGTCGCCAGTTCAATTGTGCGGGAAAAGGATGAACGCATGCTGTTCAATAACGCTCACACTGCTGATGCAACAGGAGTTGACGGACAGTAGGCTCGTCAACCATCTCTCCCGGTCGACCCAGTCGTTGTGCGGTCGGCCATCCGGAAACGATCCAAAGCGCGATGCAAGACCAGCCCGGACTTCCGTATGTGACCGGTGAAGTAGAGAAAGCGATTGAACAATACGTTGGCCGTAATCGCTTCCGTTGGATACTCAGCCCTTATTTGGGTCGGGACGATTGGAATCCGAGTTCAGCTTCTCCCAGGGGCCGCTTACTTTGTACTAATAACGCTCTGGTTCGTACTGCCTATTGGTGCATTGTTGGGCACGTATCTGCGACAATCGATGGCAGCACTGAACCGCCAGATGGCGATGAGAAAGCGATTTCGCTGGGGTGCGGCATCCGGCATCGTGTGCGGTATCCTGTTGGCTACGCAGCTATCGCTCAGTGATTTTGCTCTTGAAATGCTGCTTTGGTGGATTCTTCTCTTCGGAGGGACGATGGGCATCTATTCCGCATGTGTTGTTGCGTTGGTAGGGCGCAAGTACGCGAATAAGCAACTCCCCCCATCGCAGACTTCGCTCTGACGAGCCCGTTACGCTGCCTGAAATTCCGGATTGTTGTTGAAAAATCCCCCATTAGACCAACAACTCTCGCTGATCCCGCTGCCGAAATATCGTCACTTTGCCAGTATATCGGCGGTCTTTGGCGT
>Ga0209117_1000747_pt1 | contig 12296 bp, 9 predicted proteins | sample BlaSpr_A8_OM2_M2_FD_187978 | JGI IMG/M metagenome (GOLD analysis project Ga0209117, IMG submission 187978) | Forest soil microbial communities from Thunder Bay, Ontario, Canada - Black Spruce, Ontario site 2_A8_OM2_M2 (SPAdes) (version 2) | ecosystem: Environmental > Terrestrial > Soil > Boreal...
TGGTATTCGTACGCCGCGTTCTGGATCTCCTGCTGCACGTATCCGCGTTCGATGGCCTTGAGCATGCCGCCCATGGCGTCGATTTTTTCAAGATAATCGACGGCTCGCTTTTCAATTTCGCTGGTCAGCGCTTCGACGTAATACGACCCCGCCAGCGGATCCACCGTCTGCGGTGCACCGGATTCGAACGCGATCACCTGCTGCGTGCGCAGCGCGATCCGCGCCGAGGCTTCGGTGGGCAAGGCCAGCGCTTCATCGTAGGAATTGGTATGCAGAGACTGCGTGCCGCCGAGCACGGCTGCCATCGCCTGGATCGCCGTGCGCACAATGTTGTTCTCCGGTTGCTGCGCCGTCAGCGTGGAACCGGCCGTCTGCGCGTGGAAGCGCAGCATCCACGATTTTGGATTCTTCGCCTTGAAGCGGTCGCGCATGATCTTAGCCCACATGCGGCGCGCGGCGCGAAACTTCGCGACCTCTTCCAGAAAATTACTGTGGGCATTGAAGAAGAAGGACAGCCGCGGCGCGAACTTGTCCACATCGAGGCCCGCCCTTATCGCCGCTTCCACATAGGCGATGCCGTTGCCCAGCGTGAACGCGACTTCCTGCACCGCCGTCGATCCCGCCTCGCGCATGTGATAGCCCGAGATCGAGATCGTGTTCCACTCCGGCACGTTCTCATTCGTCCACGCAAAAAGATCGGTGATGATGCGCATCGCCTGCTGGGGCGGATAAATGTAGGTTCCACGCGCGATGTACTCCTTGAGCACATCGTTCTGCACGGTGCCGGAGAGCTTGCGAATGTCTTTATCATTATCATTGCCCTGCCGCCGCGCCACGGCCACGTATAACGCGAGGAGAATCGATGCCGTGGCATTGATGGTCATCGATGTTGAAATCTTGGTCAGGTCGATGCCATCGAACAGCCGCTGCATGTCTTCGATCGAATCAATCGCCACACCCACTTTGCCGACTTCTCCCACGGCCAGCGGATGGTCCGAATCCAGCCCAATCTGCGTCGGCAAATCGAAGGCCACCGATAGCCCCGTCGTCCCGTTGGCCAGCAGGTACTTGTAGCGCTTGTTTGACTCCTCGGCATCGCCCATGCCGGCGTACTGCCGCATGGTCCAGAGGCGGCCGCGGTACATGGTGGCCTGCACGCCGCGCGTGTAGGGGAACTGCCCCGGATAGCCGGCGTCGCGGTCGTAGTTCCAGTCCCACGCCGCAAGATCCACGGGTGTGTAGAGGGGGCGTATGGGGATATGAGAAGACGTCGCTTCGCCCGGGAGGCGGGCTTCCCGCTTGGTTGCGGATTCGGGCGTCTTGAGTTCCGTCATGTGCTCCTGCCCTTCTCGCGGTTCGCAGTTGGCGGTTCGCTGTTCGCCGTTAAGTAACCTGTGATGTCGATTTGTATCAGGGTATGCCTTTAGGCATACCACAAGCGCCGCGTTATGAATGCGCCTTTAAGAGGCTGCGGAAAAAGTCGACATTCGCCGCCCAGCCCCTAAAGGGGCGTTTGATTTCGAACTTGCGGCATCGCTAAAGCGATGCCCTGATACGAAACTTGAGTTTTTCCGCAGTCTGTTTAAGGCGCTGGTTTGGGGCGCAGAGCTCCACCACAGACCTTTAGCCTTTCGCTTTTCGCTTTACCCGCCAGAACGAGCTTAGCCCGAACCAGGTGAACGAAACCGTGAAACATACCGCAAGCAGCAGCCGCCCCGGTCCTGCCGCGTGGCCAGACTGGTATTTGCCGTACTCGCGCATGCCGGCCAGCGCCCCGATCCCGGCAATCGCCAAAAACATGAATCCGGTCACTTCCAGCCAGAGTTGTCGTAGCACCCGCCCGAAAGAACGGGCTGTCGTGCGGGTCGCCGTCAGCACCGCCCGGCCCGTCCGGTTGCGCTCCACCAACTGGGCGGCCACACGGAGAATCAGCTTGATTTTTCTCACCGCTCGGCCGCCGATCATCAGTCGGTCGATCATCTGTCGATTTTAACAGCGGCCGGGCGTACAATAGCGATGGGCGGAATCACAACCACTTGTGATGTCCCCATCAGCGGCGTCCGATTCCAGGGGGATTCGTGGATCAGCAACTGAAGCAGCTCATGAAAGAACTCGGAGAAGCGATCAACGAGTCGCTGTCCGATTCTGAATCGATCGCCGAAGTCGTTGCCCGCATCAAGGAAGGCGGCTACGATATTTTCCTGGTTCTCGAAGCCACCATCGGCGTCAGCAAGCAGGGCGAACACACCACCGACAAGACTTCCCTGGTCTCCACGCTTAGCACCAATCCCGAACTCAAGATCAGCGATCAGGATATGAAGTTTCTCAAGTCGCTGCGCATCAAGATCAGCGAAGAAGAAGAAGACGACTAGAACTGGTCTCATCAGTGATTCTTAGGCCGTGATGTCCAGCCCTCAGGGGCTGAAGCCCATTTATCGTGACTCTGAGCGGGTCACCAACCTCGAAAAGTCGACGCCGACTTTGCCGGCCTCGGCGTACCGTTCGACGAGGGCGCCTGGGGACAACCCGGCGAACGTTACGGCCCGCGCGACATGCGTGTAGTCTCGCAGGGATACAACCAGACGCTACCGAACTTCGGTCGGTTGGACTGCCTGTAACGGGCTGAGACCTCGGGTTCGAGCAAAATCTTCCGTTCCCCACAAAATTTTCTCTTCCCCAAATAGGAAAAATGTTGCAGGTGAGGTCTTTCGGTCTGTTAGGATAGAATTTTCCATACGTAAGTGACCGCTTAGCAGCATCTTAAAAGTGTAGAGCCCTGGTCGAAAATGGCCTTCGGCGTGCACTTCAGGAGTCAGAAGTGTCGTCCTTCGGCCCGTCTCCCGCGGTCTTTAAAATGCTAGCTCGTGGGACGGACCACTTCTTTTGGCAAGCGCGAAGCAGGTAGCACATGAGGTGCCGGACATGGATTCCCAAGCTTCACAATTGACCCTAGGCCTTCTTCCCGAGCCTGGTACTCGTTGGGGCAGGTTCGTTCTCAGTTATGGCATGCAGTCGATAGTGGTGGCGTTCTTCGTGATTGCGGCCACCGTATACCCCGAAATTCTTGTGTTACCAGTGCACGACTACCACTTCGTCAGCCTGGTCAGCACTCCGCCCCCGGTTCCAACGGAACCTGCGCCGGTCAAGCATTTTGCCACGCCAAAGATCGTCGAACCGGTAACGCCGCGGCCCGAAGCCATGCGCGTCCCCGCCGAATTGGTGCAGAAAAAGGCCCCAGTTCCCGAGGACCAGGCGCCCAAGGTCATGCTGGCTGCCAAGAAGGAACTTCTGCCGGACACGAAGCCGATGATCCCCAGGCCGCCGGTCAAGACGAATGTGTTCTCCACTGGAAGCTCGGCTACGCCAACGATGGCGGCGGCGCCGCAGAAAGTACAAACGGGTGGCTTCGGCGATCCCAACGGCGTGCCCGCGTCGGATAATCACGGCCGTGCGATTACGATCGCGCAGGCGGGCTCGTTTGATATGCCCTCCGGCCCAGGCTATGGCAACGGCACCGGCGGCTCGCACGGAGTCCGCGGGGTGATCGCGAGCACCGGCTTTGGCAATGGCGTGGCTACCGGCAACAGTTCCGGCCCGGTTTCCGGCTCGCGCGGCACGGTTCACCCGAGCGGCTTTGGAGACGCCGGTCTCGTCGCCGCCAATTCTCAGCCCAAAGCGAAGTCCGCCGAACCCGTCGTCAAGACCTTGCCGGCTGAGATCACATTCAAGCCCCGTCCGGCTTACACTGATGAGGGGCGACGGCTTAAGATTGAAGGTGAGGTCCTGCTCGATGTTGTCTTTTCGGCGACCGGGCAGATTCGCGTCGTGAAAGTGATGCGCGGTCTCGGCCATGGGCTGGATGAATCCGCGGTTCGCGCTGCGGAACAAATTCAGTTCAAGCCCGCCCTGAAAGATGGTCAGCCCGCCGATTCCGAGGCGGTGATACACGTCGAGTTTCAACTCGCGTCATAGTTGACGCATCACACATGAAATGAAACAAATAAAAATGCTCCCCCCTCGATTCGCAGTCTTAACGCTCTCCTTGGTGTGCTGCGCTGCGTCCGTGTTCTCCCAGACTCCGCCGGCACCGACTTCGCCTGCACCGACGCCACCCGCGGAGAGTACGCCAGCACCGACTTCGCCCCCAAATACTTCGCCTGGACAGACTCCGCCTGCAGATGCTTCGCCGGCGCAGACTCCGCCGGCGCAGACTCCGCCGGTACAGACCCCGCCCGCTCCGGTTCCGCCGGAACCCAGGCTCTCCACGCGTGACGCCGCTACCCAACAGGCTAGCGCTAGCGCCGGCAGCTTCGATCAGGTTGTCGACCGAACGGTTGAGCGCGAACATTTCTTCATGGCCCAGATGAAGCAACTTCATCCCCTGGTGGAAACGTATCTCCAGAATGTGAAGCAAGACAAAGATCTGCTCGCTCCCGTTCCCGTCAGTGACGTGTATTTTCTTGGCCGGTTGGATATGAGCGAGGGTACCGACGACCGCGCTTTCGTCTCGCCGACCACGGCCGGCCTCGGCAAACGCATGCTCAGCAAACTGAGCAACTTATATATCATGAAGTTCTTGCCCCTGGGCTTTGCCCAGATGGCGATCCTCGATCAGGATTTTCAGCGCAGGTACTACGACTTCAATTTTGTCCGCCGCGAGTTCCTCGGCGAAATACGCTGCGTCGTGATGGACGTCGTCCCGAAGAAAGACTCGGGCAAGGGCCGGTTCCTCGGGCGCATCTGGATCGAGGACCAGGACTACAACATCGTCCGCTTTAACGGCACTTACTCTCCTCATCCGCGGGCGAGTTATTACCTGCACTTTGACAGCTGGCGGCAAAACCTCCGCCCCGGCGTTTGGCTGCCTTCGCTGATTTATTCCGAGGAGTCGGATCTGAAGTATCGTCTGGGTCAGACGCTGCATTACAAGGCGCAGACGCGGCTGTGGGGCTACAACTTGAAGGACCTCCGCCGCAACTCGGAGTTTACCGAGATCACGGTCGACGCCCCGCAGTCGGTCCAGGACCAGAGTCAGAAAGCCCAGGATGCTTCCCCCCTCGAAGCGCAGCGCGCGTGGGAGCATCAGGCGGAAATCAACGTGATTGACCGGCTGCAGCAGATCGGCCTGATCGCGCCGGAAGGTGAAATCGACAAGGTGCTGCAGACCGTCGTCAACAACATGATGGTCACCAATAACCTCGACATTCAGCCCGAGGTCAAGTGCCGCGTGCTGCTGACCACGCCGCTCGAGTCTTTCACCATTGGGCATACCATCGTCGTGAGCCGCGGCATGATTGACGTGCTGCCCGACGAAGCCTCCCTGGCCATGATTCTGACGCACGAACTGGCGCACATTGTTCTCGGCCATCGCCTCGACACCAAGCTCGCCTTCAACGACCGCATGTTCTTTCCCGATGAGCGCACCTTCGAGCGCATGGATTTCGCTCGCGATCGCAGCCAAGAAGAAGCCGCCGACAAGAAAGCCATCGAACTGCTCAACAACTCGCCCTACAAGGACAAGCTCAGCAACGCCGGTTTGTTCCTCAAAGCGGTCCAGGCCCGCGCTCCGCAGCTGAAGAACCTGATCCGGGCGCACCTGGGCGACAGCCTCCTCAATGGCGATGCCACCAGGATGTCGTCGTTGATGACCGGTTCGCCGCAATTCGACCCGAAGAAGCCCGACCAGGTTGCGGCGCTTCCTCTCGGTGGCCGGGTCAAGGTGGACCCGTGGAACAATCAACTGGAATTGATCAAAACCAAGCCGGTGGCGATCACGGCCGCATCCGAGAAGATGCCGTTTGAAGTTACGCCCTTCTTCCCGTTCCTCACCCGGCTCGGCAGCACCGCTCCAGGAAAAACGGGTCCGGCGGCAGCCCCGACGGGGCAGTAAGACAGGTCAACTGGGAGGTTGGCTTTTGGCTGTCGGCTGCTGGGAGTGGATCGCATCGCCGCACGCCCCGGCACTCACTTCTGCCGTTCTTCAACAAGCTGTCGGCACCAGAAACTGAGAGCTTGAGAGCTAAGAGCTCGTGAGCCTCGATCATTTCACGCAAAGAGTCTGGAAACCTAAGGGTGTGGCCCGCAGGCCAGAGAGCGCGCTCAAGAAACCAAGCGTCTAGAATTAAAGCGGGAGAAACCGTTAGAAAAATCAGGGGAAGCCCCCTGCCGGACGACAGCGGGGCTGGTGATGCAGCTATTGCGCAATTTGGCTTCCAACTTGCGAAAACACGTTGTTGGCGTTGCCGCCGATCAGTCGGACCGTGCCAACCACGATCACCAGGATTACCGCGAGCATCACCGCGTATTCGGCGACGTCTTGACCGCTCTCCGCAGCCCAAAGTTGACGGATTGCTTTGATCACCGTTTGTCTCCAATCGACGACGCCTAAGCTTCACGGATTCCTCGGAACAGAAGTTCGCCGTCGTGTGATTGTTACGGTATCGTGAAAGGTCCCCCTCACCCAATAGCACAACCGTGAGCTGGAATGGCACTATCGTGCCACAACTAAGGGATTCCCCTTAGAACCAGCCAACTGTTGATTACACAATTGATTACACAATCGTTTTCAGAGGAAGCCCCTGGTTCACGGCGAACAGCGCCAGTTCCAGACGGGTGGAGACCCCCAGTTTGTCGAAGATATTGCTGAGATGGTGCTTCACCGTGTCCTCGCTGATTTTGAAGTACTCGGCGATTTCCCGGTTGGCATAGCCGGCGACGACCGCAGAGACGATCTCCAGTTCGCGCGGCGTCAGCCCGAATTTCTTCTGTTTCGATTCCTCGTTCGTACTCTGCATGAGGTTCCGCAGGTACTGCACCAGATTCGAGACGCTGTCCCGCCCCACCCAGTACTCCCCTGCCATCACCGCATGAATGCTCTTGAGCAACAGTTGCGTGGCGGAATCCTTCATCACCACGCCGCGCGCTCCCAACTGCAACGCCTCCACCACCTGCTTCTTTTCCACCGCCGCGGTCAGCAGGATGATGCGCACCACCCCCGACGCGCCCCCGCTCGTGCTCAGGTCGCGCAGCGCTTCCAGCCCGGTGTGGTGCGGCATGGCCAGATCGAGCAGAAGAACATCGGGCTTGATCTCCGTCGCCAGTTTGACCGCCTCGTGGCCGTCGCAGGCTTCGCCCACCACTTTCATATCGTCTTCCGATTCCAGCAGGCGCCGCAGCCCATCGCGGAAAATTGGGTGATCGTCGGCAATCACAATGCGTATTGGACGAATGCGTTTATCCATGATCCATCTTCCTCGCCGGCGGAATCCGTACTTCCAGCCGTGCGCCGTGCCCCGGAGTCGATTCTATCGTGAGTTCGCCCGCCAGCAGCCGTACCCTTTCCCGGATCACCGTCGGCCCCTTACCAGTCGTCTCCAGTTCCGTATTCGACAGCTTTCCGGAAAAAGAAAATCCCTTCCCGTCGTCCTCCACCGTCAATTGCAGATTACCCGCCCGCTGCGCCAGCCGCACGAGCACGTGGTGCGCTCCACTGTGCTTGCGGACGTTCACCAGGCTCTCCTGCACAATGCGCGCCAGTTCCCGGCACACTTTCTGCGCCAAATCCACCCGCTGCACTTCGCTGACGAACTCGGCTGCGATTCCCGTCTCCCGCCGGAAGCGCTCCACGGTGTCGGAAATGAAAGCCAGAAGGCGGTCCGCATCCACATCGAACGACTTCATCGCCTGCATCAGTTCGCGCAACTTCAGAACTTCTTCGCGCAGCAGTTTCTGGATCCGCCCCAGCTCCACGTTCACCACTGGCGCCTGCGTTCCCGACTGGCGCCGCAGCACATCCACTTGCATTTCCACTGCAATCAGCGATTGAATCGCTCCATCATGAAGTTCGCGCGCGAACCGCGCCCGCTCCAGCGCCCCTGCCCGCTCCCGCAGCCGCCTCATCAGGTACACGTTGTAGATCGCCGGACCCACCTGCTGTGCGAATTCCTGCAGAAAGCGTAATTCCTCTTCCGGCTCCCCCATCATCGCGGGATCGAACAGGAATACCCGGCCCGACCACTCGGTCCCGAGCAGCAACGCCACCGAAACCATCGCGTCAAACTTTTCCACTCCCGCCAGCGCATTCAGAAATTCCGTGCTGGCATCGCGCAGCCGCCTTCCGTCGCGGTCGAGCAGCACCGTGTGAAAACCCTTGGCACCGCGCGCGGCGTAAATCGCGTCCGCTGGCGAGTCGAACAGATACACCTTTTCGCTTTCCGGCAAAGCCTCGCGCCAGCGCAGCGCTTCGCTGCCTTCGGGTCCACGCCTCACCTCGGCCAGAAATACCCGGTAACTGTGCGCTTCCTGCGAGGCGCTCAGCACCCGGCAGGCGCCGTAGATGCTCATCACCTCCCCAAGAATCTGCTGCATGGTCCCGGTCAGTCCCGCCTCCACCCGCGTCGAGCTGAGAACGCGCGTGATCACGGCGCGCTCCGCCCGCACTTTCTTCTGGTTCTCCGACATGTAGCCCAGCAAAAATCCGAGCACAATCAGATACACCGAACTCATGAACAGCTGTTGCGGACCCAGTTCCCGCACGCTCACACCGAGCGGCACCAGATGCAACTGCTGCAGCCATCGGTCCGCAGCCGGTTCCAGCCCGGCTCGCATGGCAAAGGCTTCTGTTTCCAGCAGTGCGACCGCAGTGAGCGCCGTGCTGACAGTCTCCCACAGTCCCCAGCGATACGCGGCTGCTGCCATCACGAACACGAAGAAAAGAAAGAATTGTCCCCGTTGCGCCGGCGCGAACATTGAGATCAGCACCGGCCAGAGGATGTCCGCCGCGTGCACCACCAGACGAAAAGCCTTCGTCGACTGTAGCCGGAAGCGGACCAGCAACATCACCACCACTGCGTGCACCAGGTACACAATCAACAGCCAGTACAGCCAGCGCGAATACGCAAACCCGCGCACCGGCTCCATCCAAAGGGCAAGCAGCGCCGCAATCGTCAGCGCCACCCGCGCTGTCGCTAGCCAGCGCTCGGTGCGCCGGATTTCACCCGCACTGAGCGGAGCCCGGAAGCGCCATAGATCACGGTATTGAGGGATTATCCAGGACAAGGGACTCTGCGCCTAAATTTGAAAAGCTAAGCGCCTAATTCTAAAGGCAATTTCAGCCAAACTCCATGATCTTCTTACTTCCGCGATTCTCATCTAATTTCTCACTTCTGCACTAGTGTACTGAGTCTAATGTTCGCTTACAAAAGCGGGCCACGGAATCGAGGATCTGATCAGCGGATTTGGTCCAGACGAAGGGTTTCGGGTTCTGGTTGTGGTGATCGATGAAGCCGCGGATAGCGTCTTCCAACTCGCGGGTGCTGCGGTGGACGCCGCGCCGGATCTGTTTTTCGGTCAACTCGGCGAACCAACGCTCGACCAGATTGAGCCAGGAAGCCGAGGTGGGAGTGAAGTGCAGGTGGAAGCGCGGACGTTGGGCAAGCCAGCGCCGGACCCGTTGGGTTTTATGCGTACCGTAGTGGTCCAGGATGAGGTGTACGTCGAGTTCCGCGGGCACGTTGCGTTCGATGGTATCGAGAAATCTACGGAACTCACGGGAACGATGACGATGATGCAGTTGGCCCAGTACGTGACCGCTGGCGACGTCGAAAGCGGCGAACAGGCTGGTGGTGCCGTGGCGTTTGTAGTCATGGCTACGGCGCTCGATCTGTCCGGGGCGCATCGGCAGAAGCGGCGCCGTGCGATCCAGCGCCTGAATCTGGCTCTTTTCGTCCACGCCCAGCACCAGCGCTCGGTCGGGCGGGTTCAGATAGAGGCCGACGAGGTCGCGGACCTTGTCGATAAACAGCGGATCCCGGCTCAACTGAAAGGCCTGGCTGCGATGCGGCTGCAGGGAAAAAGCGCGCCAGATGCGACTGATGCTGCTCTGGCTGAGTCCGGTGGCCTGGGCGAGCGAGCGCGTGGACCAGTGGGTGGCGGCTTGCGGTTGGGTTTCCAAGGTGCGCGCCAGCACGCGTTCCACCGCGGCGTCGCTGACGCGGCGCGGCGTGCCCGGACGGGGTTCATCGAGCAGCCCCTCGAGGCGGAGAAGGACAAAACGCTGTCGCCATTTGCCCACGGTGGCGAGTGCGACATGAACTCGGCGCGCCACCTCGGTGTTGCTGTGGCCGACAGCGCTGAGCAGCACGATACGGGCGCGCAACGCCAGTGCCTGCGCCGTCTTGGGCCGGCGAGTCCAGTCCAACAACTGTTGTCTTTCGGAAGGGGACAGAGACAGCGGCGAGAGCGGGCGACCGAGAGCCATGCAGTTCCTCCTGCTTATATCAGATGCAGGAAGAACTGTTACTTGTTGCACGAATATTAGACTCAGTACACTAGGGGTTACTGTAGTAACGTCCTCAACCCCACATCACGCTCTAAAATGGGGCTCGGAGTAGTTTGCCTTGGCCGCACGCACTAAACTCTGGATCTCTCTGCTGGTCGCGCTGGTTCTCGCCCAGACTGCGGCCTCTCTGCTTATGCCGAGAGGCGCCGCCCTCACCATTGCCAGCGACCTCATCCAGGGCACTCTCCTGCTCGTTGCCACCGCCGCCTTCCTGCCCAATACCTCGCGCTCGCGCTGTCCCACTCTCCACGTCCGGCTGTTCTGGATCCTCATGAGCGTGGGCATGCTTTTCTGGCTTATTTACCAGGGAATGTGGAATTACTTTGAAGTCCTAAAGCGTCAGGACGTGCCCAACCCCTTCCTGGGCGATGTCGTTCTGTTCCTGCATCTGGTGCCCATGATCGCCGCTCTCGCCCTGCTTCCTCACCTTCGGGAAGGCGAGCGGGATGAACGCATCCGCATGCTCGACTTTGCCCTCCTGCTCACCTGGTGGGTCTTCATCTATGTATACGCTGTCATCCCATGGCAAACCGTGCAGGTCGACGAACCGGCTTACAGCGCCAATTTCAACTTCACGTATCTGACCGAAAAACTCGTGCTCCTGGGCGCGCTTGCCGTCCTCGCCTACACCGCTCATGGCGGCTGGCGGCAGCTTTACGGACAGTTACTCGGCGCCAGCGCACTCTACGCCTCCAGTTCCTATGTCGCCAACTGGGCCATCGGTCACAAACTTTACTACAGCGGCAGCATCTACGACATCCCGCTGACGGTTTCCATCGCCTGGATGGCGGTGACTCCCTTGCTTGCTCTCCGCCTCGACTTGTCCGACTCCAAGCCGTCGCAGGCTTTGCTCGGCGTCTGGGTCACACGCCTGAGCATGCTCGCTCTGTTCAGCCTTCTCTGGGCCGCCATGCACTCCGAACTGGACCCGACCCTTCCGCCTTCAGTCAAGGCCTTCCGCATTACCGTGAGTCTCTTCACCATGGTGGTGATGGGCATCGTCGTTTTCTGGCGCCAACGCCTGCTCCGAAACGAGCTTTCGCTATTTCTCGAAAGATCCCGCCGCTCTTTCGACGACCTCAAGGCCTTGCAGGGAAAGCTCATTCAATCCGAGAAGCTAGCCTCGCTCGGCCAGTTGGTGGGCGGAGCCGCCCACGAGATCAACAACCCGCTCACCGCCATGCTGGGATACTCCGACCTGCTCAGCGCGTCCAACTTGCCACCCCAGGAACAACTCCAGGCCGCGCAAATCGGCGAGCAGGTCCGCCGCACAACCACGCTGGTTGCGAGCCTGCTTACTTTTGCGAGCCAGGCTCCTGCCAGGCTTGCCGCCGTCGACATCAACTCCGTGCTGCAAACCGCCGTGCGCCTGCTTGCTCCCCAACTGGAGGCGGAAGCCAGTTCGATGCACGTCGAACTCGCTGCTTCGCTTCCGCCCGTGCTCGCCGACTCCAACCAGATTCTCCACGTCTGCATGCACCTTGCTGGACAGATCAGCGCCCGTCTCAATCCCGAAACACACTCCACGCTTTTCGTTCGCACCCACAGCAAGGGCAACTTCGTCCTGGTTGACTTCTCGTCTTACGATCCTTCTGCCGATCCTTCTTCGCAGCCACCCTCGTACCCGTCGCTGCTCAACTCCGAAGGCGGGAACAAGCCCTCTACCCTTTCGTTGAGCGCCTGCTGCCGCATCGTCGAAGAACATGGCGGCCGTCTCTTGCAGCCTTCGACTCCCGGCAACCCCGGTTTCCGGATGGAGCTGCGGGTCGCCTCAAAATCTGCCAGCCGCTCCGCGCTCGCCGTGTCCAACCGGGCCGCGGCCCGCAGCGGTTCCTAGCCGGTTCCGTATAAATTGAATTGTCATCCTGAGAGGCTGTGACCAAATTCAGTTTCCGTTCCAAGCCTCCAAGATTCTGGGTGCTGCGGTCGATTCTACGGACGCTCGGTCGCTGGTGCG
>Ga0209117_1000748_pt1 | contig 12295 bp, 8 predicted proteins | sample BlaSpr_A8_OM2_M2_FD_187978 | JGI IMG/M metagenome (GOLD analysis project Ga0209117, IMG submission 187978) | Forest soil microbial communities from Thunder Bay, Ontario, Canada - Black Spruce, Ontario site 2_A8_OM2_M2 (SPAdes) (version 2) | ecosystem: Environmental > Terrestrial > Soil > Boreal...
GACGAAACTGCTGGCCAAATTGCTCCGGGGTCAGCCAGGCATGATAATTTGGCGAATTCTTCGATTGCTGCTGCTCCATCAATTGCCGCAGCGCGGCTTCCTGCTCCGCGCTCCGCTGCAAGACAAGCACTATTCGCGTTACCGGCTGTGCGTCGGCCACTGCGCCGCGATCAAACTCCGCGCGCGCCTTCGGATGCACGTTGCCGCGCAGCACCGTGCGATCGGTGTCGTCCACCGTCTCGCTGACCCGCGCCGGCACGCGGCTCTTCTGCTCCGCGCCCGATTGCCCCGCCGGCGTCTGCGCCACCACCGGAAAGCAGGAAAACGCCAGCAGGGAAGCCCCGGCCAATACACCTCGACTAAAACCAGTTTTGTGGATGCTCATAATCCGCCCGACTGCAAGATTTTTTCCTGCTATCACGCAACAGGGAACAACGGCAACCCCAAGCTACAGGACCAGGCTGAGGAGACAGATTCTAATCCCAAGCGGCTGGATGCTCATCATCCGCCGCGCACAGGTTTCGCGTGAACGCCAACAGCAAACAGCACCAAATCCAAGCCGCTGCGCATGATGAAGAGATAGGTTTGCGCGCATATTGGTTGCCCGTGCGCATGATCTTCTGTTAGCGCTTTGCTCATCAGGCGGCACAAGTGCATTCGCCCGCGCAACACCTACACGTGTCTCTAACTATTCCTTCAATCTCGCGGGTAAGTTCCCGAGCCGGGCCGGCATCGCGTTTAGGCCGGCGGGCAGCGGTGAAATGGGGCGTTGCCTGATTCGCGTCACGCCCGCGGATTTCCCCCTTGCCAGTTCTACTGTTAGTGACTAAGATACCCCCTCGCAGTTACGAGGATCACGGACATGCCAAAAGAAAAGCCGCGCGTGAATATCGGCGAAGTCATTAAAACCTACCGCAGCCAGCGGGGATTGTCGCAAGGCGACATCGAGCGCCGCACCGGCCTGTTGCGCTGCTACCTCTCGCGCGTGGAGAACGGCCACACCGTTCCGTCGCTCGAGACGCTGGCGAAAATCGCCGAAGCCATGGACATATCGCTCGCCGACTTTTTCCCCGGCACGGAAACGCCGCGCGATCGCGAAACGCAAAAAATGCTCGGCGAACTCTCGCAAGACGAAATCCGCTTCCTCGGAGAAATCAAACGCTTCAGCACCACGCTATCCGACGGCGACAAGCGCCTGGTCCTCGCCATGATCCGCAAAATGGCCACTCTGGTCCCGCCACCCGCGACGAAGAAACCGTTGGCGCGCCGCCCCACCGCGTAAGGGCGTGTCGACAAAAGGGAACCCACGCGGAGACGCGAAACGATTGACGTTGTCATGGTCGATTACACGCCGAACTGGCTCGAATATAGGCGTTTAAGAAATGAGTTGGTGTTGTTCGCTTTTACTTCTGTACCTCTCTTCTTTGTGTTGATATTGATGTCGATACGGGGTGACCACCCGCGGTTTTGGAACGGGCTCGCGCAAATCCTAAACCTACTTTGGACCGTAGGGCTAGTGATCGTTTACCTTCGTTTGCGCAGGTGGCCGTGTCCCCGTTGCGGCAAGCGTTTCTATTCGCATTGTGAGCGGCGCGGATTATGGTTATTTACAAATCATTGCTGGCACTGCGAATTGAGAAAATATTCTGATGGAAGTGTGCAAGACCCTGCAGAATCTCGAGGCTAGCTGCTCTGCCCGCGAATAATCCGAATCGCATCGGGCAATGCCGCCTCGCCCCGACCAGCTCCGTTGCCCTGATTATCTGCGTCCTGCGACACCACATCGCCTTCGCCGGGAGCCAGGAATAGATTCGTCTCCACGGCGTGCTGCTTCGTATACAAATCGAAATATCGCCCGCCCTGCGCGTAGAGCGACTCATGCGTGCCGCGTTCGATGATCCGCCCGGCCTCGACCACCAGAATTTGCTCAGCGCGCCGAATCGTCGATAGCCGGTGCGCGATCACGAACGTAGTGCGGCCGCGCATCAGGTAGCGCAAGCCCTCTTGAATCAGCGCTTCCGATTCGGAATCAAGGCTGGAGGTGGCCTCATCCAGGATGAGAATGCGCGGGTCGGCAAGAATCGCGCGCGCGATGGAAACGCGCTGCTTCTGCCCGCCGGAGAGCTTCACGCCGCGTTCCCCGACGACAGTGTCGTATTTTTTCTCGAACGATTCCACGAATTCATCGACGCGCGCGATGCGGCAAGCCGCCATGATTTCCTCTTCGCCAGCCTCCGGGCGCGCAAACGCCACGTTTTCGCGAATCGTTCCGTCAAACAAAAATGTTTCCTGCAACACGACGCCAAGCTGCGTGCGATACGATTCGAGCTTGACCGTGGAGAGGTCGACGCCGTCCACCAGCACGCGCCCGCTCTTCGGCACATAAAACGCCGCAATCAATCCGATAATGGTCGACTTTCCCGCGCCCGACGGCCCCACCAGCGCCGTCACCGTGCCCGGCTCGGACTGGAAGCTCACATCGCGCAACACTTCCTTGCGCGAATCGTAAGCGAAGCTCACGTCCTCCATCGCCACGTAACCGGTAATCCGATCCAGCTTTGCCGTCCTCCGCGGATCGGCGTCCTCCTGCGTCTCATTCAGGATTTCCCGCGTGCGCTCCAGCCCGGTGATCGCTTCGGTTATCTGCGTCCCAATCGCCACGATCTGGAAAACCGGCGCAATAAGCAGGCCCAGGAAAATGTTAAAGGCAAAAAACTGCCCCAGCGTCATCCTGCCGGACAAAATATTGTGCCCGCCAAATTCCATGATCAGCGCGCTCACCAAGCCCATGAGTCCCGCGCCGGAAAGACTCATCAGCGACGTGGCAGTCAGCGTCTTCAAAACGTTGTCCAGCAGCCGCTGCACTCCGGCGGAAAAGACTCCTTCCTCGCGCGCTTCGGCGTGATAGCCCTTGACCACGCGCACCCCGCCAAGCGATTCCGTCAACCGGCCAGTCACCTCCGCATTAATCTTGGGGCGCGCCCGGAAGATCGGGCGAATGGTCTTGAAGGCCTTGCTAATCCCTACGCCGAAAACCAGAAGAATGCCAAACGCCAGCGTCGTCATCATGACGCTGGTGTGAATCAGGTACACCAGCGCGAAGATCGCGGTCAGCAGCCCGCCGACGAATTCCACCAGGCCCGTTCCGATCAGGTTGCGTACGCCTTCCACGTCGCTCATGATGCGCGAGACGAGCACGCCGGTTTTGTTCGCGTCATAGAACGAAACAGGCAGCCGCCCGATGTGCGCCTGCACCTGCCGCCGCAGCTCGGTGATCATTTTTTGCGCGGATTTGGAAAGAAGCTGCGTCAGCGTGAAGGAAGTAAGCCCCTGCAGAACCGTCGCGAAAAGCACGGCCAGAACGATGGGTGTCAGCAGCTGGGTTTGGCGCTTGCTGATGACATTGTCGATAAAATATTTCGTGGAAGCGGGCAGAACCAGCCCGGCCACGCGGTTCACCACCATCAACACGAACCCCAGCGCAAGCAAGCCCCGTCGCGGCTTGATCAGCGCCCAGACGTCCGGAAGATTCTTCCAGGCGTTCTTGCGCTTCTCTTTTTTCTGTTCGCTTTCCGTGCTCATTTGGATGTGCCGAGTATCTTAGCCCTTTGGATGCGGCGGGCCGCACAAAAAATATACGCAACGCGCCTGGCAATTTGGCTAGGTGGCGCTAAGCGCTGTCGATCGATGGAAAGGGAACTCGCGCTAATCCCCAGCGGTTCCGCCTCGGGGAAGACGCGCAGCCGCAGGGAGGTCCAGATTCAGTACGCTGGATATGAACTCGCTCAGCGTAATGCCCAGATGGCCCCACAGGCGGCGCTTCAGGCTGGTGTAATCCTGCGTGCCACTGAAAAGGTCGCCCATCAGTTGCCGGAAGACGGGGCTGCGCCGCAGAAACTGCACCATGCGCGTGGTTACCGCGGTCCCCAGGAACGAGCCGCGATAGAATCGCCGCACAATGCGCGCGGCAAATTCCAGCTCCGCCGAAAACGCGGCCTTGACGCGCGCCGGATATTTTTCCGGGCAGCCTTCCGCCAGCGCCCGCCCAAGCAATTCGCCGGAGCGCATGGCGTAGAAAAGCCCTTCGCCAGTCAGTGGATCGACCCAAGCCGCCGCGTCGCCAACCATCGCCCAATTCTTGCCGATCACCGTGCGCTCCGAAAACGTGCGCTCGCGCGGCGACGGCAAAACGTGGCTGTAAAATTGCGCGCCCTCCGTGGGAATATTCTTTTTGTGTACGAAGCTCTGTAAGTGCGATCGCAGCTCCGTGCTGGTGTGCGAAGCCATGCTGCCGCAAATGCCCACCGATAAATGGTCGCAGCGCGGAAACGACCAGATGTAGCCCTCAAAGTGCGGCAGAAATTTTATGGTGATGGCGTCGCACGTCTGCGGCACAAAATACCCCTGCGTCATTTCCAATTCATCGCGCTCCAGCGGCCGCGTTCCCGGCAGCAAGCGATTGCGCGCCCCCGCCGCCAGCACTAGAAAATCCGCCGTGCGCCACTCGCCATCGACGCAATAGCGCGGCTTGGCCGCCGCGGTGTCCACGCTGATCACATGCGACCGCTGCACCTTGCAGCCGGCATCCGCGGCGCGCTCGAGCAGCATGCCATTCAGCACCGTGCGCGAATAAATCACGATGGGATGGCTCATATCCAGCATCACGCTCTGTTCGTTGCTGCTGATTAACTCGATCGAAGTCACCAGCTTTTTGGGATAGGGGTTATCGAGGAGAAAAGGGAAGCACTCCACCGCTTTGTGCGTCAGCCCGCCGCCGCACGGCTTTTCCCACGCCAGGTGCTCGTCAAAAATATGGACACTGTGCCCGGCGCGCGCCAACTGCTCGCCACACATCGCGCCGGATGGCCCGCCACCCACGATTGCAATCTCTGTCATGTTTGGTAGCTCGTCGAGGCCCCGCATTCGCTCCCTGCGCGCGAATTTGCAGGATAAAGGCCCTTTCCGTCCAAAGAGCCTGTTCAGGTGACGGGGAAAATCACCAGGCAGAAACCAGCCAGAAGTATAGCACCGAAAACGGCTGCGGCAATTGCAGATCCGGTCAGGTTGTGTACCAGATCCATACCTAGACGCTGGAAGAGAAAAAAGAGCGCGAGGTACAGCGCCAGCAGGATCACCAGGATGGCTCCACTGTGCAGGACGAAGATGCCGAAGACCAGAGCAATGAACGCGATCAGGCGGAAAATCAAAGCCAGCCAGATTCGCGCCGCGCCGCTACGTGCGGCCAGCGGACCGAGCAATAATTCCTCGCCAAGCAGATACGCGAGTGCCGCGACGAACAACGCCGGGAAACGCGCCCAGCGCGCCCAGGAAAGCCAAGACTCCGTCAGCGTCGCATCGAACCATCCGGTAACCAGCAAATGCAAAACGAGCCCCGCTAACGCCGCCAGCAGCACAATCTTGATTTGCGTCGGCCACAGGGCGCGAAGCGATTTGTGATGGATCAGCAGCAGCGCGAGGCCAACAAGCAGGCCGAAGCTGGCGAAATAGGCGCCGTTGTACAGCCGTACGAACGAAAGCGGGTTCCAGAATCGCAGGAGCGCCACGGCCAGGAATGACACGCCGGCAACTTCGAGCAGCGCGCGCCAAGCCGGGGCTACCGCTGATGCAGCGCTCACATTATCTGGGCCGGCTGCTTCACCACTCGGCACAATTGAGCCTTCGCCGGCGACCTGTAGCGCAGGTTTACCCTGAGCCTCTGAGGGTCGGAGTCCACGCAGCCCTGCGGCTTTGAGTGGGACAGCCATTTCTGGCTGTCCTCTTCGCTGCAACGTTTCGCGCACGAACGGGCCCGCGAGCACGAGAATGCCGGCAAGTCCCGCAAGCGCACCAACCAGGGGCGCGTAGGAAGGCGCGCTCACCTCAGCCGGAACGTGAAGCGTTTCTGCGCTCCATTCTTGCGCCGCACGCACGACCCGAGTGTCGAAAAGGACGCTGACGTGCGTCGCCTGCGGAAGGAAAAGATACTTGTTCGTCCCGCTGCTGTCTCCCGCAATCAGGTCGCGCGTGGAATCGCGAATGCCCAGCGGTTCAAAGGCCGCGCTGATCGCCAGCGTATGCGGGGGAAGCGGCGGCGGATTGGTGTACGGAAGCATCTCTGGCGGTACGCCGTGCGCCACACGCTGCGGCGCCGGTGAAATCGCCACGACTCCGGCGACTCCAACGCGGGCCGCCACGCGAAGCGCAATCGCGCCGCCCATCGAGTGCCCCGCAAGCATGGTGCGCTGCGGATCAATCGCCCTGCGCGCGATCAACTCCCGCACAAAGGAATCTGCGCAAGCCTCCGCGCGCTCGAAGGAGAACGGTCCTGGCGTGCGGCCGTGCCCCGGCAGGTCCGGGACAAAGACGCGCAGGTTCTCGTTGGCGAAGCCGCGCGCGAGATAGGACATGATTTTCTTGTTCGCGGCCAGCCCGTGAAAGAGCACAACGTAGCCCTGCGTATCGTCGTTGCCGCGATCCACCACGTCAGTGACAAGGCGGCAGCCTCCGGCGCCGACAATCACCGTCGTTTCGCGGTACGGCGTAGCCCAGGCCAGCGCAAAGCCGGCAATGCACAGCGCAACGCCAATCGCGGCACGCAAGCCTTTTCGCCACTTCATCGCGGCGGGCGGTAGTGGTGTCATTTGATTTGCTTGCTGGTGGCGGCCTCGCCAAAGTGGACGGCCAGTCGCCCACTGTGGAGGCCCCGCCATAGGCAAGAATAATGTCTCACCCTTTTGGGAAAAGCCCTTTGAAACATTTCCTTAATTGTTTCCAAGATGTAGCAAAGCCCTTGGATCCTTAAGAGCATGTGTGTCTGTGTCGAAATATGCGGAAGTGCGATGCAAGATAAAACCAGCGTAAAATCAAACCAGCGATGCCATACGAATTCATAGAACGGGCTGACGAGTTACAACCGCAAGCCGGTTCGGGTCGCTCGGGCGGTCCACCCCGCAAATCGACTCTGGCTGGTGTGCTTAATCCGCAAAACTGCCCCCAATGTGGCCGGCGGTTTCCGTCCAGAATAGAAGAATCTGCCATGAGGAAAACTCGTGCCAAAGACCCTAACGAATGGGAGAAGCTACGTCAGAAAATAAGCTATAAGGTGTGTACGTGCCTGGAGCCGACGAGCACCTGACTCTGTGAGGAACTTGTCCGGTTTCCCGACTTTGCCCCAATTGCACATACGCCTTAACTCCGCAATCACACTTGTACTACAGACATGCCAGCAACCCCCACGCAATGTGCTCAAATCAACTAGATGCGCATTCCCCGGCTCAAATTAATCGAAATAATGGAAATCAAGGGAGTGAAGGTTTTCTTCCATTGGTCGGTACTCTTCATCGGAGGACTGATTCTGCTCGGCGCGGTTGAAGACCCTCGACTTGCCTTCACCGTTCTCGCCGCATATCACGCCGTCATTCTGCTTCACGAATGCGGCCACATGGTTGCCGCGCAGCGCAAAGGATGTTTGGTCACCTCAATCGAACTCTATCCGATCTGGGGAATTACCCGTTTCAGCGAACCTTACTCCCGCTATGACCTTTACGTAATCGCCTGGGGCGGAGTCCTTGCCCAAGTCACGGTCGCGATTCCCTTAATCGCTTGGGTCGAAATTTTCGGCTCTACCCGCTTTGAGCCTGTGAACGCTCTGCTCTCCATCATGGGTTTCTTTAGCTTAAGCATGGCCGCCTTCAATCTTCTTCCCATCCGTCCTCTCGACGGCTCCATCGCCTGGCGTCTCCTCCCAGCCCTCATCAAGCGCCGACCGACGCGTCCCGCCAAACGTGAAAACGCGTGGCGACCCTGGCGCTGAGACGCAGATGTCTCTAAGCGACGATCAGCTCAGAGAACTAGAGCACGCTTATCGGGTTCTCGGCGCCCCACGTAAGGCCTCTGCCCATTCCATTAAGCAGATTTATCGGCGGCTCGTTAAAAGATGGCACCCTGACCTATACGAGAACGGCACCCCACCTCACGTGGAAGCGACGCAGATGGTAAAACTCATAAATGAAGCGTACTCAGCAATCGCGCACGCGCCGCTGCGCTATCACATGGAAGGTTATTCACAGCAGGCAAGGAGGCGAAGCGCAGAAAATTCCGAGCACTTCACGAGGGCACCAGTCAGGGTAAATACCAAGTATCTTCCTAAAACCGACAGGCTTGAATTTTGGGTGCGTTTTGTTTGTGGCGCTGTGGCTGGAATTTTCGTGTGCCTTGACCTCGTTGTTTCGGCCATGCCCGATTCTTCCCCAAACTTATCCCTCTTAGGGTTAGGCGCTTTGGGCATCATATTAGCTTTCGGTTTTGGTGCTGCTCGGTACGGAGACAGGTTTTGGTATTCGATTTTTCGCCGTTGGTGGCTTTGGCCATGAGCCTGGTGCACGGTACGCGGTTACCGGAAAAGCGGCTCCCAGTACCTAGCTCAATGGCTGGCAGGCCTATTTCTGGCCATTCCAGCGGACACGCTTGCGAAAAATGATGACGACGACAGCCATCATTGCCGAAAGGACGAATTGAATCGTGATTGAATTGTTTTGGTACCAGCGCAGAGCACCAGCAGTGGTTTTGGGAAGGAAATATTCCCCCGCAAATTCCAACAACAGCATCAGGAATGTATTCAGAAAAAGCAGGCAAAGAAGCACGAAAAACGGGAGTGGTACCTTCCCAACGAAGTAGAATCTGTGGCCTGCTCCCGGCATTGATGTCCCACAGATTATTCTGTCAGACTTTTTGAATCTGCCGTGTGGAAACAACACTCCGGCGCTCTTGCCAGTCAACTCCGAAGTAACGCGCTTACCGGAAACCGACCCACAACCGGCGAGCCTTGTGCTGCGCGCCGCAACACGCGCGCGTGATAAACTACAAGTTCCGGCTTCACGATTTGTACCGGCAGCGCTCGCACGGGAGACCCTTTGGAACCCCTCTTCACACTGGAGCAAGCGATTCTGCGGTTTGGCCGCGGGAAACGCAATGGCCGCCGCGTCGTGTTCACCAACGGCTGCTTCGATTTGCTCCACCCCGGCCATATTCGCAGCCTGGAGCATGCGCGCAGCCTCGGCGACGCATTGATCGTCGGCTTGAACAGCGACGCCAGCGTCAATCAGCTTAAAGGCCAAGGCCGCCCGGTGATTCCGCAGCGCGAACGCGCGGAGATTCTCGCCGCGCTGGAGTGCGTCGATGGCGTCGTGATCTTCGACGACTTAACGCCGCAGCGCGTTATCGCCGCCCTCCTCCCTGACGTTCTCGTCAAAGGTGGCGATTGGCCCGGAGACCAGATTGTTGGCCGCGAAGAGGTGGAGGCGGCGGGCGGCCGCGTCGTGTCCGTGCCTGTCGTGCCAGGCTACTCCACCACCGAAATTCTGAAGAAAATCCGCGACGGCGTGTCGGCGAGCCGCGCAAAATCCTGACTTTTCTCGCATGATCCTTCCTGCAGTCCGCGAGCGGCTTGAAAGTGTGCTGCGCCATCCGTCGATGGACGGCGCAATCGCCGCATTGCGCGCGGGCGGCCAGCATATTTCGCTGGCCAGTTTGCACGACGTCGCAAAAGCGCTGGTCGCCGCGTACCTCGCGCACGAGCTGCGCCGCCCGGCATTCTTTGTCACCGATTCGAACCGCCGCGCGGAGGCCCTGGCCGACACACTGCGCTTTTTCTCCACCATTTTCCCCAGCAGCTTGGGCGGCGTCGCCACTTTGCCCGCGTTCGATACGTTGCCATGGCAATCGCAAAGCCCCCACGCCGACATCCTCGAGCGCCGCGCAACCACTCTGTTTCGCCTCACCGACGGCCAGATTTCCCTCTTGGTCGCCCCGGTAAGCGCGGCACTTTGGCGATACCAGGATCCCTACGTCTATCTTTCACTGGCCCGCACGCTGGCCACCGATTCGGAAATCCCGCTCGAGGAATTGATCGCACACGTCGGCTCAGTGGGCTACACGCGCACCGAAATGGTCGAGATGCCCGGGCAGTTCGCGGTGCGCGGCGGTATCGTCGACCTGTTCTCCCCGGAGTCGCTGCGCCCGGTGCGCATCGAGCTGCTCGGCGACACTGTCGAGTCCGTCCGCGAATTCGATCCGCGCACGCAGCGCTCCATCGCGCCGGTGGTGCGCACCACGCTGCTCCCCCTCACCGAGTGGGCCGTGCCTGCCGAAACGTATTCCGCGGACGACGCAGCGTCTTGGGAAACGCATTCCTTCTTCGGCCCAAAACGCGACCCCGGCCCGTCTTCGCTCTTTGAGCTGGCGGAAAGCTCCTTGCGTCCCATTGTCTTTCTCGATGAGCCGGCGGCGATTCGCGAAGCCGGCGCCAAGCATCTCGCCGCCGCCGTCGAAAATTACGAGCGTCACGGCCAGGCGAACGCGCCCGACGCGGGAGATTATTTCTGGAAGGAACAGCAATTTGCCGCCGCGCTGGAGAAAACCTCGCAGGTCAATCTCGAACACCTGGCGCTGGGCATAGGGTCGCACCCGCAATTTGAATTGTCCTCGCGGCCGAGCGCGCGCTTTCACGGCGACGTCGTCGCTTGCATGAGCGAAGTGAAATCACAGGTCGCCGCGGGCGGCCGCGTTTTCCTCACCGCTGCCAGCACCGGCGAACTGGAGCGCCTCGCCGATATTTGCCGCGAGTACGAAGTGCCCTATGTGCTCGGCGAATCCGAAAACGCCGCCGCCGGATTCACCGCGGAAACGGCGCAGGAGTCCGCCGGCCTCTTGTTGATGCGCTCTCCTTTCGCGGACGGCGTGGCCTTTCCCGAAGCGAAAGTCACGCTGTACGGCAACGCCGATCTTTTCGAGGTCATGCCCGCGCTCGAACGCCCCGGCAGGAAGATTCGCACCTCCGGTTTCTTCAGCGACTTCGCCGAACTGAAACCCGGCGATTTCGTGGTGCACGTCGACCACGGCATCGGGCAGTTCGAGGGCTTGCGCCAGATCGAGTCCGACGGGCACCGCGGAGAGTTCATGCTTCTCCGTTACGCCGAGGATTCTCGCCTCTATGTCCCGCTCGAGCGCATGGATCTTGTGCAGAGCTATCGCGTCGTCGAAGGCGCGCATCCCACGCTCGATAAACTTGGCGGCACCGGCTGGAACACGCGCAAGACGCGCGTGCGCAAATCGCTGGAAGATATGGCCGACCAGCTCCTGGCACTGTACGCCGCCAGGAAAACCGCGCCAGGGCTCGCTTTTTCTCCCGATGGAAATTTCCAGCGCGAATTCGAAGACGCCTTCGAGTTCGAGGAGACACCCGACCAGAACGCTGCCATCGCCGACATCAAGAAAGACATGGAAAGCGCCACGCCCATGGACCGCTTGCTGTGCGGTGACGTCGGCTACGGCAAAACGGAAGTCGCCATGCGCGCTACCTTCAAAGCCATTGCCGATTCGAAGCAAGTCGCCGTCCTGGCGCCCACCACCGTCCTCGCCTTCCAGCATTTTGAAACCTTCAAGCGGCGCTTCTCGGCCTTCCCAATCCGCGTTGAGATGCTCAGCCGCTTCCGCACCGCGGCCGAACAAAAGCAAATCCTCGCCGCGTTGGAAGCCGGCAAGGTCGATGTCGTCATCGGCACGCATCGCCTGCTTTCCAAAGACGTGCGCTTCCACGACCTCGGCTTGATGATCGTTGACGAAGAGCAGCGCTTCGGCGTGGCCCACAAAGAACGCCTGAAAGAAATCCGCAAAAACGTCGACGCTCTCGCGCTTTCCGCCACGCCCATTCCGCGCACCCTGCACATGTCGCTGGTCGGTCTGCGCGATATGTCGCTCATCGAAACTCCGCCGCGCGACCGCCTGGCCATCCAAACCGTCGTAGCTCCGTTTCAGGAAGAGCTGATTCGCAGCGCGATTGAAAACGAAATGGCCCGCGACGGCCAAGTCTACTTCATTCACAATCGCGTGGAATCCATCTATTCGCTGGCCACGCTGGTGAACAAGCTGGTGCCCAAAGCGCGCGTCGTCGTGGGCCACGGCCAGATGGCCGAAAAAGAGCTCGAAAGTGTCATGCTCAAATTCATTCGCGATGAAGCCGACGTCCTCGTCGCTACCACCATCGTCGAAAATGGTTTGGACATCCCGCGCGCCAACACCATGCTCATCAATCGCGCCGACCGCCTCGGCCTCGCCGAACTGTACCAGCTCCGCGGGCGCGTTGGCCGCTCCCATCAGCGCGCCTACGCCTATCTCCTGGTCCCGCCGGAGACCACGCTCTCCGACATCGCGCGCAAGCGCCTCGCCGCCATGAAAGAGTTCAGTGAACTCGGCGCGGGCTTCCGCATTGCCGCGCTCGATCTCGAACTGCGTGGCG
>Ga0209117_1000749_pt1 | contig 12293 bp, 11 predicted proteins | sample BlaSpr_A8_OM2_M2_FD_187978 | JGI IMG/M metagenome (GOLD analysis project Ga0209117, IMG submission 187978) | Forest soil microbial communities from Thunder Bay, Ontario, Canada - Black Spruce, Ontario site 2_A8_OM2_M2 (SPAdes) (version 2) | ecosystem: Environmental > Terrestrial > Soil > Boreal...
AGCATCGCCATCGCCGCCGGCACCGTGGTGACCGGGCCGGTGGTCTGGGGCGATCAGTCGGAGCGCGGCATGGTGGGGCAGCCGGTGCAGCAACTCGAGAGCCTGCTGCGCGAGGCTACCCCCGGCGATCTGGTGCTGGCACGGGATGTCTACCAGCAGCTGCGTGAGTATTTCGTGCGTGCCGGCTACGAGCTGGCGCCGCGCCGCGGCCTGATCAGCCCGCAGCCGATCTACGTGCTCACCGCCGACCTCGCCGCGCGTCTGGGCAGCAGCCAGACGGTGACGCCTGCCGGCGAGGTGGAGCCAGCTGGCGGCGAGGAGGCGGCGCTCCTCACCCTCTCCGGCCTCGCCCCGGGCACGCTGATGGGGAGGCGGTTCCAGGTGCTCTCGGTGCTCGGCACCGGCGGCATGGGAGTGGTCTACAAGGCCCGCGACCGCGAGCTCGACGACCTGGTGGCGCTCAAAGTGCTGCGGCGCGACCTGTGGGGCGACCGGGTGCAGCTCGAGCGGATGAAGAGCGAGATCAAGCTGGCGCGCAAGATCACCCATCCCAACGTGCTGCGCACGTTCGATTTCGGCGAGCTCGACAAGGTCGCCTTCATCTCCATGGAGTACGTCCGCGGCGTCACCCTGCGATACATGCTCGATCAGGCCCACCGGCTGCCTTACTCTGCCGGGCTGCGGCTGGGCAAGCAGCTGTGCTCCGGGCTCGGCGCGGCGCACGCGGTGGGGGTGATTCACCGCGACATCAAGCCCGAGAACCTGATCCTCGAGCCGACCGGCAACGCCAAGCTGATGGATTTCGGCATCGCCCGGCCGGTCTCGCGGCTGACTCCCGGGCAGACGCAGGCAGGTTTCATCGTCGGCACCCCGCAGTACCTGGCGCCGGAGCAGGTGCAGGGCGGCGACATCGACACGCGTGCCGACATCTACTCGACGGGGGTGGTGCTGTACGAGATCTTCACCGGCGACGTGCCTTTCAAGGCCGGCACCGCGATGGAGGTGCTGGTCAAGCACCTGCAGGAAGAGCCGCCGCCGCCGCGCAGCCGCTGGGCGGAGATGCCGCCACGGCTCGAGGCGGCGATCCTGCGCTGCCTGCGCAAGGACCCGGCCGAGCGCTTCCAGACGGTCGAGGAGCTGCACCGCGAGCTCGAAGCGCTGAGCGCGTAGCCGTCGTATCCTGGATGAGGGACGAGGGGGGCGCGGGACACATGATGCCGGCCGAGACCAAGACCGCTGAGAAGACCCCGGAGATCCCGGAGACGCCCGAGCCGCCGGCCCCGGACGTCTACGACCGACTGACCGAATACGAAACACTGCTCGAGATCGGCGCCCAGCTCGCCTCGTCCCTCGACCTGTCGACCGTGCTCGAGGTCGCCCTGTCGACGGCCGAACGGGTATGCCGGGCGGAGACCAGCTCGATCTGGGAGGTGGACGAGGAGAGCGGCGAGCTGTTCTTCCGGGTCGTGCGCGGGCGGGCGGCGGGCGAGATCCGCGGCCTGCGGGTGCCGCTCGGCCATGGCATCGTCGGCAGCGTGGCGCAATCGGCGAGGCCCGAGGTGGTCAACGACGTGGCGGCGGACCCGCGCTGGGGCGGCGATCCGCAGCAGGTGTTCAAGACCCGGGCCATCCTGGCGGTGCCGCTGCTTGCCAACGGCCGGGTCGTCGGCGTGCTGCAGCTGCTCAACCCGGTCGACCGGGAGCGCTTCACCGAGGACGACCTGCGGCGCATGCGGCTGTTCGCCGGCATCCTGGCGCATCCGCTGCAGAACGCCAGGCTCTACGCGGCGCAGCGGCGGCAGTACATGAACATGGTGACGGCGCTCGCCGAGACGCTGGAGAAGAAGGACCCCTATACCGGCGGCCATGTCCGCCGGGTGGTCTGCTACTCCCTGCTGCTGGGCGCCGAGCTGGGGCTCGACGACCGCGACCTCAAGGATCTTTGGCTGGCGGCGACCCTCCACGACATCGGCAAGATCGGGGTGCCGGACCGCATCCTCGGCAAACCGGCGCCGCTCGACGCGGACGAGGCCGAGGTGATGCGCCGCCATACCACCGACGGCGCCTCGATCGTCGCCCACCTCTCGAGCCCGCACGTGCTGCCGGGAGTGCGCAGCCACCATGAGCGCGTCGACGGCGGCGGCTATCCGGACGGCCTCGAGGGTGACCAGATCCCGCTGGCTCCCCGCGTCATCGCGGTCGCGGACACCTTCGACGCCATGACCACCAGCCGGCCCTACCGCGACGGCTTGTCGCGCGAGCGGGCGGCGGCGGAGATCCAGAGCGCGGCGGGGACGCAGTTCTGCTCGCGGGTGGTGGCGGCGTTCTCCGCGCTGTTCGCCGCCGGCCGCTTCCACCTCGGTGCCGGCGAGGAGGTGCTGCGATCGATCAAGGAGATGGAGAACCCCGACTGAGGCCATGCGCCACCTGATCGTCTGCGGCCGCTGCCAGCGGCAGCTCGACGCCGGCGACCGCGGCGCCGGCGAGCTCGTGCCCTGCCCTTGCGGCGAGATGGTGGTGGTGCCGCCGCTTGAAGCGCACGACTCGGCGGTGATTCGCTGCTCGGCTTGCGGCGCGCCGCGTCAGGGTGACGAGCCGGAGTGCCGCTACTGCGGGTCGAGCTTCACCGTCCACGAGCGCGACATCGACACCATCTGCCCGGTCTGCATGGCGCGGGTCAGCGGCAGGGCGCGCTTCTGCGACCACTGCGGCAGCCCGATCCTGGTCGATCAGGCGGCGGCCTCGGCGACGACACTGCGCTGCCCGGCCTGCGGCCCGGAGCGGCTGCTGCGCAGCCGGCAGTTCGCCGGCGAGCCGGTGGCGGTGTCCGAGTGCGCGATCTGTGCCGGATGGTGGGTCGACCGCCGCGTGTTCGAGGTGCTGCTGGTGCGCGCGCGGCATGCGCAGCTCGGCGGAGCGGCGCTGGCGATCACCGGGGAGCGGCCGGCGGTGGGGACAGCGGCGGCGGGTGTTGGGGGGGCCGGTGCGGCAGGGGCGGCGGCAGCCGGCCCGGCTGGTGGCCATCTCTACCGGCCCTGCGCCGTGTGCGGTGCGTTGATGAACCGCCAGAACTACGGCCGCAAGAGCGGCGTCATCCTCGACATCTGCGGCGCTCACGGCATCTGGTTCGACCTCGACGAGCTGCCGCGGGTGCTGGCCTGGGTCCAGGGGGGCGGCGAGGCGCGGGCCGGACAGCTCGAGGCCGAGCAGACGCGGACCGAGGCGCGCGAGCAGCGGCTCGAAGCGGAGACCCGGAGCGCCCTGGCCGGCGACAGCTGGGGGTACGGCGAACCCAATCGCAACCTGCTCGGCGGGCTGGTCAACATGCTCGGCGAGGGGTGGAGCCACCTCTTCGACCGCTGAGCATCGCCGCCCGGCGCGCCGCGGTGCCGATTCGAGATGAAGCAGCCATTCTCCGACCCTCTGATCGCGGCGATCCGCGCCAAGGGCAGCCCTTGTGTCGTGGGCATCGATCCTCGTCTCGAGACGATGCCGCGCTTCCTGGTCGACCAGGCCGCGGCAATGCCGCGCGACGAGGCCCTCTACGAGATCCTCGCCGGCTTCGGCAGGGTGGTCGTCGAGGCCGTCGCGGAGCACGTGCCGGCGGTCAAGCTGCAGAGCGCGTTCTACGAATTGGCCGGCGTCCCGGGTCTGCGGGCGCTGCTGGAGACGATGCGTGTTGCGCGCGCCGCCGGCCTGCTGGTGATCGTCGACGCCAAGCGCGGTGACATCGCCAGCACCGCGGCAGCCTACGCCGAGGCCTTCCTCGGCGAGCTGGACTGGCGCGGGGAGAAACGCGAGACGGTCGGAGCCGACTGCCTCACCGTCTCGCCCTTCCTTGGCCGCGACAGCCTCGAGCCCTGGGTGGATGTCTGCCGGCGCCACGGGAAAGGCATCTTCGTGCTGGTCAGGACCTCGAATCAGGGCTCGGCGGACGTCCAAGGCCTGCGCCTGGAAGGCGGAGGAACGGTGGACGAGCAAGTGGCCTCGATGGTCGAGGACTTAGGCAAAGACCTGATGGGCGCCAACGGCTACAGCTCGGTGGGCGCGGTAGTAGGAGCAACCTTCCCGGCCGAGGCCGTGCGCCTGAGGCAACTGATGCCAAGAACGATCTTCCTGCTCCCAGGTTACGGCGCGCAAGGCGGCGGGGCAGAAGGCCTGGCCGCCTGCTTCGACCATGAAGGCTTGGGCGCCCTGGTGAGCGCCTCGCGCAGCGTCACGTCACCGCCAGGCGGAGAGAGCGCCGCTTCGGCCGACGCCTATCGCGAGCTGGTGCGGGCCAGCATCCAGGCCATGGTCGCCAACGTCAACGCGGCTCTCGAGCGGCGGCGGGAATGAGCGGGCGGCGGGCGACGCTGGCACCCGGCTCCTAGTGCTGCATCTTGCCGGGCCTCCTGCCCGTAGACTTCGCTCGGTAGCCCTGGCCGCGCCGGAAGACGTGCAAGACAATCATCCGACTCTCGGAATCATCTCGCGCGAATCGCACTCTCCACCCACCGACGCGAAGGCGACTTGCCCCGGAGGAGTTTGACGTCACCCTGGCCCGTTTGAGCGAAGCGGTGCACGGCGTCGAGGATGCGTTTTTGATTAGGCGGATCGATCCGCGAGAGGTCGCGACCAGCAGACGGCTGCCACTGGACCTTCAGGCTCAAGGTAACCCAAGCTTGCGGCGTAGCTCTTCGGTGGTCAGGTGCTCACCCCGGCGGTGTTCTTCCCAGGCAGTAGCAACCGCGGCGGCTTCCTCATCCGCTTCGGGCTCGTCATCCTCGGGAGCGCTATCGAGGGCTTGTCGCACGGGGTCTGCAGTTGCGCGCAAGGCCTCGAGGACGCGCTCCGCGGTGGGTAGGTCTGTGTCTGGCAGCTCGTCGATGAGCTTGTGCAGGTTCTCTCGCATTGGCCTGTCCTCGGTCTGGCAGGGTATCGGCACTCGAAGCGCCTCCCGCACGCCAGACTAGCATGGCGCTACGACCTTCCCGGCGGAGGCCGCGCGGCGCAGCCGGTAGAGGTCACCCCCGCGCCGGCCAACCAAGATTGCTCTGACATTCCTCTTGGGGTATAGTCACTCGATGTCATGGGACGTCGAGTATACCGACGAATTCGAGGGGTGGTGGGAGACACTGACCGACGACGAGCAGGCGTCCGTGGCCGCCGTCGTGGGGCTATTGGAGGATCAGGGACCACATCTCGGATTTCCATACAGCTCGGGTATTGCGTCGTCCCGCCACCGTCAGATGCGGGAGCTGCGAGTTCAGCACCAAGGTCGACCGTACCGGTTGCTCTACGCCTTCGACCCTCGGAGAACTGCTATCCTTCTTCTCGGAGGCGATAAGACGGGGAGAGATCGCTGGTATGACGAGTTCGTGCAGGAGGCCGACCGGCTCTATGACGCCCACATCGCGAGCCTGAAACGAGAGGAGTTGATCTGAATGGCGAAGAAGTTTCGGGACTTGGTAGCGCGCAAGCCCGCCGCCTGGCGGACTACTGTTGAGAGCCGCAAGCAGGAGCTTCTAGCCGCCATGCCGCTCCATGAGCTGCGCCGGGCGCGGCAGCTCTCACAAGAGCAACTCGCCGAGGAGCTCGGTGCCACTCAACCTGAGATCTCCAAGATCGAGCATCGGACCGACATGTACGTCAGCACACTCCGCCGCTTCGTCGAAGCCATGGGTGGCCAGCTGGAGATCACCGCGCGCTTTCCCGACGGCACAATCCAGATCACGCAATTCCAAGAACTGGATGTCGCGACCAAGTAAGAGTTCTCCCGCCGCCGAGAAGGACTCTACCAGGGATCAGTGAGATCACGCTGCGCCGGGCCAAGGCTCGGGAGGGCGTGGGCGTACAGAAGGTGGGGTTCCAGGACGGGGCGCAGTGGCTGTGGAGCATTCCTTCAACAAGCCGAAGGCGATCATGAACGCCGAAGATAATCATGGGGGAAGTATGATCATCTTCGTAGATGGATGATCACCTTCGGCGCAGGTGCGATCGGTGAGTCTGCGCTCGGCCGCAGCAACCGGGGACGCCGGTGCAATGCGGCCCAGGATCATTGGGTCTACCTTTAGTCGGGTTTAGCTTCGACTCTCTGAAGGACCGCTTCCTCATGAAGGGCTAAGCGCAGTTTACCGAAGAGTCCGACTGGCCCAGTGAGGGAGAGCTATGCCGAAGAAAGCTCCACCTGACCCATCGACCTACCTTGAAGCTGAGATTGAAGACAAATGCGACGGAAGCCCACGGATCATCCGGGGCATAAAGCGCCTGGAACAATTCATTAGATTCGCTCGTTGGGTCTATCCAAGCAACCACGTTATTTTCAGAGGCGGCTGGTGCCAGCCGTCCTGGAGGGTACCGGTGTAGCCGTACTCGCCAAGGGCGGCGACTAGGTCGCGGGTGGCGTCGACCAGCGGGTAGCCGCCCTTGTCCGCGCGGTGAGCATCCAGGGCCTGGCCGACCTTGCGCATCTCGATCAGCGTGCGCTGCTGCTGCGGTTGGTCGCGCGCGTCGAGGTACATGGGCACCACGACGGCGGCGACGATGCCGACCACGCCCGTCGCGATCAGGGCGAGCACGGGCACGACGACGAGGACGACGAGGATGATAATGACGATGCGCCGCGAGGCCGGCGACATCACCGCCACGGCGCGTCCGCACGAGGGGCAGAGGGTCGCTCCCGCGGCGAGGGCCGCTCCGCAGTAGGGGAATGAGCTTGGCAACGGCGCGGCGTACCATACTGCCCGGTGTCAACTACACTTGTGCACCGTCGACAATTACCCGGGATTTCCATTTTGCCTCCTGGTCGCCGACAAGTGTACACCGGGTCGCCTCCTGGCGAGCCCTTCCGGTGCCATGTTTCCTCCCCGCCGTCCCCAGGCGGTCTCCGGAAGGGTAGTTCCGGCCCTTGTGAACGAGCCCAAAAGCGCGAGCGCCCGTCTTTCGCGACGGTTTCACGAACCATCTGCCTGACATCGCGCTCGACATAGGCGAGCACGTAGTTCCTGTACCAGACCGCGGCGTCGAGGCCGCGGTCGTAGATGGGCGGATAGAGGCCTTGAAACAAGAGGGCTTCAAGCGTCGCCGGCGCCTGGTCCGCTGCCTGCAACTCGGTGAGGCTGAACGGCAACAGCGACACCATGGCGATGCGGCCGGCCAGCGTCTGGGTGACGCTCGACAAGAGCCCGAACTGCCGTGAGCCAGTCAGGATGAACAGACCGTTGCGCCGATCCTCGTCGACCAGAGTCTGCAGGTAGGAGAAGAGCGGCGGGCAGCGCTGCACCTCGTCGAGGATGGCGCCGTCCTCGAAGCGGCCGAAATTGTCAATTGAAATACCAATCAGCCGACGCTCCTGGTGGGCGGTTCGGCGGACGAGCGCGGGACGGTCGATGGTCGAAGAGCTCGGCGAAAGCGTCGTGGGCGCCGGCGGCTTCAGCTCGGTGGACGCGGGCCGAACCGCGGACGAGCGGCAGGGGTGGCCCTGGTCTTGCACTCCTTGCTTCCCTGTAGTCGGTGGCATTCACCACAAACTACTCTTCTGCGAGGAACTCACCATGGCGAATGAACCATTCAAGAACGATCCCAACCGCACCGGCACTTTGGAGGCGGAACCCGAGCACGGGCATCATCATCCGGCTGATCCGGCTGCTCACAATGTAGGAACGGGAGTGGGTGCGGCAGGCGGAGCCGCTGCCGGCGCCGCCGCTGGCGCCGCTCTCGGCGGTCCCGTGGGTGCCGTGATCGGCGCCGCGGTGGGAGGCGTTGCAGGTGCCATGGCCGGCAAAGGCATCGCCGCCGCGTTCGATCCCAAGGTCGAGGACGCCTATTGGCGGAAGAGCTACTCGACGCGCCCCTATGCCAAGGGCCGCAGCTACGACGAGCTCGCGCCGGCCTACCGTTACGGCGGCGAATCCGCGGTCGCCCATCACGGCAAGCCCTTCGATACCGCCTCGAACGAGTTGGAGCGCGGTTGGGACAAGGCCCGCGGCACTTCGCAGCTGGCATGGCACGACGCCAAGGATGCCGTGAAGGACGGCTGGAATCGTGTCGAGGGCAACGCCAACGATCCCAACTACCGCACCGGGAATCGTTAGCGCCTGATCGTTCCGAGGCGCTGCCCGTCGTCCAACCGGCACGACGACGGGCAGCGTGCTTCGCAACCGATCAGTGCTCCTTCTTCTCGCACTTTCCCTTGTGGATCACATTCTGCCCGGCCTGGGCAGCAACGCACGCGTTGTTGTAGGTCTTATGGTTACAGGCGCAGACGGGATCGACTTCCTGCGTACAGGAGTCGGGCTTCGCCTTGCAGACCCCCTGGCCCTTGCATGTCCCCATCTCCTTGGCGCAATAGGCGGGTTTCCAGCAGTTCCCGTTGATCCTGCAGGTCTTGGGTTGCTTGTCGTCAGGGGTGTTCGGGGCCGGGGTCGTCGGCTCCATGTCCAGGAAGGTCAGGTCGGCCGCGGCCACCAGGCTACAATCGGCAGCCCCGAACATCGCCCCCAGGTCGAGCGTCGTGGCCGCCGCCCGGTGCGTCCCGCCCCAGCTCAGCAGCGCCCCGACCGCCAGCGCGAAAACCAGCCCTTTGCAGTTCCTTGATTGCATCGTCGATCTCCCTCCAAGAACGCCGTGGCTGTGATGCCGCGGCGCCATTCCTTGCGTGCCACCAGATGCGCACTCCAAGGCCCGGCGATGCAACAAGCCTGCCGCCGAGCCCATCGAGCCGCTAGCCGTGGGTGGCGTCCGAGGCGATCCGAATTGAGAACCTTTCCTGCCTGGAAGAGCACATACTACAAAGAGGCCTTGCTCAGCCTTGCTCGGCGGCAGTCACCAGGAGGAGCCGCATGTTCCGACCTTCGACCCGCTCGCTCCGTGTCCCTCGCCGTCCTCGCCTGGCCCGGCGCCGCGCGCTGCTTTGCCTCTTGGCGCCAGCGATGGCGCTCCCGCTGGCCGCGGCGGCGCGGCCAGCAGCTGCCGGCCAGGGCGTCTGGACGTCCATCGGTCCGTACGGCGGCACGGTCACGGCGCTGGCGGTTGCGCCCGGCAGCGGCACGATCTATGCCGGCACGGCTTCATCCGGCCTGTTCGTCAGCGGCGACGGCGGTGCCACCTGGCGACCGGTGCCGAGGGGACCAGGCGGCGGCGAGGTGATGGCGCTGGCCCTCGCTCCCGGCCAGCCCTCCACGATCCACGTTTCCGTGAACGGGCTTCCCTGGCGCTCCGACGACGGCGGCGCCTCCTGGACGCGCACCACCTTTCCCAAACAGACCTCCAGCCTGGCCGTGGCCCCTTCCGATCCGCGCGCGGTCTACGGCTCGGACGGCTTCTCGGTCTTTGCGAGCGGCGATGGCGGCGCCAGCGTCCACCAGACCGCCCGCGTCTCGAGCCTGTTCTTGTCGATCAGTGCGCTCGCGATCTCTCCGCTGTCCGCGAGCGAGGTGGTGGCGGTCACCAGCGATGGCCTGTTCAAGACGGTGGACGGTGGCGCCACCTGGGGGCAGCTGCCGGTCGGCGAGATCGCGGTGAGCCTGGCGACCGACCCGTTCGATCCAGGGACTCTCTATGCCGGCGCCGGCGACGGCGCGTTGTTCACCAGTCACGATCGCGGCGCGACCTGGGCCCGGACGGGCGCTGGTCTCGGCGCCGGCAGCCTCGACGTCATCGCTCCTGATCCCGCGACGCGAGGCATTCTCTTCGTCGGCCTCAACAGCGGCACGGCCGGCGGCATCTGGAAGAGCGCCGACGGCGGCGGCACCTGGACCCTGGCGGTGACGACGGCCAAGGTGGACGCCGTGGCGGCGAGCTCGATGGCCGCTGGCAAGGTCGTCGCCGGTCTCGAGCCCGCCGGGATCTTGAAGAGCGAGGACCAGGGCGCCACCTGGATGCCCGGGAATCAGGGACTCTCCGGGACGGTCGTCTTCGCGGCCGCCGCCGATCCCTTCACGCCCGGCACTTTCTACGCCGCGGTCTACAGTCACAACCGGCACAACTTCCCCGTCGACGGCGTCGACGACCAGATGCTGCCGCTCGGCCTGCAGCGGAGCCGCGACGGCGGCGCCACCTGGGAGCAGGCCGATGACGGCCTCGACACCGGCTTCGTCAATCTGCTGATCGCCGACCGCGGGCGTCCGGGCAGGCTGTATGCGGTTTCCAATACCGCGACCGTCCGCGTCTTCACCACCGCCGACGGCGCCGACTCCTGGCAGCCGCTGGCCGGCGCCCTTGGGCTTTACGGGCTGTTCGATCTGGCACTCGATCCCAGGCACCCGGGAGTGCTGTACCTGGTCGGGGCCAGCCAGGCATCCGGGTTCCAGGCCGAGAGAAGCACCGACGGGGGAGCGAGTTGGAAGGTCCTCCCGCTGCCGGGAACGAATGAGGATCTGCTCTCGGTGGCGTTGGACCCCTTCTCGCCGGCCCGCGTCTATCTGGGCGGCTCGGTGCTGCTCGAGAGCAATCATCGCGGCAACGGCCTCGCCCAGATCGGGTCGGGCTTTCCCCATGGCCTCATCGAGAGGCTGCTGCCCGACCCGGCGGTGCCGCGCAGGCTCTTTGCCATCGTGGCGTCGAGCGCCCATGCGAATTCCTTCTTCCGGAGCCTCGACGGCGGCGCCACCTGGACCCGATCGAGCTCCGGCCTGCCGCCGCCGCGGGTGCCGCTCTACGACCTGGCCGCCGACGCTGCCACCGCGACCGTGTTCGCCAGCGCGGCGACCGGCGTCTTCGTCTCCCACAGCGGCGGCGCCCCCTGGCGGCCGATCTCGAACGGTCTCCTCGGCGCCGCCGGCGGGCTGCTCCTGGACGACCCGCTGCATCCCGGCACGGTCCTCACCGCTCCCGAGCTGGGAGGGCTCTGGACCTACACGCTGGCGCCGTAGCTTGAACTACCGATAACCGGCACTCCCCGGCGGCTCGGCTCGACAGGCGCCTTGCCGCCCGGGTAGTCTCGATGCATGCCCTGGTGGGAGCGTGTCCGGACGGAGGTGCCTGGATGGCGCGTGCCGGCATGCCTCCAGCCGGCGTCGACCGTCGCCTTGCGCCCCCAATGATTGCCGCCGAGACGCCGAGACCGACGCCCTCGCCCAGCGAGCCGGGAGCGCGCCGAGCGGCGGCCTGGGCTTACCTGGCGATCCTGCTCGTCGCCGCCGCCGTCCGGTTGCCGTCCGTCACCGCCGGCTATCCGTACCTCAACTACGTCGACGAGGGGCACGTGATGCACCGCGTGCTGTATGCGCTGCGCTCGGGCGACTGGGACCCGGGCTGGTACATCTATCCGGCGCTGCCGAACTACGCCATCCTTGGCGCCATCCGTCTCTATGCGCCGGTCTACCAGCTCGTGCATGGTCACCCGCTGCTTGCCGATCTGCCGGCGACCTCGATCCTCGAGTACGACCGGATCGGTCCGCCCGAGGTGCTGTTGCTCGCCCGCGCACTCAGCCTGCTGCTGTCAGTGGCCACGGTGGCGCTGACCGGCTGGCTGGCGGCGAGGCTGGCCGGCCGGGCGGCGGAGTTGCTGGCGGCCTGGGTGGCGGCGCTCCTGCCGCCGCTGGTGATCCGCGGCGCCAGCATCAACGTGGACGTCTACGCCACCTTCTTCGTGATCGCTGCCCTCTGCTTCGCCGAGCGTCTGCGGGAGCCCGGAGCCGGCGGCGGCACGCGGCGCCAGGGGCGCCGCGACGCCATCCTCGCCGGCGCCATGACCGGCTTCGCCCTGGTCGGCAAGTACCCGCAGGTGCTGGTGGCGCTGCCGGTGTCGATGGCGGTGCTGCTGGCCCGCCCCGCGGTGACGGACGGAGCTGAGCTTCGCACCCGATCCTCAACGCCGAGCGGCGGCGCGGGTGCGGCCGAGAGGCTGCGCCGCCTGGGACTGGCCGGCGGCGCCGCCGTGCTCGCCGCGGCGGTGGGCATGCCGGCTCTCGTGCTGCGCACCGGACGCGTCGTCGCGGCGCTGCGCTACGAGGCCTTGCTCTACGTCGCACCCTTTGGCTCGTACTGGGACCAGGCGGTGCGGCGAGCCGAGTGGGACCTGCCGTTCGACCATCCCGAGCTGGGATGGCCGCTGCTGGCGCTAAGCGCGGCGTCGCTGGCGGCGGTCGTTGCTGAGCCGGGCGAACGGCGCCAGGCGGCGCGGGCGTTCCTCTGCTGGGGAAGCTATGCCGCGGCTCTCGGCCTGCTGCTCTCCCGCTTCGGGTTCCACGCCTTCCGTAACCTGTTGTCGCTGGTGCCGCTGCTGGCGGTGCTGCTGGGCTGCTCCTACCAGCGATTGCGCCAGCGGGCCGTGCGACCGGCGGTCCGGCGGACGCTGGACGCGGCCGCCA
>Ga0209117_1000750_pt1 | contig 12290 bp, 14 predicted proteins | sample BlaSpr_A8_OM2_M2_FD_187978 | JGI IMG/M metagenome (GOLD analysis project Ga0209117, IMG submission 187978) | Forest soil microbial communities from Thunder Bay, Ontario, Canada - Black Spruce, Ontario site 2_A8_OM2_M2 (SPAdes) (version 2) | ecosystem: Environmental > Terrestrial > Soil > Boreal...
TCGCTTCTTGCCAAAATACATCGCCTGAACGAGGGATTGCGAAGTCGGGCGGTTGCGAAGCAATTCTGCAAGGTTGGCGATTTGATCTCGCCTATGCGAAGCTGTATCCGATACACGGATGACCATCCTACAATCTCCTCAGTTGATCTCGCTGCTCCGTAATACCTTGTCGCCTATTTCGACCGTGATTCTCTCCGTATCTCTGCAAGACGTACACTGATCGCTTTCGACGTTGAGCCAAGAAGATCGGCGATTTCTGTTTGCCCGAATCCTGCCCGGTCAAGCAACGCAATTTGCTGCTTCTGTTTCCAATCTCCGATTTGGGCTAACAAGAGAGCTTTCATGAACTTCCCAACATTACCCTGTAGCTCGCTTTCTTTCGAGTTTCGAGCGGTGGAACCACTGCGAACTGCACCACTACCATTCATGGCTACGATTCCTCCTCCTTGTACTCTTTTGTCGGAATGGGCATCAATCTCTTGTACCTCGGCTGGGAATCCGTCCCAACGTTAGTGACGATTCCCAGCTCGTGCCATGCCTTCAAAGCAATAGACATCACGGGCTGACTGACGCCGGCACGTAAAGCAAGGTCTTTCCCTGTGGCATTGCCGTCAAGCAAGTTGTAAATCTTCCGATATGCCCTGGGATTCCTCTTGCCCCTACTGACGATCTCGGCGAGCTTATCCGGCGTCCAAACCAAGCGGGCAAGAAGGCCAATGATTATCTCGTTCTGCCGCTCTATATTTGTAAGAACGTTTCCCTCGCTCATTCGACACCTTGTCCTTTTGAACGTCCTCGCTCTCGTCCGAGATGCTTCACGATACGGCTGACGCGGTTCATATCGCAGCCCACGATTTCTCGAATCGCATGCGGGGGAACTCCAGCACGACCGAGTTCTGTTATGAGGAGGTCCTTCAGCAACTCCGCCAGACGATCATTTTCTCCAGACTTGCTTCTAGTCATTCATTCCTCCCGTGAGGTCGCAACAGGCTTCCTTTTTCTGCCTTGAAGTGCAGCCCTTCGGATACCCACCAATGCCACTCGAACGGTGTTGGCAGTGGTTCCGACAAGTTCCGCTATTTCCTTTGGCGAAAACCCGGCCTTGTTTAGGACCGCTATCTGATCCGTTTGCGATAAGCCTTTTATTGAAATTATGGCAACGAGCCGCAGCACGCGGTCCAGCTTTTCCAGCACCAGCCCATCATCAATCTGTGCCATTCCAGTCCTATTGATGTTGACCCTCAACACGAGCCAACATTGTTTTACTAATGGCATTATATACCATTAGTAAAATATCCAGGTATTCTATTGTTGCTAATAAAGTTAGATTTTTTACCTAATGATTATGTTCATTATTATCATTAGTTTACGGCATTCCCGCACGAAGGCTGGAGTCAACGTCAACGGGATTCGAATGGCACAGATTGATGATGGGCTAGTGCCGGAACGGCTGGTGTCGTCGGGATGGTGACGCGCGTACACTGCTCTTGCGAGGATTTGTGGCATTCGTTCCGGCCGACTTCAGAAAGACAGTCGTCTTCATCGGGCAAGAGATCGCCGGGGAGGCGTATGTCTGCGGGTCTGCCTTCTGGGTCATCAATGTGCCGTCATCGGAGGAACTGGCAAAGAAATATCGCCCTGCGTACCTGGTCACCGCTGCTCATGTAATCGAGGGGCTACGGAGTGAGGGAGTCAGGACTTTCCGTATTCGGGTTAATCTAAGAAGCGGATACGCAAAGTGGCTTGATGGAATGAGCATCGACCGCTGGAAAGAGCATCCCGATCGCACTGTGGACGTATCTTTTCTAAAACTCGCGATCTATGAAGAGTGGGACCACGCGGGCTGGCCGACTGACGCCTTTATTACCCCGGAAAGTCTCAAACAGGAAAACACGGAAATCGAACTGGGAGATGAAGTGTTCTCTGTGGGTCTGTTCTGGCCTCACAAAGGCAAGACTCGCAATGTTCCAATAGTTCGCATCGGCAACGTCGCAGCTCTCCGCGACGAAAAGGTTGAGACGAAGCGCGGCACGTTGTCTGACTTGTATTTGATGGAGGCTCGGTCGTTAGGCGGATTGAGCGGTTCGCCGGTCTACATGGACGTTCTACGTTCAATTACTGGGAAGGAGGGTGTGACCCTGCTTTACCCTGTCAAGGGGACACGGTTTCGTCTTTTTGGCTTGATAAGCGGGCATTACACAGGCATCGACGACGAGCGCCAGACTAGCGGGATATCTGAAAATGATCTAGCCAAACTCAATATGGGAATCGCCGATGTAACCCCCGCGGACAAACTGCTTGAAGGGCTTCACCAATTCAAGGTGGAGGAAGAAGAAGAGAGCAAACAGTATCGAGAGAGAGGGCCGCTTTCAGTCGAAGTTGGCGACACTACTCCACGGACGAACGTAACTTCCAACCTGTCTAAGTTTGGATATTCAGATGCAATTGGCGAAGGCTGGCCCACGAAGAACAGAAACAAATAGTAATTAGGACCGATTTCTTGACGAAACGGTCCGTGACAGCTTCGATCACTTGGTAGAGTTTCTCGTCTGACCAATCTGCGACCTCGCTCACGTGAAAGTCCGGGTTGGCCTTCGTGAGCATGATCGATCCGTCATCGATCCGAAACCGAAGCCATTTCGGTGCTCGGCTCGAATCGAATGTGACGGTGCAACGGGAGCAAAGCCTCTTGACCGCCTGGACTATTCAGTTTTCCTCCCAATTTACTTGATCCGATTCTTGTTATTAGTAATGACAGCTTTTCCATGTCTGCTCTCGGCGAGGTTTAGAGACTAATTCCGTGGCCGTTGAGGTTGAGTCCGTTGCCGGTAGGAGACTGTGCGTTTTCTGCGGCGGATTGTGCGAGGGAGTGGCCGGCTTGTTCGAGCGCATTGTCGCGGGTGATGGGCTGGGCGTGGCGGTCAAAGAACTGGCCGTGGGTGTCAATGTGTAACCAGCGGTCAGTTTCAGGATGTTGGTAACTGTGGATGCCGTCAGTTTCGCGTTGCCACTTGTAGCCCTGGGCTTCTGTTGGAAGAGCTGTTTCGATGGGGCCGTACTGGCGGTTGCGCTCGGCTTGTTCGGGCGTGAGCGGCGGAGATTGTTGTTCCGGTTTCAATTCATTGAGGTGTTGCATAGTGTGCTCCTTCGGAGTTTGGGATTGTGATTGCGCAGCTTGTCGCTCGTGAAAATCGAGAGCGGAGGTTTTGCTCATATCGTTGCTGAGGCGCTGGGCAAGCGTGGCGGCATCATTGGTGTAAATGTGGGCGTCCTGGGACGCGCGGGAGACGGAGACGTAGGCAAAGCGGGGGTTGAGGAGTTCGGAGAACGTGTTGGTGTCCATATTGATGAGGACGCGGTTTTCGGTCAAACCCTGGGAACTGTGGCTGGTAACGGCATAGCCGTGATCGAAGTGCCGCATCCGAGCGGGGTCGAAATTGACAGTTCTTCCGTCATCCATTTTCACGGTCAAGCAATTGTCATTGCCGATGGCTTCGATACGGCCGCGATCACGGTTGTGCACGTCGAGATCCTTATTATTGTGCGTGAACTGGATGCGATCACCGGTGGAGAACTCGCGTCGAAGGTTGGTGTAAACATTCACTCCGCGCAAGCGCTTCGGATCGTAGGCCACATGCTGGCCGTCGGCTCTGGCAACGGTTAGCACATTCTGCGCAGGATCCGTTGCTAGGACCGTAGCGTAGGTGTTTTTTTCCAGGCCAAGCTGTTGGCTGCCACGAATGTACTGGACGGTGTCGCCGGGGGTGAACCTGGCGGCCCATGCTCGATCTGCTCCGCTCATGTCGTTTCGAGCCACGAGCACAGGGAAAGAAACATTCTCTTTTCCGAGTGCGCCAGAGGCTTGTAACTCGATCCTCACGGCCTGATTGATGTCTCGCCGGGAAGCGTTGTCGGGAGAGACGATCAAAGTTTTTTCGGGGTTCGAGGCGTAGTCCCTGGCGATGGCGGCGATGCGCTCTTGGGGATTGGAGAGCTCGGTGACGCGCCCCTGAGCTTGCAGCAGGGAGATGCCGGTGTGGGTCTCATTCCTGGCAAGATGTTCGACGGCTTTGAGCAATTCGGGGTCTTTCTGCCGCACGATCTGGTCGAGTTGAGCGGTTCGCATTCCGGCGTCCTGCAGTTGCTCGAAGGGCTTTCCCGCGTCTACGGCCTGATGCTGGCGTGTATCGCCGATAAGCAGAACGCGATCATGGGGGCCTAGCCGGTCGAGGAATTCCTTCATCTGCTGGGTGCTCGTCAGACTGGACTCATCGACCAGGAAAAGGCGGCGATTTGCCGGGTCGTCACGGTTGGTCTGGGCCTGCTCGCGGGTTCCCATCGCCAAATAGGCTTGCAAGGTGTCGGCGGAGATGCCGGCGGCCTGGCGCAGCTGGTGAGCGGCGCGTGCGGTCGGGGCGAAGCCCGCGACAGTGTGGCCGTTGCGCTGGGCAGCTTCGCGGATGGCTGCGAGAGCGGTGGTCTTTCCAGCCCCCGCGAGTCCCTGCAAACCGTGGATTTGATCTCTTGAGGTCAGTATCTCCTCGATGACACGGCGCTGGGCCGGGTTTAAGAACTCAATCGCAGCGGCGTGAGACGCAGCGCGTTGTTCGCTCATGATGGGCGCAACGGTGTTCTGTCCGCGCTGCATGTGCTCAACTGTCGCTCGTTCGGCGGCGATGGTTTCGGGCGTCGTCAATCGTGGCCCGGTGTCGTGCTTCTGAGGCTCTACTGTTTGGAATTCGCCGAGAGCGTGGCGGTGCTCGAAGTTGTCGCGTACCTGGCTGAAGGTGAGGTCTCCCATGCCGCGGCGAAGCGCATCGCGCATGATATCGCGCTGATCGATGACCGCCTCGCGCTCGAAGTTGCGTTCCTTGGCATAAGTGACGGCTTCCTGCGCGCGCTGGGGCGCGTCTGGCACTCGATTCTGTCCCTGCGCATGAACTCGTTCGTGGGCCTCTCGAACAACCCGGTCGGCCTGATTGCCGAACTTCGCGGCAAGCTGGCGGTGAGCTTCCATAACTTCCGCGGGCGTGTGAATTTCTTTTTTGTCGCGGGTGTTGTGGGCGGCGATCTGCGCGGCCTCCGGCCCGCTGAAGCCGCTTTTAGCTATTGCCTGCTCGATCTGCTGGCGGCGGGGACTGGAAGCGTCCAGATACTCCAGCGAATACCCTTTAATCTCAGGTGCGCCTTTTTTCCCTGCCTCGATTTCATAGCCGAGATTGCGAAGCCGAAAGGTCAGTTCCGCTTGATAGACAGCGGTGGCAAACTGCTGGCTGTCGAAAAGACTTTTCGGCTGGATGGCGCGTGTGGAGCCATCCTGGCGCTCCGTCATATTGAAGACGACGGCGTGGGTGTGAAGCTGGGGAGCGGCGTAGCCATTGACCGGGCGGGCGGTGTCGTGCTCGAACGTTGCGGCGATGGATTTGCCGGTGGTCTCGGCGGCGTGGTTGCCACCGATCCGCGCCTGCGTGTACCGCTCCAACTCGGTGAGAGCAGCGGTCACTGCTTGCCGATGGGCTTCTCTCACTCGCTCATCGCCGCCAACCAACGCCGTCAGGGAAACGGATTTTGCGGCGGAGAATGTCGCATCCCAGCCGGCCCTGTGCTCTACCGGCTTGACGGTGGTTCCGTCTGCGGTGGTATAGGATTCCCCGCTGCGATGACGCACCAGTTGCTCGCCAGTGATCGGGTCTTGGCCTTCGCTCAAACGGGCAAAGTGCTGTGCGTCAACGGCTCCGGCAAGCCCGAATCGCTCGGCCAACTTGCCCTGCCACTCGCCGACGACGGCGCCGTCTTGCTTCCAATAGTTTTGCTCGGCAGACGTGAACTCTTTGGCGTGGTAGGTCTGCGCCTGGGCGGAGCTGAGAGCTTTTGAGATGGTGAGCAATACGCCTCTTAATTCGTAATAAAGTCCAAGGTTGTTTGTGTCGGCTCCTCGGCGTTGACGATGTTGTTGGAGGTCGTCGCGCCAGTGGTCTTTCCGGCGTCGGGCGCAGCCCCAGCGGCGTTTGTTTCTTCGACCGGCTTTGCCTCAAGATCAACTGCTGCGCGAGGCCCTGCCGGCAGGGCGGGTGGGGGCGCGGCGGTGCCGTCGCGGGCTTTGGCTTTTATGTTCTTGGGGTCGAAGGTGAGCTTCTCGTCCGGCAAGTGTCTGCGCTCGAATGGAATCTGATGCCCCTCGATATCGATGTAAGGAAAGGAGAAACCTGTGACGTAGTTCTCGTATTTGATGAAGGCGTGCAGGTCGGGCAATCCTGAGATTTCTGATTCCATCACTGCTGGCTCGACCTGGATGTCGAGCGCGAAATTTCTGCCCGAGCGCGTTCCGTCGAAGTGGCTTTCTTTCATGCGCTCAATTTCGACTTTGCCGATCGCCTTGCTGACCCACTCGCCTGCATTCGGCTCCTTGGTCTTCAGGAAAATACTGGTCGTTGGCATGGATAGCATGACCTCTGCCAGGTGGCCGTAGATCACTTCCAACTGAGCCTTTCCCTGAAAGCCCATTATGATGGGATTGTTGCTTTTGCGGTTCTCGGTGAGGGCAGTGTGAAACTGGGGAAGACGTTGCAAGCTGGCCAACTCGTCGAGCACAAACCAGACCCGTTTCTGGTGGGCTTTCGGTTCGTTCAGGAGGCGCAGCACGAGCATGTCGATCCATACGCTTTGCAACGGACGAAGCGCCTCCCGCTCGGCTGGAAGCGAGGTGATGAAGATCCAACCCTGGCGTGTTTCCGACCACTCGGTTGCGGTCCACTCGCCGTTGCCAGCACCCTTGTGCGGCAGGAGCCGAAGGCTCTTTGCCACCTTGCTAAGAGACGCCAACACGCCAACTCGTTGCGGGGGCGCTGAGGCGTCGATGAAGTTGGCCACCTCTGTGCGAGCGACTCGATTGTCGATCTCTTTTGGGTTACTCATCCATTCGATAAGCTCCTCCGGGGTCGGTCCATAGCGCAGCAGATGAGCGAAGATCTGCTGCGGAATCTCGAAAAAGAACTCGCCTTTTTTGTCTTGCGGGGGCTGGAACAGCGACACCGCGATTGCGTCCGCTTCTGAACTTGTGCGCAACTCCTCGGCTGGTCCCCAGTAGGGGCATCGCCTGTCGAGCGGATTGAGAATGATGTCGTGCTTTGGGTCGTAAAAGCGGCGCGTGTACTCCAGCGCCGGGTCGTAGACGATGGCGGAATCGCCGCGGCTTCGAATCTGCCGGAGCATCTGCATAATAATGGTCGTCTTGCCTCCACCGGTATCCGCGATGATCTGAACGTGTTGCGCCTCGGCCTTGGCCGGGATGCGAAGCATCTCCTTCAGACCGTCGATTTTGATGCCAAGTCCCTGCCCCTGTACCTTGCGGTTGAATTCTTTCGGCGTGAGCCGCTCCGTCCCTTTGAGCCGCCGGCCGTACCTCATTTGCTTGCGGCGCTTGATGTCCTTGTGGATAGAAAACGGAAGCTGGATCAGCAGCGATACCAGCCCGAAAAACAGTGGCAACTGGTAAATGTCGAAGAGGCTGTCGCCGCCGTAAATCGCACTCTTGAGGTAGGCACTCAAGGGCGCATCGATGTAAGAGCGTTCCGGGTCCTGGTAGAGCAAATCATAGCCCGCCTGCAAGGCGGACTTGGAGAGCGCAAGCGGGAGCGGTTTCGTTCCCGGTTCCGGCGTGTTCCCGTCTGCCACGTCCGCGTCCGTGGCTGGTCGCGGTTGGATTCCGCGAGCGCCGATCATCACCAGGCGGTACTTGTCTTTGCGGCTGGCGGAGACGCTGCCCGCAACGCTCGACCGGATGTAGATCGGCGTGTAGAAGCGCTGCAGCGGAGTGTTGCCAAAGGTGAAGCGCAGGTACACGAAAAGTCCGGTGAGGATCACAGCAAAGAACACCGCGCCATAGGTGTAGATGGCGCTGTGGGGCGGGAAAATGATCGTTTCTTTTCGTCCCCAGTGAATGCTTGCCATTAGTCTTTCTCCAAGTCTGTCCGCGTCTTGATCGCCAAGCTGCGTTTGTGCTTTTTGACCTCGGCTATGATCCCGTCGAAGACTTCGGGTGTTATCTTCTGCCCTGTCGTGAGTGGTTTCAGAAGGTTCGTGAGCATGAGCCGAAGGCCGAGAATTTCGACCAACTCTGGGCTCACGGGTGGATCGCCGGAGTCGCACGCCAACTCGTCAAGAATCAGCTGCCGGATGAATTCGCCACGCTGCAGGCGGTGCTTTCTTGCCAGCTCGTCGAGGTGGTCCGTCTCGCGGCGCGTGAGTCTTGAAGAGACGTTGGTCATCCGCAACGACTCAAGCTTTCTCGCCCTGTCTGCAATCGAATCGTCATTCACTAGCGCCACGCCTGTTCCCTCCGATTACGAATGAAGTCGCACGGATTCGTGCGACTTCGCGCGAATCCGTATTGCTCGTAAGATGTTGATCTTGCACGTTGCTGTTCACGAATCCGTGCGGCTTCACCGCACGACCCTTTCAGGGGTGGAGTGTCAAAATTCTTCCGGTGCGAAGCACCGTTCTTGCACCACCATGAAATTGAATGGACGATCATGCCTTCACTGCGCGCACAGAAGCCGTGGACTCGACCCCGGCTGAAAGCTTCTTTGTCGGCTGCTCCGTCGCACCATTGCTCGGGCCTTTTCGCACACGCAAAGCGGGGGCAACTTGCTTGGCGTGTGCCGTCTTCAGGAAGTCCTGGAAGTCGCGGTCCTTTGAGAAGACATAGTTGAGCGCCTTGTCCACAACATCATCCGCGGATGCGTGGATGAAGGCGGCATACTGATCGACCTGCGTGGCGGTGACCTCATCGAGTCGGACAGAAGCACAGATGTGGCGGCTCTGGTTGATCTCAAGCAGTGGCATGTGGGTTCTCCTTTATAGGTAGTGGAATCAAGGAATCGTTATGTGCAGAATTGGTTAGCAAGTCAGCAGCAATAGGCGCCGCAGTCCGTGCGAATGCTGTGGCATGTTCTACCTCGAAGACGGGCTCAATAAGGAAGCGTTTCGCGTCGCGGTCATAGCCGCGAAGCGCAAGCACCTCGCGGACAACGCGGCGGCCTGGCTGACGTTCAACATGGACGACAAAATCGACAGCTTCTGCGATCTCGGCTTCGGTATCGGCGAACGTGCTTTGCGCGTGACTGCGCATCACGAGATTGGCGAAGCGGTGAAGGGCTTTCTCCGCCGAGTTGGCGTGGATCGTAGCCATTGAACCCGCATGGCCCGTGTTGAAGGAATCGAGCAGCGTTCGTGCCTCGATTCCGCGGACTTCTCCGAGAATGATGCGGTCCGGTCGCCAGCGGAGAGCGGACTTTAGAAGGTCGTCGAAAGTTATCTTGGCCTTGAACGTATCAGTCTGGCATTCCGTCGGCAGAATGTTCGGCTTCTGGATCTGAAGTTCGGAGGTGTCCTCGATGACAACGAGGCGATCCTGTTCGGGAATAAAGTCGGCCAGTATCCGCAATAGCGTGGTCTTGCCGGTACCGGTTCCGCCACTGATAAGGAGCGTCTTACCGCTGCGAATCTGCTCAGCTAAGAAGTCCGCAAGCGCCCGCGTCAGCGTGCCGCGAGCGATCAGATCATCAACTGTGTAATGGCGGCTGGTGAATTTCCTGATGATGAGCGCAGGTGTGCAGCGCACAACGGGCGGGATGACTGCCGCCAACCGACTCCCGTCCGGGAGTTGTGCGTGCAGAAGTGGGTTGTCCTCGTCGAGCTTCTTACCCAGTTGATTAGCGATAACTTCGAGGCCTGTTTGTAGCTTGCCAGCATCGAACAAAATGGTCTGCTCTTGGAACATGATGCCGTCGCGTTCGTACCACCATGAGGCGTCGGGATTGCCCATGATCTCGCTTACGTTTTCGTCGAGCAGTAGCGACTCAATAGGCCGAAGGAATGGAAGGATCAATTCGAAGCTCATAGTGGAAACCTCACAGCGATGGAAGCCCAGCGGATAGCCGGGCTTCCGAGCGTGAAGAGCAAGGGCTTATGCAGCCGTTTCCTCCTGGGGCACTTCATCGTGATCCTGATCTTCCGGGGCGGCCTTTTCGGCGCGGTCCAGCTTCAGGATCGAAGCGACCCGAATTTCCCAGACGCGCTGCTTCGAGTCCGTCTTCTTGCTCTCGTACTCCCGGCTGCGCAGTTCGCCTTCCACTTGGATATGTGCGCCCTTGGTGAGCGTCTTGGCGAACTCCGAGAGCTTGCCGAAGACAACGCAACGGTGCCATTCGGTGTGCGAGATGTACTTGTCGTCCTTCTTGTAGGAGGACTTGGTTGCCAGCGAGAGCGTCGTGAAGCTGCTGTTGTTGGCGGTGCGAACTTCTGGGTTGCTGCCGAGAAAGCCGATGAGGGTTACTTTGTTTTGGTACATGAGAGTGTCTCCGTTTCTTGAATTCGCCCGTTGTTGCTCGGGTCACACTGGGCGGAGCTTAGCGAGTGGGCCCGGCTCCCAAGTGCCGAAGGTCTGCTTTCTGGGAGGGGCCCGAAAGAAGTTTGAACGGCGCTCTTTGCCGGGGTTTGCAAACTTGTTTTGGGAGGAACCGAGACCCCAAAGGGGCGCGCAATGCGAAGCAGAAGACCGAGTGCCGCCGGGCGCGGGAAAGGCCCCGAAGCTGTGACCGAGCAAAAGACGGATACATAGCGGCAGACACGCTCCAGAGCAAAGTTGTCATCTGCACACCGGCTGCGGAAGTTCACCGCAATTGCAGTGCGATTTGCGCCGGCATAGCCGCCGTAAAAAGGACGCAATACGTCTCCGTAGTTGCGCGTAGAAAGGCTCTTGATCGCCTGCTCCACGATGCACAGAGACAGATCGGAAGAGCCAGCCGGATTAGCAGCATGAAAGGACATGAATAAGCCTCTGGGCAGGTCGATGAATCCCTAGCTGAATGCCTGGTCCGCCCGAAAGCGCACGACGGTCAGACCGAGGGGGTTCACGGCAAGCTCATTGTTTTTCACGTTCTCGCGAAAGACATAGGTGACGCTGGCTGTCCATCGCTCCCGCTTGAGTTCGGAGTGATCCGCAGGGTTGGTGTACACCTTCTCGAACTCAATGCGCGCCGAATACGGCGACTGTCGCAGATCGTCAAGGATGACGTTCTTGATCTCCACGTCGACATACGGCAAGGTGCTGTCTTTGATGTAGTTCTGAATGCTGTTGTCCTTGCGTTCCTGGTCGATCACGGCGCGTTGCACGTCGCCATTGAGAAAATAAAGCGACTGCGTTTGATCACGTTCGATAGTGAAGCGATTGCGGCTGAAATACAGTTCTGCCCAACGGGTGAGGTAATACTTGTTCTCTGCTTCCTGCGGGCGGTACTGGAAGTTTCGATAGTCGATAGCTTCCGCGTGGCCTACGTCGTTAATCCTCACGATCATAGGGTGCATGTTGGCGAGGGCTTGCTGACTCTTGAAGGTGAGCGCCGACAGAGCGATACAGAGGCCGGCAAGCACAAGAACGGTCACCTTCAAATAGGTGTTCATGACCAGCGGATCGCCGTACTGTTCCAGATACCGCTCCGCAGCTCGGGTGATTTCGGGGGATGTCTTTGTGCTACTGCTCATAAATGAATGCCTCCTGCTTAATTCGCCCTGAGAATTGCCGCTGTGATCATTCCGCCCATTCCGCCGCCATGGCCGCCGGACGATCCGGAGAAGATGCTCATGGTCATGGCAGGAATCTTGAAGAGGATGTAGATGTTGACCAGTACCAGCAAGATCAGCAACGGAAGCTCCTGCACCATGTTGCCGGGATCTGAGAAGTTGACCAGCTCCGTGTAATACTGCGCGAGCAGGTGTGCCAGGATGCTCAGGACGGCCGCGGCGAGCACCTTATAGAAGCAGAACCCAATGAATGCCCGGAGCCATCCCCAGAACAGAAACTCCAGCTTGTCAAAGACGAGGAACGGGATGAATACGGGGCCGAGGAGGCCAACGACTGCGCTGGCGATTGCTCCATAGGCGACGATGGCGCAGACCACGGCGGAGAAAGTGGCAATCAGGACTTGAATGATGACATACACAATGGCGTAGTAGGGATTCATCAAGGCCTTCATCATGCCGGGGCCGCTCGTGGCCTGAGCCTGATTCAGCGTGTTCTGAATACTCGTGACGCTGTCGTTGCCGATGACCGAGACAAGGTACTGCGCACCGCCGTTGATAAAGCCGCGGAAGGATTGGCCAACACCTGGGATGCTGCTATCGTAAAAACGCACGAGGGTATAGGCGAAGGTGATCAGCATGAAGAAGCTGAGGAACTTCCCCATGTGGAAACCCTGGCCTCCGTGGGTGGAGGCCAGCGATTCCTGCAC
>Ga0209117_1000751_pt1 | contig 12282 bp, 9 predicted proteins | sample BlaSpr_A8_OM2_M2_FD_187978 | JGI IMG/M metagenome (GOLD analysis project Ga0209117, IMG submission 187978) | Forest soil microbial communities from Thunder Bay, Ontario, Canada - Black Spruce, Ontario site 2_A8_OM2_M2 (SPAdes) (version 2) | ecosystem: Environmental > Terrestrial > Soil > Boreal...
GACCTCAAGAACCGACAGCGGGCCGCCGAGCGCGACGTCGCCTCGATCCGCGAGCGCGGCGAGCAGGAACTCGAGCTCGTGCAGCGTTCGCTCGACGAGTTCAAGGACGTTCACAGCCGCAAGATCATCGACGACGAACTGCTGTGGCGCGAGCTCCGCGACCGCTGGAGCGACTACTTCGAAGGCGGCATGGGCGCCGATGCGATCAAGCAACTGATCGACCGTATCGACTTCGATGTCGAGGAAGTCCGCCTGCGCGACCGGGAATAGTCGCTGGTCGACGGGGGTGGGGCCGAGCACCTGCGCCAGCACGAGCGCGCCACCGTCGCCGACCGCGATCTCGTCGAGTCCGCCCGCCGCTACCACGTCGGCGGCGACCGCCCGGCAGTCCGCCACCTGATCTCCGAGCCGCTGCGCAAGGACGCCTGACGGGCCGCGAGCTCGGCACCGTGATCTGGAAAGGAAGTGAGACCTCCTCCCGAACGCTCACCTGGAAATGATAGGGTCCGCGAAACCCATCGATCCGGATTGGAGTGCCCGCCATGACTCCCGAGCCTCGCCTGAGATCACGACCAAGCGCCTTGCAGGCTATGGCTTTGCTCTTCGCCTGGCTCCTGGCCGGCGGACCGCTGCCGGCCGGTGCGCCGGCGCCGGCATCGCAGACCGCCGTCACCCGCACCAGTCTCGGCTTCGCCACCGCGGAGCTGCGCAAGGAGTGGTACTTCGCAGGCGAGGGTTACGACGTCGGCGTCGACACGCAGGTGATCCGCCCGGGCGGTGAGCCGCAGAGTCTGCGCCTGGCGCTCAAGCCGGGCGCGGCCCGTGCGGAGCGGGCGTTTGGCGTCGCCAGCACTCACTTTCCCGTCGCGGCGGCGCGCGGCAAGCATCTCCGCCTTGGGGGCTGGCTCAAGTCGGACGGCATCACCCGCGGCTGGGCGGGGCTCTGGGCGCGGGCGGATGGGCCGAATGGCGTCCTGGCGTTCGACAACATGGCGGACCGCGGCATTCACGGCACCACTCCCTGGTCGCGGGTCGAGGTCGAGATCGACGTGCCGGCGGAGGCATCCGGCATCTTCCTGGGCGCGCTGCTCAGCGGCAATGGCGCCGCCTGGGTGAGCGAGCTCGAGGTGTCCGTCGAGCCGATCCGGCCGGCGGTGCCGGTGGTGGTCGCGGGGACGGTGGTGGATCCCACCGGGCGGCCGGTGGCCGGCGCCCTGGTGGCGCTGATCCCCGCCGGCGCCAGCCGGGCGGCGGCGGTGGTGAGGAGCGGTGGCGACGGCGCCTTCCGGGCCACCGTCGCCAAGGGGAAGTACGCGATGACCGCGACGGCCGCTGGCCTCGCCCCGGCCTTCGCGCGGCCGATCGACGTCGGCGGCCAGGGATCGGCCGGCGTCAAGCTGGCGCTGGGCGCTGGCTGCGTCGACTTGCTCGGCACGGTCCGGGGCGCGGAGGGTCCGCCGCCGCCAGGCACCAGGGTGGAGGTGAGCCGCTACAGCGACGAGGACGGTGACGCCTTCTATGGCGAGCTCGACGGCGCCGGCGGCTTCCGCCTCTGCCTGTCCCCGTCCAGGTACGCCGTCACGCTCGACGTGGCGGACTTCGTCGTCAAGCAGGCCGAGGTGGAGATCGCGGAGGGCGGCCCCAGCCAGCGGCTGACGCTCGACGCCTCCCGCCTCGGTCCGGCGCCGGAAGAGGTGGTGACCTGGCTGCGCGGCCACGTGGTGCCGTTGCGCACCGCCGCCGCCGGCCATGGCTACGACGACCTGCGGCCACTGGCGGCGATCGTCGGCAAGGCCCGCATCGTCGCCCTCGGCGAGGCCACGCACGGCACCCGCGAGTTCTTCCAGCTCAAGCACCGGGTGCTCGAATACCTGGTCGCCGAGCAGGGCTTCACGGTCTTTGCGATCGAGGCCAACTGGCCCGAGTCGCTGGCGGTCGACGATTACGTGCTGCACGGCACGGGGGATCCGGCCAAGGCGCTGGCCGGGCTCTATTTCTGGACCTGGAACACCGAGGAAGTGCTCGACATGATCCGCTGGATGCGCGCCTATAACGCCGATCCCGCCCACGGGCGGAAGGTCCGGTTCCTCGGCTTCGACATGCAGACGGCCAAGGTCGCGAGCCCGGCCGTCGCCGCCTACCTCGAGAAGGTCGATCCGGCCTACGCCAAGGAGGTGGCGAGCACCCTCGCCGCCCTGCGCGAGATGCGGGGGGAAGCCCCGAAGGAAGCGACGCCGGCGGCGAGCGCCGCCGCGCTGTCCTCCGCCAAGGCTCTGCTGGCCCGGTTCGATGCCCGCCGGGACGCCTATGTCGCCGCCTCCAACCAGCAGGAATGGGACCTCGCCCGCCAGCATGCGGTGATCGTCGCGCAGACGGCGGAGCTGGAAGCCGTCAAGGGGGCCGGCTATCGCGATCGCGCCATGGCCGAGAACGTCGGTTGGATCCTGGCCCACGAGCCCGCCGGCGCGCGGATGGTGGTCTGGGCGCACAACGGTCACGTCAACTATGGCACCGGCAGCGGCTATACCCCGATGGGCGAGTGCCTGCGCCGGAGCTTCGGCGCCGACTACCTCAACATCGGCTTCGTCTTCAACCAGGGGGCCTTCCAGGCGATCGACCTTACCGGTCACGGCGGCCGGGGGCTCTCCGAGTTCTCCCTGGGCCCCAGCCCCGAGAGCAACCTGGCCGCCGCTTTCAGCCGTACCGGCATCCCGCTGTCGCTGCTCGACCTGCGCAGCCGCCCCAGCACCGGTCCGGTGGCCGCGTGGCTGACCTCGCCGCATCCGATGCGCGAAACGGGCGCGGCGTTCCTCGACGAGGCGGAGATGACCGCGCCCACGGTCATCACCGAGCGCTTCGACGTCATCCTGTTCGTCGACCGTACCACCCGCGCCCGGCCCAACCGCGCGCCCGTCCCGCCGCCGGCGCGGGGCTCATCCCAATGATTCGCGCGCGCGACTTGACCAAGACCTTCGGCAGGCTCACCGCCGTCGACGGCATCTCGTTCGACGTCGAGGAGGGTGAGATCTTCGCTTTCCTGGGGCCGAACGGCGCGGGCAAGACGACGACGATCAAGATGCTGACGACTCTGCTCACGCCCACGCGCGGCCGGGTGGAGATCGACGGCCTCGATCCCACCGTCGAACGCAACGAGGTCCGCAAGCGCTTCGGCATCGTGTTCCAGGATCCAGCTCTGAGGGCTCCCGGGTCCACCGCGCAGGGCTGCACGGTGACACGCCGCCGGCTCATTTCACCGCAGATGGACTGGCCGGCTTGTCTTCAGGCTTGTCGTCTCCGCCATCTCCCTCATCTCCACCATCTCCGCCGTCCTGGCTATCTCCCTTCTCTCCGTCGCCTCCCTTGTCACCTTCGTTTCCCTTCGCTCCTTCGTCTCCCTTAGGCCCCTGGTCTCCCTTAGGCCCCTCGTCTCCCTTGGACCCCTTGTCTCCCTTAGGTCCTTCCCCTCCCTGGTCACCGCCGTCCTTGGGAGCGCTGGGTGGGGCCGGCGGTTTCGCCAGCGGCGTTTTTTGCGCATCCTGCTTCTTCTTGTCGATCGTGTTCTCCAGCTGCGAAACCAGTCCGTCGAACAGCCTTTCCGAGAATCCCAAGACGAAGGCCGCAGCCAACGTGGCGGCGCTGGTCGACTGATCCCATGACACCGCGATTGCCGTACCCAACACGTGAAGCTCGTTCAGCCACATGATCAAAGCGACGCCGAACCACGCCGAGATCGCTCCGGCCACGGGACTCAAGAAGAGCGTCGACCAGGACGCTCCATAATCGGTCGGCACGTCCGCGCGCTTCAACTGCCGATTGAGGCGGCTCAGGAAGCCGCCTGCCGCGCCGGCGACGAAGAGCACGACGTGGTCCATCATCGTCGCCACCGCCCAGATCAGGATCAGGCCGACCAGGGTCAACCAGAAGGCCTTGTTCTGCCAGCTCGTCAGGGAGGAGTACTCGGTGTCCTTGTGGTCATAGATGTAGCTGGTGGCCTCGGACAGCAGCTGCCTTCTGGCTTCGATGTCGACGGCAGCATTCACGCGTTTCAGCTCCTCGTCGATCCGCCCGGCCAGACTCTTCGCCGAGGATTTGTCGACCTCCAGCAGTTGCTGTTGCGCGGTCATCAAGCGGGCGTTGATCTCAGCCGCGCCGAGACCTTTTAGTAAGGCAACCTCGGCTTTATGAACGAGGTTCCAGCAAGCCATCTCCTGTCCGCGAGACCAGAAGAGCCACTCCCATGGCGTGGCTCGTTTCTCGAGGCTGGCCCGCGCATCTTGCAGCTCCCTGGTGAGATCAGGATCACTTGGGAATTGTCCATTCAGGTCCCGGAGTTGTGCAATGACGCCGACGCGGCTCGGCTTCGCGATGTTGTGCCATCTGATGAACAAGATGGTGAGAAGGTAGAGGACCGGCAGCAAGAACACGAGACTGACTTCTCGCTTCTTGTTCAGAGCAAAGTCCACCCTCCGTACCTCGCCGGCGGCAAGGTCCAGCGGCACCACGGCTTCGCCCTGGTAGTCCGAGCCGGTGAGAGTTACCTCGTAGTGCCCGGGCTGCACTTCGAGCGAATACATGAAGCGCCCGCCGGATTTTCCATCCGTCCCCTTGCAGCTCGCGAACTGGTTGACGATCGCTCGGCTGGTATTCGTCTTGAAAGTGAGCGCAACGGCAGGCGGCCTCTCGCTCGGCACCAGCACCACACCCTGCACTCTTGCGAGCTTCGGGTTCGAGGGCGGGACGTCGGCGTTCCCGAGACAGGGGGGTGGAGAGGAATCCTGACTCCCTTGCTGGGCACGTGCGACGACGAGGGGTGCCAGCACCAGGGCGGGCACCAGGACAAGACCGACCCGAAACGGTATGGACCGCTTTGTCATCGCGCTCCCTTTTTGGACTTGTACATGACGATGCGGGAGAAGTGGCACACGAGGGCACCACTTCCCGAAGATGCGCCCCCCCCAATACCTGGTTTAAATTCCTTGCAGCTAAGTCTAGAAGGCTGGCAGCGTAGTGTCAAAGACTTTGACACAGAGACAAGTTGACATTTGCGATTTAAGGCGGAAAGACTGAATCGCCGCCGAGGTCGTTACGCCTGCGCCTACTCCCAGCGCTCCATGACCACCCGGGTCTCGGTGTAGAAGCGCACCGCATCCTTGCCGGTGGCGTGCAGGTCGCCGAAGAAGGAGCTCTTCCATCCGGCGAAAGGAAAAAAGGCCATCGGTGCGGCGACGCCGACGTTGACTCCGACCATGCCCGCCTCGACCCGCGTCTTAAACCTCCAGGCATCATGCCCGCTGCGGGTGAAGATGCTGGCCGCGTTGCCGTACTTCGAGCGGTTCACCACCGCCACTGCCTCGTCCACGGTGGACACGCGGATCACCGACAGCACCGGCCCAAAGACCTCCTCGCGCGCCACCGCCATGTCCGGCTCGACCTGGTCCAGGATCGTCGGCGCGACGAAATAGCCGCTCTCCGGGACTCGGCGGCGGCCGTCGACCAGCAGCTTGGCGCCCTCCTTCAGCCCTTTCTCCACGTAGGCCAGGATGCGGTCCTTCGATTCCTGCCGGATGACCGGGCCGATGCCCGTGGCGTCGTCGAGAGGGTCGCCTACCACAACCGCCGCCGCCGCTCGTGCCAGCCGCTCGAGGAACGGTTCGGCAGCGCCTCCTACCGGCAGTGCCACGCTGCCGGCGAGGCAGCGCTGGCCGGCGGCGCCGAAGGCCGAGCCCATCACCGCCTCGATGGCGAGGTCCCAGTCGGCGGCGTCGGGCAGGACGACCAGGTGGTTCTTGGCGCCCGCCAGGGCCTGGACGCGCTTGCCCGCCGCCGCTGCCCGGGCATAGACGTGACGCGCAGCCGGCTCGGAGCCGACGAAGGAGACTGCTCGTACGCCGGGATGGTCGAGCAGCCAGTCGACCGCCTCGCGGCCGCCGTGCACCAGGTTCAGCACGCCGGCCGGGACCCCGGCCGCGAGCAGGAGCTCGGCAAGGCGCACCGCCGTCATCGGCGTGCGCTCGGAGGGCTTGAGGACGAAGGTATTGCCGGCGGTGATGGCCAGCGGGAACATCCACAGCGGGATCATGGCCGGGAAGTTGAACGGGGTGATGCCGGCGACGACGCCGAGCGGCACCCGCACCGAGTAGCTGTCGATCTTCCGCGCCACCCCCGCCACCATCTCTCCCATCATCAGGGTGGGCATGCCGGCGGCGAAGTCCACGACCTCGATGCCGCGGCGCACCTCGCCGCGGGCCTCGCCGATCAGCTTGCCATTCTCCTGGCTCACCATGCGCGCCAGCTCCTCGAGATGTTCCTCGAGCAGCCACTTGTAGCGGAACATCACCAGGGCGCGCTCGGGCACCGGCACCTCGCGCCAGGCGGGAAAGGCGCGCCGCGCGGCCTCGACCGCGTCGTCGATCTCGGCGGCAGTGACGAACGGCACGCGCGCCAGCTCGCTGCCGCGCGTGGGGTCGAGCACGGCCGCGCTGCGCGCGGACGTCGAAGGGCGCCAGCTGCCGCCGATCAACAGCGGCAGCGGCTCGCGCACGGACGGGTTCGCTTCGAGCATGACGACACCTCGCTGCGGCTACTTGACCGCCCCCACCGTGAAGCCGGCGACGAAGCGGTCCAGGAACAGGTTGTACATCACCGCCACCGGCAGGCTGGCGATCAGGCAGGCCGCCATCAGCGAGCCCCAGTAGTAGACGTCGCCGCGCACCAGGTAGATCGGCACCCCGACGCTCACCGTCTGGTTCTTGGCGCTGGAAATGAAGGTGAGAGCGTAGACGAACTCCTGGGTGACCAGCGTGAAGCTGAAGATCACCACCGTCAGGATACCCGAGAGCGAGACCGGGATGACGAGCTGCACGAACGCCTGGAAGCGCGTCAGGCCGTCCACCATGGCGGCGTCCTCGAGCTCGCGCGGAACCGACTTGAAGAAGCCCATGAGCAGCCAGATCGAGAACGGCAGGGTGAAGGTCGGATAGACCACGATGATCGACCACAGCGAGTCCTGCAGCCCGAGCAGCGCCACCACCCGCGACATGGGAATGAACAGCAGCGTCGGCGGGATCAGGTAGGTCAGGAAGATCCCGATGCCGAGACGCTGTCCCCAGCGGCCGGTGAGGCGGGCCAGGGCGTACGCAGCGGGCAGTCCCAGCAGCAGGGTGATCAGCACCACCAGGGCCCCGGCGCCGGCGGTGTTGAGCAGCCAGCGCAGGAACAGGGTCTCGTTGAACAGCAGCCGGAGATGATCGAGGGTGGGCGGCAGGTTGAACAGGAACGGATTGTTCTTGATGTTGTAGAGGTCGGTCGTCTGCTTGAAGCTGGTGATCGCCATCCACAGGAAGGGGAAGGCGAGCAGCACCGCGAACGCCAGCACGATCACCCAGCGCCACAAGCCCGGCGGCAGGCGGAACCGCCACGCGCGCGGCGCTCGCCGCGCCCTCGGCGCTCGACGGGAACCGGTCACACGACCTCCGTGCGGTGCGCGACGCGCAGCATCGCCCAGGCGACCAGCACCAGGATCGGCACCAGGAAGACCGAGACCGCCGCGCCCTCGGCGAGGCTGCCGCCGAGGATGCCCGCGAAGAAGGCGTAAGACGGCAGCACGTGCGTCGAATCGTAAGGTCCGCCGCGGGTCAGGATGTAGACCACCGTCATGTCCGTGAAGGTGAATACGATGCCGAACAGCAGCGCCACGGCGATGATCGGCTTCATCATCGGCAGCGTGATCTCGAAGTGCGTCCGCCAGAAACCGGCGCCGTCCACGGCCGCCGCCTCGGGGATGTCGCGGGGGATGGCGGTCAAGCCCGCCAGCAGGATCACGGTCGAGAACGGCAGCATGCGCCAGGCGTGCACCAGGATGACCGAGAGCATCGCCAGCTTCGGTTCCCCCAACCACATCGGCGCGTCGAACGGTTTGACCAGGTGCAGGCGGACCAGCGCCCAGTTGACCACGCTGTAGATCGAGTCCAGCATCCATTTCCAGCCGATGGCGCCCAGCGAGATCGGCGCCACCCAGGGCAGCAGCATGAGCAAGCGCACCAGGCCGCGGCCGCGGAACGGGTGGCGCAGCGCCAGCGCCAGGATGTTGGCGCCGACGATCACGATCAGTTGCGCGCCGATCGTGAAGATGAACGAATGCACCAGCGCGCCGCGGAAAGCGGCGCTCTCGAGCACGCTGCGGAAGTTCGCGAGGCCGACGAAATGGTAGCCGACGCTGCCCACGGTGACGTCGCCGACGCTATAGAGAAAGGCGAGGATCAGCGGCACGCCGACCAGGCCCGCGATGTACAGCAGGGCGGGGACGAACATCGCCGCGCCCAGCCACCGGTCGTGCTGCCTCATGCCCATGCCAGCTGCCGCGGCTCGGCGCGCCGCCCGCCGTTCTTGGCGAAGTAACGCAGGTTGCGCTCAGGTATCGCGAGCGGCACGACCTCTCCTTCGTCGACTTCGACCTGGTAGATCGAGGGCAGCCTGGCGATCAACCGCTGCTCGCCGAACCGGCCGTCCTGGATCCGCGCGTAGAGGACTCTCTCGTTGCCCAGGTACTCGACCCCGGTCACCCGCGCGGTGAGCGCGACCGCCGGGCCGTCAACGAGAGCCGCGGGCAGCAGGTGCTCGGGACGGAAGCCGACCAGGACGTCGCCATGATCGACCAGGTTCATCGGCGGCGAGCCCAGGAAAGTGGCGACGAAGGTGTCCGCCGGATCGTCGTAGACCTCGCGTGGCGAGCCCACCTGGCGCACGATTCCCTTGTCGAGCACCACGATGCGATCGCCCATTGCCATCGCCTCGACCTGGTCGTGGGTGACATAGATGGTGGTCGTGCCGATGCGCTTGTGGAACTGGGTCAGCTCCTCGCGAGCCGAGGCCCGCAGCTTGGCGTCGAGGTTGGAGAGCGGTTCGTCGAGCAGGAAGACACTCGGCTCGCGCACGATGGCGCGGGCCAGCGCCACCCGCTGGCGCTCACCTCCCGAGAGCTCGCGCGGCTTGCGCTCGAGCAGCTCGCCGATCCCTAGCAGCGCCGCCGCCCACTCGACCTTCGGCCGCCGCAGCTCCTTGGGAACTCTCTGTGCCCGCAAGGGAAACACGATGTTCTTGTAAACCGATAGATGCGGATAGAGCGCATAGCTCTGGAACACCATGGCGATCCGCCGTTCGCGCGGGGGGAGCCGCGTCACCACCCGCCCGCCGATCAGGACGTCGCCACGCGTGGGCTCCTCGAGCCCGGCGATCATCCGCAGGAGCGTGGTCTTCCCCGAGCCCGAGGGGCCGAGGAAGACCATGAACTCGCCTTCCCGCGTCGCGAGGTTGACGTCGTTGACGGCGCCGAGCTGTCCCTGCTTGAAGACCTTGGTCAGGTCCCTCGTTTCGACGATTGCCATGGCGCCCGGGAAGCTCTCTTGCCTACTTCCACTTGGCGAAGATGCGCTTGATCTCCTTCTCGGCGGCGGCCACCGCCTCCTCCGGCGTCATCTCGTCGCGCGCCGCCTTGGCGAACATGGTGGGAATCACGAAGGTGTTGAACACCTCGTCGATCGCGGCGGTGGCGTAACCCGGGTAGCCCACGTTGGTCGCCGTCTCGAGCGAGCCGCCCAGGATCTTGTATTTGTCGTGCGGTTGCGCCTTCGGGTCGTCGGCGAGGAGCTGCTGGATGTTCTTCACCGTGCCGGGGAAGCACGGGAAGTTGTAGAACTCGCTCGCCTTGAAGGCGTCGCCGAAGCTGTCCGCGTAGTCCAGCAGGAACTGCTTGGCGCCGGCGACGTTCTCGGCGAAGTTCCAGATCACGTAGCAGCTCATGACGTGCTCGCAGGCGATGCGGCGGACCGGACCCTTGAGCGCCGGCGTGAGCTGGATCTGCCGCGACATCTCGGGGTTGTCCTTCTCCGCGGCGCGCGTCACCGAGATGGCGTTGAGCACGAAGGAAGCCTTGCCCGACAGGATGGCACGGTTGTTGGAGGAGGGGTCCCAGGTGAACACCTCGGCGGTCTCGGCGTCCTTGTACAAGGAGCGCATGAACTTGACAGCTTCGACGGTGTTCTTGGAGTTGATCACCACGGCGCCGGCTTCGTTCTGCTCCGCGCCGCCGAAGCCCCACAGCAGCGAGCGCATCGCCATGTTGGTGTCGAGCTCCTGCGACAGGCCGATGCCGCACGGGTTGCCGAGCTTGTCCTTGATCGCCTTGGCTCCCTTGTGCACATCCTCCCAGGTGTCCGGCCCGTTGGGGTAACCGACCTGGGACCAGAGGTCCTTGCGGTAGTTGCCGGGGTCGGGCACGTAGGAGTCGGAGAAGGCGAAATGCTTCTTGGTCTTGGGGTTGTAGGTCGATTTGTGGCCCAGGTCGACGGTCTTGCCCCACTTCCTCTCGACTTCCTGGTAGAGCTCGGCGTGGTCGATCACCTGCTGCTCGTAGGCGGCGGGGGGCGAGAGGAACATGAACAGGTCATGCCCCTTCTTGGCAGCCACTTCGGCGGCGGCGCGGGCGTTGATCTCGCCGATCGCGATGTGGTCGACGATCACCTGCGTGTTGTGCTTCTCCCCCCACTGCTTGCAGAACGTGCCGTCGAACCACTTGTCGTAGCCCGGAACGAAGTGGCTCCACTGACAGATCTTGAGGGTCTTCTGCTGGGCGCGCCCCGCCATGGGGAATACCAGCGAGCCGGCGGCGACGGTGCCGGCGGCCTGCATGAACTCGCGCCGCGAAATGCCTCCCCTTCTCCTGGCCATAGCTCCTCCTCGGTTGACCTACATGTGGATGGCAGCATGGAAACGACATGGTTTCGTGCAACGTCATACCGCCCGCGGCCTATACTAGTCAAGTTGTCGCGCCGCGGCGGGATGGCGGTATGGAAGGCCAGGCCCATTCGACCCACCGATCCGGCCTCCTCGAGCCATCACGACGTGAAACGGCCAGCCCGTGTTAGGCTCCAGCGAGGCGGTTTCACCTCGCCCAGGGGAGGTTCATCCATGCGAAAATGCGCACGCGTTGCCGTCCTCGCCTCGCAGCTGCTCTGGTTGCTGCCGGCCGCATCGTCTCACGCTCAAGGCCTCAACGTGACCGGGTCCTGGTCGATCCAGATGCAGACCGTGCCGAGGGGCGCCGGCCTGGCAGTGGTGGCGAGCACATGCAGCTTCCAGGGCACGGCCAACGTGTCCCAGACCGGCAGCCAGTTCACGGGCGACATCGACGTCAATAAGACCTCCGGCGGGATTGCCTGCCCGTCGTCCATGTCGGCCACTCTGAACGGCACCGTGAACGGCAACCAGGTGAACATGGGGGTGGTGATGGGAGGGGGCGCCTTCGGCACCGCCAACTTCACCGGGGCCGTCACGGGGGCCCCAGTGCACACGGGGGCGCCGGTACGCACTGCCGCCACCACCATGGGCGGCGGCTTCGCGGTCACCGGCGGCCCGTTCTCGGGGACCGGCGGGACCTGGAGCGCGACCCAGCTGGCCCCGCTCGCGGCGGTGCCGGCGCTCGACACGAAGGGGCTCGCGGCGCTCGCGTTGCTCCTCGTCGCGACCGCGCTCTGGTTCCTCTTGCGGCGCTCGGCGCTGCGCGGGCGGTAGCCTCCGGGGATCCCTTTCCGACCGGGCCACGGGCTGCGGAGCCCCCGGCCTCCGGTTGGCCGGGGCGTTGTATGCGGGTTCGGTGGACTGCGGTGCCGGCCAAACGGCGGCCGGGGGCTCCGCAGCTCGCGGCCCTCCTCCCTTCCCCTCCGGCCACTGTGCTCTCCGGCCAGGTTTACTCAGACTGGCTGCTGGCCCGCGGCTCTCACATCGCCGGGTTGGCAGGCGCCCGGCCGCGCCCGGCCCGCGTCGCCGCGCTGTCGTAAGATCCACCGTGGACGGCTGGTCCGCGGGCAGGCACGCGAGAGGAGGCCCGGCAATGAGCGGCGAACAGCAGCTGAGTGGTCCCGACCTGACGAAGGGAGTGTCGCTTTCGGAGATCGGCGCCGCCGGCGGCGCGCCGAGCGGCTGCCTGCTCGGCCACGCGGGCGGCGAGCCGGTGCTGCTGGCGCGTGTCGGCGACGAGGTCTTCGCCATCGCTGCCCATTGCACCCACTACGGCGGACCGCTGGCCGAGGGGTTGCTGGTCGGCGATACCGTGCGCTGCCCCTGGCACCACGCCTGCTTCAGCCTGCGCACCGGCGAGGCGCTGCGCGCGCCGGCGCTGAACCCGGTGGCGCGCTACCGGGTGGAGCGCCAGGGGGACCGGGTCACGGTTGGCGAAAAGCTGCCGCCAGCGGCGCCGCCGGCGGTTGCTGCGGCCAGCACCGGTGC
>Ga0209117_1000752_pt1 | contig 12272 bp, 6 predicted proteins | sample BlaSpr_A8_OM2_M2_FD_187978 | JGI IMG/M metagenome (GOLD analysis project Ga0209117, IMG submission 187978) | Forest soil microbial communities from Thunder Bay, Ontario, Canada - Black Spruce, Ontario site 2_A8_OM2_M2 (SPAdes) (version 2) | ecosystem: Environmental > Terrestrial > Soil > Boreal...
GTCGCCTGCCAGCCTGCACGCCTATAACGTCCACATGCCGGATTGGCAGGACGCGTTGCGGCGCTATCTTGAGAGCAGTCCCGACGCTTCCGTCGTCCCGTAGTCCCGACGCCTTGATCGATGCACCCACTGGCTGCCGGCGGGGGCAGTTTTCGTTTTGTCGACGATCCGCCCGTGACTTGTCTGCGTGTCCTACCAAGTATCCCTTGCGCAGCACTGCGGACTGGCTGCTGAGCGCGGCCGGGGAGCGCACGACTGTCAGGCGACTCTTACAATGACCTCTGTGACATCGTCTTGCTGAGGGGTGTCACCTGCAAAGCTCCGAGCGGCACGGTATATGCCTTCAGCGAGTTCGCGCGCCGAATCTTGCCGATGGACGCGCACATATTCGAGAACTCTGTCGGTGCCGAACTCCACGTCTTCCGAGGCCGTCGTTTCAGTGACGCCGTCCGTCAGCAAAATCACGAGCTGCTGCGGCGCCAAGGGGATTGCGGAGGTGACAAAGTGAGAATCATCGAATATTCCCAGCGGCGGGCCCGAGCTTTCGAGCACATGGTCGATCTTGCCGGAGCCATTCATCAGAAAACCTGGGACGTGCCCCGCGCTGGCATAGGACAAGGAGCCATTCGGTCCATCCAGACAAACCAGCAACACGGTAACGAATCGATTCCTCTCCAGGTCTGCAATAAGCATGTGGTTGACGTTGCTCAGGATCTTCGCTAAATCCGCTTCGACCTGAGCGAATGAGCGCACGTAAGCGCGGGTCAGCGCCATTACAAGCGCAGAATCCAGGCCGTGTCCACTGACATCGCCAATCCCGATGCAAGTACGTCCGTCCGGCATTGAGAACAAGTCCAGGTAGTCGCCGCCCATTTCCTGGTCGGGGTAGGCGGCACTAGCAATATCGAAGCCGGCGACGCAAATCTCTGGGCCGATGTAGAACCGCTGCTGTACTTCGCGAGCTAGGCGTAACTGAAGTTCCTGCTCCTGCCGTTTGCGGAACTCCGTAATGTCCTTGAGCACGGAAACAAAATGGGTGATGGCGCCTGCGCTGTCCTTAATCGGGGTTATTGTCTGCTCGGTCCAGTACAGTTCACCAGATTTCTTGCGGTTCACGAGCGTTCCGCGGAAGGTCCCGCCTTCCAGAATCTGGTTCCATAGGCGGCTGTAGAACTCCTTCTTGTGCAGGGTGGACTTTAAGATTCTGGGCGTCTTGCCAATGGCTTCCCCAGGACCGTAACCCGTGGTGGCCTCAAACGCTGGATTCACATACTCAATTGTGCCCTGGCGGTCCGTGATCACGACACTATCGGCCGTCTGTTCCACTGCCCGGGAAAGCAAGCTAATCTTGTTCCGCAAGCGGCCCTCTTCCACTTCAGTGCGCTTCTGCTCCGTTATATCGCTGACCATTGCAAGCGCGCCTTCGAAGTTCCCGTCCTCCCCGACAATCGGCGATGTCGCGACCCGCGCCCACAACACTGACCCGTCCTTCTTGCGATATCGGGTTTCAAGCTGTTCGCTGACGCCCCGGCGGCGGCGCTGCAGCTCGGACCGCTTCTGCTCGATGTCACTCTCGAACAAGAAATCGAAGAGCGGTCTGCCGATCATTTCCTCGGCGGTATATCCGAGCAGTTCAGCCATGCGGCCGTTAACGAAGGATGTAATGAAGTCGGTGTCCACTTTCCAGATGCCCTCGTAAGCGGTCTCCACGATACCGCGATAGCTCTTCTCGCTTCGCTCGAGAGCCTCCCGTGCACTCTGCTCACGTATGAGTTGCGCTCGCTCCGCGATCACGGCCGCCAAAACCATGCCCGAGACCGCAGTGACACCTAGAAATGACTGCAGAAGTATTGCGTTTTGCAGGGCGTTGCCTCTTATGAACGGGCTGAAGCCATGTACTGTTCCCCACACGGTGATGGCAGAAATCAAGAAGCTCACGATTGCTGCCCCCGCCGCCTCGAACCGTATAGCCCCCCAGAGCACGAAAGGGAAAACGCCGAACGCGAACACGTCGGCACGCATCAATCCAAGCCGCGGATCAAAGATCACCAATGCGCTGCCGACAGCTCCGAGTAGCAGGCACGCCAATTCCACCAGCCGGCGCTCTTCCCGGATTGACATCAGCCCCGTGAAGGTCAGCACCAGCGGGGTAACGATCAACACACCCATGGCGTCACCCAACCACCACATCAGCCATGCAGACGCGAAACCAGACCAGGCATTCACGCCGGTGAGGAACAAAACGCCAGCTCCGACGGTCGCACTTACCGCAGTGCCACAGAACGCGCCAAGAGTGCTCATTCCGAGTACATCTCGAAGCCGAGTGAGGGAAGGCTGAAAGCTCGGGAGCTGCCGCAGCAACCAAGCGCCGCTTAGCGGCCCAACGGTGTTACCCAAGGCGATTGCGACCGCGGCGAGATGCGGGATCCCGGTAAAGAAATTTACGATGAACGCGCCCAAGGCGACTGCCGGCCAGATGCGATAGCCGAGGATGACCATGGCGGCCAACGCTACTCCCGCTGGCGGCCACAGGGGAGAGATGTTTCCGCTTGTAAATGGGACAGCCAGCCCGATTTCGCCGGCCAGTAAGTATGCGGCAAGAACGCAGACCAATTCCCAGGTCCGACGGCGCTTGCGATGACCCGGAAGGAGGTTCAGGCGTGTTTCGGCATTCGAATAGGCAGTGTGTGCCGCCGCATCCATCCGAAATTTCCTTTTTGACTTCGAAAACGACAGCCATTGTAATCCACTTCGCCTGCTCGCGACGTTGCAAAATAGGACGACTTGGCCGCCAGCCCGCTATCCCGTCCACGCGATCCAGCCCAGCATACCTCCGAAGCACCGCCGGTCCAGATGTCATTCCACCAGGCGAATTACTCTTGTGTCGTGACTCAGCAGTCGAAATGCCACCTGCTCCCGAATCTAGATATCAGCCTTGAACAATAGATCTTAGGGAAACGTCACTGGGCGAATAACGGGCAACCCGACAACTGAACTATCACCCTCTAGCGCCTGCGCTGTCCAATCGCCGCTGCCGTGGTTTATCCTTACCTGTTTTCGAGGATCAAACGTGAACAAGCGACTCTTCTGGATTCTGCTCGCCGCGCTCTGCGTTTTGCTTTTTCCTTTTGCGCTTTCCGCCCAGCAGTATGACCGGGCGATGTACCAGGAACTTCACTGGCGCATGATCGGGCCGTTTCGCGGCGGTCGCACGGTGTCGATTTCCGGCGTTCCGGGACAGGCGAATGTTTTCTACATGGCGCCGAACAACGGCGGAGTTTGGAAAACGACGGATTTCGGCCGCACCTGGAATCCGATCTTCGACGATCAGGCGACAGGTTCGATTGGAGCGCTGGCGGTCGCGCCGTCGAATCCGAACACGATCTATGTCGGTAGTGGCGAAGGTCTGCGCCGGCCGGACCTTTCTGTAGGCGACGGTATCTACAAGTCAACCGACGCGGGCCGCACCTGGCAGCATCTCGGCCTGCGCGACGCGCAACAAATCGCATCCATCGTCATCGACCCCAAGGATCCCAATCGCCTCTTCGTTGCGGCCCAGGGACATCCCTACGGTCCGAACCCCGAGCGCGGCATATTCCGTTCGCTGGACGGCGGTCAGACATTCCAAAAGGTTCTGTACAAAGACGAGAACGTCGGAGGCATGGACCTCGTTTTCGATCCCCATAATTCACAGGTTATCTTCGCCAGCCTGTGGGCCTCGCGCCGTCCGCCTTGGACTACTGGCGGTGGCTACACTGGACCGGGCAGTGGTCTCTACAAATCCACCGACGGCGGAAACACCTGGCAGCAACTCACCAAAGGATTGCCCGGCGCTGCCGAAGGCATCGGCCGCATCGGCCCTGCGGTTTCTCCCAGCGATCCCAACCGCATGTATGCCTGGGTGGAGGCGGCGAAGAACGGCGGCATTTATCGCTCCGACGATGCCGGCGAAAGCTGGCAACTCGTGAACACTGAAGAACGCGTCTGGGGACGCGGCGACGACTTCGGTTGCGTCCGCGTCGATCCGCGAAATAAGGACGTGATCTATGTGGCCAACACTTCGACATACCGATCCACCGACGCCGGCAAGAATTTCACGGCCATCAAAGGCGCGCCTGGCGGCGACGACTACCACACCATCTGGATCAATCCCGACATGCCCGACATTATCGCCCTCGCCGTGGACCAGGGCGCGACCATCAGCGTGAATGGCGGCCAGACCTGGAGCTCCTGGTACAACCAGCCCACCGCGCAGTTCTATCACGTCATCACCGATAACGAGTTCCCTTACTGGGTGTATGGCGGCCAGCAGGAAAGCGGCTCGGTCGGTACCGCCAGCCGCAGCGACTTTGGCGAAATCACTTTTCGCGACTGGACCACAGTCGGTGTGGAAGAATACGGCTACGTCGCGCCCGATCCGCTGCATCCCAATCTGATTTACGGCGGCAAGGTTACCGTGTTCGACCGCAATACCGGTCAGACGCGTGACGTTTCGCCGGTGGTTCTGCGCACTGGACAGTATCGTTTCAATCGCACCGCGCCGTTGATTTTTTCGGCAGTCGATCCGCACGTGCTGTATCTGGGCTCCAATGTCCTTTTTGAAACCCGAGACGGCGGCAACAGTTGGCAGATCATCAGTCCCGACCTGACGCGTGAAGATCCGGGCTCTCCTGCGACTCTCGGGCCGTTTGTCGAAGTCGACCCGGCCAAGGGTAAGCATCGCGGCGTGATCTATTCGATTGCTCCGTCACCGAAAGACGCCAACCTGATCTGGGCCGGCACCGACGATGGCCTGATTCACGTAACGCACGACGGCGGCAAGAACTGGCAGAACGTGACGCCTCCAGAACTAACGCCTTGGAGCAAGCTGGCGCAGATAGATGCCTCGCACTTCGACACCGTGACCGCGTATGCCGCGGTGAACCGCTTTCGGCTTGATGACCTGCATCCTTATATCTACCGCACGCACGACGCCGGGCAGACGTGGCAGAAGATCGTAAGCGGCCTGCCCGAGAACGAGCCCGTCAACACGGTGCGGGAAGATCCGGAACGCAAGGGGCTGCTTTTTGCCGGGACCGAACGCAGCGTCTATGTGTCGTGGGACGACGGCGACCATTGGCAGTCGCTAAAGATGAATCTGCCGCCGACGTCGATCCGCGATCTCGTAATTCATCATGACGATGTTGTCGCGGGAACCCACGGGCGTTCGTTCTGGATCCTCGACAACGTCACGCCGCTGCGGCAGTTCAGCCCGGAGCTGGCGAATGCTCCGGCGCATCTGTTCGCGCCGCAGGTCACCTATCGCGTGCGCCGCAACAATAACACCGACACGCCTCTGCCGCCGGAAGAGCCTGCCGGACAGAATCCGCCGGATGGCGCGATGATCGACTACTGGCTACAAACAGAGACAGTGGCTTCCGGCCCCGTCACGCTGGAAATTGTCGATAACTCATCAACACGAGTCGTGCGCCACTTCTCGAGCGCCGACAAGCCCGAACCGGTCAACGCGAAAGAGTTCAATGTTCCCATGTACTGGGTGCGCCCAGCGCGAACCTTGTCGGCCGCGGCTGGCATGCATCGTTTCATCTGGGACTTGACATACCCTGCCCCTGACGTGCTGAAGCGCGACTACCCGATCTCGGCCATTTACCACGACACGCCGCGGTATCCGCTCGGCGCGACTGTTTTGCCCGGGCCGTACAAAGTCGTGCTAACAGTTGGCGGCAAAAGCTACGAGCAGCCGCTGACTATTCGCATGGACCCACGCGTGAAGACTTCGCCGGAAGACCTGAGCCGGCAATTCGAACTCGACCGGAAGATTGCGGCCGCTCTTCACCAGGATTACGAAGCTCTGCAACAGGTGCGCAGCTTGCGATCGCAGTTGAAATCGCTCACCGGACGCGCGCCGGATGCGAACAAAGCCGCAAACAAGTCAAAGCCCGCCGCGATCACAAAGACAGCGGGTGAGTTGGAAGCGAAAGCCGCGGCCATCGAAGGCGAAGAAGGACGCTTCGGTGCGCGCTACTTGAGCACGCCCGAAGGCCGCAGCCTGGCTCGGCTAAATGGCGGCTTCAAAACTCTCGTCAGCGCTCTCGATACCGCCGATGCCGCGCCGACGACCCAGCAAACCGCAATGTTCGTGGAACTGTACAAGGCGCTGGAGGAGCAGTTGTCAGCCTGGGGCCAGCTCAGGTCGAAAGATATTCCGGAACTGAACGAGCAACTGAAGAAAGCAGGATTGCCGTTGATCGATCTGCAAAAGCCGGTGCTTGTCAAAGCGGGATGGATCCCAGAGACATAGTATTGAAGGCTCGGTTCAGACCTGGCTCACGTGGTTGGAAACGGCTTGGACCCCCCTGGTCGCGGTCTTTAAGAATCAAAGACTTAGCGCCTGCGAGACGCCAGGTCTTTGAGAAATAAAGACTTAGATGTAAAGTATTTATAAATCAATAGTTTAGGGAGAATTTCAGGCTTGTTATCCGGTTCGTTTCCAGCCAAGTCTTTGAGGAATAAATACTTTAGCGGTCATGAGGGGCTAGCAACCCGCGCAAGGGTCCGCGAAAGTGGGCGGACAGGAGTGTCCGCGCTACACCGTCCAAGAGGGCCGAAATTGGGTGTCTGTGATGGGGTGCACAGATGCTTTGTGATGAGGAAGTCGAGTGCGGATTGCAGAAGTGAAGACGCCCGCAGCATCCCACGTCTCGAAAACCGCGAGACATGGAGCCCCGCTTCATTGATTAGCAGCTTTGCAGCCGCTATCAAATGAGCACAGTTTTATTGTATGACTTGAAATCCCCAGTGAGCCGCATGCAATTCACCGTGCCCAGCGGTGCGATGAGAGGATTCGGAAGACCCTTACTCGTCATGTGATTGAGTCTGCTATTGCGACAACTATTTCTAAGGTGGACCCTTTTGTCAGTTTGTCGCACTTGATCCTGTAGGAGGTTGATGGTCCATTTGCCCAAGGGGAAATCGGCAGGACTTTATTCTCGCCAGTGTGGGGATCGGTCGCGACGACTCCGGCAGGTGTTTGGTCAGTTATCCGGACTCCCGTGCTAGATGTCTCTTTTTCGATTTTCAGCGACCCGGGAAACTCAATATCCGCCTTCGTTTTCATCTTTTCGAGTTGCACATTTAAGCCGGGAGATGCCGATGTAATGGCCATAATCTCTACGCCAGGCTCGAAGACAGCGCTTAGTTCCTCGTAATTCCGATCAGTCGGATTGGTTATTTCTAATCTCACTTGTCCAAAGGCTGGTTGCCAGTCGATTCCAGCCGCCTGTCCGCTATAGCCAGTGCCCAAGGATTTCATATCGATTGGCAAAGGCGAGGGACGAAACACAAACCAAGTGAAGGGCAGGACGCATACTAGCACTGCCGTAATACTCGCGATTTTGAAAGTTCTTCCCTCAGTCCACCTCAACAGGTCATAAACAGCTAAGACGGCGAGGAAATACATGCAGATCACGCCCAACCAAAAGAACGAGGGTATGCTCATGAAGCCAATACCCCCAGTGAAAAGCAACCCAGGAGTCCCGATGGTAACGATCCATTCACGTCTGTTTTTGGGTCGCTTAGTCGGTTGCGATTCGGCCAACAATTTCTTTGCAAGTTCTCTTGCTGTCTCCCTCTGCAGTCTGCGATTCTCGCGACCATATCCGGGAACTTCGCCCATGACACACACCTCTGCTGCTCTCGGATTCTAGTCCAAGCTATTGGGTCAGCGAGAGTAGACCGCCTATTTATGTGTGTCGCAACTTAGCGCCCGCCCAACTCTATGATCCCAATGGGGGAGGTGCTGGTAAACACGTGTTCATGCCTTCGGAGTTAGCAGGAAGAATTTAAGTTAGACCGACCGATGGAGAAGCGTGTGATCTCGCCGTGCCACTGAAAGTCAGAGCTATAGCGGGAACTCGCGGCGCACGGATTCCATCGCTGCCTCGCGAGATGTGAGTCGGCCTTCGAGTTGCGCGTCTTCAATCGCGGTCAGGATTTCCTGGAAGCGCGGACCGGGCTCATAACCTGCTGCAATCAAATCGCGGCCGGTAATTAGCGGAGTGGGTCGAATCGCCTCCGGCGGCAAGGAACGTAACTGCTCGCGCGTGTATTCATAGGAGTCGAGTTGGCCATTGCTGGAAAGGCAGTCGAGACGGTGCAATTCCAGGTGCTCGTCAAAGGCGGGCAAGCGCAGAAACTTCTTCAGCGTGGATTGCTTCATGCGCTGCACGTGACCAAAACGCATGTGATTGTCTACCAGCGCCAGAATCTGATCGGTCTCGTCGTTGGAGAAGCGCAAGCGGCGGCAGATTTCGGCAGCCATCTTTACGCCAACTTCCACGTGGCCATCGAAGCGGATGCGGTCGGGCGCGACGCGGAAGGTTGGCGGCTTGCCTACGTCGTGGAGAAGCGCTCCCCAGGCTAGCGTTTTCGAAGCGCCGGGCGGCAGTTTCTCGAGCAGCAGCAGCGTGTGCACGAAGACGTCGCCTTCGGGATGGTATTGAGGCGGCTGCTCCACTCCCTTCATGGCGGCGATTTCGGGCAGGACTTCTGGCAGGAGGGTGCTCGTGTCGAGCAGTTCAAAGGCGCGGCGGGCGCGGCCTTCGGTGAGCATCTTGGTCAGTTCTTCGCGGACGCGTTCGCAGGAAACCTGATGAATTTTAGGCGCTAACTTTTGTATCGCGGCCAGAGTCGCGGGATCGATCTGGTATTCGAAGCGCGCCGCGAAACGCACGGCGCGGAGCATGCGCAGCTTGTCCTCGGCAAAACGGCGTTCGGGCTCGCCGATGGCGCGCACGATTCCGGCTTTCAGATCGTCGCGACCGCCGACAAAGTCCAGGACCTCGTTCGTTGCCGGATCTAGCATCATGCCGTTGATGGTGAAATCCCGGCGCTGCACGTCTTCACGCGGGTCTTTGCTGAAGCGAACCTCGTCGGGATGACGTCCATCGGAGTAGCCTACATCCGAGCGAAAGGTGGCGACCTCGACGACAGTGCCTTGACGGGCGAGGACGCCCGTCGCTCCACCGGATTCTGGGACTAGGACTACTCCGAATTGTTCGCCTACGGAGAGGGTTCTTGGAAAGATTTGCATAACCTGCCGCGGAGTCGCGTCGGTCGAAACGTCGTAGTCGGCAGGCTCGCGGCTGAGAAGAAGATCACGGACACATCCACCGGCGAAATAGGCTTGATGGCCGCGTTCGCGCAGGGTGCGAACGATTTCGGCGGCGTATTGTTTTGCGTTAGACATCGGTAGTTAGTCGGCGGTCGCGTAAACTAGAACTGGTTTCATAAACAGTTATCCGGGACGCGCTGTCCGGCCCTCAGGGGCTAAAGCCCGCACTCTTTGTGCCCCTGGGCGGCACGGCTGAAGCCGTGCCCTACCCAAAACCATTTGTGAGGCTGGCTCTAGACAGCCTGTGGTGAGACTCTAGCGTCCAAAACAGCGCCTAAAGGCGCTCTGATAACACGGCACTTGCGGTATGCCTGAAGGCATACCCTGATACAAAAGGCATACCCTGATACAAATCGTACTTGCACCACGGGCTGCTAGACAGCTAAGAGCCAAGAGCTAATTATGCCTGACGCGCACATCCTCGGCATCGAGAGTTCCTGTGATGAGACAGGCGCCGCCGTGGTGCGTTCGGGGCAGCAGATTCTGTCGAACGTGGTTGCCTCACAGATCGCCACTCACCAGCCTTATGGCGGAGTGGTTCCGGAGCTCGCCTCGCGCGAGCACTTGCGCGCCATGGTTCCGGTGGTGCGCCAAGCCCTAGCCGAAGCGGGACAGACTTATGAGTCCGTCGATGCCATCGCGGTCACGCAAGGTCCGGGACTGGCGGGCGCCCTGCTCGTCGGCATCAGCTTTGCCAAAGCACTGGCCTTCGCGCTGGAGAAGCCGCTGATCGCCGTGAACCATCTTGAGGGACACATCCATGCCGTATTGCTCGAGCAGCGGCAAAGCGGAAATGACGACCTTCATTTCCCTGTGCTCGCGCTGGTTGTTTCCGGCGGCCACACGCATCTGTATCTCGCCCAGGTGCAGGAAAATCTCTGGACCTACCGGAACATCGGCCACACTCGCGACGACGCTGCCGGAGAGGCGTTCGATAAAGTGGCGAAGCTTCTGGGACTGGGCTATCCCGGAGGACCGATCATCGACCGGCTCGCACCGCACGGCGATCCGCACGCGGTCAAGTTCCAGATTTCGCAGATCAAGCATCGCGACCGGCGCGATCATAAGCAGGGCGATCACAGGCAAGGCGATCATAAGCAAACCCCGGCGGAAGAGAGTGGGCCGCACTTCGATTTTTCCTATAGCGGAATCAAGACGGCGGTTCTGCGATACGTAGAGACGCAGAGTTTGAAACCTGCGATAGAGGCTCGCCGACAGGCGCTCACGGGCATCGGCAAGCCGACGCTCGAAGATTGTCTCAGGCTCTGCGACCGCCAAACCCTCAACCTGGTGGCTTCGTTCCAGCGCTCCATGGTCAACGATCTGGTCATGAAGACGCTGGCGGCGGCGCGCGAGTATGACGTTCAAACTCTGTTCGTAAGCGGCGGCGTTGCCGCCAACCAGGAATTGCGGACCACGTTTGAGCGCGAAGCGGCGATGCAGGGGCTTCCCGTTTTCTTTCCGTCGCGCGCGCTTTCCACCGACAATGCGGCCATGATCGCCGCGGCGGCGTTCCCGAAATTTCTGCGCAACGAATTTGTGGCGATGGATTTTTGCGCCGAGGCCGGAATGTCGCTGCGCTAACGGCCTGTGTGAAACTCCAGTCCTCGATCCGGCGCATGAACCATTGGCTGAACAATTCCGCATCTCGATGTCCAGCCCCTAGAGTGTGTGCGTGAGAACTCGGTCGTCCCTCCGGGACTTGAATCATTTGTTCCACTTTCCCAGCGCTGAAGCGCTCCCCCCCATCACGCCAAAACCGGGCGTGTTGGGGACCCCGGCGCTGGGCTAAGCTCGGTCGCCCCTCCGGGGCGTTATGGACCAAGATCCGCTAGTTTATCGAATCGTCACACTTCCCAGTTACAATGGTCGCGTGAAGCCGACGATCTATGTAGTGGAAGACGACCCAGATATTTCCCGCCTCGTTCGCCATCATCTGGAAGGGGCCAGCTTCAACGTGCGACTCTATTCGACCGGCAATCTGGTCGTGGTCGATGCCGAACGCCAGCGTCCGGCGCTGTTTCTGCTGGACATCATGGTGCCCGGAAAAGACGGTCTGGAACTTTGCCGCCAGATCCGGCAGTCGGTGTCGCTGGCGGCGGTCCCGGTGATTTTCCTGACCGCCAAGAGCGGCGAGGCGGATCGCGTTCTGGGGCTGGAGTTGGGCGCTGACGACTACATTCCCAAGCCTTTCAGTCCGCGCGAGCTGGTGGCTCGTGTGAAAGCGGTCCTGCGCCGTTTTGAGCGGCCGCTGCCGGCCCTGCCAACCAAGATTGACGAAGTCCACATTGACCCCGGCGCGATGACGTTGACCGTTCGCGGGAAACAGGTGCCGACCACGGCCACCGAATTCCGGCTGCTCGACTACTTCATGCGGCACGCCGGACGCGTTTTTACTCGCGACCAGTTGCTCGACTCGGTGTGGCGGGATACGGCGTATGTTACGCCGCGGTCGGTGGACGTTTATGTGCGACGCATCCGCGAGAAGATTGAGCCCGATCCGGAGAACCCGCGTTACTTGAAGACGGTACGGGGGGCCGGTTACCGCTTTGAGGTTGCGCGTTGAGAAGTCGCATCTTCTTTAAATTAATGTTTGTATTTCTGCTGGTGATTGGCGTAACCGCGATCACGTTGCAGTTGACCGTGCACAAGGTTTGGGAACGCACCCTGCGCGAGCAGATCAAGCTCAATCTCAAACAGAAGACCTTGATGTTTGCCCAACGCGTGGAGGCGGACCGGCAGCACTCGCTGGCCGACATTACTTCCCAGGAGGGACAGGCGGCGGGAGCCCGCGCGACCGTCATTGATCCCACCGGCAAGGTGCTGGCCGATTCGGAAGCCGATCCGAGCACGATGGAGAATCACTCGCATCGCAAGGAGTTTGTTTCTGCCCTCGCCGGCCAACTCGGCGTAGATGAACGCAATAGTCAGACTCTCGGCGTTCCTTTTGTGTATGTGGCGGCGCCGGTTTCCGGAGGCGCGGTGCGCCTGGCGTATCCCTTGCCCGAGATCGAAATTACGGATCGTCCGCTGCGCGTGGCTCTATTCTGGGGATCGCTCACCGCTTTCGTTTTTGCGGTGATGGTGGCGGCGATCGCTT
>Ga0209117_1000753_pt1 | contig 12268 bp, 10 predicted proteins | sample BlaSpr_A8_OM2_M2_FD_187978 | JGI IMG/M metagenome (GOLD analysis project Ga0209117, IMG submission 187978) | Forest soil microbial communities from Thunder Bay, Ontario, Canada - Black Spruce, Ontario site 2_A8_OM2_M2 (SPAdes) (version 2) | ecosystem: Environmental > Terrestrial > Soil > Boreal...
CAAGTCCCTGCCAACCGGATAGGGTCGTATGAATTTTCCGCCGCGCAGTTGAAGACCATCCAGGAAGTAATCACGCTGGTCGTTTTCGCGATTTTCTCCATTACGTATCTGGGCGAAAAATTCCGCTGGAACTACGGCGCGGGCTTCGCGTGCATCGCGGCGGGCTCGTTTTTTATTTTTCACAAATGGTAGCCATGCGGCGCAAGGCGTTATTCACCACCGCTCATGAATGGTAGTGACACCAGCTCCCTCGCGGTATATATTTGTTTTTGGAGGATCCGGTCATGAGGCGTCAATTTGTATTGGATAAGCGGACCAATAAATTGCTGGACAATCTTGCAACCGAAGGCGGCGGCAATCGCAGCATGATTGTTCGCGCGGCCATCCAGCATTTTGCGGATGTTCAGGACGACCTGGAAAAGATCGAGAATGATCCAGCCTTCCAAAAGATGATGGCGGAATCCGATAAGGCCATCCGCGAGGAACGTGTTACTTCGCATAAAGAAGTCGTGCGCATGTCCCGAGCCTTGGCTAAGAAACGGAAGAAGTGAAAATACGCATTGTCTGGCCGGACCCCGTACGCGATGTGATTTTACTTCTGCCAGAAAAAACGCGGGAAGAAATTTTCCAACGGGTGGAAATGCTGGAAATTTTTCCCCAAATATATCCGGTTCGATCGACAGGAAAGAGGTTTCGTCGTCATCGTTGGTTCCGGGCCGGTGATTGGCTGGCTTATTATCGGTTCGTGGACAATACGGTGTACATCCGCGCCGTCTGGCCGGCGAGAATCCCCTGATCCAAGCTCCGGCCAGCGCAATCGGAATGTATCTTCGCGCTCTCAGTATGAATCCAATGCAACGACAACGATTAAAGGAGAGCCAACATGCAACGCAAGGCAGCTGCGGTATGGCAAGGCGGCTTGAAAGACGGCAAAGGAAGCTTAACCACGGACAGCGGAGTTTTGAAGCAGAGTCAATATTCCTTCGGTACCAGATTTGAAAATGGTCCGGGAACCAATCCCGAAGAATTGCTCGCGGCGGCGCACGCCGGATGTTTCACCATGGCGCTCTCCGCGCAATTGGGCAATGCCGGTATGACCGCCACAAAGCTGGAAACTACCGCAACCGTGACGCTGGATAAGGTAGGCGATGGCTTTTCCATTACCAAAAGCCACCTGGATCTCGTTGCGAATATTCCGGGAGCGGACAAAGGCAAATTTGACGCTGCCGTAAAAGCCGCTGAAACGGGTTGCCCGGTCTCAAAGCTTTTCAAAGCGGAAATCAGCGTAAACGCCAAATTGGTTTCCTGATCGTTCCGACAAAAGACCCAATTTGCGCGGTCGCCAGCATTTTCGCGCGGCTGGCCGCGCCTCTTAAATCCAGCGCCAACCGTTCCATCAGTTACAGTAGAATGCCCACATGATTCCGTACCCTATTGCTTTTACCGCCGGTGTGCTGCTGATTCTTGGCGTGATCTGGGACGCTTTCGAATCCATCATTTTGCCCAGGCGCGTGACCAGGCGCTTCCGCTTCGCACGCCTTTTTTACCGGATCACATGGACCATGTGGAAGTTCGCAGCATGCCTGGTTCCGTCAAAGAAGACTCGTGAATCTCTACTGGGGTTTTATGGGCCAATTTCCTTGCTTATACTGGTTGGCGTTTGGGCTGTGGGACTGATTTTCGGATTCGGTCTGCTGCAGTTCGGCGCGGGATCTTCCGTCAGTGTCACTGGAATGCAGCAAGGTCGCTACACCACGGATTTGTATTTAAGTGGAACCACTTTTTTTACACTCGGGTTAGGAGATGTGTTGCCCCGCTCCAGCCTCGCGCGCGCGATGGTAGTTTTTGAAGCCGGACTCGGTTTCGGATTTCTTGCTGCGGTGATTGGCTACCTGCCCTTTATCTACGGTTCCTTTTCGCGGCGAGAGGTCAATATTTCTCTGCTCGACTCCCGCGCCGGCACTCCACCAACCGCGGGGGAACTTCTGCGCAGGCACACCCATCCCGACGGCGAAATATCGCTGCGGGAATTGTTAAAGGACTGGGAATTGTGGTCTGCGGAATTAATGGAGAGCCATTTATCCTATCCCGTGTTGGCGTTTTTTCGCTCCCAGCATGACAACCAATCCTGGATCGCCTCGCTCACTTCGATATTGGATACCTGCGCGCTGCTGAAAGTAGGAATAGAGGGTAGTTGCGAGCGGCAAGCGGAGCTGACCTTTGCCATCGCGCGCCACGCGGCGGTGGACCTCTCGCAAGTTTTTAAAACTCCGCCGCAAGCGCTGCCCGCGAACCGCTTGCCTCCCGAGGATTTGCGCCGCCTTCGAGAAACTCTTGCTCGCGAAGGCATGAAATTGCGCGAAGGAGAAGAAGCCGATAAAGAATTATCCGCGTTGCGCAGGATGTATGAACCCTATCTGTACGCGCTGGGTTCCTACTTGATGCAGCCGTTGCCCCCATGGATTCCCGAAAAGAAAGCCAAAGACAATTGGCAGACCACCGCTTGGGCGCGGAGTTCGGGAGCGCTTCATAAAGATCCGACCTCGCCCGTTGATGATCATTTTTGAAAACTCTTTCTGCAAATTACTTCATTTCAAAAACCATTTCCCAGGAGCGCGGAGATGAAAGCTATACAAGTTCAGGAGTTCGGCGGGCCAGAAGTTTTGAAGATACAGGAGCTGCCAACTCCCAAGCCAAAAGCTGGCGAAGTGCTGGTGCGCGTTCACGCCGCCGGCGCAAATCCCTATGACACGTACATGCGTGCCGGCACGTACGCGATAAAACCCGCGTTGCCCTACACCCCGGGTTCAGATGCCGCCGGCGTAGTGGAAGCAGTCGGAGAAGCCGTCAAAAAAGTAAAAGTTGGTGATCGCGTGTACACCGCGCAAACGCTGACCGGCGCATATGCGGAATTTGCGCTAGCCCTTGAAACGCAAGTTCACAAACTCCCGGAGAAAGTTTCTTTCGCACAAGGAGCCGCGGTGCACGTACCGTACGGCACGGCCTATCACGCGCTGCATCACGAAGCACAAGCCCGCGCTGGAGAAACTTTGCTGGTGCATGGCGCCAGTGGCGGCGTAGGAATTGCCGCGGTACAAATGGCGCGGGCCATGGGATTAACGGTGCTCGGAACCGCGGGATCAGAAAAAGGGCTCGAACTGATCCGGCGCGAGGGCGCGAGTCCCGTCTTCAATCACCGGCAGCCCGGTTATCAGGATGAAATAGTTAAAGCAGCCGCGTCCGGCGTCGATATCATTCTAGAAATGCTGGCAAACGTTAATCTACCAGGCGACTTGAAGTTGCTGGCCCGGCGCGGCCGCCTGATTGTAATAGGGAATCGAGGCGAAACCACCATCAACCCCAGGGAACTCATGGCGCGGCGGGCGTCGATTCGCGCGTTTACGATTTGGGGAATCGATGATACCGAGCGCGCTGAAATCCATGCGGGAATTATCGCAGGATTGGAAAATGGCACGCTGCGGCCCGTGGTGGGCAAGGAATTGCCCCTGGCCGAAGCTGCTCGCGCGCACAAAGATGTGCTGGAGCCCGGAGCGTTTGGCAAAATTGTTTTGACTCCAGAAACGCGGTCGCATTGACACCACGCCTCTGGGACTTATAATCGATGTCGCTCGAGAAAAGGGCCCGCACTGCAGTCGCATTTCCGAGTACGGCGACGCAAGCCTCGATTACACTTTAAAAGTAGTGCAGAGCAATCGGAGAGACGCTCACCGTGCTATTGGCATCCCTCATTTTTTTTCACCTCGCTCAAAAAAGTTCCCTGAGCAATTATTGGCATAAAGTTACGGATCCTACTTTCAGGGGAATTTATCATGCCAATAGTTTTGATATGGCCATGATGATTCCCTATTTCATTGTGCTTTTTGTTCTGGCCATCTATGGATTGCATCGCTATTGGTTGGTCTACGATTATTTTGCATATCGCAAGAATGTCCCGCCAAAACCTGCGCGGGTAACGGAGTGGCCTCGGGTTACCGTGCAGCTGCCGATTTTTAACGAGCGCTATGTAATCGAGCGACTTGTCGAAGCGGTTGCGAAATTCGATTACCCCGCGGAGCTTCTCGATGTGCAGGTGCTGGACGATTCCACCGATGAGACCCGGGACGTGGCCCGCGGCTGTGTGGAACGCCACGCCGCCGCTGGCATGCCGATAACCTATATTCATCGCACCAACCGCGAAGGATACAAGGCCGGCGCGCTGGAAAACGGCCTGAAAACCTCGCGTGGAGAATTCGTCGCGATTTTCGACGCGGATTTCCTGCCAGCCGCGGATTTCCTGCGACGCACGATTCCCTACTTTGTGGACCCCAATGGCGGCGAAAAAATCGGCATGGTGCAAACCCGTTGGACGTATCTCAATTCCGACTATTCCCTGCTCACCAACGTGGAAACAATTTTGCTCGATGGACACTTCGTAATAGAACATGGCGCCCGCTCCCGTCGCGGAACGTTTTTTAATTTCAACGGTACCGCCGGAGTTTGGCGTCGGAACGCGATTGACGAAGCGGGCGGCTGGCAGCATGACACCCTCACCGAAGACACCGATCTCTCTTACCGCGCGCAACTGAAAGGCTGGAAGTTTCTGTATTTGCCCGACATCGAGTGCGCTTCCGAATTGCCCGTCGAAATGAACGGCTTCAAGGCGCAGCAAGCGCGCTGGGCCAAGGGATTGATGCAAACCGCGAAGAAAATTTTGCCAAAAGTATTCGCCTCGAACGCGCCTTTCTACGTTAAGGCTGAAGCGTTTTTCCATCTGACCGCCAACATTAGCTACCCGCTGATGGTTTTGCTTTCCACTATGCTCCTACCCGCCATGATCGTCCGGTTTTATCAGGGTTGGTTTCAAATGCTGGTAATCGATCTGCCTCTCTTTTTGGCTTCCACTTGTTCGATTTCCAGTTTTTACCTGGTATCGCAACGCGAGCTGCATCCGAAAACCTGGCGGCGAACCTTTCTCTACATGCCTTTCGTTATGGCCACCGGAATCGGCATTTCCGTAAGAAACGCTCAAGCCGTCATCGAAGCAATAGTAGGTAAGAAGACCGAATTCGCGCGCACCCCGAAGTTCAATATCGAGGGCAAACAAGGAACATTTGCCAAGAAGTCTTATCGCAATAAGGTCGGATGGATGCCGTACGCGGAAATTTTCCTTGGCGTTTACTTTGGACTTACGGTCATCTACGCAATTTCAAATGAAAATTACGCCACCGTTCCCTTTCTGCTCTTATTTGTGTGGGGCTATCTCTATACCGGATTCATGTCATTAGGACAAACCTGGTTCGCGCATCTCCGCTTTGGCGTCAACGCCCCCGAAATGCGCCCGGCCTCGAGCGGCGCCCCCGGTTTCTAGCCATAAAACTCCCTCATAGTGCATTTGCATTATTGCCACGCCTGGCCATCCGCGCTTAAATTCCACCATCGCTGGGGTGTTGTTGAATCTGTCTTGAATCTGCTCCTTGAGGTCTAACCATGAATTTTCGCTATGCCCTTTCCATACGCATGACTTTGTTGTTGCTCGCGGCGCTGCTTATCAGCGGCCCCTTCCTTCCCGCCCATGCCCAGGGATGCATCGCTGCACGCACGAACCAGGGAGCGATGGATGAACTCTGTGGTGGCGGTTCACTTTACGAATCTTCTTCCACGCACGAACCCGCATGGCTGCGCCGGCTTACCGTCAATGTCGGTTACCGCAATTTCAGTTCTTTTCGCCACTTCGTCGGCACCGATGAGCAAAAACAACGAGAGATTTTGCGTAATCAAGTTCTGAATCACCAGAACCTGTGGGATGTTGGCATCAACTATCAACTTACCCGCCGCTGGAGTGTCATCGCGGATGTGCCCTTCCTTTACGGTTCGCGCAATCAGATCTATCCACCCAAAGGAGTCTTTTATATTGGCGGCATCGGTGACATGCAGGTGGGTGTGCAATCGTGGATCTTCCGGCCGCCCACCGAAAATAACGGCAACGTCGCGATCAGCGCTTCGTTAAAAATTCCTACAGGGATTTGCGATGGCAAAGGCACAGCAGTGCTCAACGGCCAAACGGTCGAGGCCGTTGCCGACCAGTCTCTGCAACCCGGCGATTGCCGCTGGGGTTTTGTCCTCGCCACTCAGGCCTATAAACAAATTTGGCTGAAAACCATGCTGTACTTTCAGGGCTCGTGGCTTTTCAACCCTGCGGATACCAATGGTGTGCCTACTTTCCGCTCGCGGCCGGGCGAATCGGTGATGTCGGTTACCGACCAATATCTTTTTCGTGGCGGTTTTTCACATGGCGTTCCAAAAATCCGCCATCTAAGCCTCAGCCTTGGCGGCCGTATGGAAGGCATCCCAGTTCGCGACGCCTTCGGCAGCAGCAACGGCTTCCGCCGGCCTGGCTACATTATTTCCATTGATCCCGGAATCATGTACAGCTATCGCCACGACACCATTTCCGTCAACGGGCCCTGGGCGCTCGAACGCAACCGTCGCGCTAGCGTCCCGGATATCGCTCACGGTAGGCACGGTGATGCCGCGTTTGCTGATTACACCATCATCGCGGTCGTGTCCCATCATTTTTAATGGCGTGCAGGTCGTCTTTAATCGCGTGCAGCTCGCCCTCTTGCGAAAAAATTTCGGACTCGTCCTATTCAAGCGAAACGCGATTGCCATGCTGCTCGCGGTTGTGCTGAGCTTGTCTTGCGGTGCGTTGGTAGCGTCACAAACCGCGCCGGTCCCAGATCTTTCCTTTAAGAACCGCACCGGCGGCACAGAATCCTTATCCTCTTATCGTGGGAAAATCGTGGTGCTAAACTTCTGGGCTACCTGGTGCCTTCCCTGCCGCGAAGAGTTGCCGATGCTCGACAAGCTTGCGTTGAAATTTCCAACCGACAAAGTCGTGTTTTTCGCGGTCTCTTTAGACACTGCGGAAACTCAGCCAAAAATTGACCGGTTCCTCGAAAAAAAGAGAATCGCATTGCCCATCTGGCTCGGAGCGTCGACGCAATCACTCAAACAATTAAATCTCGGTGAAGTGATACCGGTCACGGTGATTCTTGACCGTGACGGTCAGATCGTCATGCGCATCCTCGGCGAAGCATCTCGCAAAGACATCGCCTCGCGTCTTGACTGGCTGCTCGGCGATCGCGCCGCAAAAGCTCCCAAACCCATATTGAAGAATTACTGACTCGCCCGTTTTAGAATTGCATCGTTTTTTCCCGTGTCCCTGTTATAATCCGCCCACTTGAATCGGTTTAATCGGTGGCCAGTATGATTGCGTCGCAAGCATTGCCGCGCTCGAACGACCCGGCAATTTCAACCCGCCTCCTGTGCGTCGATATCCTTCGCGGCCTTGCGGTTGCCGGCATGATTTTAGTCGACAATCCCGGCGATGATAACCTCGCCTACAGTCCAATTCAGCATGCCAAGTGGAACGGCTGGACACCTGCCGACTTTATTTTCCCTTCGTTCTTGCTCTTGGTTGGCGTTTCCATGGCCTATTCTTTCTCCGCGCGTTTGCAGCGCGGAGAATCCCGACGCAGCATTTTCCTTCACGCCATCACGCGAGCGCTTCTCCTGATCCTAATCGGTATCCTGGTGAATGGCTTTCCCGTGTTCCACATTCACGAATGGCGGATAGAAGGCGTTCTGCAACGCATCGCCCTCTGCTATCTTTTTTCCGCGATCCTTGTGCTTTGGTCTGATTGGCGCGGCCAACTTGCCGGCATTCTTGTTTGCCTATTTGGTTATTGGGCGCTGATGCGCTCCGTTCCGGTTCCCGGTTTCGGCTTGCCTGGTGGCGACATCCCTTTTCTCGATCCCGAGCGCAATATCGTCGCGTGGCTTGACCGCAAGTTGTTCATGGGCCGTCTCTATGATGGCGTGCGGGATCCGGAGGGAGTTCTAAGCAACATTCCCGCCATTGCCACCGCATTAATCGGTGTTCTCGCCGGGCAATGGCTTCGTTCCGCACACGCCAAGTCCACCAAAGCTCTTTATCTGTTGCTCTTCGGAACTTTCGGCCTCGCCGCCGGTCTCTTCTGGCATCGCTGGTTTCCCATCAACAAGAATCTTTGGACCAGTTCCTTCGTGGTCTTTGCCGCCGGTTTCACTCTCGTTTCCCTGGCATTCCTCTACTGGGTAACAGAAATTCAACTCTGGCGCGGAAAATGGACCATGCCTATCCTGGTTTTTGGCATGAATTCCCTTGCCGCCTTCGTTGCCGATGCCCTGGTGTATGGCCCGGGTTACAGCCTCACCGTGCATACCGCCAACGGGGGCACTCAGAATTTGCACGAATACGTCAACACGTGCATCCTGTCGCTCGGTTTCAACCCGCCAAACGCCTCGCTGATCTATTCTCTTGGCGCGGTGCTCTTTTGTTGGGTCTTGCTGTGGCTTCTGTGGCGCAGGCGCATCTTCCTGAAGATATGATCTTCGCGCCTGCGAAGGTTTATTTTCCAGGTTTGTTTTGCGCCACTGCGCCGATTTTTCTTCGCGCAATCGCAATTTCCGGTCGGTCTCCCGCGCCGGCGATTTCCGTCAATTCTCGAAAATATTGATTCGCTACTTCGGCGTTTCCTGCCGCATCCGCTGCCATCGCCATCCCATACACCGCGTTGAACCGGTTGGGAGCGACTTCCAGAACGGTTTCAAATTCTTCCGCCGCCGCTTGAAAACGCCTATGCAAGAAAAGAATCTGCGCAAGCATTTCGCGCGCCGGTGTAACCGCGCCGGGCGTCACCGCATTTTTGTCCATGCTCTCTTCCAGTTCGACAGCCGACTTCATCCGGGCAATCGCCTCGCTTGGCTTGTCTGATTTCTCGGCAATCCAGGCAGCCACTTCGCGGCGTTGCACTTCTACCTGGTCGGCCCAATAGCCTTCGCCTCTCTTCGCAGTGGCATCGCGTAAAGACGCGAGCATCTGTTCCGCTTCCATGGCGCGACGCGAATCACCGCTGCGAGCGCTTCCCTCTCCGATGGCGGCCCAGGTAATCGCCGCGGCCCACGGCACAGCGCCGTCGCGAACTTTTAACGTGCGCGCTTGTTCCCAATTCCCTGACTCAATTGCATATCTGGCGGGAATGGCCGCCGCGGCATAATCGTTCGTCAACGTAACCCGTGCGACGGGAGGTAGCGAAGCAATTTCATCCACGACAGCCTTTGCCTTTTTTAACTGCCCGCACTGCAGGTACGCATATTCGAGATAGTCCAGGGCATGGAATCGCTGATCCCGGGCTTCACCGTTCTTTGACGTTTTTTCCGCATCAGTGGCGATCGCCGCGGATTTCAAATTCGACGTGATGGAATCCTGCCACGCTCCGACACGCGTAAAAATGTGCGATGGCATGTGATTGGCGTGCGCGGAAGCTGGCGCAATCGTGGCATACAAACGGGCGGCATCGAGTCCTTGTTGCGCCAAAACCGGATTGTCATAGCAATGGATAATATAGTGTGCGACGCCAGGATGGTGCGGCTGCTGCTCAAAAATGGGTTGCAGGATTTCGCCGCACTTTTTTTGATTGCTGAACGTTTTATCCGTCTTGGGAGCGGTGATCGCCAGAGCAAGTGCGTGGAAAATTGCGGCCTCGGAATCTTTGGGATTTGCCGCCTGCAACTCCGCCATTCTCTTTTCATACTCCTGTTCTCGCGCCGCTTTGCTGCGAGAATCCTCGGCGTAAACTTCAGCAAGCGCATCAATGTAACTTTTTTCGCGCGCGGTGGTGGCCGGATTGCTCCCCGCGATCTGCTGGGCTTTTTGCAGAGCGGCTCGGCCTGCCACCATGTCGCCATTACTCCATAATCCGTGGTAGTGCGACATGGCGATACCCCATTGCGCCATCGCGCAGCGCCGACTCGCGTCCGCGATATTCGAGAAAGCTTCGCGAGTCTGCTCGTACTGAAACGAATGAAGAAGCGCCACGGCATGATTGAAGCTCTGCTCGACATCTGCCCCGCACGAAGTCGCAAAATGCACCGAGCCAATTTCTTGCTCGCTAAGAGCGTGGTGATGCTCATCATCCGTCCACGCTGGTGGAGCGGCAAGAATGAATGCCAGCGCAAGAACCGTGATCAGCAGCCTGGTTATTAGGCGCATAAAGGAACTCCTTTGCGCCATATCCTACTCCAATTGGAGTTGATGCTATATGCCCATTTTGGTTCGGGAAGATGTTCAACTACAATTCCAAGACGCAACGGTGGGGAGTCCCCGCGCCCTGTGGAACCAAAAAGTTTTGCTCGCTACGAGGTGAATACATGAGTGGTCATGTTGTGCGGACGCGTTTGAAATTTCTTGTTTGCATGGGGGCAGCAATCCTGGCGCTTCTCGGCACGGCCGCAAGCTCGCAAGCGCAACAAAGGCGCGAACGCGAGCCCAATAGCGTGTATGCCGCGCGCAGAGCGAATCTTGCGGCGCAGGTCGACGCACCCATAGTGCTCTGGGGTCTTACAGGGCGCGAAGAATTTTCCATGTCCTACATCTTCGCGCAGGAAGACAATTTTTACTATTTGACCGGGCATAACGAAGAAGGAGCCGGCTTGGTGATTTTGCCCGCACTGAAAACCGGGGCACCCGCGGATGGTCGGGAAGGCTCGCGAGAAATTCTTTTTCTGCCGCCGAAAGATCCAAAAAAGGAAAAATGGAATGGGGTGCGATTGGCTCCCACGGACCCCGGAATTGTATCGGTAACCGGTTTTCCCTCGGTGCTGCCGTTTCCGGAAATGCGCGCAAACGTCGAGCGCCTCGCAAAGATTTATCCCAATCTCTATACCATTCTTCCTTATGAACAGGAATTGGGCGGCTACCCGCACGAAAAAGAAGTTGTGGACTGGCTGAAACTCGCCGCTCCACAGGAAAACCTCAAAGATATTCGCAAGACCATTGGCGCGATGCGCATGATCAAATCCGCCGGCGAAATTGCATTCTTGCAGCGGGCCATTGACCTGACCCTCGATTCGCATCTCGAAGCAATGAGAATGATGCGCCCCGGAGCGTACGAATACCAAATCGCCGCAAAAATGGTGGAAGTGCATGCCATGGGCGGCTCGGAATCCGAAGGCTACGCGCCGATCGTTGGCGCGGGCCCTAACTCCACCGCGCTGCACTACGACAAACTCTCGCGCAAAATGGAAAATGGCGACATCGTGGTGCTCGATGTCGGCGCGCAATACTCCGGGTACTCCGCCGACATTACGCGCACGCTTCCGGCGAACGGTAAATTTACTCCGCGGCAACGCGAGATTTATGAAATCGTTCTGGGCGCCCAGAACGCGGCAATTGCCGCTTTGAAGCCCGGCGCCGATTTTTGCAAAGAAGGCAGCAACAGTCTCTATCGCCTCGCGTACGATTACATCAATACCCACGGAAAAGATTTACACGGAAAGCCGCTGGGCCAATATTTCATTCACGGGCTGGGGCATAACATCGGCCTCAACGTCCATGACCCGGGGGAATATTGCAAACCTTTCCAACCCGGCATGGTCCTTACCATCGAGCCCGGCATTTACATTCCAGAAGAAAATCTTGGCGTGCGCATCGAAGACGATTTCTTGATCACTGAAACCGGCAATAAATTTTTGAGCGAAAAGCTCCCTCGCAATGTGGACGAAATCGAGAAAATTATGGCCGCCGGCGCCGCACATCACGCCCAGGAGACAGTAGAAGAGTGTGCCGCCTGTCCCGTGATCACGAACGTGTTCCCGGTATCTTTTCCTGGGCAATCTCAAGCGGTCTCACCGCACGGGCGCTACGCAATTGTCGGCGTTGACAATGGCACAGAGCCGTTCCACACGGTTTTTCTTGAAGACCGCTTTCTCAAAACTCGCCGCAAACTGTTTCACTTTGATCGGCATATCGTCGTGTTGTGGAAATCCGATAGTAAACTGTTCGCTGTGACCGATTATGTTGGCAGCGATAACTCGCGCTGCACCATCGTCTCCGTCGATGAAAAGGTTCCTCCAATCCAAGTCCTGGATGTCCTTTCCCGTCAGTTGAGCGAAAGCACGTGGGATCAACTTCAGTCCAGGCTAAGGAATCACCACGCATACGTTGGGGCATCAGTTTGGGATGGACCGATGTCCCTTCAAGTCAAAATCTCAGGTCACGGCGACGCAGATCCGATGGGTTTCGCAGAGTCTTACGAGGTGCTTTTACCCCGTTAGGTAGCAGCCATTACTCCCATTTATGTTGCCGGTTCAGATGGTCGACGCAACACTTGCTTGGAGTTTACTCGCCGGAGTTTGGAATCCTAGGGTTTTTCGTGGGCGTTGGTTC
>Ga0209117_1000754_pt1 | contig 12259 bp, 14 predicted proteins | sample BlaSpr_A8_OM2_M2_FD_187978 | JGI IMG/M metagenome (GOLD analysis project Ga0209117, IMG submission 187978) | Forest soil microbial communities from Thunder Bay, Ontario, Canada - Black Spruce, Ontario site 2_A8_OM2_M2 (SPAdes) (version 2) | ecosystem: Environmental > Terrestrial > Soil > Boreal...
CGCGAACGGTCGTATACCCACAGCGAAGTCGCCATTCGGGCGCGAATGGTCGTATCCCCGATTAGAGAAAGACACCTCTCCGGAGCTTCAAGTTGGCGTAGATGCCCTGCTGGATGATGTCGCGAACGTCGTCGGAGAGCGCCATTACGAGGTTCTGGTCGTCGGCAGCTTCGGGTGGGTTGTCCTCGACGTGGATTGGGGCGTGGAACTGGATGCGCCACTTGCTTGGCAACGGGATCAACCCGAACGGTCCCAGCCACGGCCAGAATGGCGTGACCGGAAAGTAAGGCAGGCCGAGGAACTTGGCCACAGGGGCGAGATCCCCGACCATCGGATAGATCTCCTCGGAACCCACGACTGACACCGGGATGATGGGAGCTCGAGACCTGATCGCAGTCGAGACAAAGCCGCCACGCCCGAAGCGCCGCAGGCGATAGCGATCCCTGTATTTCTTTCCAGTTCCCCTGACCCCTTCGGGAAAGACCAGCACGAGCTCATCGCGCTCGAGCAAGCGCCGCGTGTCGTCTGGATGTCCGACCGCTTGACCCGTGCGGCGCAGGAACCAGCTCATCACCGGCATCGACATGAACTGGCTCGCCACCAGCGCCCGAATGTGGCGCGGATGGGGATGCTCGGCGAAAACAGCCGTCTTGATCATCGTGCCGTCCCAAGGCAGGACACCCGCGTGGTTGGAAACCAGAAGAGCACGGCCCATTGCCGGCACGTTCTCCACGCCAGTCGTCTCAACTCGCCAGTAGTCCTTGTACAGGACCATGAAGACCGACAAGAACGACTCGGTCCACTGCGGGTCGAAGCCGAAGTCGTCGACCAGGTAGTCCGGCCCACGGCGTGCGAGCTCGCGCTGCTGGTAGATGAACTGGATCACACCCATGACCCGGTTGATGTCGAGAACGTTGCGCCCGGTCATTTGCTGGAGACGCGCGGATAGCTCGGTCAGCCCTTGGAGCGCATAAAGAGGCGCCTGCCGTTGCAGTCGCCGGACGGGCTTCGGCAGCCGGAGACCTGACTTCGGGCGGACTATGGCCGCCGGTTTGCTCGCGCTGCGCCGCTGCCTCGGTGTCTTTTGCTGAATCACCGGCGTACCTCGAGGGCCGGCGTATCCCGATGTCCGTTGCGACCCTCTCGCCTCCGGCGCTGCAGGTAGACCTGCAGCTCATATTCCTGTGGCGGGGAGGGAGCCTCGATCACCTCCAGGGTCTTGCCCCTGGCCAGCCCGTCCATCACACCGCGCGAGGTGAAGGCCGGCTTCCAGCCGAACTCTCGCTCGAACCTGGAGCAATCGGCCACCGACCCATATGCAATCACGCCGGCGAGATGGGCCTGGACGTCCACCCTGGTGAGCGCACGCAGGGCGATGCGCGTCAGCCAGTGTCCGTACGGAAGAAGGATGGGAGCTGGACGGCCACCCATGATCCCGATCGCCTGGCTAAGCAGGACGATTCCGTCGGCCGCGACGTTGAAGACTCCGGGGTGATCGCCGAGGACGGCACGAACTATGGCTTCGACCGCATCGTCCTCGTGGAGCAGCTGCAGGCGCGGGTCAAAGCCGGCAAAGGTCGGCACGATCGGGAGCGACAGGTAATGCGCAAGCGTGGTGTCTTCGCTGACACGAAATCCAAGCCTGAGCACGGTGACCTGGCACGACTCGTTGCGCAGCGCGAACTCGCTGGTCAGCTGCTCCATCTCGAGCAAGTCGCGCGTCATGGACGCGGCAGGGCGCTCGACGCTGGTCATGTCTTCGGAGAAGAAGGACGGGTCGCCTGGCCCGGAGCCGTAGATCGCCTGGCTCGATTTCACAATCAGCCGGCGCACCGTGCTCGATGGACCCGAGCAGCCGACAAGGAGGTTCATCGTCCCGATCACGTCCGTCTCGTGGATCGAGCGCTCAGCGTTCGGCGAATCGACCAAGACAGCCAGATGCACCACGGTGTCGACCTGCAGCCGGCGCACGAGCTTGCCTATCGCGGCGTGCCTCGTGTCGGCGTGGACGAAGTCCATCTCTTCCAGCGCGCTGATCGGGTCCTTGACGTCGCATCCGAACAGATAGGGCACGTGAGGAGCGAGCCGGCGCGCGACCTCGGCGCCGAGTGGGTTGGAAACTCCAGTGACCAGGACTCGATTCGGACGAGTGGAAATCACTCGTCGATTATGGGTATATGCCTCGGACCGTCGTCGCGTTGGCCACCCGCTGCACGGCGAGCGCATAAGCCGCCAGCCGCATGTCGATGCGCTTGTTGACCGAGGTGTGGAGGATCTCGTAGAAGGCCCTGGTGATCACGTGATGCAGCTTCGTATTGATCTCCTCCTCCTCCCAGAAGAAGGCCTGCAGGTCCTGCACCCACTCGAAGTACGAGACGATCACGCCGCCCGCGTTGGCGATGATGTCCGGGATAAGGAAGATGTTCCGGTCGTGGAGGATCGGGTCGGCCTCGGGCGAAACCGCCGCGTTCGCTCCTTCGGTGATGAGCCGGGCACGAATCCGGCTGGCATTCTCCGCATTGATCTGATCCTGCACGGCTGCCGGCACCAGCACTGTCACCGGCAGTTCCAGAAGCTCGGCGTTGGTGACGTTGTCAGCCTTCTTGAAACCGGTGACCCCCCCGCGGACCTGACGGTGCTCATCCAGAGCTGGGAGGTCAAGTCCGTTCGGGTTGTAGACGCCGCCCTTCGAGTCGCTCACGGCCACCACGCGAAGGCCCGCCTCGGCAAGCAGCCGCGCGGTGGAGCGGCCGACCTGGCCGTAACCCTGGACCGCGACGGTGGGAGTTTCTTCGTCGACGTGCAGATATTTGAGGCCTTCGAGCGTGAGGTACGTGGCTCCGCGTCCTGGGGCGTCCACACGTCCCTCGGAGCCTCCAACGTCGACTGGCTTGCCCGTGACCGCCGCGGGCACGGAATGGCCCGAGTGCATGGAGATCGTGTCCATGATCCAGGCCATCACCTGCGGGTTCGTCCCCATATCGGGCGCGGGGATGTCCTTTTCGGGTCCGATGAGGATCGCGATCTCGGTCGCGTAGCGGCGGGTCAAGTGCTCTAGTTCGCTCAGCGACAGCTTGCTCGGCTCGCAGGCCACCGCCCCCTTGGCTCCGCCATAAGGCAGCCCGACCGCCGCGCATTTCCAGGTCATCAGCATGGCCAGCGCTTTCACCAGGTCGAGGGTGATCGTGGGGTGGTAGCGGATGCCGCCTTTGGCGGGTCCGCGGCTGATGTTGTGCTGCACTCGCCAGCCGGTGAACACGCGGACCGACCCGTCGTCCATGCGCACCGGGAAATGGACGGTCAGTTCCCGTTTGACGTCACGCAGGCCGAGACGCGCGTCATCGGAAAGTCCGATCACGTCAGCTGCGGCATCAAACCGCCGCTGGGCGGTCTGGAAGGCGGAAGCGCGGGTTTCGACCGCCATTTAGGGACCTCCGATACTACTCCTTGGCCTGGAGGTGGCTGCGCTTAAGGCCGCACAATGTGGCTCCGATGTCGCGTCAACAGCTGCTGAGCATGGTTGCGGTGGCCGCGGTCGCCCTGGCGACCGGATTCCTCGTCGCGGGGCAGGTCAAAGCGCAGCTGCTCACCCCATCGAACCAGGTCGCCCGGTACCAGGCGCTGGTGCACAGCGTTCAGGACCTGGAGGCGACCAACGCTGAATCTCGCCGCCAGATCGCGGCCCTCCGCGCCCAGATCGACTCTCTGGAAACCGAGGCTGCCGGCCGATCCGCGGCGACCCGGGCGTTGCGCAACCAGGCCGGCGATCTTCGGGCTCACGCCGGGTTGACCGCCGTGCACGGGCCAGGCATCGAGGTCGACCTGGCCAACGGAGTGCCAGGACCCGACACGACCGGCCAGGGCCGGTACCTGGTGAACTACCAGGACGTGCAGGACATCGTCAACCTGCTGTTCGCGCAGGGCGCGGAGGCAGTCGCCGTCAGTGGACGGCGGATCACACCGCTGACCGCTTACTCGGGCTCCGCCGGCCAGGTCATCATCGATCAGGGCCCACCGCTGTCATCTCCGATCAAGGTGCGCGCAATCGGTGACCGCAACCGGATGCTGGCGGCGATCGACGACTCCTCAGCGCTGCCCGACATCCGTGCGCGCCAGGTCCAGTTCCAGCTCCATGTCACGTTCTTCGGGATTCCTGACATTGCGCTCCCCGCCTACGACTCAAGCCTTCGGATTCCTCATGTCAACAAGACCTAGGCCTCAATTCATCCCCACGAGCTCAGAGGCTTCGCCGTGAGTTCGCGGGGACTCCTGTTGACGCGCCGGCGTGCGACGGGACGTGTGATCAGCGTATGGCTGATCGCGATGCTGGTCGCGCTCGTGGCCACGATTCAGATTCGGAGCGAGGCCGAGGTCCAGCGCAGCCTCGTCGGGATCGATACCACCTCGCTCGCCTTCCTGATCGACGATCTCCATCGCGCCAACGACACGTTGCTGGCCGAGGCGGCGGACCTGCAGCAACGCCAGACCACTCTTCGGTCTGGAAGCGCCGGAGCTGCCGACCAGGTGCTGATCGACGAGGCCGATCACCTGCGCATGGTCGAGGGGCTAGTGCCCGTGCATGGCCCTGGCGTGGTGATCGTGATCGACGCGACCGGGTTGAAGGCGCTCGACCTGCAGGACGCACTGAACAACCTGGCCGCAGGCGGCGCCGAGGCGATGGCGGTCAACGACCGGCGCGTACTGACAGGGCGGCCGGTCGAGCAGGCAAGCGGTGGCGCTGCCATCGCCGGCGTCGTCGTCTCGTCGCCCTGGACGATCACCACAATCGGAGACGCGAACCGCCTTGCCGAGGTAGCGAGCTTGATGACAAAACAGCTTCGCGCCGACCGTCGTGTGCGGCAGGCGACCTACCGCGTCGAAGGCGACGTAGCGATCCAGTCGGTAGTCAGCGTGCGGCCTTTTGTTTACGCGATACCTTCTTAGGCGGCTCGGGGACGCCCAGCGCCTTCAGCTGCGCGGAGATGCGGTCGAGCCGCTGGTTGATCCGATCCATGTCCTTATGGCTCGGGATACGCAGCCGCCGGAGCGCACGCTCGATAGTCTCGTCGGCCATTCCCTCGAGGTCTTCGCGCCGGCGCTCCATCTGATTTCGCAGGTCGGCCGGAACGTTCAAGGTCTTGCGCACGTAATCAAGCAGCGCCTGACCGCGCTCGTGAATGACTTCTCCCCCTGCGTCGACCAGGCGCGCGGGACCGTGCTTTTCCTGCGAGAGAACGATCTGCGAAAGGATCACTTGGGTCAGGTCATGCCCGTTGTCGCGATCGACCACCTTGATCTCGTGTCCTTTCCGTACAAGCTCGGCGAGGCCATCGAGCGTTATGTACCGGCTCGTCCGCGTGTCATAGAGCTTGCGATTCGCGTACTTCTTGATAAGGTGTCTGTCAGGGACTGTGGTCACGGCCGGGCCCATTCTAACGCGGTGCGTTAAGCGCCCTGCCCGGCGCGGTTAGTGGAGGTTTGATGCTTTGGCAACCAGGAAGCGGGCGGCATCTCGATCCAGACAATCAAGCCTGGTCGGCCGAGCGGTCAGCGCCGGACGAAAGGCGCTTCGGCAGGCCGAAAGTCGCGTCCCAACCGATGTGCGCCGTCAGGTGGAGCGCTCCATCAAGGACGGCCAGAAGACGCTGAAAACCGCGATCGACCAGCTCCAGGTCCAGATCCGCAAGACCGCCAAGCAGGCGGACGTGGAGAAGGCCCTGAGGCGCCTCGAAGGACTCAGCAAGCAGGTGCAGCAGATGGCGCGGAACGCGGCGACCGGCGCTCCCGCCCGCCCCGTGCGTCGCGCGGCGAGCACTGCCAAGCGCGCGACCGCGAAACGGAAGCCTGCCACGCGCAGCGCAGCAGCGGCGTCAACGACGGCGGCACCGAAAAGAGCGCCTCGTCGGGCACCGACACGCCGGCGCGCCCCAACCACTCCCCCCGCTCCCTCGGTGGAGCCCGGCACGTCCGACGGCGGTACCTCGACCTAGGAGCCGCTAAATCGTTCCGAACACCCGCATTCCGCCCAAGAAAACGGCTGCTGGGCGGAGTCCGGGTCGGCTCGCGGGCGGCGCTTCAACCGGGTCTTCGTCATAGACCTGGAGGTCGGCCAGCATGCCAGGCTCCAGCGTCCCCTTCTCTGATTCTTCAAAGCTCGCGTAGGCCCCGCCCGAGGTGTATGCCTTAAGCGCCGCAAGCAGGCTGATTCCGTTCACCTGGTCTTCCACCGCGACCTGAATGCCGGGCCAAGGATTGGGGTCAGCAGCCACCGGCAGGTCTGAGCTGAACGCGACTGGTACTCCGGCACGCATCAGTCGAGCATGGGGTGCGAGATGGGTGCGGTCTCGGACCGGGAAGAAGATCGCCGACGCCACACGGCCGAAGCGAGCCGCCATCGGCTGCATCACAGCGACCATCCCAAGCCTTGCCATCCGAGCCTGCAAGTCCGGTGGGCAGATCGTGCAGTGCTCCACGCGATGACGCAGGTGATCCCCTCCCGCGGCTTCCACTGCGTCACACATCGCTTCGATCGCAGCATCGCCGATCGCGTGCGCGGCGACCTGCAGGCCGGCACGGGTGGCCCTCTCCACCAGGTCGCGAAGCTCGGCGGGTGTCGTCCGCCACGTTCCTCCTCCTGACCTCATCGCGACGCGCTCGGCCCCACCGTCAACGAAGACTTTGATCGGGCCTGCCCTCACGAGCTGTCCACCGAATCCAGCTCGAACACCGAGGCTCAAGGCAGCCTCCAGTAGTTCCCACGAGAGAAATTCATTGACCCTGACCCGCAGCAAACCTTCATCCGCCAGCTCCTGGTACGCGCGCAGGTCGTCGGCGAACCCGCGGTTGACTGCCGCGCCGACAGAAGTGATGCCGCGCGAAAGCAACAGCTGCTGCGCCTGGAGAATGCCTTGCTTACGGCGCTCCAGGCTGGGCGCCGGCTGTACGTCGGCGACCAGTCGCATCGCCGATTCGAGGAGAAGCCCGTTTGGGGTGCGATCGGGGTCCCGGCCGATCCGCCCGCCGTGTGGATTCTTCGTCTCCGGGGTGATTCCCGCGGCCGCGAGGGCTGCCGAGTTAGCCACGCGCGAGTGGCCGCCGCGCTCGTCGATGAATGCCGGACGCCGGCCGGTCACCCGATCCAGCTCAGTACGGTGCGGCTGGCGGCGCTCCGTTAGCTCATCCGCCCGGTAGCCCATGCCCAGCTGCCACTCGCCGGGCTTGAGCGATCGCGCGTGCGCCTTCAACCGCTGCGCGACGTCGGCCACGCTCCGGGTGCCGCCGAGGTCAGCGCCGAATCGCGTCAGACCGTAATAGACGACGTGCGCATGCGCGTCGTTGAAGCCCGGAAGCACCGTCGCGCCCGCCAGGTTCACCACTCGCGTTCCAGGGCCGCGCAGGCCCATCAGCTCTGACCCGCCACAGGCGATGACGCGACCCCCGCCGATTGCAAGGTGGCTGAATGACCTTAGACCCGAGCGCCCGAGCGTACGGATGCGGCCGCCCGCGAATATGAGCTTCGTTTTCAAGCCCGGTTAGATTAAGCGCGTAGTGATCGACCTACGTTCCGACACTGTGACCATGCCAACGCCAGAGATGCGCCACGCCATGGCTACGGCTCCGCTGGGAGATGACGTGTTCGGTGACGACCCCATGGTCAACCGGCTGGAGGAGATGGCCGCCGCACGTCTCGGCAAGGCGGCAGCGCTGTTCCTGCCAAGCGGCACCATGGGCAACCTCGTCGGCGTTGCCGTCAGCACGAGCCTCGGCGAAGAGATGATCGCCGACGCCGACTCTCACGTCTTCTTATTTGAGGGTGCCGGAGCCGCGAGCATCGCGGGAGTGCAGATCCGGCCGGTGGCTACCCCAGCGGGCGTCATGACGCCGGCGCAGATCGAGGCGGCGGTCCGGCCGCGCAACGATGTTCATCAGCCCCTAACCGCGGCCATCAGCTTTGAAGACACTCACAACGTTCACGGCGGGGTCGTTTGGCCGCTGGACGACCTCCGCGCCGCGTTTGACAGCGCCCGAGCGCACGGCCTGCGTGTGCACCTGGACGGGGCGCGGATCTTCAACGCCTCCGTCGCAGCTGGAGTGGACGTCGCCGAAATCGCCGCCTGCTCGGACACTGTCACGTTCTGCATTTCGAAAGGCCTGGCCTGCCCGGCGGGAAGCGTGTTCTGCGGCGACGCCGAGTCCGTTGAGCAAGCTGAGCGCTGGCGCAAGCGACTTGGGGGTGCGATGCGTCAGGCGGGTGTCATCGCGGCGACTGGAGTGATTGCGCTCGACACCATGGTCGACCGGCTGGCGGAGGACCATACCAACGCCCGAACGCTGGCCGAAGGATTGGCGGAACTTCCCGGAATCAGGTGCGACCTGTCCCGAGTGCAGACCAACCTTGTCTATTTCGACCTCGACCGGATGACCGGCTCTGAATTCGAAGACGAGTGCCGCAAGCGAGGTCTCCTGGGCGGTGCGACCTACACGCATCGAATGCGATTCGTCACCCACTATGGGATTACTGCCGAAGACATTCAGTCGACCTTGAAAATATGCGAGGAAGTGCTGAGCGCGTGAGCACAAGACTGTCGCCGGATGGCATGTATTACTGGGACGGCCAGCAGTGGGTGAGCACGCTCTCACACGACGGCAGGACTCGCTGGAACGGATCAGCCTGGGTCGCGGCGGGCCAGCTCTCCGGGCCGCCCACGTACCAGCAAGCCACCCCAGCCAGGCGCGAACCCACGTCGTGGACCCGGCCGCTGCAGTATGCGGTCGCGGCCTGGGGCGCGATTTCGGCGCTGTATTCGCTGTCACTACCTTTCTGGATGGGCGGGCCAATCACCCAGGCGATGAACCAGAGCATGCAGCAGCAGCAGTCGCTCAACCCGAGGGTCAGCCCTCCCCCGGCCGAGGTGACCAACATGGTTGCTTCGATCATGAACGTGACCCTGTGGATCGCCGCCGTCGTGGCCCTGGTCTTTTGCGTTGTCGTCATCGTCGGGGCTCTCCAGCGCTGGACCTGGATGTACTACGTCGTCCTTGTGTGGCTCGGGCTTGGCACGATCCAGGAACCGTTCAACCTGATCAGCGCGGCGACCGGGTCGTCCGCCATGTCCGGCGTCAGCGTCCCGTCGTGGACTTACTGGGTTGGAGCCATTGTTTCGATTCCTACCGCAGCTCTCTTTGTGTGGATGCTCGTTGCGCTCCTGCGGCGAGGTCCTTGGGCAATGAGGAAGGTAGGCCCAGCGCTTAGTTGAGCAGTCTCGCCAGCAGCTTCGGGTCGATGTTTCCGCCACTAACCACGGCGACGGTGGCGGGGCCGGGCTCAAGCTGCTCGAGCGCGGCATACGTCAGCGCGCCGGCGCCTTCGGCTACGACCTTCGCACCAGACGCGAGCTCAGGGATTGCCGCGAGCAATCGCGGCTCGGGGACCGTCAGCCAGCGATCGACGCACTCCTTCAGCAGCTCGAACATCCTCAGGTCGACTGGGGCGGACGTTCCATCCGCGATCGTGTCCGGCTTGATGGACACAGGCCCGCCCGCCTCGAAGCTTCGCGCCCACGAGGGGTAGCCGTCCGACTGCACGCCGATCACCTCGACTTTCGGCCGGACACCTTTGATCGCGGATGCAATGCCACCGATGAGTCCGCCACCACCGGCCGGAACGACGACCCGCTCGAGGTCCGGCACGTCTTCGAGCAGCTCAAGCGCAAGGCCGCCGTGTCCGGCCAACACCTCTTCCTCGGCGAATGGATGGATGAATGTCTCCGGCTCATCGGTCCAGCCTTCCGCCGCCATCCACGCGAGGATCGCGTCACGCGGCATCAACACCGGCGTCGCGCCCCAGCGCTTGACGCCGTCGAGCTTGGGTGGCGGCGCCGTGTCGAACATGAACACTCGGCACGGGACTCCCAGCGTCTTCGCGACATAAGCGCACGCTTGCGCAGCGTTGCCGGCGCTCACGGTGATGAGGCCACGCCGAAGTGTCTCGGGCTCGAAGGCAAGTGCGGCGGCGAAGAAGCCGCGAACCTTGAAGCTGCCAGTGGGCTGAAGGCATTCGAGCTTGAGCAGCGCTCCCTCGACCTGGACCAGCGGCGTTCGCATCACGTGCGGGCGCGCGCGCTCCGCCGCAGCCCGTATCCGGTCGATGCTAATCATCCGGGACACGGTGATAATCGTAGGGATGCCCATCTACGAGTACCAATGCGAGGCGTGCGGCAACAGGTCTTCGGCGCTGCTCTCCAGCTACTCGTCTGCGGATCCCGTGTGTCCAGCGTGTGGCAAGCCATCCCTTCATCGCCTGATATCGATGTTCGCCACAGTCAGCTCCGGGGAGAGTGGCGGTGGGGATTTCGGTGGCATGGACGGAATGGAAGGGATGGGCGGGAGCGATGACATTGGTGGCGCAGGGGACTATGGCGGCGGCGGCGACTTCGGCGACGACGACTACTGAGTCAGTCCGAGGACTTCGTTGGCAGCCGTGATCAGCTCGCTGCGGTTCACTTCGTCATGCGCGAAGATCCTGAACAGGGCCATGCGCACTGGGAGCCGCTTGAACAGATCCAGCACTCGACTCTGCTGGTAGCGGTCCTCGAGCGGTTCGTACAGCAGGATGTCCGCGGTCTCGGTCATCGGGTTGAAAGCGCGCGACTCCTGCGCCGCCACGTCGACCTCGAACACGATATCGCGAAGCTTCATCGGTAGGCGCTCTCTCAGCTCGCCGGCGAACTGGTCTCGAGTCACGCTCAGGGCGCCGCTAGGAATCTCCCGCGCATCCGTGTGGCCCTGGTAGATCAGCTTCCACTTGAGCCTGCGCGCCACGACGTCAGCCCACGCAGCGCCAAGCTCGCGCTGCCTGGCGTCGCCCTGGCCGCGACCCCAACGCTCGACGTCGGTCAGCAACGACCACTCGGTGAGCTCCTGGTACTTGTCGAGCATCTGGAGCGGGTTGCCGCCCAGCAGGAGCTCGACCGTCGGGCGGAACACCTCACGAAGCTGGAGGTCGATGCGGCGAACCGTGCGGTGGAAGTAGACCTGGTGATACAGGTACAGCCTCGCGTTGAGGAACATGTAGAGGGCCTCTGCGGCATGGGAATGGAGCGTCAGGCCGCGTTCGGATATGAACGAGTAATGAATGATCCGCTGCACATCCACCGGGCCCGTCGCGACGCCACATATATAGGAGTCGCGAGGGACGTAATCCATGTTGTCGGCGGAGTAAGCGCCAACGAGGGCCGGCTTCAAGGCCGTCAGCCAGGCTGGAGCGTCGAACCCGTCGAGCTCGGCCGACGACATGAGGTAGGCGACCCATTGCGGGTCGATCCGCTCTCCGGTTCCGAAATCGGCTGTAGGAGACGCCCCCAGCGATGAGATGTGCTCGGCGAGAGGACCAGTGATGAGCGCGCGCCCGATGACCTCGTGGTCGATGCCCCACGTGTCCAGGTAGTTCTCGTCGAAGAAGTGGCCGAATGGACCGTGGCCGACGTCGTGCAGGAGGCCGGCCATCCGCATGGTCTCCTCCACGAGCTGTGCGGAAGGCGTTCCCTCGCATGCGGCGCTCAGCGAGGGGTAGAGGTGGCGCGCCCATTCTCCCGCGAGGTGCATGGATCCGAGGGCGTGCTGGAACCGTGAATGCTCGCCCGTGGCGAAAACCCACCATGCGCTTTGCAGCTGGTGGATGCGACGAAGGCGCTGCATCCACGCGACGTCGACAAGGTCTTGCTCCGACGCCTGCCCTGCCACTCCCCCGGGGCCGCCCTTCGTGATGCGAAGGTATCGGTAGATTGGATCGCTGGACAGGTTGACCCGCGAATACTCTGCCGGGGGATGCGCCACCCGGCGATTATCCCCATGAGCGCCGGCTTTCAGCACGGCATCGACCTCTTTAACAGCGGCCGGTACTGGGACGCGCACGAAGCGTGGGAGGAAGTTTGGATGCCCGACCGCAAGGGCCCGGACGCCGGCTTTTACAAAGGGCTAATCCAGATCGCGGCAGGATGTCTTCATTACGGCCGGCACAACCGCCGGGGTGCGACCAACAAATGGCGCAGCGGCGCCGACTACCTGCGGCCGTATCTACCCATGAATCAAGGCGTTCGACTTTCGCCGCTGGTGGGGACTGTGGACCGGTTCCTGGACGCGATGAAAGGGCGGGAGTGGCCCGAGCTGACGATGCCACAGATCGTGCAGGACCCCCCGCGATCTCAGGAATAAGGAGGGAAGCGGCGGCCGGCGGCCGATTCGATGAGGCCGCCATGGC
>Ga0209117_1000755_pt1 | contig 12253 bp, 18 predicted proteins | sample BlaSpr_A8_OM2_M2_FD_187978 | JGI IMG/M metagenome (GOLD analysis project Ga0209117, IMG submission 187978) | Forest soil microbial communities from Thunder Bay, Ontario, Canada - Black Spruce, Ontario site 2_A8_OM2_M2 (SPAdes) (version 2) | ecosystem: Environmental > Terrestrial > Soil > Boreal...
GGCACCTATCCATCTTTGCTCTGGCGCCAATTCCTCTTCTAATCTTCCTCGGTAGCCGATTAAGCAACAAAGTCCCCGTGGCGCTATTTCAGCGCCATCGCGATAAAGAGAATTGGACGTGGAAGAAAGATGGAAAGACAGTCGAGTACGAATTTACGAAGATCCGGACAGGAGCCAAGCGGGAAAATGTCGCCCTGCTGCTCTCGCTCAGCGGGACGATCACCCCAACGGACCTGCCGACGGATATTGACGGAAGCTTCTCCGTGTACGAACTCAGACCGAAGGATCTGACGCCGGCGCCAACCGTGCTCCGTTCCGAGGCCGACCTGAACAGTTTCAGAATCGCGTACCAACAAGTCCTCGGCACGATCGTTCGGGATCACGGGCTCATCGATGCCGTTCACCTGTTCCCTGCAGTTCCCGCACCAGTCGCAATTCTTTGTGGGCGAGAACTGCTTCCCAAGGTCCACCCCAGTCTCGTCGTATACGACTACGACAAGACAAAGGCTGGTTTCACATTACAACTAAGGATCAACCAATTATGAACACGAACGAATATCTGCAATCGGTATTAGGGTCGCAAGACTTGCCGGATGATAGCGACGAGTTGAAGGAACTGCAGTCCCATCGCCAGGATGTGGAGGCTTTGCTCCGAAAGCAATTCGCAGATTCATCCCCCACCATCCGATACGGGGGCTCCAGGGCGAAGGGCACCCTCATCCGGGAGTATTACGACCTCGACATCATTTGCTACTTCCCCCACGACGATACGGCCGCGGGCGAGACCCTCGAGGATATCTACAACAACGTAGAAAAGGCCCTCTCGACCGCATATTACGTGGAAAGGAAGACGTCTTCGTTGCGGCTGAAGAGCCGAGATCTGCAGAGCTACGCCAAAGACTTCCACATTGATGTGGTTCCTGGACGCTTCACGGACGACAAAAAGACGGACGCTTTCATCTACCAGAATGCTGGTGACAAGAAACGTCTGAAGACTAACGTCAATGTACATATCGAGCACGTGAAGGAGAGTGGCGTGCTCGATGCCATCCGGCTGCTCAAGCTCTGGAAGGTGCGACGCGGTCTGCGCGTGAAGCAGTTCGCCTTTGAGCTCCTTATTATCGATCTCCTGGCGAAGAAGAAAAACAGTCCCCTCTCAGACCAGCTGGAGCATGTCTGGACGGAGCTGCGTGATCGCAGCGAAGCCCCGGCAGTGGCAGACCCGGCAAACCCTACGGGCAACGATCTGACCTCTTTCCTAAAGGCCGAGTGGGCATCGCTTTCTGCGACTGCAGGGTCCACATTGGCGACTATTCAGTCATCCGGCTGGGAAGCAGTCTTCGGAAAAGTGGAGGAGAAAACTTCGGCTCAGAGAGTCGCGGTCCTAAGGAGTGCGGCTGCCGCCGTGACCGCACCCACGAGGCCGTGGCTTCCAGAGGTATGAAAGCACGCGCTCCCAAGATTACTCCGGAAGCGAGAGCGAAGGAGTTGCAGAACGATCTTGTATTGAGATATCCGGATTTCACGGTTTGCTGCACCGGCGCCAAGATTTACATCCGGGGTGCGTTCCCGGTTCTCCACGAAGGAATAGTACTCGACAGATATCAGATTGAGATTGAATGGAGTGACAATGACACTGAAGTGCCCGTCCTGCGCGAAACCGGCGGACGAATACCTTGGATTGCCGATCGCCACATGAGCAGAGGCGGGATGGCATGCCTCTTTGTTCCAGAAGAGTGGCTCTTACGGCCTCGCCAAGAGAAAACCGTGATTCACTATTTCGATGGACCTGTGCGGAACTATTTCCTATGGCAGAGTCTCTATGACCGAGGAGAGTCGCCTCCATGGAAAGATCGCGCCCACTTCGCGCCGGGTCTGCTTGAAGCATATGGTGAAATGGTAGGAATGGAAGGCGAATCCGCCGTTCGGTGCTGTCTCGAATACTTATCGAAGGAACAAATCAAGGGACACTGGCCATGCCCTTGTGGCAGCAGCAAGCGGACGAGAGACTGCCATCTCACGCATATCCGAGAACTCCAATCCAAGATTCCCCGCCACATCGCCCTATCAGCTCTCGCGAGACTGACCAACCCAACGATCAGGTAGACCGCCATAGGTGAATAAGTAACATAGCTGGGGTTACTAAGGCCACATTTCCGGACTTTGCATCTTATATACTAGGTGTGGATTTGAGCTGACGCCGGCCATGTGCCGTCGTCCGGTCTGGCGTATCGTCGCCCATGCAGTTCTCGTCCTGTCGCTGGTTTTTAATGTGAGGATGAATATCAACCTTAACCAGCCCAAGGAGGGCACGCATATGGCAAACACCATCAACAAGTCAAAACTGTCGACAAAGCTCAACGCACGTAGCAAGACCGCAAGCGCAGCAAAAGCGACAGGGACGAATTGCATGGGAGCACGTGTGCGCCGGTCGGCGTGAGCCCAAATCTTTCTACTGTTTTCCTGATATAAATTCGCCTCAGCAATAGTGTGTCTGACGGCCCGTGAAAACGGGCCGTTTGGCGTATAGAAGAGAAAAATCAGATCTGCAAAAAAGCCCGGCTTCCAAGCCGGGCTTTTTGCGTTTCGAAACAAAAGGAGAGGTCATCAAATGATTCAAAATACCAAGACACCACCGATTAAAGGACGTAAGCACCGTAAGCAGCGGGCTTGCTGGATCAATGACCAATACCGCTGCCGCTGTGGGTCCTCCAGTTTCACTATTTTCCGAGAACGTGTCGCACGCAAAAATCACACGCGCCATTCGCACCGCAAACGGTACGTCGGAATTTGCGAGAAAGGCCACAAAACCAGGATCGCTTTTCCTACTAGACCAAGGCAGAAATAAGCCCCTAAACGCACTAGGCCGCTGCGTCACCTGCAACGGCCTAGGTTTCCGAAGCGCTGTTTTCTTGGTCACGACACAAGAAGCGTGCCATCATCGGCCCGTCGTAAAACCATCGGTGGATGGTCTGTCAGTGCGTCCCCTTGCAAGATGTAAAGGTCCCCGCAGTATCCCGGAGATCCCGAAACAAAATCAAACTTGGCAGCGTACACGCTCGCTGCAAATTCTTCGGGCGTCAAATCGTCCGTGAGGCCCCAGGCTTCGCGAACGGCGGGTACGGCTATGATTTTCCGCCATTCCTCCGGGCTTATAGGACGTGGATTCATGTTCTTCATATACTGAATCTTAAGGTTGGTTATTATTTCGTCAAGGCATGAACATGAAGAGGACGTTTCACTCTCCCCGTTCATAATCCAGGAAATCCCCGTGCGCCTTCTTCGCCGCCCGTTTGTCCGCGCCTAAATAGAAATTACAGGTCGTGATCAGGCGGTCGTGACCCAGGATGTCCTTGATGTGGCCAATGGGGCAGCCATTGAAGAGAAGGGTTGTGGCCACCGTGTGGCGCAGCATGTGCGCGGTGACCGGTTTGGGGAAGCGGATCAATCTTCGAAAACGTCGGAACCGGGTAAGCGCCGCGCAAAGTCGCATGGGCCTACCTCGCCGGCCCACCACAAAGAGCGCCTCTCCCTGGTCCTGGCGCTTCGTCACGTACTCCTTTACCCAGTTGAGCGCACGCGGACTGAAAAACAACACGCGCTCCTTATTGCCCTTGCCGATGATCGTCGCCTCCCCGGTCTGAAAATTGATGGACGTGCGCTTGAGCGACAACGCTTCCGATATCCGCGCGCCGGTACCGAGGAGCACTTCGACCAGTACCCGGAAGCCGAGCCAGTCCACGTCATACGAACGTGGCCCCTTCCGAAGAGGAATTGCCGCGACATATCGCTGGATCTCGTCGGGTGTCAGAAACTGCACCTCTCGCTTCGGTATCTTGGGCAGGCGGATCTGACGGACATCCATCGTCTGGATGCCAACCGCGAGTTGGCAGAAGCGCAGGAAGGCCTTCAGCGCCGCGAGGATATGCGCGATCCTACTCGGCCCCACATTACGCTGGGCGCACCCGGCTTTAATGACGAGGATGTGCTGCTGGGTGATGCGTCCGGGCGGGATATCCCCCAGCCAACGGATGACCCAGCCCATCGCATCTTGGTACTTCTCTAACGTCCCGGCAGCCCAGCGAAGCTCGACTTTGCCGTAGCCGAGAAAATACGGCATGAGCTCGCGCAGCGTCGCCTGGCGCTCAAATTCTGCCGCCAGAGGAGGCGCTAACGGCGCCGTCCCGACCGGGACGATCGCGCCGGCAGAGGAATTAGGAAACATAAAACGGCCACTCCAAAAAGGTGGTGACCGTTGTATGCTTGTCGTTGCCCTGAAATAGAACCAAGTTACGTTCTTGGAACGGATCGATCTTTAGCATCCTTCGATCAACACGAACGGCTGATAGCCGATTCATACGGTATAGCTGCGTAAGAGTTCGAGGTTCGACCCCCGCATACTCTTACATCTCCATACCTTACTGCACGACGTCCGTAACGACACTCAGAAATTTGACACGGGTGATGTTTCGGGTGGTGGCTTGTTTAGGGTAAATTGTCGATGAAAGAAACACATCTGTGGTTCTTTCTGGACTTTTTACTCATATCCGCATAAGAATGCGGAAAAACCATCACTGAAACGTCCGAAATCAAACTCTAAAAAGAAATGATTCAGTGTATGTCTTCGGATCTTTCTTGTACTGTTTGTCGATTTATAGTCGAAGAAAGACCTGCATACGTAACAACTGCATCCAACGGTCACTTCACTCTCGGAGTTGTTAAGGTTATGCCCTCAGTGTAGCTCCGCTGCACCTCATGTCAATGGATACCGTGGAGAATCCGGCGGTTGGGGAAGCTCGGACGTATTGCTGTCGTACGTCATATACGTGTCGAACGCCTTTCTCACTTCCTGCTTTGTTAACTGTCCCAAATAGAAACGGCAGGTGGTTTCCAAATTCTGGTGACCCAAGATCTCCTTGATGTGTCCGATTGGGCATCCACGCTGCAGAAGGTTTGTTGCGGCGGTGTGTCGCAATATGTGAGGCGTCACACGCTTTCCTATCTGGGGCATCGCTTGCCTACTGATGCGTCGAAACATCGCGTTCACGCTCGTGGCCTGGAGGCGGCGGCCGCATGCCCCAGCAAAGACTGCTTGCTCGCCATCTTCGCGCAGTGAGAGGTATTGCGCGATCCAGGTAGTCGCACGCTGAGTAAAAAACACAGTTCGCTGCTTGTTGCCTTTGCCCACGATAACGGTTTCGCCTTTCGACAGATCCAGTGCGTCGCGATTCAAAGAGAGGGCTTCGGATATGCGCATGGCGGTTGCCGCCAGGGTTTCCACAAGAGCGCGGAAACACAGTTGCGCCAATCGAGGCTCTTGGCTATAGCGAGTGTAAAGCGGAATCATTTCAACAAATGCAGCGTATTCGTCATTCGTAAGGTACGTAACCTGGCGGCGCGGGGCTCCCGGCGCCCGGACGAGCGCCACGTTCATGACCGGTACACCGAGAACATCTCGTGCATATACCAGCGCGTTCTTGAGAGCGTAAACGACTCCCGCGATTCGTGACGCCCCAGTACCGCTAGCGACTAAATAGGATTTGAGGTTCACAATCCATTGAAGATCTATGACGTCCAAAGCTGGATCGCCGAGATGCCGCGTGATCCATAGAATATTTTCCCGATATTTGCAGACTGTCCCGGCAGAGAAGCGGCGCTCGGAGTCCATGTAGAGCACGAAGCCGGGCAGGAGTGCGGAAAGGGTGAGGGTGGAATTGGAAGACATATGCATAGAAAGCCAGAGATATGGCCTGGCACTGGACGCATCCGTGGATCGTTCTCACCACAGGAGATATAGGAGAAGTCCTGCCGCTACCACCACGCCGAACCCCGCCGCCACGATCAGGAAACGCCGTTCTGCCGCTGGATGCGGGATCGAGAGCTGATTTGAACCGCACTGCAGGCAAAACTTGACCCAGCGCGGATTCTTGTGGAACTTCACACAAAACCGATGATCAAATGAACAGCCGCACATCGGGCAAAATAGAATCTCTTTCAGAGACTTCCAGCCGCAGTTTCTGCATTTACGGGTCCGAGAAAATAAAGACATATAGAACAACGATCAACATGATTAAACTCGCCACTGGCCGCAACGCGGCCACCGAAAATCCCCACAGTCCGAAAAAGCCATACAGAGATCCCCATGCCAGCCGATTATTGATCCTATGACCAAGTGCCCTAGCTTCTTTCTCTTCTTGCACCCATCTGAGTTTCTCTTCCTCCATCAGACTCCGCACCTCGAGATCCTCTGCTGATCCCAGCGGCACGTCCGGAGCTTCCGGGAGAGGACTAAACTCCAGGCTGTAGAAATCCTCCTTGGCAAACCAGTGTCTTGCCCAAAGTGGATCACGCATAAAGTCCTGTCTTGTCGCAAACCAAATATCTGCGGATCGATTTTGCTCTTCCATTCTCCCGATCCGTTCCTCAGTGGTGGTGATCACGAGAACCCTGAAGATGCACTGACCAAACAGCCTCTTGAACGCGCCCGAATCATTGAAATACCTATACTTGTCGAATTTCTCCTTCAAAACCGGGACATTCTCCGTGTCTCTATCCACTTCAATGAACGCACAGTATTTCTTCCTGTCTCTTTCGAACTTCACCACACCATCGGGATACAGGCCTAACTCGATTGAGAACCACTTGTCGTCTTCGTGCCACACCCATTCGGTTACCTTTGATTCCAGGGAAAATTTGATAAATACGTCGTATACCTCCAAAAGATGCCCGACCGACCGATCCGAATATTTTCTTATTCTCGCCATATATTTCTCCATGTCCTTCTTTGACATCCCGATCATCTTGCAGCCCTCGAGACCCAGGTAATAGATCGGGAAGCGAAAATGGTCATACGTGTCCAATCTCACTCGCCTTCTTAGAATCCGCTCCTCCACGAGTCGCGACAACCGTTCGTTCGCTCTACGGCTGTTCGCATCCAGAAGCATTTCCACTTGCGGCCGGGATACAAACAGGACCTCATCCCTCAGGATCCGGATGAGCCTCATCTCAGTTGCGCTCAACTTTGTCTTGGGAGTTGACATATTCCGAGGTCGCCGAGAGGCGAAACTGCGCACGGCTATAACGAATTTTCGCCATTTTGGACCATGGGGGTAGGCGAACTGTCTGCCTCACGTTTACGAACTGCGTTAAGGGGAAACTCACGGGGTAGGCGGCCAGGAAAGAGTGCAGGTCTGTCAAGTGCTTCGACCCTTTAGAAGGCACTGGGGCCGCTCTGCAGGCGGTCTAGGCAAGGTGACAGTCTCTCTAGATGTTTGTAAAAAAGGGCCGCTGGCGCGTTGGTCAGCGGCTGGTTGTAAGGGACTTCTTTGTCCCAGCACTTTAGGAATTCTCCGGTATTTCTGTGATCGTGAGTTCCACAACAACTCCGGTTTCGTTCTCCAAAGCCTGCTTGGCTGCCAGGATCGCATCTGCAAGGTCCAGCCATTCCTGGTCCGCAGCGCATCCATAGGAGCCATCCGGGAAATGAACTAACCCGCCCGTCGCTTGTACTGTTGAGATCAGAGTTTTCAGCGCGTCAGTTGAAGTTGTCGGCGGTTCGATGGCCGGAACACTCGTGAGCAAAGCCTGGGCTCGCTGCCAGTTGTATGGCAGGCTCCCTGGCTCGGCGTCCTTTAGTTCCGCAGCCATCGGAGGCAGGATGTTGCCGAGAAGTGCGCCGAGGGCGTTTTGCAGCGCGATCACTTGACCAGCCCCACCCAACTTCGCCCGATCTTCTGTGGTCAAGAGCCCAATTTGTTCTTGGATCAAGTCCAGCGCTGATGCGCTTCTTGCCTTCACCACTTCCTCGGGCGTGCCGACGTATTCCGTCCAGCTGTCCCCGGATGTCTCGATGTCGAAGCTGCCGGCGCCGATGACGAACGGTTCCATTTGCTTAAAGAGGTCCGCCATTGCCGACGGGGTGTGAATAGTCGTGGCATCATCGAAGTTGAGCGTAAGCTCAAGGCTGTTCTCGTCCAGTTCCTCTACCTCGACCGCGCCGTCATCCAATTGTTCGCGTAGAGTGTCCAGAAGCATTTCGACTTCTTGCGAGCGCCGCAGCGTGATACTGCCGTAAATCTTGTAGTTGCAGCCCATTTACGATTCCTCCTCATCAACGTCAATCATGTCCCGCACTTTGCCGCTCCAGCCGCATGTGCAATCGGCGGCGTTATCGTCGGTGTACTCGTGGTCTCCAAGGGACTCGGTACCGCCGGGGAACACTTGCAAATCGGATAGAGCAGCGCGGATGAATGTCTCGCCATTCTTGCCGAAACATTGAGGGCAGCAAATCATAAATCCTCCTTCTGCCCAAACGGGCAATTACATAAGTCCGTTAAGTTCGTCGTCAAAGTAGTTGCGTGCGGTCGCCAGCTCCTCCTCGAAGTTGATCCGATTGGCCCTGGCGAAGTGCATCAGGTCTGCCAAGACGTCCCGCAGGCAGGTTCCAGCGTCCTCGCCCGTGATACGGCTTCTGTAGCCCTCGATGATTTCAGCGGCGCGGTTGGCGCGCTCCTGGTTCTGTTCGCGTTGCAGTTTCGTGAGTCTAGGCATGTTCCCCTCCGTGGCGGATAGACTTCTCCGTTGCATTCAGTCACGTTTGTTTGTTTTAAAAAAGGGGGCCGCTGGCGCGTTGGTCAGCGGCCCGGAAAGGTTCTTGTGCGACTGTTTCATTTTGTCCCGTCACTTCCGATCTTGGTCAACTGGGGAGCGGGACTCTCGAGACGGCGATGTCCAATTCATCCGCCTGTATTCCGTCAATAATGTCGCCGATGAAGCTGTGTTCAACGACCGATGCATCGGCGTACTTGATGTGGTCCTGCGGCAGGTTGTCCTTGACCCACTGCTTCGCCCGACGCGTGTTGGGATAGAGCAGATAGATGGTGCCGTGATTGACGATTTGGAAGTCAACCTTAGCGCGCGGCATCGTTCACCTTTCGATATCCATCGGTCATGCCGTACTTGAGGTGATAACTGACGATCTTGACTGATGGATCCCAGCAGGCCCGGCAGTTGCCGCACTTCATGTCCTGCTTGGGTGCCGGGCAAATATGAGCTGCCTTGGGTAGGGCGGTTTTCCCGGAATGCACGCCGCTCGTCGGCAGCCCATAGCGAACCGGTGGAAGACCGTCCACGAGGTGCGCGGAGTACCGGATGCAGAGGTTCGCCGGAATTGGGCTACCCATTCTCCGATACGCTTCAACCGTCTGGTACTCCCGCGTTGGCAACCAGAACTTGATCCGGGGGAGATTCAAACAGACCCGGACGATCTTTCGGAGGTGTTCCAGATCCTGCAAATCGCCGGAATCATGCCACCGGAAATAACGGTCTCCCGATTGATAAATGAGCGTGCTCACGGCTTCGACCCAGCGCGAGTCCGACAAGCTGGAAAACCGTTTCTCCATCGCTCGCTGGACTACCGGAAACAGGTACCGGCCGCGCAGGGCATAGCAGTAGTGACAAACGGCTTTCGGGATCAGCTGCAGCAGACTGCCCAGCCGGCAGCGTTGTGCCGGCAGCGCATACCCATGACCAGGCATCTTGCTGGGGTTACTCAGTGAACCGCAGATAGACAAGGCCTCTTTCGTGGTGAGCGTAGGTCTCCATAGGTTCTTCATTCGTTTCAGCTCCAAGGGGGAAGAGATTCAGGTCAGATTCGCCTTATGCGGCGAGTTGTAGATGAAAGGCGGGAGTTTCAAAGGTCAACCGAGGTTCGGTGCGACTTGTACGCTCCGAAGAGATTTCCAATCCGGCTCCAGTCCATTGAGGTCGACGGCGGCTATTTCTTGCCAGCGCTGGTGACCAGGTGCACCGAAGCCAGCTATTCCAACCATGTGCCTGCCGCCGAGGTCCTTGCCTGCCGTCGAGACCGTACTCTCGGTATAGACGCGCTCCAGCACATGCATGAGTTTCTTTTCAATGTCGAAGACATAGGCCCACTCCATGCCGCAGTCACTCGCTTCGGTAATGGGCGAGGCCTCTTCGTGCCGTCCACCATGGCAGTAGCACACAGGTCCGTGCGGAATCGGCTTGGAATAGTCGTCGTCGCCGTTCCGCTTCTTCCTGTATTTCGTCTCTTGATAGTCGGCGGGAAATGTGAAATCGGCATTGTTGATCGTGCTCCAACCGGCAGGATGCTTCTCGATGAGGAACGTCAGCATGCTTTCGAGATCTCGCTTGAAGTGTTGGCGATAGATCTTAAAGAGAGTGGCTCCGAGGCTCGGAGGATATCCGTCCCAATGGTGATACACGCCCTTAAACGTCCTCTTTCCGGTGCTGCGTGCAATACAGCTTCTTGTGCTCATATGTTGTTTTCCTCCCGAATCTTTTTGCGTAGAGACCTGGTCAACGCTTTTCAGATCATGCAAAAGAGAAACGCCATGGGGGATCGAGAGAGACTCCCGGTCGTAATACTTCCCATGGCTTGTGGGTTTTGGCGAGAATTTCAGGGTGAGTTGCGAGCTTGGAATGTTCGCTAGCGTGGGTCAAACGCGAAGATCAGTCTTGGGTGCCGTTCGCCATGCCGAAGTATCTTCCGAGTTCCTGAATGGCAGGTATGCGCGTGGTGATGGGCATTTCCTTTGCTACAGCCGTGAAGGCGTTGTGTAGGCTCCATTCAGTGCGCGGCTTAAACTCGTCGACAAACGGCTCGAAATACAGGAGTGACGCTTCGGGCAGCAAGCGGATCGGCAGAATACCCTTTACGAAGACGTCGTGAAGGACCGCCTTCGCGTCAGTGTCAGACACCGGTCTCTCTTTCAGGTTCGCGATTTCTCCCGTGAGCCTGCCGAAATGATCCTGAAACCGGAGTACCGCATGATTGATTTCCGTTCTCAGGTGGAGGCCGGAAGTGTGTTTGCGGTTAAGCGCGATCAAGTCCCCGCGGAAGACCATGTTGTCGCAGACAAAAACAGATAATCCCGCGCAGAGTTGTATAGACATCGTGCGATTGTTGGACGTGCGTAGGCCCAAAGCGGCCATGCCGTCCGGCGTGTCTTGATATGCAAGTTGCAGCACACCGAAGAGGGTCGCCCCGTCCCGGCGCAGCGCAAACTGTTCCTTTCGGATGGTGATCTGGTTCAGCTTCAGAACGTGTTCCAATGTGTCGATGAGCTCGATGTGCGGGACGGGTTTGAAGGAACGGGTCGCGGCCGGCGTTTCTACTACCGCCAATTGCTCCCGGGTGACAAGATCCGTATCGACGTGCGACAGCAGTGTTCCTGATTCCATGGGCTTCTCCTTTTTCTGTGAAATGAATCGTTCTCTTTGTGGGGGTGGAACAACGGGCGGGAATGACGGTTACTATGAAGCTGTAAAGGTGCAATGAACGGAAGGTACAAAGAAGAGAACAGGCTCTGCCAGCTAAGCCGTGGAGTGACCCGCTGCAGCATCCCTCCCCCGTGCTCCATGGTGTTTACAGAAAGAAACTCTAGTGTTAGGCCAGTTTCGAATTCTGCACGCCAGGAGAGAGATGCTTCAGAGGGTCAATCAGCGATTTCGGATGGGTCGGGATCGTCCCGGTCTGGTTCCGTCTCGTCCCATTGGGGGTCGCCGCCGCAAAGCTGTTCCGGATATCTCGCCAGGACATTGAGCGTCTCTCGGGCAAACTCGACGAAATCAGACTCATCTTCGTCGTCAGCCGTCATCAACGCCTGTTCGAGAAGATCGTAGAAAGCGCTTCCTGTCTTGGCGATCGCTTTGCGAATGTCATTGGTCTGGCCGGAAACGGAGTACTCTTTGGCTTCGGATTGAAAATTCATGGTGGGCGGACGAGTAATGATTACGCCTGAACACTAACACTCTCCGCCGACAGTCGAGTAGACGTGCAATGTTGCCGATTTTCCAACCTATCGCCATATTTCCGCATAACTAAGCCAAATTACTCCACCTATCTTGACATTTACTTATAGTTATATTATAGTAATATCTGGCCTTAGGCTCTTTTTTATTTTTCAGTTACCTCGATGGCCACACGGAGACTCCCCAATTACTTAAGGACTCACCGTAAATACTCTGGCCTTAGCCAGGGTGAAGTTTCCTTTCTGGTACGCCTCAAAGATAAATCTGATCTCTCAAGATATGAGACAAATGTTCGACAGCCATCCCTGCGCACGGCCTTGGCGTGCCAGGAGGTATTTGGCCTGCCCGTGGCTGAGCTATTCGCCGGTCTGAATGACTCGGTAGCGAAAGACACCCGTGGCCAGATGAGAAAACTCCACGCCCGTATTGAGGCAGACATCGACCCGCAAAGCCCGGG
>Ga0209117_1000756_pt1 | contig 12250 bp, 8 predicted proteins | sample BlaSpr_A8_OM2_M2_FD_187978 | JGI IMG/M metagenome (GOLD analysis project Ga0209117, IMG submission 187978) | Forest soil microbial communities from Thunder Bay, Ontario, Canada - Black Spruce, Ontario site 2_A8_OM2_M2 (SPAdes) (version 2) | ecosystem: Environmental > Terrestrial > Soil > Boreal...
TTTCACTCCTCCCATGAACACACACAACGGCATGCGCGTGCGGCGGTTGCCGACCATCCGCTCCAAGCATTTGGAAACTGTCGTCCACACTCTGTTGAGCACGGCACATGCCATGACGTCGGACTACGATGTCGTCCATTACCACTGCCTCGGACCTGCGTTGTTTTCTTTTCTTCCGCGGCTTGCCGGGAAGAAGACCGTCGTCACCGTGCAGGGTCTCGACTGGCAGCGCAGCAAGTGGGGCCGGATCGCGTCGCGCATACTGCACTGGGGAGAAGCAGCTGCTGTTTCCTCGCCCGATGCCACCATGGTCGTCTCGCGCACCCTGCAGCAGCACTACCGCCAACAGTACAAGCGCGATACCATCTACGTGCCGAACGGAGCCACGCTGGCGCCCCGGCGCCCCCCCCGGCAATTGATCGAGTGGGATCTCCTGCCGGACAACTACGTCCTTTTCTTAGGCAGGTTTTCGCCGGAAAAAAACTGCCATCTCCTGATCAATGCCTTCAAGAACCTCCACACCGACATGAAACTGGTACTCGCCGGGGGATCGAGTGGAGGATCGAGTCATTCCGATTCCTACGCCCAGAGCTTGCGCAGCCACGAATCCGAGCAGATCCGTTTCCTTCCCTGGACCTCTGGCAGCAATCTCGAAGAGCTTCTCTCCAATGCCGCTCTGTTCGTGCTTCCGTCTGAAATTGAGGGCCTGTCTTTGGCGCTTCTCGATGCCATGGCCGCCGGCGTCTGCGTGCTGACCAGCGATATTCCGGAAAACAATGAAGTGGTCGAGGGCGCCGGCTTCACCTTCTGCCGCGGCGACCAGGCAGATCTTGAGCGCATGCTCGACTCGCTCATCCACAATCCCGAACTTCGCCGTCAGTCCGCAGCCCGGGGACGCGAGCGGATACAGGGCCAGTATCTCTGGCCTGAAATCGCCTGCTCGATCGAAAAGGCTTATTACGATGTGCTGGGCTGGAACGCGAGCGAGTATATGCCGAGTGCGCAGATCACCCCCGTTTTGACGGTCAGCCAAGGAGATTAAACCGGTTTCATAAATGGTTCGGGAAGGGCTCGGCTTCAGCCGTGCCACCGCCGACCAATAAAAAAGTACGGGCTTCAGCCCCCTGAGTTGATTAAGTAGTACTATCCGGGCAGCGAGCTTTAAAGGTCCCACCCTTCGTTTTTTGAAGGGTGGGTCTGAGCGGCCTGCTTTTTTTCATCACATTTCGCTTGTACCGCCATCACAGACTCCCAGTCCCAACCATTGCTAACATTCTTCGCGAGTGCAGCATCGAGAAGTGTGCCCGTCCCCCAGGAGGAGGCGCGATGCTGTCGGATTCCTAGCCGGTTGTTCTTTGATAATCGTTCTTGAGGCGGTCAAAGGGGGCTGGCCCAGCCTAAGTACCGCCCCACGCTTCAGGGTGCCCCGTCCAAGCTCCGCTTGGGCGGGGGATTTCGTCGGTCATCGACTTGACTCCACACGGAGCAACAACAGCTCACTTGACATCACTGCTAAAATACAAGTTAGCCTATAGCCCAGCGTGGCCGCGCCGAAGTTTTCCACAAGTTCTTTGAAATCTAGATTTTGCGTGACTTAGTAAGTCCAACTCCTTGATTCTAAAGGCGAAGGCTAGAAAAGATGGCCAATAACTCCTTTGTTATGAATATTTTGTAAGTTAACCCCTTTAAAGTCAAAGATCTGGCGGAAATTAGCCCGCAACCCTATGATTCTAATAGATAGGGGGGAGGGGGGGTACCCCCACCCTATACCAAATAGTAAACATAGTCGAAATCAGAGTTCAGGGCACCGCCAAGGCAACGAGAAGAACAGCGTACGAATTTTTTTTGCCGCGGGTGCCCCACCCAAGCCGGGGTCCCCATCGCGCCCGCCCTTGGCGTGATGGGCTGGAAGCTCTGCTTGGGCGGGCTGCGATGCGGCATATCTAGCATGGAAGATCTTATCCTGGTCACCGGCGGCGCGGGCTTCATCGGCTCGAACTTCGTTCTGCAGTGGATTGGCTCGGAGAGCGCGCGCATCCTGAATCTTGACAAGCTGACATACGCGGGCAATCTCAACAACCTGCGTACCGTCGAAGCCCACCCGCGCTATCGCTTCGAGCAGGGTGACATCGTCGATCGCGATTTTTTGCGCGACTTGCTGCGACGCGAACAACCCCGTGCCATCGTTCACTTCGCCGCCGAGAGCCACGTCGACCGCTCCATCCATGGTCCCGATGATTTCGTCCGCACCAACGTCAACGGCACATTCAACCTGCTCGAAGAAGTGCGAGCCTACTGGTCGGCGCTTCCGCAACCCGATCGCGCATCGTTCCGTTTCCTCCACGTCTCCACCGATGAAGTCTACGGATCGCTCGGCCCCCACGACCCGGCGTTCAGCGAGACCACCCCCTACGGGCCCAACAGTCCGTACTCCGCGTCCAAGGCGGCTTCCGATCATCTGGTCCGCGCTTATCACCATACCTACGGCCTTCCTGTTCTGACCACCAACTGCTCCAACAATTACGGACCCTATCAGTTTCCCGAAAAACTAATCCCGCTCATGATCCTGAATGCGTGCGGCGGCAAACCGCTCCCGGTGTATGGGGACGGCGAAAACGTTCGCGACTGGCTCTACGTCGAGGATCACTGCCGCGCCATTCGCACCGTGCTCTCTCACGGCCGCATCGGAGAAACCTACAACATCGGTGGACGAAGCGAAAAAAAGAACCTGGACATTATCGGCGCCATTTGCGGGCTGCTCGACGAACTGCGCCCGAACGACCCCGCCGTTCCACACAGCAAGCTTGTCACTTTCGTCAAGGACCGCCCCGGCCACGACCGCCGGTACGCGATGGACACGCGCAAAATCGAGCGCGAACTGAATTGGCGCCCGCTGGAGACGTTTGCGAGCGGCATCCAGAAAACCGTCCGCTGGTATCTTGAACACGAAGACTGGGTCCGCGATGTCACCAGCGGCAGCTATCGTCAATGGATGGCGAAACACTACGCCAGCGAACGCTTAAACTGAAACTCGACATGACAAGAACAGCGCAACCGAATTACAAAGGCATCATTCTCGCGGGAGGATCGGGTACGCGCCTCTATCCCGTCACCCACGGTATCGCCAAGAGCCTGCTGCCGGTGTACGACAAGCCGATGGTGTACTACCCGCTCTCCACGCTGATGCTGGCCGGCATCCGCGAAATTCTGCTCATCTCGACGCCCGAGGACTTGCCCCGCTTTCAGCACTTGCTCGGCGATGGCTCCCGCTACGGCGTCCATTTCCAGTACGCGCTTCAACCGAAGCCCGAAGGCATTGCCCAGGCATTTCTGATCGGCAAGGAATTCATCGGCTCCAGCGGTTGCGCGCTCGTGCTCGGCGACAACATTTTTTACGGACACGACCTCGTCAAAGATTTGCGCGCAGCTACGCTTCAGCCCAAAGGCGCCCGCGTTTTTGCGTACCCCGTCAATGACCCCGAGCGCTACGGCGTTGTCGAGTTCGACCCGCAGGGGAAAGCGCTCAGCATTGAGGAGAAACCGAAGCAGCCGAAATCCCGTTACGCGGTCACCGGACTTTATTTTTACGATCGTCAGGTTGTTGAAATTGCCGCGAGTCTTAAGCCTTCGAAGCGCGGCGAACTTGAGATCACCGACGTCAACCGCGTCTATCTCGAGCGCAATCAACTCAACGTCTGCGTGATGGGACGAGGCACGGCCTGGCTCGATACGGGCACGCACGAAGCCTTGATGGAGGCCTCTTTATTCATTCAGACCCTGGAGAAGCGCCAGGGCCTCATGGTCGCTTGCCCCGAGGAAATCGCCTATCGTTCCGGCTACATCAACGCCGCGCAACTCGAGGCGCTGGCCCAGCCGATGCGCAACAATGGATACGGCGCCTACCTGCTGCAACTGCTGCGAGAACGGGTGTTCTGATTGGTGAAAACTTTAGGATGAAAAAAATCGCCACCAGCCTCCCCGGACTTTTACTCCTCGAACCGCGCGTGTTCGGCGACGACCGCGGCTTCTTTCTGGAAAGCTACAACCAACGCACGTTTGCCGAACTCGGCATTCCAGAGCCATTCGTACAGGACAATCATTCCTATTCCGAGAGGAATGTTATCCGCGGCTTGCACTACCAGATTTGCCAGCCTCAGGGAAAACTGGTGCGCGCCATCACTGGCGAGATTCTCGATGTCGCGCTCGACCTCCGCCGCAGCTCTCCTACCTTCGGAAAGTGGGAATCCTTTAAACTTTCCGGCGAGAATAAACACATTTTATGGATTCCGCGCGGATTTGCTCACGGCTTCCGAGTCGTGTCCCAGACCGCCCATGTCCTCTATAAGACGACGGACTTTTATGCGCCCGAGCACGAACGCACGGTGGCGTGGAATGATCCTGCGTTGAACATTGATTGGCAAATCGACGACTGGCAACTCGACCGCGAACCGGGCGTTTTCCAGGCCACCTCCGCGATCGTCTCCGCAAAAGACCAGCGTGGCGTGCCCTTCCAGCAGGCTGAAAAATTCGAGTAGCGCCCCGTCAATTCAGCTGGAACTCGACCGCAATTGTGGTTTCAACCTCAACCGCCTTGCCGCTGGATAGGTACGGCTCAAATTTCCAGGACTGCACCGCCTCCGTCGCCGAATGCACCAGCACATCGGGTCCAGACACAGGCCGCAAGCGTTTCACACTGCCATCCGGCGCAATCACCGCATCCAGAACCACCAGCCCCGCGGTCCCCGCCGTTCGCGCGGCCTCCGGATAAACCGGCTCCGCCTTCGTAACAATCCGCTTCTCCATGGTTTCAGGAGAGATTCGCAACCTCAACTCCCCAGCCGGCCCCCGCTTTTCCAGTTCGTTCCAGGACCTCTGCCACCGCCACCATCCCAGACCGGCCAGAGCCAGCACGCAAGCGATCAGCGCATAAAATCCGCGCCGCCCGATGCGAATTCTGCGCTTGGGCGTAGCAGCCAGTTCCGCAGGGACCACGGGCGCTTCCGTCTTTGCAGCTCCGACTTGCTCTTCTTTTTTGAGGTCTTCTTTCTTGAGATCTTTGAAATCGACCGGCTCGGAAGCGGAGCGGTAAACCCAATACCGGATCATCGCCCGCTGCTCCATTGACAGCCCCACAAACTCGAGCCCGCAACGGAGCCGTGACTGATAACGAACCAGCGCGCGCGCCCGAACCCGCACGCCAACATTCGGAAGCTGCAGTTCGACCGCCACCTGTTGGTCCGCGGCCAGTTCTCCGGCCACCACCGCGCCCACACCGGCTTCGCTGAGGTCGGTGCAGCGTCCAGGTAAATTTTCGGGGACCCCGGATCGCAACGCGATCACGTCCAAGGATACGTTGCTGGGGTGACGGGGGAAAACGCGCCGCGGCGTTTCTTCGAACGCCAACGCTGTAGCTGCACTCATCAGACTGCCTCCGCAAGATCGAAAATTCTTGTCATGCGGCTAACCAACGACGAATGCGGCGCTTGAGAGAATCGTTCTACCGAGTATATCGGAAAAACGCTGGAATAGTTTTCCTCAGCCTCGGAGTTTTCTCCTACTCCATGTCCCGCCAGTTTGGCCCCACTCCGATTTCCACCCGCAGCGGGACCGCGAGCGAATGCGCTTCCTCCATGTGCTCCCGCACCAGCAGCTTCATTGCGTCCACTTCGCGCTCTGGCACTTCGAACACAAGTTCATCGTGCACCTGCAAAGTCATCCGCGACTTCAGCCCGCGTTTCCGGATTTCCCCATCAATCCGGATCATCGCCAGCTTGATCAGGTCGGCGGCCGTTCCCTGCAGCGGAGTGTTCACGGCCGTGCGCTCCGCAAATCCGCGCTGGGTGGCGTTCTTGCTGTTGATGTCGGGAATCGGCCGAATGCGCCCGAACAGCGTCTTCACTCTCTGATCGCGCCGCGTCTGCTCGAGCGTTGCTTCAATGAACGCCTGCACGCCCGCATATTTTTCAAAATAGGCATCAATGAATTTCCTGGCCTCACCCGGCTCAATACCCAACTGCTGCGACAGTCCAAACGCCGACAAACCATAGACAATCCCGAAGTTCACCACCTTAGCCGCGCGGCGGTGCTCGGCAGTAACCATCAGCGGCGGCACGCCAAACACCTGCGACGCGGTCAGCGTGTGAATGTCATCCCCGCGCCGAAACGCCTCCACCAGTAGCTTGTCTTTCGAAAAATGTGCCAGCAGCCGCAGTTCGATCTGCGAATAATCCGCGGCCAGCAGTACGTGCCCCGGCTCGGCGATAAAGGCCGCCCGAATCTCTCGTCCAAGTTCGGTGCGAATCGGAATATTCTGCAGGTTTGGGTTCGTCGAAGAGAGCCTCCCCGTCGCTGTCCCCGTCTGCCCGAAAGTCGTATGCACGCGGCCGCTCTGGCTGCGGATGAGCGCAGGCAATGCATCCACATAAGTCGACTTCAACTTCGTCAGTTGCCGATACTCCAGCACCAGCCGCGGAACTTCGTGATCCGCAGCCAGGCCTTCCAATACATCCACTGCCGTCGAAATCTTTTTCCCTTTCCCGTATTTCCCCGGCATCGGCAAGGCCAGCTTGTTGAACAGCACATCACCCAGTCTCTTCGGCGAATTGATGTTGAACTCCACGCCGCAACGCTCATAAATGTCCCGCGCCTTGGCTCCGGCCTCGCGCTGCAACTTCACCGACATCTCCCCCAGCGCCGCCGGATCAATCTTCACTCCCGCGTCCTCCATGCGCGCCAGCACGGGCACCAGCGGTGCATCGATCTGCTCGTACACCGAGGTCAGTCCCAAGTTGTCAATCTCTTTGCGGAGCGCGCTCGTCAGCCTACCCGTTACGTCAGCCGCTTCCGCCAGGTTACCGCTCAACTTCAAATTGAATCTGCGCAGCGCGACCTCCGGCAATGAGTGCGACGAGTAGGTCGGATCGAGCAGATAGGAATACAGCATCGGATCATGCCTCACTCCGGCCAACCCAATTCGAGTTCCAGAAGAAGGCTCGGAGAAATGGTGGAGTGCAGATTTGAGATCGTGAACCGCCTTCGGCACGGCGGCATCTTCGAGCATGCTTTTCACTCGATCGGCGAGCGCCCTGTCTTCCAGCGCGACCATCGCCCCAGCCCCCGGCGCATTCGAGACCGCAATGCTCTGTAGACGTCCCGCACGCTGACCCTCCGCATCGTTGGGCTGCAAAGCCAGAAACCCCGATTGTGCAGGCTGAGGCTCCTCGTCTTCCCCTGCAGCGCTCTCGGTGTAAATGCTCTCCGTGTGCTCGGTCGGAATTGCCAGCGCGAGCGGCACGCTCTCGCCCAAGCCTCTCAAATACTCCTCGAATTCAGCCTTCGACTTGATCTCCCGGTAGTCGCCCTCCTTCACTTCAACTACGGGAAGCAGTTCTTTCAACAAAGAAGTAAATTCGAGCTCGGCAAACAACGCGCGCAGAGATTCGACATCCGGTTCGCCCGCTTTCATCGCCGCAATATCGAACTCGACCGCGACGTCGGTATCAATCGTCACCAACTGCTTGCTGTGCAGGATGTTGTCGCGATTGTTCTGCAGCGATTCCCGATACGTCTTCTTCTCCACCTCCGCCGCATGTTCCAGCGCCTGTTCCACGCTTCCAAAGCGCTGAATCAGTTCCACCGACCCCTTGTCGCCGATCCCCGGCGCCCCCGGAATGTTGTCCACCGTGTCGCCGCGCAGCGCCATCACATCCACCACCTTCGACGGAGGCACTCCGAGAATTTCCTCAACCTTCGCCGCATCGCAAATCAGGTTGTCCTTCGGCGGATTCAGCACTTGCACCTTGTCGTTTACCAACTGCAGCATGTCTTTGTCGCTCGACACCACAAACACCGGATACGATTCCGCCGCCGCTTTCCGTGCCAGCGTTCCGATCACATCGTCGGCTTCGTAACCTTCCAGCTGCAGAATTGGGATGCGATACCCCTCCAGCGCCCGCCGAATGTACGGAATCTGCTGCACCAGGTCCCCAGGCATCTCGGCGCGGTTCGCCTTGTAGCCGCCGTACTCCACTTCTTTGAACATCTGCGTCTTGATGTCGAACTTGCGGATCGTCGTGATCGCTTCCGCCTGCTGATTGCGGATCGTCGGCGCGCCCACATCGAACACCGCCGCCAGATACTCGGGCGAAAAATCGTCCCGCAGCTTCCGCAACATGTTGACGAAAACATATGTCGCGGCCGTTGGAACCCCCGTCTTCGTGGACATCGGCCGCTGCCGCGCCATCGCGTGATAGGCGCGAAAAATGAAAGACATGGTATCGATCAGGAAAATCCCGCCCTTACGATCAGCGGAAGCGGGCAGAGGCCCAGGCGCGGCACTCGCTTGCGGCGGCGATTTCTTTTTGGCAGGCAACCGGCCAGTTTAACAGTTGTGGAAGATCAGGAGCCCGGGAGGATTGGCGGATTGCGATTCCCGAACAGCGAACGACGTTCTTCCAAATCCCGGGCAATCGCGTATTATAAGGGGTTTTCGGCTCTCAACCCGCCGGACGCTGAATCCTGCGTGCTGCATGCTCCCATTCAAGCTCGTCTACAGCGACGACTATTACCTGCCCATCGGCTCCCATGTTTTTCCCGCCGAAAAATACAAGTGCATTCATGATCGCCTGCTCGCGTCCGGAATTGCGGCGCCTTCCGATTTTGTCACTCCTCGTCCGGCAACCGACCAGGACGTGCTGCTCGTGCACACTCCGCAGTACGTCGAGAAGTTGAAGACCGGCACGCTCAGCGCGCGCGAAGAGTTAGAGCTCGAAGTCCCGTACTCGCTGGAGTTGGTGCGCGCCTTCTGGCTCGCCGCGGGCGGTTCCATGCTGGCCGCCGATCATGCCCTCAACGACGGCGTGGCCATCAGCATCGGCGGAGGATTCCATCACGCGTTCCCCGATCACGGCGAAGGCTTCTGCATGATCCACGACGTGGCCATCGCCATCCGCCGCATGCAGCGTGACGGCAAGATTCGCACCGCGATGACCGTCGATTGCGACGTCCATCAGGGCAATGGCACCGCCGTTATTTTTGCCGGCACGCGTGCCCCCAGCGATCCGCTGCCCTCGCCGTCCGGATCTGTCCTGAATCCCCATCGCACCGCCAGAGGGCACAGCGCCCACTCCGAGGACGTCTTCACCATCTCGCTCCATCAGCAAAACAACTACCCGGTGTTTAAGCCCCCGTCGTCGCTTGACCTGAATTTGCCCGACGAGATCGGCGACAGCGAATATCTGGCGAGCCTCGGCGACGCGCTCAGTTTGGGATTGGGCATGTTCAAGCCGGAACTCATCTGTTACCTCGCCGGAGCCGATCCTTATCGCGAAGATCAGCTCGGCGGATTGTCGTTGACGATTGAAGGATTGAAAGAGCGAGACGCTCTCGTGTTCCAAGTCGCCAAGGCCGAGCGCATTCCCGTGATGGTCACACTCGCCGGCGGCTACGCCCTGAATGTCGAAGACACAATCACCATCCACTGCAACACGGTGGTGGCCGCAAAGGAAGTGTTCGCGAAGTAGCGGGTTCGAACCTGACGGCTGAAGGCTGACGGCTGAAAGCTCGCAGCCTGCGTCCATCTTCCCGCCTGCTAAAATAGTGCTGGTCCCGCATGTTCGAGAACCTCCAGGAAAAACTCCAGCGCGCCTTCAAGTCTCTCCGCGGACAAGCTGTCCTCACCGAAGAGAACATCGCCGAGGCGATGAAACAGATCCGTCTGGCGCTGCTTGAGGCCGACGTCAACTTCAAAGTTGTCAAAGACCTCATCGACCGCATCCAGGCTAAGGCGGTCGGCCAGGAAGTGCTGACCGCGCTCTCGCCCGGCGAGCAGGTCATCAAGATCGTCCGCGACGAACTGGTTGCGACGCTCGGCAAAGACACGGCTAAATTAAAGTTCGCCTCGCAACCGCCGACGGTCGTGCTCATGGCTGGCTTGCAGGGCTCCGGCAAAACCACGACCTCCGGCAAGCTCGCCAACTGGCTGAAGAATGGCGGCCACCGCCCGCTGCTCGTCTCGGTCGACGTTTACCGCCCCGCTGCGCGCGAGCAACTCAAGATCGTCGCGGCGGCGATCAAGGCCAACCTCTACGAAGGCGAGGTTGGTGAAGCGGGCGCCGAATTGAACACCGCAACCGTCGAGCGGCTTGCCAAAGAGGCGCGCCGCGAAGCGATCAACACTGGCTGCGACGTGCTTATCGTCGACACCGCCGGCCGTCTCCACATCGACGAGCAGTTGATGGACGAGATGCAGTCGCTCAAGCGCCTGCTCAATCCGCAGGAAATTTTGTTCGTCGCCGATTCGATGACCGGACAAGACGCCGTCCGCTCGGCCGACGAATTCCATAAGAAGCTCACGCTCACCGGCGTCATCCTTACTAAGATGGATGGTGACGCTCGCGGCGGCGCGGCGCTTTCCATCCGGCAGGTTACCGGGCAGCCGATCAAGTTCATCGGCATCGGCGAAAAATACGATGCGCTCGAGCCCTTCCACCCCGACCGCATCGTCTCGCGCATTCTGGGCATGGGCGACATCCTTTCGCTCATCGAAAAAGCCGAATCGCAGATCGACAAGAAGAAGGCCAACGAACTTGCCTCCAAGATGCTTGCTGGCGACGGCTTTTCGCTGGAGGATTTCCGTGACCAGTTGCGGCAGGTTCGCAAGATGGGATCGATGCAAAGCCTCATGGGCATGTTGCCCAATATCGGCGCGTTTTCCGGCCTGCAGAAAGCCGCCGACAAGGTTGACGAAAAACAGATCAACCGGGTCGAGGCCATCATCAATTCCATGACCGGATACGAACGCAACCATCACGAATCGATCAACGGCAGCCGCCGCAAACGCATCGCCCGCGGCTCCGGCACCAGCGTCCAGGAAGTCAACAACCTGCTCCGCCAATATGCCCAGATGAAAAAAATGTTCAAGCAAATGGGCAAGCCCAGCTTCGCGCGGCGCATGGCGGGGATGAAGTTTCCGGGAATGTGAACCAGTTCTCAGCTGTCAGTTCTCAGTTCTCAGTAAAGTCCAACCCACCGACTCGCATCGGTTCATATGAAGTGGCGCTCTCTCCCAGAATCCGGCTCCTACAGTGACATGCGGCCGCTGTGCGAAATTTTTGCCGAGCGCAAAGAGCTCATCGCCAAGTATGTTCCTGCTGACGTTCAGGCTGTCCATGCCCGCGCTGTTGCTGGCCTTAGGGCTCAGGGAATCGCAGCCCGTGCGCTCAAGGTCGGCGACAAATCGCCTTCGTTCGAACTCCCGGACCACAATGGCAAGGTCGTTTCCTCCGCCGATGTTCTGGCCAAAGGACGCCTCGTGCTCTTGTTCATTCGCGGGCGCTGGTGTCCATTCTGCGTCGGCCAGATGGAGGCCATGTCCTACATCGCCGCCGCGATCGAAGCGGCTGGAGCTTCGCTGGTTGCCGTCTCTCCGCAAACGGAGAAGCAGGCCTTCTTCATGCGCGACCAGCATAAGCTCGCCTTCCCGCTGCTGGTGGATGCGGGCAACCAGTTCGCCCGCCAGTTCGGACTGGTGTACCGCGTCCCCGAAGAACAGCAGGGGCTCTACCGCAGCACCTTCGTCAACCTGCCCTTCGCCAACGGCGACGACAGCTGGGAACTTCCCATTCCCGCAACGTTTGTTGTCGACCGCAACAGCAGCATTCTGTTCGCCTCAGCTAACGAGGACTACACCGAACGGACGGAACCGCGGGAGATACTTTCGGTGGTCGAGTCTGGCGGCTGAGTTCAAGGGGCTTCTAATCCTCAAATTCTTGCCTATTTACCTTTAGTATATTACACATTTGTTTACGCCCCCCCCAGTTTCCGCTAAAGTATTCGAACTAAAAGACTTACTTGTAAAGTATTCCGAAATATGAACTTAAGCTCGATTTTCCGCCTAAATTCCCGTTTTGGGGCGGTTTAGGGGAGGATTCCTGCTTGTCCACACTGGGGGTCGCTCACACCCGCTGAACGCCTCTGTTTATCAAAGAGCCACTAACGATCCTGATCCGAGATGATTGTCGCATCGGGTGGGGTGGGAGTCTGTGATGGTGAACACCGGTTGATTGTGATGAAAAAAATGAGAGCGAAATCCTAAGAGGGACAGGGTAGGCGCAGCAGCATGGGCACGATGCGGGCATGACTGGAGGCGTTTCCCGGGCGCAGCCGTGCCGCCAGCAAGCATCCGGTGTGGCGCTCGAAGATCAGCATGGGGTGATACATGTGCTGGCCGTAAGCGCCGTTGAAGAAGCTG
>Ga0209117_1000757_pt1 | contig 12242 bp, 10 predicted proteins | sample BlaSpr_A8_OM2_M2_FD_187978 | JGI IMG/M metagenome (GOLD analysis project Ga0209117, IMG submission 187978) | Forest soil microbial communities from Thunder Bay, Ontario, Canada - Black Spruce, Ontario site 2_A8_OM2_M2 (SPAdes) (version 2) | ecosystem: Environmental > Terrestrial > Soil > Boreal...
AAAGGGGGGCTCTCCGGAAGAGCGTCGCCAATTTCGTACAGGCATGCCTTCTGGCTGCTCGAACCAGAGTTGAGAACTAGGATCTTCATCTGTCGATGGACGTGCGTCCGGAACTAGCATTGCAGATGGCTTGCCAATCGTGCCCCTCCTTAACCCGTCATTTCCCATAGCTCCCAAGCACCTGATCTGGGGCTGGCATGCCCTGCCTAGGGCAGTGCCTCAATCTGGGCACAGTCTCGAACGACAAAGATTGCAGACACTGTGGCGCTACAGGACATACGGCCAATCTCGATTGGTACGTTGCATGCACACTGCAGATAGTTAATGTGCGCACGCAAGCCGTCGGTGAAGCAGAGGTACGTGGCACTTGATCCCAGCTCTCCCCAAGCAGTTACGGATCAAGTCGCCCGCACCTCATCCGACGGTTTTTGAACGACACAGCGGCGTTTGGTCCACTATGGCAGTCATCGCAGAGGCTCTGAAACCACGGTCAGTATTGATCGCAACCGACTTTTCAGAGTCCTCTGAAAAGGCGCTCCGTTACTCACTGGCAATTGCCCGCTTCTATGGATCGAGATTCTGTTTGGCTCATGTAGTGTCGTCCCTGGGACTGACTATGGCAGGCCCTGGTGCAATTGCCGCTTGTGAAGAGGCAGTTTCGCGAGAAGCTGCGGAGTTGGAAGACTCGCTGATTCGATCCGGGGCTCTCAATGGCATTCAATACAAATTCATCGTTAGGCAGGGTGAACTTTGGCCAGAATTGCGAGAAATCATCCGAGAAGAAAGCACGGATCTCCTCGTCGTCGGCACACATGGACGACACGGCGTGGGCAAGCTGTTCTTCGGCTCAGTCGCGGAACAAATTTTCCGTCAGGCCGGCTGCCCGGTCTTAATTTTCGGGCCGCACTCGCAACAACTCCCTTGGGTTGGATCTCCCTCGAGAGCCCTAACATTTCTGTTTGCGACCGACTTCGGACCCGCATCTCTCCATGGCTTGCCGCAAGCCATTGCGGCTGCCAATCAGTTGGGAGCCAAGCTCGCCTTTCTGAGTATCATTCCAGCCGCACCATCAAGCATCGAGGAAGCTCTGCCGGACTGGCAAGAGGATGCGCGCATGAGAACCCTGCAGCGCCTGACAGAACTCGCCGACGATGCCGAGCTCGACACGAAACCGCAGTTGTACGCGGAATTCAAGTCGGCGAGGCCGGTAAGTGAGCAGATCCTGGAAACTGCTGGCAAACTGCGAGCGGACCTCATAATTATGGGGCTCCATGATTCGGCCCACACCGGAATAATCTCGCACCTGGATCTTGCCGCTACCTATGATGTGGTTTGCCAGGCTGGCAGTCCTGTACTGACGGTGAACTGTTCCTCAGGGTCTAACCTTTGAGCGCGAGCGACCGAAGTAACAGCTTCGCCTTTGTCGGAGACCGATGTGATCCGCACTCACGGGTTCGGAGCGAAGTGGTAGACGGGATCGTGACTCGCCGTCAACCAGATGAGTGACCGCCGCGAATAGAAGTCCAATGGAGACTCCTGCCATCAGCATGCCGACCATGCTTTCGAGCGGGCCCAGCAGCCGCCACTTTGATGGAAGGACCACATCCCCGTATCCAACGGTCGCATAGCTGCTTGCTGAGAAGTAGAACGCGGATTCCCAAGATGGCAGGCAAAGCCATCGGTAGCAACTCGCCCACAGCAGAATGACGATTCCGTGCAGAATGATGACGGCTACCGTAGTTTGCATAACGAGTGCGGCGCAGCGAAACACCCGCACCTCCCGAGTCTCTCTTGGAATACTTCTTATCCAAATGATGAGCGCAGCGGCGCCGCCACACTGGATAGTGAGGGTAATCAATACCAGAAGAACGGCTGCACCGGCTTTTTGAAGGAAAATCATTTTCCAGATGGTTCTCTAAATGAAACCTGAGGGCATGCTCTCACTCGGCTGGTTTCCGAAAGACACACACGTGGAGCAGTCAGAGATGCCGCGTCACTCAGCGAAGCCAATTTGTGCCGACTGCACAACTCGCAAACCCGTTTCTCAGCCGAAGGTCTAGCAGCGCACAATGTTGTCGCTGTGAATGCCTTTCATCGCGTTGCGGGTGTCCACCACCAAGGATGCGTGCTGCGCGATCCAGGCGTAGTCGTAATCCGAATGATCTGTGACGATCAGCACACAGTCGTAATTGGCGACGTCATCCACCGGCACGCATTTCATCTGCAGATCGTAATGGCGCCCTTTGCCGATAAGCGGAAAATAGGGATCGTTGTAGCTGACTTGAGCGCCATCCTTTTGCAGCAGTTCAATAATAGTCAGGGCGGGCGACTCGCGCAGGTCATCGATGTCTTTCTTGTAGGCCACCCCCAGCACCAGCACTTTGGCGCCTTTGAGCGGCTTGGCTTGTTGATTGAGAGCCTTGCTGACGGATGAGACCACATGATAGGGCATGGCATTGTTAATCTCTCCGGCCAGTTCGATGAAGCGTGTCTGGAAATCCCACGCCTTCGCTTTCCATGACAGATAATAAGGGTCGACGGGGATACAGTGTCCCCCCAACCCAGGGCCAGGGTAGAAAGGCTGAAAGCCGAATGGCTTGGTCGAGGCAGCATTGATGACTTCCCAAATATCCAAGCCCATCCGCAATGACAGAAGCTTTAGTTCGTTGACCAGGGCGATGTTCACGCAGCGGTAAATGTTTTCCAGCAGCTTGGTCATTTCGGCGACGGCCGGCGAGGACACCGGGACGACTCGGTTAAAGATTGCCCCGTACAGCGTGGCGGCCAGTTCTGAGGCTTGGGAATTCAGGCCTCCTACGACTTTCGGGATGTCACGCCGCGCGATGCTGTCATTGCCTGGATCCTCTCGTTCCGGAGAAAAAGCGACAAAAAACTTATCCTCTCCGTTAGCTGTTGCGTCGCGGGCGGCCTTCAAACCGCAGCCATTGCTTTCCTCCAGGATTGGAATAAGCACTTCCTCCGTGGTGCCGGGATAGGTCGTGCTTTCAAGCACCACCAACTGACCGGCACGGAGATGCGGCGCTATTGCCCTGGCGGTGTTGGTAATAAAACTGAGATCTGGCTCTCGATATTCGTCCAGAGGCGTGGGCACACAGATGATGATGGCATCCATTTCAGTCAGGCTCGAGAATTCTGCGGTCGCACAGAAACCTTGCGAGCGTGCCGCCTGAATCTCTGTAGGTGGAATTCGACAAATGTAGGATCCACCCGAGGTGAGAGTTGCGACCTTACGCTGGTCGATGTCAAAACCCGTTACCCGAAACTTCGCCTCGGTGTAGAGCAAAGCCAGCGGCAGGCCCACGTAACCGAGACCGATCACGCCTACGCGCGCTTGGCGGGTTTCAATTCTGGTTTTCAGCTCTGAGAATAGGCTGGCGACGCTGCTGCAAGTAATCATGACAATCTCCTCTATGAAGAATTACTTTTCAATGGCTAATGCGAGTAATGAAACTCTTCGGTCGTTAGTTCAGCTGTCTCCGGCTCGGCTTCTGCAGGAGCCTCCCACTTGATCAGCTTCAGATCCAACACAAAGATGGAATAGATCACCGGGACAAGCAGCAGCGTCACAAACGTTGCGATGGTGAGGCCACCGATCTGGGCGTAGCACAGGGGCTCCCAAAGGGGTCCACCGTGAATCGCCAACGGTATGAGACCAAGCACAGTCGCTCCGACCGTGATCATCACCGGCCGCAATCGCACGATGCCGGCATCGAGCAGCGCTTCTCGTAAAGGCTCCCCTCTCTCGTGCGCTTCTTCGATGAAGTCGAACAGAACGATGACGTGACTGACGATCACGCCGACAAGGCTTGCGACTCCCAGGAATCCCATAAATCCGAAGGGCTGACCCATGACGACGAGGCCCGCAAGAGCCCCTGTCATCCCATACGGGATTGCAGCGAAGACGAGAAGCGGCTTGACGGCACTTCGGAACTGCATAACCAACGCAATGTAGATCAGCAGCACAGAGATCGCCATGACCACGCTAAGTTCCTTGAAGCCCTTCTGTTGTTCGTCGTACTCGCCTCCGATCTCGAGGAAATAGCCGGGAGGCAGGTTCTGCTGGAACTCCTTGATTTTCGGCAGGAGCGGCGTGAGCACTTGAGACGGCAAGACGCCCGGAATCGGGAACGCGGATACCGTCACCGTCCGGAATTGATTGCGGCGCTTGATTTTGGAAACCGCCATTTCCGTTGTGACGTTCGATACCTGTCTGAGAGGTACGCGTTGATTGCTCGTCAGAGAATAGACGTACGCATTTTGGATGTCAGAGAGTCCAGCGCGTTCTTCCATCCGCAGACGAACGGCGATGGGGATTTGTTTGTCCGCTTCCCTGTAGGTTGACACAGGCAATCCACTCTCCGCCGCAGCGGATGAGAGGGCTATGTCCAGATTTGTGACCCCGGAGAGGTTGGCGCGGTCCGGGTCAACCTTGAGCCTGACATTCATCGCAGGCTCTCCCCAGTCGTCTCGAACCCGAGTCGCGTTTGGCTGTGCCCGAAAGACTCCCTGTAGTTCGCCGGAGAGGCGGTGCAGAACGTCAATCTCCGGGCCTGAAATTCGAATGGAAACGGGAATGCCAACGGGCTTGCCGGTTTCGAGTTGCCGCACATCAACCCGGGCTCCCGGGACTTCGCGGCTCAGCGCCGTCTGCAGCGGCCCAACCAATTCGTTGGTAAGGTGCTTGTCCGCAACCTCGACGAGAATTTGCGCATAATTCAGCTGTTGTCGCTCGGGATCGACGGAGAACCAGAATCTGGGACCTCCGCCGCCGACAAAAGTGGTCAATGATTTCAGAACGTCTTTCTGATGATGTTCGTTCCCAAAGCGTTCGGACTCTTGCCGAATGACAGTTTCTGCTCGTTGTGCAACGGTGTTGGTCGCACCGAGCGGGGCGTCAGGCGGAAGCCAGACATCCACATACGAAAGGTAGGACAGGTCCTTGGGGAAGAACTGCGGCTTCAGCATTCGGAAAAACACTCCGCCCAACACCAGAACGACGAGTGAGCCGGCGAATGTAGCCCAACGATGTCTGAGAGCGAAATTACCTACCCGGTAATAGAGCGCGGGGAACCCGTGCTTCCGCCGCTCCGACATGGGCGGCTCCAGCCGTTTGGGCGGTTTAATCAGGTAATACGCAATTAACGGCATGAACGTGAATGAAACAATGACTGAAGCAATCAGCGTGCACGTCATCACGACCGGCAGACTGTAGAGGAAGAAGCCTGTATCGCCGCTCAGCATCAGGAACGGCAGGTACGCGACGATGTTCGTGATGGTCGCAAACACAATCGCCTTCGCTAGCTTCGTCGGCCCTACCCAGGATGCGAGATGGCGCGGAGAACCCGAACCCAACTCCCGCTTGATCGCATCCCCTGCCACAACAGGCATATCGACCAACAATCCGAGCGCGATGATCAGAGTCGCAATCGAAACTTGCTGAATGTCAATCCCAAGAACGTGGACGATGCCGAAGGTCATTGCCAGCGTCAGCGGGATGGAGGCCGCCATCAGCATGGCGGCACGCCAGTCCCAGAATCCGACCAGGGCGACGATCACGACTAAGACAATGGCCTCATAGAGACTGCCCATCAACAGACTGACAAGCTCCTTGACTTGCCGCGGCTGGTCCGACGTACGAACCACACTAAGGTCCGCTGGAAGTTGTGGGCGCACGTTGGCCAGGGCTTTGTCGACCGCTGCGCCAAACTTGAAGATCTGCTCCCCCGATCGCATTTGCACGGCCAAGGTGATCGCGCGATTACGATGCCACGCTCCGTTCGCATCGCGAGCGACCATATAGTTCGAGTACCGCATGGGCGTCTGATACGCCCGCGATATGTCTACAAGATCGCGCAAGTAAAGCGGCGCCCCACTCGGCGACGATGCCAGGAGCACGTTGCCAATATCTCTTGTGCTTTTGAACTCCGCGGTTGCATCAACCAGAACATTTCGTGATTGGGTCTGAACGATTCCACCTGGAGCGGTCACATTCCGCGCGTTAAGGACGTCTTTGATCTTCGTCGGCTGCAATTTCAACGCTGCCAGCCGCGCGTCCGAGTACTCCAGATAAATTTGTTCTGGCAGAACACCCACACGCTGGACCTTCGCTACCTCTGGTACACGTTGCAGCGTGCGCTGGATCAGATCGGTGAAGTCATCGAGTTGCCGATACGAATAACGGTTATTGGCAACTTCTGCGATTCGTTCTTTCGTGGATTGAGGATCGCGAACGATAATGGGACCCCACGCGTCGGGATGAAAGTCGTATTCCTGCAGCCGTTTCTCAATGAATTTCTGTCCATACGCGCGGATTTCGTCATCCGACTTCGTCGTCGCAAAATCGATTCCGGAACAGCTTCCGACGGACACGGAACGAATATCGTGCGCGAATCCATCCCGCTGGGCCTCCGCAGCCAGCATGACAAATGGTCGCTCGATCACAGCAGAGGACACGGATGCCGGGTAACAGTAGAGAACGGTGACGCGCCCACTCTTAACTCCTTGGCGCACTTTCTCAATCGCATCCCGCACGCCGCGCGCACGCAAGGCGATCTCCAGGTCCGGGATCGTCGGGCTGGCGACGGTCAGCATGAGTGCTGCCGTGTCTCCGAAATCGCTAATCCAGGTGATCGGTCCAGCACCGTCGGGAAGGTCCGTGACCTGGTTCAATCGTTGTCCAATGTCCTGAAACTCCTGCTGGGTGTTTTTGATGTTGTCTAGCAGCCTGACTTGCACAACAGAAATGTTGTCCTGAGTGGTGGACTCCACACGGTCCACCTTGCTGTTCCCAGTGACGGCTTGCTCGACCTTCCGCGTGACCAACTGCTCAACCTTGTCTGCCGAGATGCCTGGCCACGGAGTGATTGCCAGCGCGATGCGCACAGGAATATCGGGGTCCTTGCGCTTGGGCATGTTCATGTACCCGAACACGCCCCAGGCCAGAGTTGCGAACAATGCGACCCAGGCAATCTGCCGGTTGTTGACGAAGAATCGTGCGACGTTACGACTGTTATTGGGGTTCTCGGATTTCATTGAAGGACCTCTACGCGCTGGCCGTCTTTAAGCAGATTGGCGCCGGTGGTGATGATGCGTTCTCCTGTTTGCAGCCCGCTGACTACGGTGATTTCACTGCCATTGACCGCACCGATGTCTACGCTGTGGAGCAGGGCGACTTCTCCGGCGCTCGAGTTGGAGACGAGGAACACGCCATATTTCCCGTCTTTCGCTTGTACGACTGCGGAAAGGGGCACCTGCAGCGCCGACGTCCGACTGGCGGCATCGACATTCGCGAATTGCAAGGAGCCGATCATACCCACCTTCAACAAGTGATCGCGATTCGGTATGGCGACCTCGACCTCGAAATTACGGGTAACTGTGTCGGCCGCCGATGACATCCGGCTGATTCGCGCATGAAATGTGCGTGTGGGGAACGCGTCGATGGCAACATCAACGGGCTGGCCGACCTTTACGGAACGGACAACCGTATCGGGCACTCCAACCACAATCTTGACGGTGTCGGTTTTGGCGAGCGCGAATGCGGGGACGCCAGGTCCGACGAACGCGCCGAGCTCGACGGCTTTCTTCACGATGTCGCCGTCGAAAGGTGCAATCAGAGAGGTGTCACGCAGAGCGATTTCCGCCTCGCTCGTCATGGCCCGAGCAGATTTCAGCTGCTCCTGGCTGGCATCGTATTGCGCGCGAGCGGAATCGAAGTCGGGCTTCGTGAGGCTCTGGGTGTCATACAGATGCGTAGCCCGATCAAAATCGAGCTTTGCTTTCTGAAAGACAGCTTCCGCAGCCGCTGCTTGCGAGGATGCCTGGTGTACCTTGTCCTCGTATTCAGACGATCGGATGCGGACGAGCATGGCTCCCCGGCTGACCTTATCCCCTTCCGCGACATCGCGCATCCTGCCATCCTGGCCGCGCATTTGTTTCAGCGAAATGACATACCCAGGAATTCTGAATGACAGGGGAACTTCCGAATCAGGCGTCACTACCGCCGAGAAACGAAAGCCGTCGCCGCTGAAGCCCGCTTGCTTCTCAATGGATTGAGCCTGGACTCCCTGTGGGGGTTGATTGAGCAGCTTGTTCGAGCCACAGCCGGCCATAACAAGCATCAATGAAAAGATTGTGATTCTGGTTCTCACGTTTATTCCTCTCCCATCGCGCGGCGCAAATCTGCAAGGGAACTCCAATATGAAGAAAGCGCCTGCTGATACTGAAATGCGGTTTCTGAACTTCGAGCTTGTGCCTGCAAAAGATCTCTTACGAGTGCTGCTTGTTCGTTGTATTTGTTGCTGGTGACGCGGAACTCTTCGGCTGCGGCTTCATGACCGGTGCGCGTGGCCTTCAGCAACAGCGCAGACTCTTTCCACTTGCGGTACTTGGCGGCGACTTCAACCCCGATCTGCGATTCCGCCTCTTGTGCACCGTTATGCGCCTGCGCCAGTGTGTTCGATTTCTCGCGTACTCGATTGTGGCGGCGCCCCCAATCGAATGGCTCCCAGGTCAAGGCAAAGCCTGCCACGGCGACATTCGTGGGAAGCACCTGCACGTTCTGAACCCCCTGGTAGCTAACCGCGAGACCAAGGTCCGGTATGTATTCGGCCTTCGCAATGCGGCGGTCGTACTCGGCTTGTTTTTCCTTGAGGTAAGCCTGGCGGATCTCAGGCCGATTCTGCGAAGCCTGATGTCGCACCTCCTCCAGACTCAGAGTTGTCGTGTCATCCTCAGGAATGAAATCAACCCGAAAGGGAGTTTCAAGATCCCGGGCCAAGAGTTGATTCAGGTGCTCGTGCTGTGTGGCAAGTCCGTTCTCCGCAACTGACAAGTCATACTGCGCCTTGGTCAAACGCGCATCGACCTCCAATACGTCTCCTTTAAGTACGGTCTTCTCGCTGATGTAACGCAGCGTAACTCGCTGCGCCTCCTGGAGCGTCTTTACTGCTTCGCCCGTCGCATCAACAGCCGCTTGAGTCGCTACCAGCTCGAAATATGCATTTCGCACTTCGGCCGCGATCTTCTGCTTCTCTGCGCGAACGTCTTCCTTAGCGATCTCGCGCCCAAGTTCTGTCGCGCGAATTCCCAATCCGATCTTGTACTGCTGTGTCAGCGGCTGATCGATGCTGCCGTTCAAGAAGGCTGTCAATCTGGCCGGCGTGTGAACCTTGGCATCTGTTGACGGGATAGGGCCAACTCCCGGATAGGTCCCGAAGGTTCCCTTCGCGAATGTGAAATCAAACGGCTGCAGCAGTTCGCCACCGAGAACCGAAACTTGAAAATGTGGCAGCCGCTTGCTGCGCATCGTGCTCACCTGGAAGTCATACTTTTGCGCTTCCAACGCGGAGTTCTTCACAAGCCGATTGTTCGAGAGCGCGATGGAGACGGCGTCGTCAAGCGTAAGAAGGGGGACGTCTTGCGCAGCCTGTTGGGCAAACGACCCAAGGGGCGATGCAAAGACGAGAAGTGTGAGAAGCAGTGCGAGATGTTTCGATTTCATCATTCTTCTACCTGGAACTTTGGTTGAGGCCTGACGGCACTTTGAAGTTGAGCGATTCGTGTTGCCGCTCGTGTGCAGGAAGATTGCAGGTTCCGTGCCAACCGGGACTTCACCGCAAGTTCTTGAATCAGAATGGGCGACTACTGCGCGTGCCGAAGAATGCCCAAATCTGGTCGACGGGCGCTGCCCTCATGCGGGCACTGGCCGCAGTGGCGAGCGTGTTCAACACACTCCGAGGGATGAGAATCTTGTTCCGGAGTGACACTGAAGATAAGTTCGCATTGAGGTCGCGCCATCCTGAGGAGCGGAGGATTTAGTAGTCACGCACTGTTCCGGGTGGAGGGCAATACGAGAAATCGAAGAGGAAAGCAAAATGCCCGCGAGCGGCTCCATTCAGCAAGAATGGAAGCGATCGCGGGCATCACCGGCAGTTTGGAGCTGGTTGACTCCGAAATGCCATGCCCCATTGTGATCGGGGGCCAATATCAGTTGCACGCAGCTGCAAACTCATGCCGCCGCCGGAACTGCTCGCAGCTGATAACCTCTAGAGACTCAGTCGCGGCGCAATATGCGCCTTGCACACCAGCCGGATCGATACCAAGCAGAGCCGCAGCTTCACAGGCTGAGCGCTTCTCAAGGCCGCAGATCACCAGCGCCGCGCGACAGAGGACATCGAGCTTCGCGATCACAACACTTGATTCCTCCACCAAAATCTCACGCCAATCGGAGGACAAAGCCGTATGTCCTCCATGAATGCAGGGGCGTTGTTTGTATGCGAAAGATAGTTGAACGATCCGTCGTTGCTGGATTTGCACTGCGGAGCGGATCGTAGCCAGACAGGCGCAGTTCAGGAGCCATTCTTGAAACCCGGGATTTTCCGACTCGGCCAGCGCGCAAGCGTCGACAAGACACGCAGCCGCTATCGTTTCGTGGCCTGTGAGGAAATTAGCCAGCCACTCCAGCTCTTCGCGATGTTGGCTGAAAACTCGGCCGACGTATTCACGAGCCGGAGGCTCCGGAAGATTCCTGCCTGCTGCGCCCATCATGAATGGATCCCTCTGTGGCTTTGCAATCTCGTTTGGAATTAGGCAAGGTTGATGCCAAACTCATCCACTACGCAAGTGGTTGAGTCTAGAGAACAAATAGCCCTAGCCGATGACGCGGGCGGAGTAAACCGTGACCGTATGTGGGCACTCGAGTTGTTTTGGGACGAAGTGGAAAAATCCGTTGGGCAGAGATCTCAGTTGGAGGCAAACCAGACTTCATTTGTGAGGCAGAACCTGCCCATCGCGGCCTCGAATGCCAGTTTACTGTGCTGCAACTACCCGACACCGTGCAGGATGGCCTGTTCGGTATGCCCGATCATCGGCGGCGAGGACGATGCCCGTTTCCATCCGAACTAACTGGCTCTTGCAGGTTAGACGTGCACTTGCCACTAAACGGGAGCTCCAGCCGTTCGCAAACGTCACGAGAATACGAGGTCTCGGCGACGAACTGAGCTCCCAGCCTCTTGACAAACAAGAGCACCTCTTCCCCGATGGCATCGATAAACATCACGTCCGTAAGGTCGACAACGAATTCCAGTTCGCTATCGCAGTGCGTGACCAGCCTGCGGACTTCCTCTGCTCCCTCGCCAGTGAATCGGCCTTCGAGCCGGCAAATCAAAGCACCGTCTAATTGTTGCGTTTCCACACGTAGCATCATGGGGTCCTCTGCTATTCAGCAGCCTCAAACGGCTGACTAGATTGCTGTGCATCTGTTTTGCCAACATTGCCGCCGTAAGTCGTTGACAAAAAAAGGCATCTTAAGCAGATGCCGCCGTGTAAGACGGGCAGTGGCAGCATGCGGGCAGCCCTCGAGCAAAAATCAAGGCGGCCGCTTCGGCCGCCCTGAGAGGATTGAAGAACCCGAGTAAGCCGGATCGAGCTAGAACGTAAATACCAGGCCGGCGGAGGGCACAGCGGAATGAGTGTATTTGTCAACTTTGAGGCTGGTCATCTCGAAGTCGGGAGTCTTATAGACGAACCCGCGATATTGTGCTCGCAGGAGGAAATGTTTTGACATCGGCACATCGAATCCGCCGCCATAAACGAAGGCGCCTCGGGTCTGCTCGTTACTTACAGATCCTCCACGTGGATCGAAGAACATGGCTCCGCCCCCAGCGAGCACAAATGGAGACACGATCTTGACGGCAGGCATCTTGAAGGAAGGAAGCTTCACAATGGCAACACCAGTCGCGGCGTGAACATTCGTCGGTATGAATGTGGTGCCACTGCTCCCCGAGAACGTCTGATGATTCCTAAAATAGTCGTAATCCCCCTCGACCGCGAGCCAGTTCTTGAGGTTAAATCGGTATCCGGCCATCACGCCGCCAGAGTTCGATGGCTCGTTGGTGATCCCGCCGGCAGTGGTCTGCTTCTGGAAGAAACCGGAACCTTGAACTGTGATCTCGTGTCTGACTTCTTGAGCCCAGGACGAGATTCCAAAAAGAGCGAGAATAATTGCAAGTTCGGTCAACTTCTTCATTTATGAGTTCCCTCTGTGATTTGTTTTAGTCCCCTTTGTGTAGCTCTTAGAGCGGGGCACTGAGGAAGGAGCACACGGATCGCCGAAACGCGACTCTGATTTAAGTGCTTAGGAAACAACACACTAGGAAGGAACTGAGCGGCCACGCCTACGCCTTTGACTTGCCCGTATGCTGGCGCGCGACCGTATGGAGTCA
>Ga0209117_1000759_pt1 | contig 12219 bp, 7 predicted proteins | sample BlaSpr_A8_OM2_M2_FD_187978 | JGI IMG/M metagenome (GOLD analysis project Ga0209117, IMG submission 187978) | Forest soil microbial communities from Thunder Bay, Ontario, Canada - Black Spruce, Ontario site 2_A8_OM2_M2 (SPAdes) (version 2) | ecosystem: Environmental > Terrestrial > Soil > Boreal...
GGCAGCTCAAAGCAACATCGAGCCCCCTTGCTCCACGAAATTACTGGGTCAACCGATAGAATTTGAAGAATCGGGGTTTTGCAACAGCCTTTAGCTAGAATCCATGGCTTCAGATGGGATGATTCTTCGCGATCCATACGTCGAAGTTCCCCCTTAGCTTTTCGGCAAGCAATCGTATCTCCTCGACGTCGCGTTCCGAGACACTATCTGATCGTTCATCGTCCGAAATGTTCCGCTCTCTCGGAAGATATCGAACTTCTTGACTGTCCCGGCATCGGTACCAAGGGTTAGGCTGAGCGGGCTCAGGCGCGGCCCACCCCGGGTGCCAAGGCGATGCGTCGGGAATGTCGCATCTACCTCACGCGTAGCGTCCGCCGCTGGACGGCTTCGTTCTAAGCCGGTTCGCGGATCAGAACTTAAGAACTTCCACTTCGACATACGCCGCAACGGAAAAAGGCAGTTACCTCAGCGGCCCGTTCCCGGCAAGAACCCGCTGGGACGATCTCGCTGATGCAGCCGGTGCAGGTGGTGGTGGCAATGACTTGCTGACTGGAACACAGAGTTGTTGTGGCTCTTGGACAACCACGAATTCGTCGGGCGGAACCGTCGGCATGCTTCGAAGTACGGGGTTCAGGTGAGTTAGAGTTAGCGTAATGCCCAGAGGCGGAAGAGGACCACCGAATACATCGGTGATGGCGTAACACTTCAGATCTAAGTTTGAAACGGCATCCACGACGGGAGTAGGCGGAGGCAGTTGGTTTTTCTTCACCGGAACACACAGCTGCTGCGCATCCGCCACGAAAACGTCCTCCGTTGGCGGTACGTCCGTCCTGTCTCGAAGTACGGGGTTCAGGTGCAACAAGTTCAAGGGCAAATTCAACCGAGCACCCGCGATGTTGTAACACTTTTGATCCACGAAAGAAACGAAATCAAAGGCTAGCGAGCCGGGAGGCGGGAGGACACCGTTCTTCGCGACCGGCACGCAGAGCTTCTGGGGCTCGAACATGGTCACGAATTCCGGTTGCGCTCCCAACCCGATTAAGACGCGGTTCAGGTGGGTCACTATCAGATCCAGACCGAGAGGAGGGAGCGGCCCACCAGTTGTCGGATCCAGAATGTTGTAGCATTTGAGGTCGAGAAACCTTACGAAGTCCAGAACTTCCTGTGGTGGAACCACGCCATTCTTAGCGACCGGAACGCAGAGCTGCACCGGATCAAAGACCAGAACGTTCTCGGGAGGGAGAGGTGGAACCATTTGCTGGAACAAGGGGTTGAGGTGATCAAGTTGCAACGGAACGTTCAGCGGAGGAAGCGGAAGCCCATCTGGCCCGGTGATCCCGTAACATTTCAGATCGATGAAGGCTACGACCTCGGGCGGCACTTGGGCTTGGGCAGTGGTCGGAAGTAAAACAATCACTAGCAGGAATGCGCCCAACATCCCGAGTAGTGAAAACAGTTCTCGCCGGATGCCTTTGCTTGTCGTCTCATTGCTCATCGGTGTCTCCTCTCGATGTATGTGCGCCAGGTAGCGAAATCGAAGGCAGCAAGTTTTGACGCTTGGATGGAAATAACCCCGGGGCCTTTAGAAACCGGGTAACTGCTGCCTGCGAAGCGCGCGACTGCCACTTCCCAGCCCTTCTGCAGCATATAAAGGCCCGCGATCACCAACGCAATCGCTGTGAATCCCAATGCAAACACGGTAAATCCCAACGCAAACAGTGCCAACGCTGCCAGCAGTTCCCGAACGAAATAAAGTTGCGACGCCACCACGATCGCCAGGAACCACCACATCCATCTCCGACTGAAATCCTCGATTTTCGTCTGCACGGCAGCCTTCCTAGTCCGAACTGTTGGTAGGCATTTGCTAGGCCACCAAGGCAGCAGATCGACCGGTGGTGTGCGTTTCTCGGTGGAAGCGTTTGAGCGTGAGGGAGATAACGTTGGACCCGAGACTACATTTGGAAGGGGCGTTCGCCGGAGCAGAGGGTCAAACTTCTATCCACGCAGATAGCTGTGCTATCCGTTCGGATAGCAACCGCTATGGACCCATCCTTAAGAGCACAATCGAAAAACCTGAGCGATCTGTGCAGCCACCGAGCGTGGCTAGTCACCCGGCGATCGTTCATCCAAGCTGGAATGTTCACATTAGCGCAGCGGCTTCGGCCTTCCGCCACTCATCTCTTGGGCTGGTGCGTGAGACAATGCGTTATCGAGAGCTTGCTTCAGCGCAGCATTGCCGGGATCCCTTCGTATGGCCTCGCGCAATTCCGAGACGCCCTGGCTCCACTGGCCCAGGCGAAGGAGGGCTGCTGCGAAATTCACGCGGATGCCCACGTGTTCGGGATCAATCTCCAAAGCTGCCCGGTACTTTTGCAATGCCCCAGGGAGATCGCCGGCTTTTTCAAGTGCCGCACCCTGATTATTGAGTTGCACCGCCGTCAAAGCGTTCTGCGCAGCCCGGTCTCGCTTACGGAGCAGTTCGGCCAGCATCTGCTTTGTTTTCGTGGCCTGTTCCCATTGACCGTCTTCACGAAGCGCGAGTTGCAGGTTGTAGATCGTAGATTGGTCCTCTGGCTTGAGACTAAGAGCCTTCTGCAAATGCGGCACCGCCAAGTGTGCTTTCCCTTCACGGAGGTACTCGGCACCAAGGCGGTATTGCGCGACGGCGTCTTCAGCACTCAGCTCCACCGCGCGCTGTAAAGCCGAGAGCGCACCGGCGGTGTCCAATACACTCTTTCGAGCCTGCCCCAAATCGGACCATGCTTCCGCGAAATCGGGCCGAAGCGATACCGCCTGACGCAACTCCGCCGACGCCTTCTCCACAGCATTCTGTTCGGTGTACACCTTGGCTCGAAGGTAGTGAGGATAGGCCGCATCCGGTACACGCCCGAGGAGTCCGATGGCACGATCGAGGTGCTCAGCGGCGGCTCGGTATTCGCCCGACTCAAGTAAGGTAAGCCCGAGGTTTACCCGTGCCTCGGCAAATCTCGGATCGAGTTGCACGGCCTTACGAAATGCTTCACGCGCGGGTTTCGTCTCTCCGAAACCGTTGAGAACCTCACCAAGCGCATTGTGTGCCTCGGCCGAATTGGGCAGCAGCCGGACGCCTTCGTTCAGGTGGGTGATCGATTCGGAACGCTCCCCGTCCTCGGCCAATATGCTACCCAGCATTAGATGGGCATCGGCATCACGGGAATTGGTCTTGAGTATCTCACGCAATACGCGAACCGCCTGCTGTCGCGCACCCTTGGCCAGAAGATCCCAAGCCTCGTCCACGGCCGCGCGCTGCGTCGGTAACAGACCGGCGCAGGCCAGCGCGAGCAGCAAAAGTCTCATAGCCAATCTCCGCGACTCTCAGAATAACCTTGCATCCACTTCGCCTAGCTATTTTAATTTATGTTGGCCGGTGATGCCGGAGCCCTCGGTTATGAACACGACCTGATCGGCCGCCACGTGGGTAATTTTCTCCGCTTGCCCCAGCGGCCAGCGAATCTCGATGTCTGCCGTCGCTGCCGGTCCCAGCCCGAAATGCAGTCGGCTGTCATTCGCCGACAAGTACGAGGAATGGCTCAGCACCTCCTGTGTTTGTACTTGGTCGGCATAGTGCAGAGTGACGCGGGCGCCGATGGCGCTGCGGTTCGATTTGACGCCGCGCAACTTGATCTTAATCCAGTGATTATTTCCGGTTACGTCGTTCCGCAGCAGAGACGGCGGCTCATTCTGATTGATGACCAGAACATCGACATCACCGTCGTTATCGAAGTCGCCGAAAGCGCAACCGCGGCTGGCGTGCGGTTGCTCAATGGCCGGCCCAGCCCCTCCGATCAACTCCTCGAACCGTCCTTTGCCCAGATTCCGAAAAACCACCCGTGGTGTCTTGTATCGGGAACCCGGGAGCCTCTGCTCCACTCCCGGATAGACGTTCCCGGTCACGTAGAGAATGTCAGGGCGACCATCGTTATCGAAGTCGGCAACTCCGGCACCCCAACCCACATAGCGGGTCTCGACGCCGAGGCCGGAGCGAAGCGTCAGGTCACTGAAATTGCCGCTGCCGTCGTTAACGTACAGAACCGGTGTGTCGTCGCTGAAATGAGTCTTGAAGATGTGCAGGTTACCGTCTAGCATCCAATCGCCGATCGCGAGACCCATCCCGGCCTGCACCATCCCATCTTCATTCAGGGCGATGCCGCGCTCTATGGCCTGTTCCGTGAATGTTCCGTCGTGGTTGTTGCGGAAGAACAGACTCGGGGTGGAATCGCAGGCGACGTAGATGTCCGGCCAGCCATCGTTATCAAAGTCCGCCGCCACGGCAGTCAGCCCGTATCCTCCATCTACCTTGCCGATGCCCGATGCAGCCGTGGCGTCGGTAAACGTTCCATTTCCATTGTTGTGATACAAAGAATGGCGCCCATAAGGCAGGCCTTTCGGTCCGCAAAATACAGGCACCCCCTTGTAATCGCAACTTCCGGTCGCGCGGGCCCGAGGCACGGAGTCCATGTCGAAGCCGCAATAGTTGGATATGAAGAGATCCAGTAGACCGTCCCGGTCATAATCGAGAAAAACGCACCCGGTACCGAAGCGCGGGTACGGACTGACCAGCCCGGCCTCCTTTGTCATATCGGTGAACGTGCCGTCGCCATTGTTGCGGAAGAGAACATTCTGACCCCAATAAGTGATGAACAGATCTTCAAAACCATCGTTGTTATAGTCTGCGACGCTGACACCGTATGCGTATCCGGTGCGGAAAAGTCCGGCCTTCTCTGTCACATCGGTGAATGTCCCGTTCCGATTGTTCCGGTAGAGGCGGTTGGAGGCGGTGGGAGGTGGATCCCCGACTCGCGACCCCGAGAGCACGAGAATATCAAGCCAGCCGTCGTTGTCGTAATCAAGGAAGGCTGCACCGCAACTCATGCTCTCGATAATGTAGTCGGCGTGATCTTTGTGACCACAGACCACGATCTCGTTGAGCCCGGCCTGGCGGCCTACGTCGGTGAAGTGGCCGTGAAAGGGAAGTCCCGAAGGCTTGCCGCGCGGAGTCGGCTTCACGCCGCGAGAAGCCATGCCCTGTCCGAACAACCGCGCCGCGGGGCACAGCAACAAGCTCAAGATGTCGCGCCGTGTCAGCCGCATGATGCAATTTCAGAATTACAAAAAAATACTGCGGCGGAGGAAACCCCGCCGCAGCATCGTAAACTTTGTGAGATCTGGGTTAGAAGATAATCTTCAAACCGAGTTCGACCTGACGGCCAGTAATGGCGGGGTTTCCACCTTCGAACTGTTGTGACTGCGCACCGAAAGAGCCGCCCGGAGCACCCTGGAACCGGGCCTGTCCGAAGAAGGAGCTTTGGATGTTGGTGTCCGGGGCACCACGGTTCAGCCGGTTGGTGGCGTTGTAAGCCGCGATCTTGAATTCGCCGTGTATCCTCTCGGTGATGGCGACGTTTTTGATGAGCGTGCCATCTAAAACCCAGTACTTCGGACCGGTCAGGCAGTCGTACTGCAAGGGATTGGTCCGGAGCAGATAGGTGTTTGAGGGCACCCGTCGGAACGCATCGGTGTTGAACCAGCGCTCCGGCGTGGGATTGGAGATGCACGGGTTGCCGTCGGCGATCATATTCCCAAACCGCAGGAATTGTCCCGTCATGAACGTAAGAACCCCTGCCAATTTCCAGCCTCCCACGACGGCGTCCGCCGCTCTGGGGATATCGTTCAGATAGGCGCGTCCTTTACCGACGGGAAGATCCCACGTGCCCGCGCCGGTTACGCGATGGCGCGGCTGGTCACTCGCCTGCCACGTGAGCTTGTTGGCCCACGTGTCGAGATCGTTAAAGAACCGCTCGCTACTTTCGCGAATGTACACATACGCGAACAAGAAGTTGTAGCCCTTACTGAATGGTTTCTGAGCCTTGAACTCGAGCGAGTGATACCGCTCGCCCGCGCCGGAAACGCCGACCTGGTACAATCCGCCGTACTGCGGATAGGGTTTCAGCAAGGAGCCTAGAGAAACCGTCTTCTGGTTCCGCAAAGGTCCGGGAAACAACGTCGGGGTGAGGTAATTGTAGAACGGATTGTCGACATTAACGCTCAGGCCGTTCTGGTATTGTATCTGCAAACGCGGGTCGATATTGTTCAGGGCCTTGACGTAGCTATGATTACCGAAGTTGGCGAACCAGGTTACCGAAGCCAAGATCTGGCCCGGCAGCTGGCGCTGAAAATTTACGTTGATCCGGTCATTGATCTCTTTGCGAAGGTCCGCAGGGTACCACAGGAGAGAGCCGCCTCCGCGGCCGACGTTGGTCCCATATCCTTTGCCTATGATCGGAAGCAGCGGGTTGGTAGCCTTCGGGTACGGATCCACGATCCTCGATTGAGGGACGCCCTGCAACAGCCCCTGTGTATTCTGAAAACCAGTTACTCCGAAGAAAGGCGGCTCCAGGTAGCCCACGGTTTCAAATCCGGCAATCGGAACGCCTGAATCTATGTTCATCTCCGTCGGATTGAGGTAGCGGGCATAGCCTACGCGCAGAGCCGTTTTGTCGTCGATCCTGATGGCCACGCCCACACGGGGCTGGAAGGCGAATTTCTGCGGATTCCACATGCCCGGTCGATTGTCGCTGGTAAATTCCCACAGTCCGTTCCACTTGTAAAAATTGTTTCCCACCAAGTTTAGAGCCTGGGCCGGTATGTTTGGTGGATTCGCCTGCATTTCGGGAATGGGCGCCGACAAATCGAGACCCCGGGAGAAGAGGTGGTTCGGATCGTGGTACGCGGTTTCATAATCGTTGCGCAGCCCCAGATTAACGGTGATTCTGGAGTTCACTTTCCAGTCGTCCTGGAAGAACATGCCGTAGTATTCGTTGTGAGGATCCGGGGCGGGCCCTCCGATCATTTGCGAACGTTCGTTGAGCGCGCCAAGCAGAAAGGTAGCAAACGCGTGTCCCAGGTGCTTGGTATCCGGGTTCACGAACGTGTCAGCAGTCACGGCCGAGTCGAAAAAGAAGTTCGAGCTGCTCGACACGTAGGTAAGGCCGTAACCGCGCCGATGCTCGAAGCCGGCCTTGAGAAAGTGCAAGCCCCGCTGCTTCGAAATCTTGACGCTAAGAGACTCCCCCTCAGGCTTCTGGTTCCAGTAGAAACCGCGTCCGCCGAATCCCGCACCGCCGATATTGAACTGTGGAAAGTAAACGGGCACACCGACAGACGCATCCTGATAGGGCTGATACCATTTATTGTTGGGCCAGATCTTTGACCACCCGTCTTTTCCCAAATCCGGGGAAACGTAAGCGTCGATAAGCCTGTGCCAGTGGCCCTGGAAGTTCAGCACGGTGTGCTCGCTGATCGCCCAGACCGCGTCGCCGGAAACTTGGGTGGCATTTCTCAGGGTACCTGTCGGCACATACAACTGCGAATTGTTGGGCGTGGGATTGGGGTTGATATTGGTGGTATGGTACCGGCCAATACGGCCGGAAACCTTCCACTTATCGTTGATATTGTAATCGACGCGCTCGGAAAAGTTGTAATACTTGTAGCTTTCCGAGAAGCTCTTTCTAAAGTTGTTCACTCCGCTAATGTTGTCACCCGGATTATTGGGATCCCAGAAAGACGAGAGAAGCGATGCCGCGAGGGGGTCCCAGCGGTCCTGCGGGATCTTGTTGCCGGGGAAGGGCGTGCGCGTTACCGTGCCGGTGGCGGGATCGAATTGGGTGGAGAAAGGATCGTAAATGGTGCGGACCGTTCCATCGATGTTGAGCGACTTCGAGAAATCGCCGGCCCGCTCGAGCGGAGTGGGCACGGTGGTGACGAAGGTCCGCGGCGTTCCGACTTTCCAATATTCTAAGGAGAAGAAGTTGAACAACTTGTTCTTGAAGATTGGATTGCCCAGCGTGCCACCGGCAATATGTTGACGCGTCGAATTCGTGCTGAACCTGGTGCGATCAGACTGGGCATTCATCCACGGATAACGTCCCAGATAAAAGCCGGTTCCGTGCCAATCATTCGTGCCGGACTTCGTGGTGATGCTGATCAAACCGCCTGCGCTATGGCCGGACTCAGCGTCCACACTATTCGTGGAGACGACGACTTCCTGGATTGCGTCCATGTTCGGGGGGTAGCTGTCTTTGTGACCGAGGCCGACAGGACTCCCGTCCACCTGGAGGTCATTCTTCAGGTTGGTGCCTCCACCCAGGTCGACGCTGTTGGCGGCCCACGAGTGGAAGGGCTGCATCTCACCACGCGTATTTACCGCCGAGGGAGCCAGCAAAGTCAGTTTGAAGGGGTTGCGATCGAAGCGAGGTATTTCCGTTGCCAATTTCGAATCGATGGTGAAGTCTCTATTGGAGGAGTTAAACTCCACCGTCGTCGGGGCTTCGGTGACCGTAATGCTTTGCTGAAGCGCACCGGGCGTCAGGGTTGCGTTGACGGTCACGTCGCCGCGCGTCTGAACCAGAATTTTCTCCTGGATAAACTTGCCGAAGCCGGCGGCCTCAACCGTGATCGAGTACGAACCTGGATCGACGAGGTCGAACAGGTAAAAACCGCCTTCGCTGGTTTGGCGGACGGCCCGTATTCCGGTGTTGACATTGAGCAGCGTCACAGTCGCGCTGGCGATCGCGGCTTTACTCGTATCCGTGACAATACCTTCCACTCGGGCCCGGTAATCCTGTGCGACTACCGATGTGGCCGTGAATAAGACGAGTGCCGAGATCATGCATACCCTTAAGGTGGCATTGGTGAAATCTTCGAAGCTAATACGTGATGCGGCGTCTTTTTCAGGCATGGTTGTCTGCACCCCTAAGCGGAATTTCTGATTTCAACGTTATCGCGAAACATACCCCTGCCACCCACTCGCGTCAAGGAATTATTGGTTAAACGGGCTTTGTTGACAACAACGGCGCTTCGTCGTACATAGGTAGCGTGTCTACGGTAGACGATCAACCGCAGCGGCTGGAGTTCCTGCAGGGGACGCTCGAGGTCTTGATCCTTCGGAGTCTGCAAGCTGCTCCGAATCATGCCTACGGGATTTCGCAGTTTCTTGAGCGGCAATCGAATCATGAGTTTCTTGTCGACAACGGCTCGTTATACCCGGCGCTGCAACGGCTGCTCCAACGACAGTGGATTACCGCCCAGTGGAGAATGTCGCCGAACGGGCGGCGTGCGAAGTATTACCGGCTGACGCCGCTGGGCCGCAAGCAGTTAGTTGCTGCGAGCTCGAAGTGGCTAAGGTTTGTCGAAGCCATGGGACGAATCCTCGCGCCGGAAGGATAAGTGCATGCGTGAATGGTGGTCGAAGATCTCCCAGATCCTCCACGGTAGGCGCGTCCTACATGACGATCTCAGCGAAGAGTTGCGTTCGCATCTCGATTTTCTGATCGAGGAAAATATCACCCTGGGCATGTCGCCGGAGGAGGCGCGAGCCGCAGCGCGGCGGCATTTCGGCAACCTCACGAGGACACGAGAACGCGCGAATGAGGCCTGGCAGTTTCTCAGAGTCGAAACCATCCTGCAGGACATCCGTCACGGTTTGCGCGGCATTCGCAAGTCACCGAGCTTTTCGCTTGTCGTGATATTGACACTGGCGCTGGGCATCGGTGCGAATACCGCAATTTTTAGCGTGGTGTATTCGGTGCTGCTGCGGCCGCTACCCTACCCGGCCGGGGAGAGGCTCGTTTGGCTCGGGGAATCAACCCCGCAAGCGCCCGGCATCAGCGTGACATGGATCAATTTCCGGCATTGGCGGGACCAGAGCAACGCGTTCGAGAACATGGCAGGATTCGCGAATGCGGACTTGACCATGACCGGAAGAGGCGACGCAGTGTTTACGCACGCCGGCGTCGTGGCAAGCAGTTTTTTTCAGATGACCGGAGCACGACCCCTGCTGGGACGTCTTTTCACCGAATCCGATGACCGCCCCGGCGCAGCACTCACAGTGGTTGTGACGCCTGAGTTTTGGCAGAGCGCACTGGGCGGCGATCCTGGAGTGGTCGGAGCTTCACTGGCTCTGAACGGGAAGTCGTATCAGATGATCGGCGTATTGCGTCCTGGACTGAAATTCTTTTTGAGGCCTGTGGATTTTTACTTGCCGGTGGGACTTTCCGCCGGCTCCGCGGTGCATCGCAGCGAACACGGATCCATGCGTGTGTTGGGTCTTCTGAAGCCCGGAATCACACTAGCCCAAGCGCGGACCAACTTGGACAGCATCATGCAGCGGCTGGCGCTGAGCGATCCCGGGCCTGAGGACGACCATCGCGCCTACGGAACCTACCTGGCCGAGAAGAGAACAGGGGAGATCCGACAGACGCTGTTTGTGCTCATGGGCGCGGTCGGCCTGGTGCTGATCATCGCGTGCGCGAACGTCGCCGGTCTGCTTTTGGTTCGCAGCACCGCAAGGGCCCGGGAGATGGCGATTCGAGTTGCCATTGGAGCCGGGCGAGCACGGCTTGCACGCCAACTGCTCACGGAGAATCTCGTGATCGCAGCACTGGGCGGCGGGCTGGGCCTTGTGCTCGCGGCTTGGTGCCTGCGCACTCTGGTGCTGATGGGACCACCGGACATTCCGCGCCTATCGGAAGCTAGGCTGGACGGCCCGGTGTTTTTGTTCGGGGCGGCGGTCACCATACTGGTGGGATTGTTTGCTGGCGTTGCGCCGGCATTCACGGCCGGCAAGGTTGACCTTACGGTCGCACTGAAAGAAGGCTCAGCGGGATCGGGGGGTGGCAGACGGGGGCAGGCCTTTCGGAGCGGTCTGGTTATTGCTGAGATTGCTATCACTCTCATCCTTGCGTTTGCTTCAGGACTGCTGGTTCGAAGCCTCGTCGCAGCGCAAAGCTCGTACCCAGGATTCGATTCGCAACACCTGCTGGCACTCAAACTCCAGCTGCCTCCTGCACGCTACAAGACCGACGAAAACTCACGTCAATACTACGATCAACTGATGCAGGGCCTGCGTAGCGAACATGGCGTCGAGGATGTTGGGGTGGTGATGTGTCCTCCGGGAGCCGGAGATTGCGGCGACTGGTGGTATTCGATCCTCGAAAATCCCGCTCCGGCCCGCGGTGACGTGCCGCTCGCGTTGTTCAATATCGCGGACACGTCTTATTTTAGCGCCATGCACAGGCGTCTGCTGGCGGGGCGCGGATTCTCCGAGGCGGACCGACCAAACGGAGCGCTCGTCACGGTGATCAATGAAGAGCTCGGGCGCAATTGGTGGTCCGACCCGCGGCTCGCAGTGGGCCATCACCTCAAAGTCGGCGGCCCTTATGCGGACGGGCCGACGCTTGAAATCGTCGGAGTTGTGGCGAATGTGAGCCAGATGGGGCTCGATGGCGAGCCGATGCCGGAATTTTATTACCCATTCTCGCAACATCCTTCGCGGGCAATGGTGGTGATGATTCGGACTAGCGGTGAGCCCGTGGCATCGATGCCGGTTGCTCGGCGCCACGTCTCAGCCATTGACCGGAATGTGCCCATCCAATCGCTGCGGACTGTCGAAGAGTGGTTGGGAGCAACGCTTGAGCGAAGGCGATTCAGCACGATGTTGCTTGGACTTTTTGCGGTGCTCGCAATGATTTTGACTGCAGTGGGTATTTACGGCGTTCTGAACTACTGGGTCAGCGCGCGGCAGAAAGAGATTGCCATTCGGCTCGCGGTTGGAGCGCAGCCAGCCGCGATTCTGCGTTGGGCGGGATTGCACGCGGCGCGGCTCGCGGCGTGGGGGATTGGCCTGGGCGTGTTTGGCGGTTGGGGCGCCTCGCTGTGGCTGAAGAGCTTGGTCTTCGGTGTATCGGCACGAAATCCTGGAATGATGCTTGCCGCCGGGGCGGCGGTGATAGGGATCGCTGCGCTGGCCGCCAGCGTCCCCGTGTGGCGCGCCACGCGAATTGACGCGGTTCGCAATCTGCATGATGCCTGACCGGTGCCAGGGTGATTGCTGGTCGCGGGGGTACTTCCTCCGCCCCGATCGGCCAGTAATGTGACCGCTTCGGTCAAAGAGCTTGCTCGATGACCGGAGCGGCGCGGATACATGTACCGACATCCGGTCTGCTGTTGTTGTTTCCAAGCGGGTCGCCAGCTCTTTCCACAGTGTAATGGCGCTGACGAAAGCACCGTCCGAAGTACAAGCGCCATCCGGCAACACGCGCCGCGCTTCCGGTCAGATCGCGCAATCATCCGCATTCCTCCCCGTGGAGGCGGATTTGTGGGTTGATTTCGCGTGACAGGCCG
>Ga0209117_1000760_pt1 | contig 12202 bp, 11 predicted proteins | sample BlaSpr_A8_OM2_M2_FD_187978 | JGI IMG/M metagenome (GOLD analysis project Ga0209117, IMG submission 187978) | Forest soil microbial communities from Thunder Bay, Ontario, Canada - Black Spruce, Ontario site 2_A8_OM2_M2 (SPAdes) (version 2) | ecosystem: Environmental > Terrestrial > Soil > Boreal...
CGCGACCTGCGCCACCTGTCCCTGCGACAGGAACCGATCGGCGATTCCACGCTGATCGAGAACCTCGATGGTGCGTGAGTGCAGACCGCCCGCGCGCGAGCCGGCGAGGTCCTGACTGGCGCGCCGCTCGACAATGGCAACGTCGACGCCCGCCAACGCCAACTCGCCTGCCAACATCAGTCCTGTCGGACCTCCTCCGACGATCACCACCGCATGATTGGTCATCGCCACACTCCGATCGGCACCAGCGGCACGCCGACATGGGCCAGCAGCTCCGCGAAGTCCGGCGGCGCGCAGACCCGCACCTCCGCGCCGAGTGCCCGCGACTGCACCGCGAGTCCCACTATCGGTTCGACGTCCCCGCGCGACCCATACGTCGACAACAACACACGCATTTCGTGACTCCCATTCCGTAGGTTCTGGCGCTTCGGCCGGCGATTAAGCGGCACATCGGGGACGAGTGGTGAGGTTTCCCGCGCGTTTCCCGTCACTGCAATGACGGGTAATCTACCCCAACCGCTGATCCCGGGCATCCTCGGTGGTTTCGCTGGCCGCCTTGGCCGCAGCCTTCGCCGCGCCCTTGCGGCTGGAAATTTCCACCGCCTTGCGGCCGGAGATTTCGTGCCCGGCATCGTCAGGCATCTGCCAGAAGAAATAAGCCGACACCGCGGAGATGACCGAGACCACGAGGAACGCCGGCGCGAAATCCTGAGCGCTCAGCTCATGCACGTGTCGCACCAGCATGGTGGATTCCACGCAGAACGCACCGACGGCGACGCCGGCCGAAATCGCCAGTTGCTGGTTGACGCTGACCAAGGTGGTGGCCCGGCTCATCTTGGGGGGCTCGACCTCCGCATAGGCGACGGTGTTGATCGCCGTGAACTGCAGTGAGCGGAAGAAGCCGCCGACCACAAGAATGATCATGATCAGAAGCAGCGGCGTCGTCACCGTGAACAGGGCGCAGGCGGCGAGGAAGGCCGAACTGACGACGGCGTTGATGGTCATCAGGTTGCGGAAGCCGAATGTTCTGATGACGCGGGCCGCCAGCGTCTTCATGCCCATGGCGCCGACGGCGGACGCAAACGTCACCAGCCCCGATCTGAAAGGCGACAGGCCGAACCCGACCTGCATCAACAGCGGCAGCAAAAACGGCAGTGCGCCGATGCCGAGCCGAAACAGAAAGCCGCCGATGATGCTGGCGCGCATCGTCGGCAGCCGCAGCAGCGAAAAATCCAGCACCGGCGATCCGGTCCGCCGGGCGTGGATAACGTAGAGCGTCATCGAAATCGAGCCGATTGCCACCAGGGCTGCGACAACAGTCCATGGCAGCAGATTGAGGCCGGCGATCGAAAGCCCGAACGCGATTCCGCCGAGCCCGATTCCCGCCAGCACCAGCCCGTAGAGATCAAAGCGTTCGGGGTCCTCGCTGCGGATCGGATCGATGTAGCGCAGCGCCATGAAGATGCCGAGCAGGCCGATCGGGATATTGATCAGGAAGATCCAGTGCCACGAGAAATAGGTGGTGATGAAGCCGCCGAGCGGCGGCCCGATTACCGGCCCGACCAGCGCAGGCACCGTGACCCAGGCCATCGCATTGACAAGCGCGCTTTTGTCGATCGAACGCAGCAGCACCAGCCGACCGACCGGCGTCATCATCGCTCCGCCGACGCCTTGCAGGATGCGCGCGATCACAAAATGGGTGACCGAGGAGGATAGCGCGCAGCCCACCGATCCCACCATGAACACGGCAACGGCAAGACTGAACACCATGCGCGCACCGAAACGATCGGCGGTCCAGCCGCTTGCCGGAATAAATACCGCCAGCGACAGCAGATACGAGGTGATCGCAAGCTTCAGCGTCAGCGGGCTGGTGCCGATATCAGCGGCGATCGCCGGAAGCGAGGTCGCGATGACAGTCGAATCCATGTTCTCCATGAACAGGGCAGTGGCCACGATGAGCGGGATCAGGCGTTCTTTTTTCATCGAGAATCGCGGAAAGGGATGGAAAGGAGCGGGAGGAGGGCTGTATCACCCCCTTGTCACACAGGCTATTGCGGAACCCCGGAAACCACCTAAATCCTGCGTGACGCCTCGCCGGAGATCCGCCGATGATCTATCTGCTGTCAGCCCTGCTGCCGCCGCTGGGGCTGCTCGTGAACGGGCAGCCTTTTTCGGCGATTTTCAATCTGGTCCTGATCGTCTTTTGCGCGATTTTCGGGCTGTTCTTTCACATCCTGTTGCTGGTGCCTTCGGCGCATGCGCTGATCGTGGTGCATATGAAACGCGAAGAGCGCATGCATCGGGAGGTGGTGGAAGCGATCCGCCAGCACGGCCCGCCGCGGGGTTATCCGCGCTGACGCCGCAGAAGCGGCTTGGTCACGAAAGCCTGTGCATGGCTGGCAAACGCTTTGATTTGGCAGCCTGTCATGCTATCGACCACCGCCAACCCTACCGATGGGCTTCGATTCGACGGTGATGCAGTGCATCGCCGACAGATTCGCTCATCCTGAGGTTCTAGCGCGGCGATTGTGCCGCTGAACGGAGTTGGTGATGGCGGTTGTGCAGGGATTCCAGGGGTTTCGCGAAGCATTCACATTCGATGATGTGCTCCTGAAGCCGGGCCTTTCGGATATCCTGCCCTCCGAGGCCGATATCCGCTCCCACGTCACCCGCGCCATTCCGCTCAATATTCCGATTATCGCGTCCGCAATGGACACCGTCACCGAAGCGCGAATGGCCATTGCGATGGCACAGGCCGGCGGCGTCGGCGTCATCCACCGCAATTTTGATGTCGATGGCCAGGCCGCCCAGGTACGGCAGGTCAAGAAATTCGAATCCGGAATGGTCGTCAATCCCCTGACCATCGGCCCCGACGCGATGCTGTCGGACGCGATGGCGCTGATGAAGGATCACGGTTTCTCCGGCATTCCGGTGGTGACGGGCGCCAGCAAGGGCGTGCCGGGCAAGCTGGTCGGCATTCTCACCAACCGCGATGTCCGGTTTGCCACCGATCCGCGCCAGAAAATCTCCGAATTGATGACCCACGAAAACCTCGTGACGGTGCGCGAAGGCGTCAGCCAGGACGAGGCGAAGCGGATGCTGCACAAGCACCGAATCGAGAAATTGCTTGTTGTCGACGATCAATACCGCTGCGTCGGATTGATCACCGTGAAAGACATGGAGAAGGCGGTCGCGCATCCGCTGGCCTGCAAGGATGCGCAGGGCCGCTTGCGTGTCGCGGCCGCGACCACCGTCGGCGAGGGCGGCTACGAGCGCACCGAGCGGCTGATCGACGCCGGCGTCGATCTGATCGTGGTGGACACCGCGCACGGCCACTCCTCGCGGGTGCTGGAAGCCGTCAACCGCATCAAGCGGCTCTCCAATGCCGTGCAGGTGATCGCCGGCAATATCGCGACGCAAGAAGGTGCGCAGGCGCTGATCGATGCCGGGGCTGATGCCATCAAGGTCGGCATCGGTCCGGGCTCGATCTGCACCACCCGGATTGTCGCCGGCGTCGGCGTGCCGCAACTGACGGCGATCATGGATGCGGTCGAAGCCGCGAAGAAGGCCAACGTGCCCGTCATTGCCGATGGCGGCATCAAATATTCCGGCGATCTTGCCAAGGCGCTCGCCGCCGGCGCCGACATCGCCATGGTCGGATCTTTGTTGGCCGGCACCGACGAGACCCCGGGCGAGGTGTTTCTGTGGCAGGGCCGCTCCTACAAGGCCTATCGCGGCATGGGTTCGGTGGGGGCGATGGCGCGCGGTTCAGCCGACCGCTACTTCCAGCAGGACATCAAGGACACGCTTAAGCTGGTGCCGGAGGGGATCGAGGGCCAGGTGCCCTATAAGGGCCCGGTCGGTAACGTGATGCATCAGCTCGCGGGTGGCCTGCGCGCGGCGATGGGATATGTCGGCGCCAGAAACCTTGCCGAGTTCCACGAGAAGGCGCAATTCGTGCGCATCACTGGCGCGGGCCTGCGCGAAAGCCACGTCCACGACGTCACTATCACCCGCGAAAGCCCGAATTACCCCGGCGGGGTGTAGTTCTCCGGGTCTAAATTGACCACCACAAGGCCTGCGAAACGCGGTACTGTTACGCCTTGGATTGCCGCTTCGCACTGAAGTTCATGCTCGCGGTCGCGCCGCGGCTTTCAAAGATTCATCTCAAACACAATTAAAGAAGTTGGTCATTATGGTCGATTGGTCGGACGACAGGATTGCTGCGCTTTCAGATCAGGATCTGAAGAATCTGCTTGTCAATGCGGAGCGGAAATCCGTCGCCGATGTCATCGCCCAATGCAAGGCCGAGATGGAAAGGCGCGATGCCGCCAAGCCCCGCAAGACAGCGAAGCCCCGCACCGAGCTGAAGGAATTCGAACACGACATGTCCGCTCAGCTCGCCGCGGTTGGCAAGGAGATGGCCGAGAAGTACGATCTCTCCGAGGAGACCGCGAAGGCAAACTCAGTTGGCGTCAAGGGATTTCGATCGCACAAGCTTCTGGATGCCAAGGGTTATGCAAAACTCGGCGGACATCAGAGAGACGGAACGGTAGCGGTCGATCGCTATATTTCGTACCGGCGGGGCAACAGCATCGTGACGCTGGGGGTCTGGCTGTTGAAGGATGCACCGATCGAGGACCATGAGTTTCATGTCAGCGCGCCGGCTGAAATGATCGAAGGCGGCAAGACGTTCTCCGAAGTGCGGCCAGGTATCTCGGAAAAGGATCTGCAGGAGACGCGCCATATTCGCGCCTTCAAGGATTTGCCGAGCGCGGCCGCGGCGTTCGACGCGGCGCTGGCGAAAATCACGGCCTAACAACTTGAAACCGTCATTGCGAGCCAACGGGTCGCGCGAATGCGCGCCCGACGATAAACTCCGCTAAGCAATCCATTGCTGCCACGAATATGGATTGCTTCGTCGCTTCGCTCCTCGCAATGACGAAGAGCAAAAAAATGAAAGAAACCACCATGTCGCAATCCGCAAAACGCGTCGTTCTCGTCTCTCGCCCCGTGGGCGAGCCGAAATCATCTGATTTCCGTGTCGAGGAATACGCGCTACCAACACCCGGCGAGGGGCAGGTCCTGCTGCGCACCATCTGGCTGTCGCTCGATCCCTACATGCGCGGGCGCATGAGCGACGGCCCGTCTTATGCGGCGCCGGTGCCGATCGGCGGCGTGATGGAGGGCGGCACCGTGAGCGAGGTGATCGCCTCGAACAATCCGGGCTTTGCCAAGGGTGACATCGTGCTCTCGCGCGCCGGCTGGCAGACGCATGCACTCTCGGATGGCAGGGGGCTGGTCAAGATCGACCCGAAACTCGGACCGGTCTCGGCCGCGGTGGGCGTGCTCGGCATGCCAGGCATGACCGCCTATGTGGGCCTGCTCGATATCGGCAAGCCGCAGCCAGGCGAAACCGTCGTGGTTGCGGCCGCATCCGGTGCGGTCGGCTCGGCGGTCGGGCAAATCGCCAAGATCAAGGGCGCGCGTGCCGTCGGCATCGCGGGCGGCAAAGACAAATGCGATTATGTCAAAAGCGAACTCGGCTTCGATGATTGCCTCGATCACCGCGATCCCAACCTCGCGGCAAAGCTCAAAGAAGCCTGCCCGAAAGGTATCGACGTCTATTTCGAGAATGTCGGCGGCGCGGTGTTCGAGGCGGTATTTCCACTGCTCAACGTATTCGCGCGCGTTCCGGTGTGCGGCCTGATCGCGCAGTACAACGCCACCGAGGCCTCCGTCCCTAAATGGGCCTCATCCCTGATGCGCACAGTGTTGACAAAACGCCTGACGATCAGAGGCTTTATCGTCAGCGATTTTGCCGCGCGTCAGGCGGACTTCCTGCGCGACATGTCGCAATGGGTGCGCGAGGGCAAGGTCAAGCATCGCGAGTTCGTCACCGAAGGGCTCGACAGCGCACCCGCCGCGTTCATGGGGCTTCTGAAAGGCGCCAATTTCGGCAAGCAACTGGTGCGCGTGGGGCCAGACAAGGCGTGACCCGCCTGTTTTCGGACACGCGTTAAGCCTTGCTTTAGGGGCCGCTGGCTACGATCCGGCAAAGTCCCGGGGCTTGCACCATGTCACTCTTTGAGAATGCCCCGGATCGGGCCCTGCCGGTGGTCGATCGGGAGGCGATGGCTGTTCGGTTCGCGCCCTCCCTTTATGCCCTGACCTTGTTCGGTTCGGCACTGCTGCTGTTCTCGATCCAGCCCATGTTCGCCAAAATGGTGTTGCCGAAGCTCGGCGGTGCGCCGGCCGTTTGGTCGGTGGCGATGGTGTTTTTCCAGACCGCCTTGCTGGCGGGTTACGGCTACGCCCACATCCTGGAACGGCTGTTGCCACCTCAGCGGGCGGCGTTGTTCCATCTGCTCCTGATCGGCGCAACCGCGACCACGCTGCCAATCGCCATCGCCTCGGGATGGGGCGCACCGCCATCCGACGGAATAGCACTCTGGCTGTTCGGCCTGTTTGCGGTCTCGATCGGGCTCCCATTCTTCACGTTGTCGGCGAGCGCGCCGCTGCTGCAAAGCTGGTTCGCGGCGAGCGGACATCCGCAAGCCGGCAATCCTTACGTGCTCTATGCGGCCTCCAATCTCGGCTCGTTTGCGGCGCTGTTCGCCTATCCCGTCGTCGTCGAGCCGATGCTGACGCTGAAGACGCAGGCGGCAATCTGGTCGGTCGGGTTTGGCATGCTTGCAGTTCTGATTGCGGCCGTCGGGCTGTTGACGGCGCGCTCGACGGCCGGGGTCGCGGCGAAAATCAGGATCGAGCACGACGACGCGCCGAGCGCCGGCAAAAGGATGCGGTGGATCGCACTTGCCGCAATTCCGTCTGGCCTGGTGATCGCGGTCACCGCCCATTTAACAACGGATATCGCGGCGGCCCCATTTCTGTGGGTGGTTCCGCTGGCGCTCTACTTGCTCACCTTCGTCGCCGTGTTTCGCGAGCGCCCCTGGATCGCGCACACGACCGTGGTGCGGCTGACCCCGTTTGTGGTGGCGCCGCTTGCAGTCAGCCTGATCGGCGGGGACAAGGTCTATTGGGTGACGACGATCGCGCTCAATCTTGCCGCGTTCGTGCTGCTGACGCTGACCTGCCATGGTGAACTCTATGCGGTCAGGCCAAAGCCGCACCGGTTGACGGAGTTCTATCTGTGCACCTCGGCTGGCGGGGTCATCGGCGGCGCCTTCGCCGGCCTCGCGGCTCCACAGATATTCAACGGCAATTACGAATATCCGATCCTGATCGCTGCGGCGCTGCTGTGCATGCCCGGCGCCTTCGCCGGCGGCGTACGCAAGGCGCTGGCCGAAGCGCTGCCCTGGCTCGTGCTGAGCGCGGCGCTGGCGCTGGCCTGGCATTTCACCCGTTTCCATCTGCCGGCGACATGGGAATTGCCGTTTCAAATTGTGTCGGCGCTGCTGGCGGTGTGGATGCTGTTTCAGCGCCACCGGCCGGCGCGTTTTTTTGCGCTGGTGATACTGAGTTTCGCAGTCACGGCTTTTTGGCGTCCGGGAATAGCCCCGATTGAGACCGCGCGCAGTTTCTTCGGCGTCCACAAGGTCGCGGAAGTCGCCGATGGCAAGGCGCGCCTCCTGTATCACGGCACCACGGTGCATGGCGCCCAGCGGCTGCGCAACGAGGATGGCACGCCGGTCAGCGGTCCGCCGATGCCACTGACCTACTACTACGTTGGCGGTCCGATTGCGGGAGCCATCGCGGCTGCGCGCGACGCCCTGGGGGGCTTCGATCGCGTCGCGGCGGTCGGCCTTGGCACCGGATCGCTCGCCTGCCTCCGTCAGGGTCGCGAGCGCTGGACTTTCTTTGAGATCGATCCCGTGGTGGTCCGCATCGCCCGCGATCCGCATTTCTTTGAGTTTCTTTCGAGCTGCGCGCCCGAGGCGCCGATTGTGCTGGGCGATGCGCGTCTGACCCTCGAGGCATCGCGCGACCAATATGATCTGATTGTTCTGGATGCATTCTCGTCGGACGCCATTCCGGTTCATCTGCTCACGCGCGAAGCCTTCGCCGGCTATCTGTCGAAACTGTCGCCTCACGGCGTGATCGTTGCGCACATCTCCAATCGCCACCTCGATCTCGCGCCGGTGCTGGCCAACGTTGCGCGGACGCAGGGGCTCTTGGCTTTTCTCGGCGAAGACAACCGCGCCGGCGATTTCCTGACCGGGTTCAAAGCCAATGCCCGCGTCGTGGTGCTGGCGCGTGAGCCCAGCGATACCGGCCGCATTGCGGGAAGCTGGCTTCGCCTGCAGCCGGACCGGGCAAACGCGGCCTGGAGCGACGACTACTCCGATGTTCTGACGGTGATGCTGCGCAAGAAGCTCGGCTGGTAACCCGGCTTCACGCCTTAATTTTTCGAAGCCGGGCCGAGCAGGGAGTCCAGATCGATATCGACCTGTCCGGGCGCTCTGACGTGAAGGACCTCAAAGCTGTCGGGCTGGAAGCGATATTCCACCAGCCCGACCTCTTTGGTACCGATAACCTCCTGCATCCTGTCGGAAATGATGAAGCCGACCGTAGGCGCCCAGATGTGCCGGACGTGGGAGTATGTAAAATCCCGGCGCTGGTGAACGTGGCCGCTGGCGACCAGCCGCAGATCGACGGCGCTAAACATCTCAACCAGGCGGCTCCGCGCCGGCATCGGAACGTAGCGTATCGACGTTGCCACCAGTTCGGGATCGTCGGGTGAATTCAGGTAAAGCGGCTTGTGCAGGAACAGCGCTACCGGCTTGCCATTGCTGCTGGAAAGCTGCGACGCGAGCCAGTCGAACTGTTCGGCTTCGCTCGCAAGCCCGGTGTTCATGACCAGCGAATTGAGGCCGATGAAACACCAGCCGGCGGCCTCAAAGCGCCAGCGGTCTTCACCGAAGATCGAGAGGAACGCCTGCCGGTCTTGCTCGGTAGCCGGCTGCGACGGAACTGGGCCGACCTTCGTCGGGTTGTCGCCGATGTCGTGATTGCCGGGCAGGTAACGGCAGGGAACCGGAAGCGCCGCGTGCAGCGTTTTGGCAAATTCGAGATCGTCTCGATTGGTCGGGCCATCGAAGGCGAGGTCGCCGCTGTTGACGACGAGATCGGGGCGCCTGGCGTCGATGTATTCGCTCACCCGATGAAAATTGTCGGTCAACGTCGTCAGGCGGCGGGCGAGATGGGTATCGGAAATCTGGGTCAGGCGAAATTCGGGCATGCAATATTCCTTCCGGCCCGATCATACATTTGCCGGGCGTCAGAATGATGAAATCCAGTGCGTCACACAGCCACGGCCGTCATTCATCCGCGAATGCGGATGATCCAGTATTCCAGAGCGGTTGCGATGGAGTCGAGAGGCTGCGGCGTACTGGATACCCGCTTTCGCGGGTATGACGACCGCTCATTTATGGATATTCAGAGCACGCGATAGCGAATGGCAAAGGCGTCATTCTGCTCGGTGCGGGTTTCTTCGCCGCGGCCCGCAGAGATGACGCGATCGGCCAGATGCCACGGCCCGAACTGATCGGAGTGACTTGGGTTCGCCGCGAGCCGCAGTTTGAACTGGCACTGGGCATGACCCGGCAAATTCAGGATCACGACGCGGTCCCGGGTCCGATAATCCAGTGGAACCGAACCGCGCAGTACGCTGCGGCCGTCGTCGTCAGACGCCAGCGCGCCTTCCATCCGGGCGAGGATCTGGTTTCGGTCGGTGTGCAACTCGACCTGGGTGTCGGCCACGGTGGACACAGCCGCCTTCGGCAGGCGGATTTCAAACTGGACCGCAGGTTTTGTCGCGTTGATGCCGAGATAGGCGAGCGCGGCATGCCGCGTGTCGTAGGCCACGAAGGCGAGAAGTCCCGGCACGACAGCGGCGGCAAGGCCGTGCCTGACGATATCGCTGATACTGCGATGCCCGCTTCGAAAATAGACGGTCAGCATGATAGCCACCGCCAGGGCGGCTGCGACGCCGGATAGCCCCGACATCAGCACGCCGAGCCAGCCATCCGGGCTGTCGTCGGCCCAATAGCCGGTGCTGTCGGCGACCATCTTGAGAAGCGAGGCCACGGAATCGCCCGGCAGTTCCGCCGCATGGGCCACGCCAATCAGGACTGGGGACGTAAGGTTCATCGCAGCATCTCGCGGCGCGCCGGGGCCTGTTAGAGACTGAAATCACTTGAACTATTGCAGGTTAGTCACTGGAACGATGATTGTGGTTCAACCCGGCCGGGGGCGAATTTATTGTCACCGGGGGGCGCGGTCGCTATAGCGGGGGCGCGCTTCACCCCGGGGGAGAATTCCAATGTCGGTTCAAATGGTTTTGTTGCCGGTCTTCGTTCTCGTCGGCCTCACTTTCGTGCTGCTATTGTGGATGGGTGGGGCGCGCCGGCAGGCGCTCGTCGGCGGGGAGACCAAAATCAGGGACGTCGCGCTGGGACAGCCGAACTGGCCGACCCGCGCCACCCAGATCGGCAATTGCTTTGTCAACCAGTTCGAACTGCCGCTGCTGTTCTATATCCTGATCGCGCTGGCGCTGCCGCTGCGCCATGCAGACCTCGTGATCCTGCTGCTGTCATGGGTATTCGTGATCACCCGCTTCGTTCACGCCGGAATTTTTGTGACCTCCAACGATCTCAGGCAGCGCTCGCTGGCGTGGTTCGCAGGCGCTTTGGTGCTGTTCGCCATGTGGCTCTACTTCGCGCTGAAGATTCTGCTGCTGATCTGAGCGCACCTTCGTTCTCGAACTGAAAGTTTTGAATGACTCCCGCTGCCCGGCTTTCCGCCGCCATTGAACTGATCGAGACCATCGATGCGCAACGCGTCCCGGCGGCGAAGGCGCTGAAGGAGTGGGGCACCGCGCACCGTTACGCCGGCTCGGGCGATCGCGCCGCGATCTCCGGCCTGATCTGGGACGTGCTGCGCCGGCGTGCGTCGAGCGCGTGGATCATGAACGACGATACGCCGCGTGCGCGCGTCCTCGGCATGCTGAAGCTCGAGCGCGGCCTCGATGTCGATGCCATAGCCGCCCTGTGCGACGGCGGCCGGTTTGCGCCGGCGCCATTGACCGAAGGCGAGCGTGCCGCGCTCGCCTCGCGGGCGCTTGACGATGCTCCTGCGCACATCGCCGGCGATTATCCGGAGTGGCTCGATGGATACCTGGCGCAGGTTTTTGGCGACGACCGCGTCGCGGAGGCGACCGCGATGGCGAGCCGGGCGCCGCTCGACCTGCGCGTCAACACGCTGAAAGCCAAACGCGAAAAGATCCTGCCCTCGCTCGCTCATCTCGGTGCGCAACCGGCGCCGTGGTCGCCAATCGGCCTGCGCATCGAACTCGGCGCCGACGCGCGCAATCCCGGCATTCACGCCGAGGAAGATTTCATCAAGGGCGCCATCGAGGTGCAGGACGAGGGCTCGCAGCTTGCGGCCCTGTTGTCGGCGGCCAAGCCCGGCGAGCAGGTGATCGATCTCTGCGCTGGCGCCGGCGGCAAGACGTTGGCGCTGGCGGCGATGATGCAGGGCAAGGGCAGGCTGATCGCAACCGACCATGACAAGCGGCAGCTCGCGCCGATCTACGAGCGGCTGTCCCGCGCCGGCGTGCACAATTGCGACGTCCGTACTCCGAAAGGGCCGAACGATACGCTGACCGATATCCATGCCTCCGCCGACCTGGTGCTGATCGATGCGCCGTGTACGGGAACCGGCACTTGGCGGCGCAATCCCGACGCCAAATGGCGGATGCGCCCGGGGGCGCTCGAGGTGCGGCTGAAAGATCAGGTGACGGTGCTGGATCGTGCCGCAGCCCTGGTCAAACCGGGCGGGCGGATCGCCTACATCACCTGTTCGGTATTGCCACCGGAAAACGGCGAGCAAATCCGGGCCTTCGTCACCCGCCATCCGGATTTCGCCGTGGTGCCGCCGTCGCAGACCGTGACGGTATTGTGGGACAGCGCGGAGGATTTCGCCGCCGCCACGCTGCAATCCACGGAGGGGCTTTTGATGACGCCTCGCCGTACCGGGACGGACGGGTTTTTCGTGTCGGTGCTGAAAAGGCGGGCCTAAGAGGCGACAAGGTCTCCTCTTCGTCGTTGCGAGGAGCGCTCGCGACGAAGCAATCCAGACTCCGTCATTCCGGGATGGTGCGTTAGCACCAGACCTCAGATGTGCAATTGCACATCGGGGAATCCTTGGATTCCGGGTTCGATGCTTTGCATCGCCCCGG
>Ga0209117_1000761_pt1 | contig 12184 bp, 21 predicted proteins | sample BlaSpr_A8_OM2_M2_FD_187978 | JGI IMG/M metagenome (GOLD analysis project Ga0209117, IMG submission 187978) | Forest soil microbial communities from Thunder Bay, Ontario, Canada - Black Spruce, Ontario site 2_A8_OM2_M2 (SPAdes) (version 2) | ecosystem: Environmental > Terrestrial > Soil > Boreal...
TTGAGGCGATCTCGTCCTGGCCGCGCACCCAGGCGACGTCCCAGCGCTGATAGGCCTCGGTGCCGGGCGTGTAGGAATTGGCATCGCGCCGGTGACCTGCCTTGCCGGCGGCCAGCCCCTCGCCGTCGATCCGCTTCAATTCGCTCGTGTTGAGCGCGGCCATATTCGGGTCGCTGGTGGTGAAGTCGGCGGCGGCCTGAAACCCGACGGGCTTGAGGTCCCAGATCATCATCCGCCTGTACCAGGCGTCCTCCAGCTCGCGCACTTCGCCCGATTTCTGCGCGTCGCGCCGCCACCGATCCCAGGCGGCGAGCGGGATGCCGGCAGCCTTGATCTTGGCGCGAAGGTCCTTTCGCGCGGCGACCGCCTGCCGACAGGCTTCGTCGGCTTCGTTGTAAGCATCTTTGAACTCGAAATGCTGCGCCTGACTTACCTGCGGATCGGGCATTTTAAACCTTTCCTTTTTGGTCAGGTGGTCGCCTCGTCGGCGGCCTCGGGAGATTGCTGTTGCGGCGGCGGGGACCAGGCGATCAGCTCGTCGGCAGTGACCCGGCCCCTGGTCGCGGCGATCAGACGCCGCATCAGGTCCATGGTCGGATCGAGACTGCCCGCCTCGATTCGCGAAATGGTGGCTTTCGTCGTGGCGGCCGCCTGGGCTATCGCGTCCTGGCTCAGCCCATGTTTGCGGCGATAAGCCCGCAGCGGGTGCTCGCTCGCCGCCTCGTCTGTCGGGCCCGGCTTTTTCTGCATGGGGGGGATTGTTGCGCCGGGTGAAACATAACTGTCAAGGGGGTGGTCGCGCCTCGACAAAAGGTTTCGTTTGGCGTAACTTGCCGCCGTCCGAGAAAAGATGGCGACGCGATTTTCCTTTCCCGGCCAGAAGCACCGGAATTTTCTGAAACAGTGGCGCGAGCACCTCGGGCTTACAGAGGATCAGGTCGCCGAACGGTCGGGCCTATCCAAAGCCAGCGTGAGCCGGATCGAGGCCGGGAAGACGCCCTACACCGAGAACACGCTTGAGGCTCTCAGCAAGGCATACGGCCGCACCCCGGCCGAACTGTTGGGCCGGAACCCCGATGACCCCGGGGAGCTTTGGGCCCTCTGGGACCGGATTCGCGCAGCGATCAAATAACCGCGTCGGCGTCCTTCGGCACGGCGCAAACCTCGAAGATGGCCCGATTGACGAGCGCCCCGAGCACGATCAGGTGGCGCACATAAACCGCGCGGTTGCCATCCTCCTCCACCAGCTTGTTGAGCGCGTCGGCGATCTCCGGGATCAGGTCGGCGACCTCCTGCGCTGGCACAGAGTCAGCGCAGCGGACGAGCTCGCGGACGGTGAGCGGCTGCATTAGCTGGGAAAGCAAAGGCGCGGACATTACCTGGTCTCCTTGCTTTCCCAAATGCTAGCGCAGCGGGCGCCCCATCGGCAAACCCAAATTACGCGCCACGCAACCGAAATCGTGAAGGCGCCGAGAAAAACTCGTGAAAATGGAGTCCGTTCATAATGATTAACAAAAATCCCCTTGCCGCCTTGTTGCGTCCTGCGTAATCTCGGCACCCCATTCCCGCCGCCATTCGGGGCCGCCCAATGACCTCAGCAGCCGAGCCCAGCACCATCGCCGAACCGCACGCGATGAGCCGAGCCTGCTACAAATGCCAGCACCGTCGGGACCTCCCCGGCGACATGCATTCGGGATGCCGCCACCCGCTGACCGCGGCGGCGCATAGCAACCCGCTCGCCGGGCTGGTCGAGGCGATGGGGCACGCTTTGCCAGTGCCGGTTCCCGGCCTCAATGTCATCGGCGACAAGCACGCGATCGGGATGGGCTGGTGGGCGTGGCCCTTCAATTTCGATCCGGTCTGGCTGGTGCGCTGCGACGGGTTCGAGGAAAAACCATGATGAGCGTTCAATGCTCGAAACCTCGCGAAAAATTCGTTGGCTCAATTCGCCCATTTTATGACTACTCGACAATTTCCCCAAAACAGGTGACGCAGTGACGCACAGTGACGCACTTTTCCTATGTATTTCCCTTACGCGTACACCCTCGATCACGAGCGCGCGTGGGAATGTGGAAGGGAAATGCGTCACCTGCTGTCACTGCGTCACCTGCCGAGCGGAACACCCCCCACCCCTGGGACACCCTCCGGCCGATGGGTCCGAACTGATGGCTGCGGGAGGAACACGCATCGAGACGACGACGCGCATGAGAGGCGGCTCAGGAAAGAGCGCACGGCCCGAAAAAGGCGGCGGCGGCAAAAAACGCGTGCGGGATTTTGGGATTTCAGCGGATTTAACGGTGGTTCCACGACGGAACCGCCGACAGCATCCCGCCCGGCCATGGTCTTCAAGGTCGGCGGTGTGGGCCAGCGGGTATCGCGCTTTGGGGAGAGGGAGCGATGAAAAATGCCAAGCGTGACGCTGCGACCGGGAAAAGCCTTACGGCGAGGCGGTTGGGGAGTGCCGCCCTGGCGGCCAGCGCTCGACGAGGCTTTAGCCTTGTTGCGGAGGCGGAGGGAAAATCCAAGGCGCGGATCGCGACAGCGCTCGAACGCATCGCGACCGCCATCGAGGCCCAAAACGAGCTGATGCTTGCCTTGTCGTTCCCTGCGGGCGGCTGGCCGCACAGTACGCGCGACGCCACCGGGCGGCTCAATCCTCGCTATCTGCGCGTTGTGGCCGTCCCCGATTGAGCGAGATCACCGGCGCCTGGCAGCGCCGGCAGCCCGCGGCCCGAGGCCGCACCCATGGAGGGGAAAAGCGTGACCATTGACCAGATGGCGATCCGCGACCTCTTCGACCGGATTCCGGCGCTCGGCGAGCTTCGAGGCGCGGCGCGGATCGAGGCTGAAGAAGCGATCCGACACGCCGTCAATGACGCGATCGAGGAATACCTCTTCGACGACGAAATGGATCACCACCGCTTCCACTGCGTCGACTGCGGCAAGGACACCATCCATGAGTACTACATGGTGCGCGACGAGCTCTGGGCCGCCGCCGGCATGCATCCCAATGGCGGCATGCTGTGCCTCGCCGATCTCGAACGGCGTATCGGCCGCTTGCTCACGGTCGATGATTTTACCGCGGTTTTCCCGGCAAATTGGCAACGCCATGTCGCGGCCCGCGGCTCGGTGCCAGAACCGGCGATCGAGCGCGAGCAATGGGCGCTCGCCGGCGGGCGATGACGGCGCCGGCGCGATGACGATCACCGGCGCCTGGCAGCGCCGGCAACCAGGAGGAGGAAGCATGGCCGAGAAGACGCCGACGCTCGCCGAGCTGATCGCCAAAGCCTACGAGCTGCTCTTGCCGATGCCCGAGATGCTGACGCTGATCTCGCGCCATCGCCCGGACACAACGATTGACGAGATCAGGGCCGCGCTACAGAGCCGGCTCGACGAGATCACGCGCGAGCGGGCAATTCGCGATCAGTGGTACGAGGCTGAGTTCGGCTGCGCCCCGCCGTCGTCGGTCGAGCAGAGCACTTCAGCAACCGTTCGGACCCTATCGAAGGCCGATGATGTGCTGGCGTCTGGCACCTGGCTGACACCAAAAGATGCAGCGCGCGGCTGCAAGTTGGCGATTCGTTTCTGTTGCACCGGGCGCAACTTCACCATAGGCTGAGGCATGATCGACGACCCCGAGGCCCGAGGCCTCGCCGCTCCCCGGCGCAGCCTGGAACAGTATCTCGACGAGCTCGTCGCCCGGTTCGACGCGCTGCCGCTGCAAGACCGGCGGCGCGCGGATCTCGCCCGGCGCATCCGCGAGGTCGAGGCCGAAATCGACGGCAGGAGCGGGCTGTGAGCAATCGCGCGACGCCTGGCGCGGGGAAGAAATGGGACGGCCCCGCGGGGACCGTCATCGTCAAGGTCCGGCTGCCCTTGCCGCTCACCGGGACTGGCGTTGACGCGCTGGTCTACGCGGAAGGCCGCTGTTTCGTCACCAAGCAGAACGTCGACACCACGATCCTGCGGGCGCTCGCCGGCGAGGCGAAGGGCTATTTCGAGGCCTCGATGACGGCCGGGCTGTGGTCGATCGGCAAGCGGGTCGAGAAGCAGCCCTGGTGAGCGACTTCATCGAGCCCGAAGACGAAGGGCCCGAACCCACGATCGCAGACATCTTCCCGGAGGGCAGGTCATGACGCAGGTCGCCACCGTCATCGTCGGCACCAAGTTCAAAGGGCTTCACGCGCTCCAAGCACTCGACCAGATGCGCGCCGGCGACGAAGTCCTGCTCGTGCGCGACCCCAACAACAAATACGACACCTATGCCATCGAGTGTCATTACCTCGGGCAAAACATCGGCTTCGTCCCGAAGCAGACGAACACGTCGATCGCCAAGGCCATCGACGGCGGCGTCAAGGCGATCGCCACCGTCACCGAGCCCGGCCGGGTCGAGGGGGGCCGGATCAAGGCCGAGCCGAAGATCCTCATCCGCTGGGGAGAGTGATGGGCTTCCTCCGCGACCGACGCGAGGCCCGCAAGGTCCTCGAACGAGCCCGCCAGATAATTGACGCCCGGCGCTTACCGCCCGGCGCTTACCCGCCGAGGCTCGCGCCGAAGCCCGATCACCTCGATCGCCTGGCGCGGCAGGGTTGCGCCGAGGATGGCTGGATCTGGCCGCCGCTCGCGCAGCGCCGCGCGCGCCGGGTCCTCGTCTCCTGGCCCTTCTGGCTGATTTACAGCGTCTGCTGGCTCGGGCTGGTGGTGTACATCCTGGCGGAGCAATGAAGCGGCCGCTTTACTTCATGCTTCGGGTGACGCGGCTCGGCCCGCTGGTGCCGGCCAGGCTGCGTTGGCTCGACCATGCGCCCGAGGACCCGCCCGACAACAAGCTCGACCGCGGCCGGCTGAGCGTCTTCCCATGCGTTGACGTCGCCGGCGCCGAGGTGCCGCCCGAGCAGCTGACCGAGCGAATGCACCGCGGGCCCGGCCACTGGAAATATGCCGAGCCGATCAGCGAGCGGGAATACCGCTACCAGGTGTCGCGCCTGGATTGGGCGAGGCGCCATCGGCCGCAGGATCCGACCTTGCGCCCGCGCCGAGTCGTGGACCCGGCGGACGTGCCGCTGCCCGATTTCACGCGCGAGAATTATTCTCTATGAGAAAAAATTGCGCGATCTGCGGCCTCGAGTTTGACGCCCGCAACGGCCAGAAGACCTGTGGGGGAGTTTGCCGATTGGCGCAAAATCGGGAACGCAAACGCCGGTGGGATTCGCCGCATCTGCACCCGCCGAATCGGCAGTGCATAATTTGCGGCGGGTCGCTTCCTCCCCGAAAATCAGCGTTATGTTCACCGGAATGCGGCCGCGCGCGGCAGCGTGACGCGAGCCGTCAAAACGCCATTCGTACACGTGATCAGCAATGGCGCGACGCCAACCGTGATCGTTTGCGGGAATCGCGGCGAAAATGGCAAAGGGAAAATCGCGAGTGGGCAAATGAATATCGGCGGAGACGTACCGCGGCCAATCAGAAATTAAAACGCTGCATCATTTGCAATGCAGACTTCCTCGCCCGCAAAAATATTGTCACCTGTTCTCGCCCCTGCTGGGAACAGCGCGATCGCCAAATAAAAAGACGAGGGGCAGAGAAAGCCCGTTTCAAGAACCTCGACAGGAAACGCGAGGCCGCGCGGCGATACGGGGCTCGATTGCGTGCCGCTGCAAAGGCCCTTCGCGAACTCGGCATCGAAATCGGAAAGGGAAAGTCAAATGCCAGAACTCAATACTGATCTCAGTTCCGGAACAACCAGCGCCAAGCGCAATTCATGGCGCGAGGCAAACCCCACGGCGATCCTCAAGCGCGTAATCGACGACAACCCCGACGCATCGTATGAGGTGATCCGGGACAGAACCCGCGCCATCATTAGGGGCAGAGAGAAGTGGTGGTCGGAGCAGCTAGAGACGATCTTTGAATATTGGTGCTGGAACAATTACCGGCGTCTGAGCAAAGCGCCGCCTCTCACGCCGGAGGAGAGGGCCGCACAAAAGGCGGCTTCGGACGCCGCGGCGGCTGCGATCCGGCAGCAGATCGAGGCCAAGATCGGGGAGCGGGTCCAGATCGCCCTGCTCGAAATGATCCTGCCGAGCGGCAAGCCCCTGCGTGAGTCGACTCGCGAGGAGCTCGTCGATCTCGGCGGCTGGGCGCAGCGGGTCGCGGAGGAAATGCAGCCCGGTCAAACGGTCGCCGATGCCGGCATGACAGAGGAGCGACTGCGCGATCTCTACGGGCAGGGCGAGCCGTGAAAACGCCCGCCAAGCCAGATCCCGACAAGCTGACCGCCACGGAAGCGGAGGCGCTGAAGCGCCTGCTGCGCGCGCTCAAAGCCTGGTGGCAGATCGGCGCCGGCTTCGGCGACAGCGCGGAGCTCGACGAGCTGGTCGCGGCCTTCCAGGACGCCCGAAAGCTCGACCCATGAGAGGCCGTACCGTCACCCGAGCCGACCTGGTCGCTGTCGCCTATTCGGAATGCGGCCTCGCCCGCGAGGAGGTTGAGGACCTGGTGCGGGCCACCTTCCGCGAAATCAGCGACGCGCTGGTCCGGGGCGAGGCGGTCAAGATTTCGCGCTTCGCCACCTTCGCTCCGCGGCGCTCGAAGCTGCGGATCGGGCGCAACCCGAGGGACCCCGGCATCGACGTACCGATCACGCCGCGGGTTGCGGTCCGCTTCAAAGCCGCCGGGGAGTTGAAACACCACGTCAGGACAGGAAAGCCCGAATGATGGCTGAGGGCGCGCTCGATACGCTGGACGAATACGACGGCATGTCGGTGGTCGACATCGCTCACGCGGTCGTGAACTGGCCCGAGGGCAGCGAAGACCAGCAGCGCGCGATCGCCGCGATCCAGGCGCGCCGGCCGGGCATTGGACACAACCGCCCGCCGCTCGCCGAGCAGTTGGTCGAGGAGGTGTCGCCCTTCACCGCGGCCGCCGGCGAGCTCCTGGAAGTCGCCGGCACCGCCGTCATCATCGACGAGATCAGCGCGGCGAAGATCGTCGACCTGGTCGGCAAGATCCGCGACGTTGAGGAGCAGCTCACCGCCCGGCGCGCCGAGCTCAAGAAACCCTATCAGGACGCCATCAAGCTGATCGATACGGCGTTCGTCAGCGCGATCACCCCGCTGGCTGTCGCGCGCGTCGGCACGGACGGCAGGGGCGGGCTGCGCGGGATGCAGACCGCCTACGAGAACAAGCGCGAGGCGGAGGCCGAAGCCCAGCGCCGGCGACTCGCCGAGGAGCAGAGAAAGCGCGAGGAGGAGGCCGCGGCCGCGCGTCGCGCCGCCGAGGAACAAGCCGCCGCTGGCAAGAGCACCGTCAAGCAGGATCTCGCCGCGCTGGCGGCCGAGGATGAAGCGGCGGCATTGGAGCGTCAGGCCCGGGCTACCCGGCCGGCGCCGATCCGCGGGCAGCTCGGCCAGGTCGCGATGACGCGGTCGATCACCTTCAAGATCACCGATCTGCCGCTGCTGTTGCGCTGGATGCTCAAGCAGCCGTTGAAGGCGAGCCTCGAACAGAGCTGCAGAACGATCATGGGGACCTATCTGCGCGGGCTCGGCGTCGATGCGGTCGAGCGCGGTGTGGCTATTCCAGGCGTCGAGGCCGGCATCGAAAAGCAGGCGAGCAACCGGCGATGAGCGACGAGCGCATCGCCTATGGTGTGCGCTGCGTCTGGTGGGACAGCATCGCCAAGGTCGGCCACATAGCCGGGCCGAGCGGGCATACCCTTCCGGCCTGCCCGCATTGCGGCGGGGTGCTCTATGAAATGCGCGACGAGGCGACCTGGTGGGCGCAGGTGGAGCGCACCGAAACCCTCGGCGAGCATCCCGGCTACCGCAAATTCATCACCTGGCTGCGGGGCCAATGCTTCGTCAGGTTGGACGAGGCCGTCGCGGCATATCGACAAACTGGAGGCGATGTAAAGCTATGAGCGATCAGCTGCCCGCGAGCATTGAGCCGATCGGCAATCTTGTCCCCGACATTGGCGTGCGGGGGCTGCCGCCGTCGCTGCAGATCCTCTTGAACGAGGGGCTATACGATCGGATCAAACAGCTTTCCGTGGTGATGTCGCGCGCCAAGGGCATGACGCCGGCGCACCTGCTCGACAAGCCCGAGGCCTGCTTCGCGATCATCAACATGGCCCTCGACTGGAAGCTGAGCCCGCACTTCGTCGCCCGCCATACCTACCAGACCCCAGGCGGGCAGATCGGGTTTGACGGCGCGCTGGTGCAGGCCGCGCTCGAGCAGAGCGGTAAATTCGTCGGGTCGCCGGCGCTTGAATATCGCGGCGATTGGCAGACCCTCACCGGCAAGTTTGAAGTCAAGGAAGGGCAGCGCGGTGGCAAATACGCGGTGCCGACGTGGACCACGAAGGATGCCACCGGGCTCGGCGTCATCGTGCGCTGGCAGGTGAAGGGCGAGCAGAACGCGCGGGTCTGGCCGGGAGAAAGTGACCCGTTCTGGCTGACCCAATGCTACCCGCTCAATTCCCCGCTTTGGGCAACCGACGCGAAGACGCAAATCGCCTATCTGGCGATCCGCCGCTTCGCCAATCTGACGTCGCCCGGGATCCTCGGCGCGGCCGCCTTCGACCAGGATGATTTGATCGACGCCAGCGAACGCGCGGTCGATGTCACGGAGCCGCGGCGCCAGGAACCCCGGCGAGAGCAGCCGGAGCCGATCGACGACCGGCCCGAATTTGTCGTGATCGACTCCGAGGGCCAGGAGTTCGTCTTCCGCGAGGCCGTCAAGGCGAGCTCGGCGCTGATGGCGTTGCTGCGGGACGCCGCTACTCTCGAGCTCCTCGACGGCGTTTGGGAGAGCAACCAACCGGCATTGGAGCAGCTCGGCGCCAGCGAGCTACCGCACGATGTGAATGTGCTCGCACAGGAATACACCGATCTGCGCGACAAGCTGGCGACGCTCGCTGCGACGGCGCAGCCGCAAGGAGCCCCACAGGCGAGCGAAGCGGTTGACCCCGCCAAGGGGCCGGAAAGCCGCGAACAGGCCCCCAGCGCCCCCGCAGCGGCGCCCCCAGCCGAAGCGAGACCCAGCCGCCGCATCCCGCCGACGATGCGCAACGGGAAAGCCGACTGGCGCACCTGGACCGTGGGGTTGTTTCAGCCAAAGCTGCGGCAGATGAAATCCTCGAACGACCTCGCCGATCTCCTCGGCGACAACGCCGAAAATCTCGAGCAGGCACGCGCGCCCGGGGCGCTCGATGCCGAGGTGTTGCGCGAGCTTGAGGCGCGGATCGCCGAGCAATGGAAGGTGGCGCAGCCCGATGGCTGACATCGGCCTGCCCGCGCCCTATCCGATAGCGTGGCCCCCGGGTCGCCCGAGGATCGCCCCAGGCGAGCGCCTGGATGGGCGGTACAACCCCTACACGGTCGCCCAGGCCGTCGAGACGATCGAGGCCGAGGTCAAGCGGTGGCAGCGCCGCACGCAACGGACTCAGCTCACCAGCTGGGAGCTGACCACAAACCTCTCGGCGCGAATGCGCAACGAGCCCGACGACCCGGGTGCGGCGTTGTGGTTCACGCTGGCGACCGGCGACATCACGCGCGGGCAATCGCTGATGGTGCTTGCCTGCGACCGCTTCAAAAAGCTGCCGCAGAATATCAGGGCGATCTCGCTGACGATGGAGCGCCTGCGCCTGGTCGACGAGGTCGGGGCCTATTCGCTGGTCGCGGCCGTCGAGGGGGCCCGCGCGCTGCCTCCGCCGCGTGACGCCGTTGCGGTTCCAGATCGGCCCTGGTGGGAGATCCTCGGCGTCGCCGCAGACTCGCCGCTGCTCGTCGTCGAGGCCGCCTATCGGGCGCTGGCGAGGAAGGCGGGCGAGGGCAGCCCCAAGTTGGTCGAGCTCAACCTTGCGATCCAGGCGGCGCGACGCGAGCTGCGCTGACGAATGGGTTGCGCCGCGTGCAACGCGCCGCTAATCTGGGGGCGGCCGGTTGCTTTGGTAGGTGGCGGGCTGAAACGACGGCCTGGCGCGGAGCTCCATACTCCCGCCGGGCCGCTTTCGTTATAGGGCGGCCCTCGGCCTTTGGACACAAATCTGCCCGGTCGATTTCGCAGGGGAGCCGGAACCTGCGGGGGATGATACCACGCCGCCTTGACGCCATGTTGCAGTGGGCGCAACATGAGGGCAACCAAGATGCTCCCCGACACACACCCACTTCATCAGCTCTGGCAAAGGATCTCTGGCCTCGCAACCGCGGCGTTTCTCCGCGAGTTGGAGGAGGTCGAGGCCTACCTCATCAAGAACATCGCCGACCAGAAGCCAGCCGCCCGGATCGTCCTGGCGCTGCCCGAGGTCTATCGAGATGGGAAACTGATGCCCCTACAGCTCAAAAACACCGAAGTCTCCAAGTTCCGCATCCTGGTGAAAGACGCGGACGGTGCCGTGGTTCCCGCGCCCGCCAGCGATGTCTTCACCGTCACCTCGGCCGACACCACCGGCAGCTGCGCCTTCACCATCGACAAGATGCTCGACGGCGCACCAGCCGTGATGATGCAGCCGCTCAAGCGCACGGCCACCGGCATCCCCTACGAGGTGAAGGACAGCGCCGGGCTGACCGTGGATGACGACACGGTTGACATCGTCACAGACCTGACGGCGAAAGCCGTGGGTCTCGATCTGGCCGCCCCGGAGATCACGGCGCAGCCCGAACCGGCTGCGTAAAATTCCCGAACCGAAAGAAAGGCCCGGTCGGCGATTCCTGACCGGGCTTTTTCGTGAGGTGCGCAGCCCTTATGCAGGCCGGCGCTCGTTAGACGGGCGATCGCGCGCTAATTCGGAAAGCAACTGCGCAAGGGCCGGATCGGTCATCGGTTTCCGCATCATGGCAAACCCGACGCCAGCAGCCGCGACTAGCAGACCGGCGAAAAGGTAGAATTGCCCGTAGGTATCCTTCTGTCCGGCGTTCACCCCTGCCGCGTCATTTTGCTTGGCGACGAGCCGTTCGATCTGCAGCGACATACTGGCGAGCTGGGGATCGGTGTAGGTCGATTTGCCCTGGTTGGTGGATGCGGTCTGTTCAAGCGTTGAAATCCGCTTTCCGATGTCGGCGAATTGCTGCTGCTGGTTGGCCGATTGCGTGGCCGCCGTCGATGCGACCAACGTGCGAAGGTCGGCCGCCGACTGCGACACTTGATTTGCCAGGGTCGCCGCCGTGGCATTGGATTTTTCGTTGGCACTGGCGACCGCCTGGACATCGACAGCGCGGATCGCGTCAATACGCTTGGCTTCGGCATCTCGAAGCAGGGCTGAATACGAAGCGGTAATTTTGGCCTCTGCATCGATCCGACGGATCTCTGCATCAACCAATTCTTTCCGCATCATGCTTATTTCGTTGAGACGCCCGGCCCTTTCGCTGTTCAGTTTCTCGTCGGAAAGCCGAAGATCATCTTGCCGCCTAATTGCCTCCAAAATCTTTTCGGCAACCGCCTTCATCCCGGCTTCGTTTAGCGCCTTGACGTTCTCGGACGGATCGACGCTCTGAACAGCGGGGCGGCCTTTCGGCCCCGGCTCTCCTACCGGCCCCTGGTTTTCCGATGGCTGCGCCCACACCGATGATGGAGCAAGCCACAGCAGCCCTATCAGGCCTAAAACTGATCGCCGCATTTTTTTGTTCTGGCGTCCTCAGCGGCGGATCGCGGCCGTAGCCGCCGCCGCGACCAGCACCCGCTCGGCATCCGCCGGCGACATGCCGCCAAAGGATCGCGCCGCGCCCGGATGGCGTGCGCCGAAAAGCCCGACCAGCTTTTCGATTTCCGGCAGATAGCTCGTTGCGGCCGAGACAAGGCTGACCGTCTCGCCCGACAGCGTACCGGCCGGCAGCGCGGCGACGACGTCATCGACGACCTTGCCGATCTGCGTCACCAGCGGCGTCGCCGTGGCGAGCGAGGTGGTGGTGCTGACATCGGTCGCCAGCTTCCCGAGATCGCCGATCCAGCCCTTGATCGTGGTCAGCTTATCGGAGCTGTCCGCGCCGGTAACGGTGCTCGGTAGAAGCTTGAGGCCGTCGACCAGCGTCTTAACCTTGGCCGCGAGATTGCCGACGGCCGGATCGGTCACCAAGGCCTCGACCTTGCCAAGGCTGCCGCAGGAAGCGAGCGGCACGACCGCCGCGATCGCCAGCAAAGCGGCGGCAAAAGCGGCACCGAAGAAACGTATCGAACGGGTTCCCATCTC
>Ga0209117_1000762_pt1 | contig 12177 bp, 9 predicted proteins | sample BlaSpr_A8_OM2_M2_FD_187978 | JGI IMG/M metagenome (GOLD analysis project Ga0209117, IMG submission 187978) | Forest soil microbial communities from Thunder Bay, Ontario, Canada - Black Spruce, Ontario site 2_A8_OM2_M2 (SPAdes) (version 2) | ecosystem: Environmental > Terrestrial > Soil > Boreal...
ACGTCCAGCGCGGTGGTCGGCTCGTCAGCGATCAGGAGCTTGGGGTTGCACGCGAGTGCCATGGCGATCATCACGCGCTGGCGCATGCCGCCGGAGAGCTGATGCGGATATTGGCGCACGCGCTGCGCCGGCTCAGGGATACCAACCAATGTCAGCATCTCGATGGCGCGTGCCTCTGCGGCCTGCTTGTCGAGTCCTTGATGGATCCGCAACGTCTCGCCGATCTGACGGCTGACGGTCAGTACCGGATTCAGGCTCGTCATCGGCTCCTGGAAGATCATCGAAATATCGTTGCCACGGACGGCGCGCATCTCGCGCTCGGAGAGTTGCAGCAGATCCTTTGCCTGGAAGCGGACAGAGCCCGCGATCTTGCCCGGGGGCTCGGGGATGAGCCGCATGAGCGACATAGCGGTTACCGACTTGCCGCAGCCGGATTCACCGACGATGGCCAGCGTCTCGCCTTCGGTGACATGAAAGGAGACGCCGTCGACGGCGCGGTTGATACCCTCGGGGGTACGGAAATGGGTCTGGAGATTCTGGACTTCGAGCAATGCCATCGGATCAGAACCTCATTCACGGAGCCGGTTCACTGACGTGAAATCGACTCCTGTCTCTTGCGCCCATCGCCTTTTTTGACGGCGAACCGGATCGAATTCGCCTGAAAGTGCTCTATAGGCCTTTAGCCATGCGCGGATCGATCGCATCACGCAGGCCGTCGCCGAGCAGGTTGACGGCGAGCACGGTGACAGACAGGAACGCGGCGGGAAAGAACACGATGTAGGGCTTTACCTGCCACAGCGCCCTGCCTTCGGCCATGATGTTGCCCCAGGACGGGATGGTGGGCGGCGTGCCGGCGCCGATGAAGGACAGGATGGACTCCACGATCATGGCACTGGCGCAGATATAGGTTGCCTGGACCAGCATCGGCCCCAGCGTGTTGGGCAGGATGTGGCGCAGGATGATCATCGGCGTTCGCGTGCCGGAGGCGATGGCAGCGTCCACATAGGGCTGCTCGCGCAGCGACAGCACGACGCCGCGCACGAGACGTGAAACGCGCGGGATTTCGGCGATGGTGATGGCCAGGATGACGTTGCCGACGCTGCCGCGTGTCAACGCCATCAGCGCGACGGCGAGCAGGATCGGCGGTATCGACATCAGCCCGTCGATGAACCGCATGACGATACCGTCCGCCCATCGCACGAAACCCGAGACGAGGCCGATGGCGAGACCGGCGAGCGAGGCCAGTGCTGCCACCGAAAGGCCTACGGTGAGCGAGACCCGTGCCCCGTAGAGCACGCGTGAATAGATGTCGCGGCCCAGCACGTCGGTGCCGAACCAAAAGTCCGCGGACGGCGCGCGCGTACGCTTGGCGGGCGCCAGCGCGGTTGGGTCAACGGTCCCGAGATAGGGCGCGAAGATCCCGACCAATACGAGGCAGAGGAGCAATGCGCCGCCGATCGCGACGGTCGGATTGTTGCGCAGGAAGCCGAGGACACCGCGCCGGACTTCCACCGGCAGCAGCAGGTCCGGCAGTTGCGGCGCGATGACAAGGTCCGGGGGCATCGGCACAGTGCTGGTGGTCGAAACGGTCAATAGCGGATCCTCGGGTCGACCAGGGTGTAAGTGACGTCGACCATCAGATTGACCAGCGTATAGAGGAAGCTGAACATCAGGACGATGCCCTGGATGACGGGGTAGTCGCGGCGCAGGATCGCGTCGACCGTCAGTCGGCCAAGGCCCGGAATGGCGAACACACTTTCGGTCACCACCGCGCCGCCGATGAGCAAGGCAATGCCGATACCGATCACCGTCACGATCGGAACGGCCGCGTTTTTCAGCGCATGAACGAAAAGGATGCTGCCCTGCCCCAAGCCCTTGGCGCGGGCGGTGCGGATATAGTCCTGCTGCAGCACCTCGAGCATAGAGGCACGGGTAATGCGCGCGATCAGCGCGATGTAGACGCAGCCGAGCGCGACGGCCGGGAGGATAAGATTCTTCAGCCATGGCCAGAAGCCTTCGGCCAGCGGCGTGTAGCCCTGCACGGGAAGCCATTCGAACTGCAGCGCGAACACGTAGGCAAGGACGTATCCGACAACAAAGACGGGAAGCGAGAAGCCGAAGACGGCAAATGCCATGATGGTGCGGTCCACCCAGCTTCCCGCCTTCCATGCCGCCACCACGCCGAGCGGCACTGCGACAAGAATGGTCAGGACGAGGGTAATCGCCAACAGTGAGAGCGTCGGCTCGATGCGTTGCGCGATCAGGGAGCCGACCGGCAGGTTGGTAAAAATCGAGGTGCCGAGATCGCCGTGCAGGATGCGCCAGAGCCAAGTCCCGAACTGGACCAGAAACGGCCGGTCGAGGCCGAGGCTCTGGCGAATGCGCTCAACGTCGGCAGGGCTCGCCTGGTCGCCCGCGATCATCGCCGCCGGATCGCCCGGCGCGATGTAGAGCAGACTGAAGACGAACAGCGCGACGATCGCCATCACGGGCATGGTCGCGAGAACGCGCCGGAGGATATACGAGACCATGTAGGTTCACCGCACCGTCATGCGGTCTTCGACACGCCCCAGAAGAAGGGCAGCGGCCCCTTAGCGATACCGGAGATGTTCTTGCGCCACGCCGTGTAACTCAGGAAAAAGCCAGTCGGCGCATAAATGACGTCCTCGAGTGCCGCCCTGTTGAGACGATTGACCGTGGCCTTCTCCTCATCGAGGTTCTTGGCTTCGAACCATGCCATAACTTCCTTTTCCACCGCCGGGCTCGTGGGCCAGCCCCACCACGCCTTATCGCCGTTGCCGCGAATGCCGCTGTAGGCGGCAGGATTGATGCAGTCCGCGCCAGCGTGCCACGTGTGAAACATCTGCCAGCCCCCCTGGCCCGGAGGCGACTTCTGGGCGCGGCGAGAACCGACCGTGCCCCAATCGGTCGCGACGAAGTCGACATTCATGTCCAGATGCTTCAACAGATCCGCGGTGACATCGCCCTGCGCTTTGGTGATCGGTTGATCCTGCGCCACGATGCACGAGACCGGCTGGCCCGAATAGCCGCTCTCGGCCAGGAGCTTCTTGGCCGCTGCGATATCGCGCTTGCCCTTCAGGATCTCGCCGCCCTCCTCAGTGTAGAGCGGCGTATCCGGCGTGAAGAAACCCGGCAGCGGCTTCCAGAGCGAGGTATCATCCCCGACCAGCGCACGCATGTAGTCTTCCTGGCTGAGGGCCGTGAGCACGGCTCGTCGCGCCTTCACATCGTTGAAGGGCGGGTGCAGGTGGTTCATCCGGAACACACCGATGTTGCCGAGCGGATCGGCGATATCGACGCTGATGTTGCGGTTCTTCTTGAGCATCGGCACGAGATCAGCGATCGGATTCTCCCACCAATCGACCTCGCCGTTCTGCAGCGCCGCCGCCGCCGTGGCAGGATCCGGGATCACCACCCATTCCACGCGGTCGACCAGCACCTGCTTGCCGCCGGCGAGCCAGGACGCCTTCTCCTGCCGCGGCACGTAATCGGTAAACTTCTCAAACACCGCCTTGGCGCCGGGCACCCACTCGCCTTTCGCGAACTTCATTGGGCCCGAGCCCGTATATTCGGTGATCTGCTTGAATGGGTCGGTCTGGGCGATGCGCTCCGGCATAATGAAGGCGCAGGGCGTACTGTTCTTGCCCAGTGCCAAAAGCATCTTCGGATAAGGCTGCTTCAACACCCATTTGAAGGTCTTGTCATCGACAGCGGTAAGCTCGTTCTGGATCGCCTTGATCATCAGCCCCATGGGGTCGCGAGCCGACCAACGCACCAGGCTCGACACCACATCCTTGCTCAGCACCGGCTCGCCGTCGTGGAACTTCAGCCCCGGCCTGAGGCGAAAGGTCCAGATCAGACCGTCATCGGACACCTGCTCGGACTCGACCATCTGGCGCTGCGGCTGCAGCGTGGCGTCGATGCCGTAGAGGGTGTCCCACACCAGCGCGGCGGCGTTGCGCACCACATACTGGGTCCCCCACACGGGATCGAAATTCGCGAGGTTGGCCTGGGGCACGAAGCGCAAGGTGCGCGCCGCAGCGCCTTGGGAAAGGGCCGGCATCGAAAGGCCGCCCGTCGCCGCCAGGCCGCCTACCCCGGCCAATCCCTTCAACATCGTCCTGCGATCCATAGAACTCTCCCAGTCTCGAGTTGTTATAGCGGTTACGCCCATTTCATTCGCCGAGGGCTCGGCGCCACATGAGGTGAAACGGGCCAAGTCAGACCAATGGCGATCAGTCTCGTTTGCTTGCAAATGGTATGCCAGCGCGGCCCGCTCGCTCCGCCGCCAAGATCCGGTCGGAGAAAGCATTTTCCAGCGATCACCTTTTTCGAGCGATCACATCAATTTACGGCCCGGCTTAGCCTGCGAGCTGCTTGAATTTCGTCGATTGTTTCGGATGCCACCAACGACCGCCAATGACGACGCCTTCGGACACGATCTTGCGGTCGCCGATCAGGTGCTCGCCGACGACGTCAACGTAGTCGAACTGGCCTTCCTCAATCGAGATGAGGGTGGCGTCTCCTGCACTCCCCGGCTTGAGGCTGCCGAGTTCGAAACGCCGCAGCGCCATCGCCGCATTGACCGTCGAAGCCGCGACCACATCAGGGAGCGGCATGCCCATGCACAGGAACTTCGACATGGTAGTCACCTGATCAAAGGCCGGGCCGTCGATGCACAGAATATGGACGTCCGAGGAGATGGTGTCGGGATAGAAGCCGTTGGCGAGCATCGCCCGCGCGGTCTTGAAGGCGAATGAGCCTTTACCATGGCCGATGTCGAACAACACGCCGCGTTCGCGCGCCTCTAGCACCACCCTTTTCACCGTGCCCTGCGCGGTGGCGGGCGAATTGGGAAATGGCCGGAATGCGTGGGTGAGAACGTCGCCTGGACGCAGGCGGGCGACCACCTCCTCGTAGCTCGGCGGCGGATGGTCGATATGCGCCATCAGCGGCATGCCGACCTCCTCGGCGACCTCAAGCGCGATTTCGAGCGGCACGATCCCCGAGGTGCCTGAGGAGTTACGGCCTACTCGCACCTTGATGCCGACGATGAGGTCGCGGTTGAGCTCCGCCACCCTGACGGCGTCGACCGGATTCATCAGCCGGATCTCCTCACTCTCGCCGACCATGACCCGATGCGAGTAGCCGAAGATGCCGGCGTGCGAGACATGCAGATAGGCGAGAATGCGGACCTGGCTCGGCTCGATCACGTGCTTCCGGAAGCCCGCGAAATTACCCGGGCCGGCGCTGCCGGTGTCGACCGCCGTGGTGACGCCGGAGGTGCGGCAGAACTCCTCGGCGTCGATGCCGATCGAGGTGCCGCCCCAATAGACGTGGGTGTGCAGATCGATAAGGCCCGGGGTGACGATGTAACCCGACACGTCGCGCACGTCGGTTCCCGGATCGACGTTGAGCTCGTTTCCGACCATGACCACCTTGCCGGCGGCGAAGGCGACATCCGTCACGGCGTCGAGCTTCTGGGAGGGGTCAATCACCCGACCGCCGCGCAGGACCAAATCGAAAGGCATTGTAATCTCCGAATGTGACATTGAAGGAAGCGGCGGGAGCACGTCAGTCGCGCAAGATCACGCGCTGCCGCGCTTGGCGTATCAGATCGAGCATGCGCTGGACGACACTCACGCGATCACCGCTCCTTTGGATCGGCCGGAGTTGGCGGCACGAATGGTGAGAATGCGGCTCATGCGTCCATCTTTTTGGGAAATGAACGTGTCTCCTCTCTCTCTCGGCCGCGTCGCGGTCCGGAATCCGGGAGCGCACGAGCCGAAGATGCCGAATGTAAGCAAGTATCGCGCCACCAAGCCGAGAATTGAGGACGCTGACGTGCACGTCCGTTGGGTCAAAAGCTGTCCTGAGGCAGCCTCCGAGCTGAGTCCTGTTCATCTCTCAACAGCGGAAGTCGCACGGACTCGCTGTATGGCGAGGCCAGCGCGGCAAGAACGCAGAGGATCAGCGCGATCATCGCCCGGATCCGGGCGATCATCGCGCCAACCTAGCCGATTCTGTTGCTTGATAAATTCGAACATGGTTTTCGGTACACACAGGCCCCTCGAGCGACAGACCGTCAACGCAAACGGCCCCAGTTCGTCCCCGTGTTGGGCCATTTTGCCATCGATCCATCTGCCGACAGTGCGATAAAATACTCACAGCAGGGTCGCACCGAAATTCCGCGCCGGGTCCATATCCGCCACCAGTCGGCCGGTCGGCTTCGCTGCATCGCCGCCGGTGCGCGCGAGGAAGCGGCCGGAACCAGGTTCGGCCGAACGCTTGCCATCCGCGACGATCACACGTCCGCGCGACAGCACCGTGATCGGCCAGCCGCGCAGCTTACGGCCGGCATAGGGCGTATGGCCGGCAAGGTCGTGCATCATGGCGTCGGTCAGCGTGACCTCACGCTCCGGATCCCAGATCGCGATATCGCCATCGGCGCCGACAGCGATGGAGCCCTTGCGTGGGTGTAGGTTGTAAATCTTGGCCGGCGCCGTCGCGGTCAGCTCGACGAATTTTTCCAGCCCTAGCCGACCCTTTGACACCATTGCGTCGAACATCAGCGGCAGGCGCACCTCCAGCCCCGGCAAGCCGTTCGCGACCTGCTTGAAACTGGGGTTGTCGCCGGCGCGCAATTTTCCGGTCTCGTCGAAACGATACGGGGCGTGATCGGACGAGACGGCCTGAAGATCGCCCAGTGCCAGGGCCTGCCACAGCGCGTCCTGGTCGGAAGCGCGGCGAGGCGGCGGGCTGCACATCCATTTGGCGCCTTCCGCGCCCGGTCTGTCCAGATCGTCGGCGGTAAGAAAAAGATATTGCGGGCAGGTCTCCGCGAAGATCTTGAGGCCCTGTCCCCGCGCGTCACGGATCACCTTGGCGCCTTCCGCAGTCGAGACGTGATAGATCATGATCGGCTGGTCGATGAGCGCCGCCATGCCAATCAAACGATGAAAGGCGTCCGCTTCCGAGATCCTGGCATGGCTGATGGCATGGTATTTCGGATTGGTGTAGCCGCGCGCGAGCAGCCGTTTCACCATCCATGCGATGATGCCATGGTTCTCCGCATGGGCGCACAGCAGGGCGCCGCATTCACGCGCGGCGAGGAGAATGTCGAGCAAAGGTTCGTCATCGATCTTCAGCCTGTCGTAGGTCATGAAGATCTTGATCGAGGAGTGACCTTGCCTGACCAAATCCGGAATGTCATTCTGCAGGGTCTCTGGAGTCGGATCGGCGATGATCATGTGGAAGGCGTAGTCGATCACCGCGCCCTTTTTAGCGAGCGCATGATAATCCGCCACCACCTGTGGCAGCGCCATGCCGACATGTTGCGCGGCGAACGAGATCACGGTGGTGGTGCCGCCGAACGCCGCCGAGGTCGTGGCACTTTCGAACGTATCGGCATTCATGATGCCAGCAGCCGAGAGCTGTTCGATATGGGCGTGGCTATCGACACCGCCGGGCAGAACCAGCTTGCCGCGCGCATCGATCTCGCGCCTACCGGCCGGCAGGCCGCGGCCGATTGCGGCGACGGTCTCGCCTGCTATGGCGACATCGGCCTCGAATACATCGCTGGCGGTTGCGACGCGTCCGTTGCGGATCACGATGTCGTAAGCGGGTTCGGTCATGAAGGGCTCCGGATTGTTATGCCACCGCCCGGCACTTGTGAAGGTATGGCTGACCATGAGGAGAACGAGAAATCGCTGGACGGCGCAGAACTGGCGTTCGAAACTATGCCGGTTGCAAGGAAGAAACCATGCCCCGCCCGCGCATCCTCGTCATCAATCCGAACTCGAACGGTATCGTCACCAAAGGACTTGAGGTGGCCCTGAAGCCGCTCGATTTCGCGGACGGGCCGGAAATCGTCTGCGCGACGCTGGCCGAGGGACCCTACGGAATCGAGAGCCAGGCCGATGCCGACGGCGTTGCGATGCCGCTGCGCCGGCTGGTCGAGAGCGACAATGGCTCGGCAGCCTTCGTGATCGCCTGCTACAGCGATCCAGGCCTGCATGTCTGCCGCGAAGGGACGGATCGACCGGTATTCGGCATAGCAGAGTGCGGTGTGTTGACGGCGATGACGCGCGCGGAAACCTTCGGCGTGATAGCCGTCGCGCAACGCTCGATCCGCCGGCACGTCCGTTATCTCCGCCAGATGGGACTGATGGGCCGGCTGGCGGGCGAGCGCCCCCTCAACATGAGCGTGGCTGAAACGGCGTCCGGCGACGGAACGCTGGCCAAGATGATCGAGGTCGGGCGCGCGCTGAAGGACGAGGACGGGGCCGGTGCGATCGTCATGGGCTGCGCCGGCATGGCGCGCCTGCGCCGGCCGCTGGAGGACGCGCTCGACATTCCGGTGATCGACCCCACGCAGGCCGCCGTAACCATGGCTTTGGGCGCGGTGCAATTCTCGCGTCACTAGGTGTCCTTGAACGGCTCGCCCGCTCCGGTACCAGCACGCGCGCTCCGTTGCGCATGACTCTCACGATTCATTGCGAAGGTGTCGTTTTCGTCAAATGTCAGCACCAGAGCAATCTTGCGCGGCATTACGACCCCGCAGAGCGGCTTGTAGCGGTCATGCGGGCTAATCGTGGAACGAAATTCCGGACATCGCGTGAGTACCTGTGGGCGTTTCATCGAATGGCGCTTTGCCTCACGTTTCTGGCGGTGGGACTGCACCGGCACGGCTGGTAATCAGGCCGTAATGCTCGATACGACGGTGACGGGCGAAGTCGAAGATGGTCTTCTTCCCGAAGATGGTCGCGTCGAGATCGCAAGGGTGGACCAGAAGCTCGTCGCCCTCGGTGCTGGCCTCCGCGACGATCTCGCCGTTGGGATCGACGATCAGGCTGCCTCCAATGAGTGGGAAGCCGTCCTCGACGCCGGCTTTGGCGACAGCCACGACCCACGTCGCGTTCTGATACGCGCCAGACTGCACTGACAGACGATTGTGGAACAGCCGCTTCTCGGGACCTTCCTCGCTTTTCTGAGAGTTGACCGCAGGCGTGTTGTAGCCGAGCAGGACCATCTCCACGCCTTGCAGGCCCATGACGCGATAGGTCTCCGGCCAGCGCCGATCGTTGCAGATCGCCATGCCGATGATGCCGCCCATCGCCCGCCACACGTCGAAGCCGGTATCGCCCGGGTCGAAATAACGTTTTTCAAGGTGCTGGAAGGCGCGCTCGCTGTCGAATTCCGAATGGCCCGGCAGATGAACCTTGCGATACTTGCCAACGATTTTCGCCGACTTGTCTGTCAGGATGCAGGTATTGAAATGATGTCCGTCCGGCGTCAGCTCGGCATAGCCGAAGCTCATCGCCATCTGATATTCCGCAGCGCGCGCGAACAGGGGCATTGTCGCTGCGTTCGGCATCTCGCGCTCAAACCAAGTATCGACCTCGGCTTGATCTTCCACATACCAGCGCGGAAAGAATGTGGTGAGTGCCAGCTCCGGATAAACGATCAGGTCTGCTCCGCCGGCCTTGGCCTCGTCCATTAAAGCGAGCATGCGCTTAACGACGACTTCCCGGCTATCGGCACGCTGGATTGGCCCCATCTGAGCGGCTGCGACATTGATGACTCGCATAGTGAACTTCCTGGCTGCTTTAATTTGAAGCTGCATTGGACAAAAAAGGAGCAGTTCGAGCGCGTTGCGCCTCCGCCGTCCATTCCGCATTTGCTTTCAGCATTAGAATTCTGATTGCGGCGAAGTCAATTCAGTTCAGCGAACCTTGCTCATGTCCAACACCAACTTACGACTGTCATTCGCATCTCGAACAAATGGTCGATTATCCCGAGCGCTGAAGGCGTGTTTCTTTGGAGCAGTTCGCCGCATAACGTTTATCTTGCTGCCGTGGCATCCAAATTTCTGCCTCAACCGCCGCTCGCGATCGGATCAGATCGACAAGCGTCCGACCAACTAGTCTTCATAGTTCCCTCACGACAGCATCGCCCGATCCTTTATCAACTGCCAGCCGGATAAGGTTTGCGACAGGGACACCGTCGCGGCTGCGTGGGGCTAATCTTTTATGCCAGTGATTGAAGCGCTGACCGCTCTTGGATCCCGCATCGGCCACCGTCCGCTCTCAACGCGGCTCAGAAAATCTCCGACAATGCGGTTATATTCATCCGGCTCTTCAATGTTGATGGCATGCCCGGCGTTCGGCATCACAGATAAAGCCGCCGAACTGATGCTCTGTTTCATGAGCAGGCCCGGAAGAAGGCAGGGCCAGTCCTCATCGCCGGTAATAATCAATGTCGGCACCGTGATCCGCTTCATCTCTTCGACGAGACTGTAAAGAGAGGGGCGCTCCTTCTGTACGCCCAACTGCGTATTAGCCGAACCAAGCGCGGAGTGCTCCGCCAACATCTTTTTGAACTCGGCAAACCCCCGTGGATCCTTGTTCTGGAACTGGACACGGGTTGGGCCGACCGAATAGCGCTGGGCAAAAGCCTGCATGTCACCAGTCAAGAGCATCTTGGCAATCAGATCGGCCTCTGCACGAAACGAATCGCGCTTCTCGAGTTCGGCGCCATAACCACAGCCTCCAATGCACAGAGACAATGCGCGGTCATGATGACGCAGGCCAAAATGAAGTGTCGCAAACCCGCCCATGGACAGACCGACAACGTGAGCTCGCTTCTCGCCGATGTGATCCAGCACGGCAAGAATATCATCAGCCGCACGCGCCTGCGAATATGAAGAGACTTTCTCCGGCACATCCGAGGGCGGAAACCCCCGCGCATTATAAGCAATCGTACGATATCGTTTGCCGAAATGACGCATCTGCGGCTCGAAACTGCGCATATCGCCTGCGAATTCGTGAACGAGAATGAGAGGACGACCCGTTCCCGCCTCCTCGAAATACAATTGTACTCCGTCGTCCGTGGTCACATAAGGCATGTCAACGCTCCTGCTTCGCAAGCCAGTAGCTTGCGTTCTTAGGAGCGTCAAATCGAAGGTGTCAATCAACATCTAAGACAGGGTAGAAACGTTATCGGCTCGCACTTTTGCGTAACAGAAAACGCGGCCAGCGTTACCCCTGGCTGGGTGGCCCCCGTCGTGACCGGCTCACGGCAGTGGGGCGATAGCTCGACGGGGCGTGCCAGTGAGAGCGGGCCGCTGAGCGTCCAGGACATCTTCCGTGATCGCCTCCAGGAGCCGCACCGGCCAGCGGCGCGGGATTGACGCACCTATGAAGACGATGCGCGTATGCTGTTCAGGACTCGGCCAGGCTTCCAGCCATTCCGGCGCCGCGAAAACGTGCTGCACGCCGTGCACCAAGGCCGGGCGATCCGGCATTTCCGCCACCAGGACCAGGCCTTTCACGCGCAACAAGCGGTCTCCGGCATGATCGGCCAGAGCTTGCAACAACAGAGTTAGGGCCAGCGCCGGGATTGGCGAAGCGGATGTCAAGACGATGCTTTCGTGCGTGCCGGTGTGTCGTGGCGCTGAATCACCCACTATCAAAGTTTCCGCCGCACGTCGGGCGTTACGGGATGCGTCAAGTTCGAACAGCCAATCGAGCGTCGCCGCTCCCTGTACCGCGAACGCATGCGGAGCGTTAGGATTGAGCGCGCGCAGCTCGTCCAACAAGGCCGCGGAAGGGGCGGTGACATCGGTCTTGGTGACGAGGATTCGGTCGGCCACGGCGACCTGCCTTCGCGCCTCGACGTGCGTCGCCACTGTTGCCGGTCCATGCAAGGCGTCCACAAGGGTCAAAACGCCATCAAGGTTGAACAGTGTCGCGACTGCCTTATCCGTCATCAAAGACTGGAGGATCGGAACAGGGTCCGCCAGTCCGGACGTCTCGATGATGATCCGCTCGAAATCCACCTCCCCGTCCGCGCGGCGGCGGTGCAGATCGAGCAATGTCTCAATCAAATCACTCCGTACCGCGCAGCATAGGCAGCCGGTAGAGAGCCGGATCAGCGCGTCGCTGCTGCTGGCCAACACGTCATGATCGAGGCCGATTTCGCCAAATTCATTCACGATGACAGCGGTCCGTGCGAAGCGCGGATCCCGCAGCACCTTTTGGATGAGCGTGGTCTTCCCGCTGCCGAGAAAGCCCGTGACGACGGACACGGGCGTCGCTTCAGCCAACTCCTCGGGAGAAGATGCCGGATCGTCCGACTTCGCGGGCTCACTGCGTC
>Ga0209117_1000763_pt1 | contig 12170 bp, 11 predicted proteins | sample BlaSpr_A8_OM2_M2_FD_187978 | JGI IMG/M metagenome (GOLD analysis project Ga0209117, IMG submission 187978) | Forest soil microbial communities from Thunder Bay, Ontario, Canada - Black Spruce, Ontario site 2_A8_OM2_M2 (SPAdes) (version 2) | ecosystem: Environmental > Terrestrial > Soil > Boreal...
GAAAAAGACAAGCTCTTCGCCTGCCTCAACCTCAACGATCAGGAACTCGATACCTACAATCGCTACTTCAATTATTTCCGCGACCAACTCCCCACGCCTGACCTGGTCATCTATCTGCAGGCCGCGCCGGAAGTGCTGAAGAAGCGGCTAAAGAAAAAGAACGTAGCCGGCGAGAAGGCCATCAGCGAGGATTACCTGATGGAAGTGGTGAAGGCCTACGAACACTTTTTCTTTCACTACACGCAGTCCGACCTGCTGATCGTGAACACCTCCGAGATCGACTTCGTCGACCGCAACGAAGACTTGCAAGAGCTGCTGAAAAAAGTCTCCGCCCCGATCAAGGGGACGCAATACTTCCTGCCGCTCGGCGGTCAGGATGCGGCCAGCGCGTAGGGCGGTCGTTAGTCGATTGTCGTTGGTCGCTGGCGCCCATTGAGAATTACGGTTTTGTAACCCCCCCCCGATTTCCGCTAAAATATTGAATCTAAATGACTTACTTTCAAAATATTCAGGGGTCAGGACTTAGCTCGATTTTTGGGCCAAAATTCCCGTTTTGGGGCGGTTTTTGGGGAGATGACGCCGGTCTCTCCTCCGCAAAGCTTGTTATCAAAGAGCTACTGACGGATCGGGCCCTTCAGCTTCTGGTGCCGTCTCTGGAGACGGGCACAGTTGGCCAATCCGAGCTTCATTTTCGAGCATGGCGGGTTGGAAGTCTGTGATGGCGTGCACCGATGGTTTGTGATGAAAAAGAACGAGAGGTCGGATTGCAGAAGTTCGACGGAGGTGCTTGCGCGACCTGCGGAATGTTATTACAATTGTAATAACATTAAGAGGGGTGTCATGGTTGAACTCAAGATCCGCAAGTTCGGCAACTCGCTGGGCGTGGTTCTGCCGAAAGAAGTGATCGACCGTTTGCAGACCAGCAACGGGGAGCGGCTTTTTCTGATCGAGTCGGGGGACGGTGATTACCGGCTCACGCCTTACGATCCGGCGTTCGAGAAGAAAATAGCGAAGGCGGAGGAAATCATGGCCCGTTATCGCAACACGCTGCACGCGCTTTCGAAGTGAAGAAGAAAAGTGAAAAAGAAAGAACCAGTCTGGATCGAAGAGCGCGATGTTCTCGCGATCCACGACCGGCTCCTGGCGCTCTACGGCGGGGCCACCGGGTTGCGTGATCGGGGCCTTTTGCAGTCAGCTCTGGCGCGTCCTCGCCAGCACCATGCTTATGCCAACTCTTCGGACGTCGTCGAGATGGCCGCTCTTTACACGGCCGGCATTGTTCGCAACCATCCTTTTGTCGATGGCAACAAGCGGACGGGGTTTGTGATTGGCGTTCTCTTTCTCGAACTCCACGGCTTCGACTTCAAGGCCAGTGAGGAGGACGCTACCCAAGCCGTGATGGCTCTGGCAGCAGGTACGTTCGATGAAGCTGGTTACACCGCGTGGCTGCGGGAGAACGCGAAGCGGAGGCGGGGGCGGTAAGACTTCTCCCGTCCCGGAGCCGCGGAAAAAAATGAGGAAGCCGCCGGCGCGTGAGGGGTCGCTGAGTCGTTAGAAAAGGCTTTCCAAGTCTCGTGCCCCATGGAGAACCCGCAGGATTAGCACATCGTTGTCCTCGACGCTGTAGAAGACCAGGTGTTTGGGAAACCCTGAAATCGGCACGCGCCGAATGCCGTGCAGTTCTGTCGGGCTGAATCGGCACGGCGCGCCCGACCGCGGATTCTTGAGGATTCGCAGCACGGCGGACGTCACTGCTTTGCTCCATCGCTCGGCTAACTTCCGGTCTGATTTTTCTTCGTACCAGTCGGCTCGTTGATGTCGACTGCGGCAGCCTCGCTAAGGCGCGCCTGAGTGACACTCACTTCCGCCGAGCCCTTTCGCGCAGGGCCGCGACTAGTCCCTTCTTGCGGATCTCAGCCACCGGAATTTCGATCCTCCCGCTTTTCACGCCTGCGAGAAGATCCTGCTCGAGATTCCGTAACCGCCGCTCCTTGTCCTGGCGGATCAGTTCGCGGATGTACTCGCTGGGGGTGCTCCAATCACCGGAGTTGACTTGGCCCTCGATGTAGTCTTTGAGAGCTTCGGGAAGAGAAATATTCGGGGAACTCATGGCCATACCTTCATAATATGACGTTTTATGACGGCTGGAAAGGTATTGTGGAGACCCGAATTACCGCAATAACCATTTCGCAATCTGAGGAATGGGTCGTGCGTCCACCCACACATTCGCAAAAAACGCGAATGTGTGGGGCACCCTGCCGATTCGGGTGTCGTCCCCCGGCTCGCCGGTACAGAGCTTAGGGGGTCGTGCGCACCCGACAGCTTCGAAAAGCTGGCTAAACCTTTGCCACGGGTATGCCAACCGCCAGCGATAATTTCTGCCGGAAGTCTTCCCAGTCCTGTCCTTTCTGCGTAAGCAGTTCGGTCACATCAAACCATTCGTTTGTGGTCGGCGAACCCCTTTGAAGTTTTGACAGCTCCACCCCCTTCTTAGAGATTAACGTCCAAAAGTCTTTAAAGCCTTGCTGCTTGGCCTTCCGGTGGGATTTCTCAGCTTCACCGGCGCGGTTATGAGCATTGCTGGCGTCTGTCCCGCCCTTGACCTCGATCGCCAGTGTGTTGTTCGTCTCACCATTGGCCATTAATTCCCTCACGCACACATGAGGATCATGGGACAACGTGATAACGACGGTTCGGTCTGACGCGTTTTTCAAGGTGAGTTTTTTGTCTTTCTTGTCAATCACACACTTTCCGACAATCGCGGTAATGGCGCCGAATACACCCTGCATCGCTGCCTTTCCTATCAGGGTGTTGTTGGCTCCCTGGAACTTAGAACCCAATGTGAGGAGTTGCAGTTCCTGAAGGTCGCGTTGGCTGATGCTTGGTATCTGGCGCACTAGCTCTGCCAACGGTTCCGCCATTGCGCGGCAAAAGGCAGGCACGAGGGTCTCTTGCTTCTTATCCATCGTGCTTCTTTCCTCCATGCTCTTGAACCGGCCCATGCCGGTTGGCCCGGCATAAAATGTTTTCTGCGGGGAACCCAAGAGCAGGCGATAGTACCCAACAAGCGAAGGCTTCTTTTCGATGACGGCAGGGACCGGGAAGACGTGTTCGTCTCGCACCCCAGCAGCCGCAAGGATTTTCTGTGCATCCCCTGGAGCGTATTGTTCGAGTTGCTCCTTAACTGCTTTCTGGTCTAAATTTGCCAAGGCTTCGGATAGCGCATCGACGAACCACTGCTTTCGTGCGGCGACAAGCAATTGATGGAACTGCACCTGGCGGGCTGGGCTGGGCGCGCGCAAAGCGAGTCCGCCAGCAGCGGTGGTCTTCGTCGGCTTCCCAGTCCTGGGCATCTTTAGCATGGTTCGCTAGCCGCTATTCGCATTTTTTTGACTTGCGAAACACCAACCAGAAACAATGCTGCCTTCTGGTGTGATGGGCGGTCTTCCACTTCGGATCAATGATTGGCCCTTTTCGTATCTTGACTATGCAGTCGCATGGCATGAAGCCGACTTCACTCGCAGCATTTATGAAGTCGATGTGCGCCCACTGATACCGATGATGATGCACATAGTCCGTCAACTTGCAGAGCAAGATGCCCTCTGTTTTCAGAACCCGATAGGCCTCTTTCACAAACGGTGGGAACGTGTGCGAAAAGGTGTAGTGGTTTTCCTTGGACGAGCGCAGCACCAGCCCGAACCGTGTGCTGAAGTCCTTCTGGTTGTCTTTGCCCTGATTCGGGATATGCGGCGGGTCATACACCACCACATCAAAATACCCATCCCGAAAGGGCATTTGGGTATTGTCAGCTACGATCATGGGACGATGGCGAGGGTCGATATCCAACCCAACTACCGAGCGCTTGCTATCTTTCCAAAAGCGACCGCCATTCACGGTGGCATCCAAGATCTTGCGTGGTTTCCTGCGCGGGTAAAAGTCCAACATCCTTCCGAGAAGTTCGGGGTCTTCGCCGAACCAAACGGAGGCCAAAGGCGAATACTCGGAAATTTTGTCCGGTTCGGCTTTCGCCCTGACAGAACGTGGAAGCGGCTGAAGAGCTGTTGCCATCGGTAATTCCTTGTACACTCCGGCCGCACTACATCGCAACTGTGAATCGTTAGCAAAAAGGGTGCGCTGCTGTGGATTATTTTCCGCCACTCGACCCCAGTCTGCCACAATCACGTGGTGAATAGAAGGCGAACACGCTGAACTTTGGAACGTAGCAGACGATGCGCGGATCAAAGACCGCGAGATCGTGGAAATTCAGTGGAAAGGCCGCTAGTGGCGGCGGGCAAGCTCATCTCGTGTGGGAATCCCACTTCCTCTTCAGTCCCATTCTTGTATTAGGATAAGAATGCCTATCGACCAACCCCCTTTTTGCAGCTATAATCCCCTCAGCGTCATCTAAAGACGCATACAGGCTCTATCCGCCCGGTTTGCGGAGGGGCACTGGAGGATATCGTGAGTCTCACGCCCATCGGCGAACCTCGCCGAAAGATCACCACCGCTACTCTCCGCGAAAAGAAGTTTCAGCGCGATCCCATCACTTGCCTGACCGCCTACGACTACGCCACCGCGCGCCTGGTCGACGAGGCCGGCATCGACATTGCCCTGGTCGGCGACTCGCTCGCCATGACCATGCTCGGCTATGAGAACACGCTCTCGGTCACCGTCGACGAGATGCTGCACCACGTCAAGGCCGTGCGCCGCGGCGTGAAAGACGCGCTGCTCATCGCCGACATGCCCTACGGGTCTTATCAGGCGGACCCCAACGACGCCATTCACAATGCCGCGCGCTTTGTGAAAGAAGGCGGCGCCGAGGCGGTCAAGATGGAAGGCGGCGAGAAGCGCGTGGACGTGATCCGCCGCGTGATGGACGCCGAGATTCCCGTCGCCGGGCACATCGGCCTCACACCGCAATCGGTCAACGTCATGGGCGGCTACAAAGTTCAGGGCAAGACGCTAAACGCCATCGAGCAACTCATGCGCGATGCGGTTGCGCTCGACCGCGCCGGCGTGGCCTGCATTTACCTGGAAGGCATTCCGCGCGAAGTCGCGGCCATGATCACCGCCGAGGTCGAAACGCCCACGATCGGCATCGGCGCCGGCCCGGATTGCGATGGCCAGGTCCTCGTCTTCCACGACCTCGTCAACCTGACGTTCGGACATCCGGCAAAATTCGTTCGCCGCTACGGAGACGCCGCCGCCTTGATTACGCAATCCGTGCTGGCCTTCAAAGCCGACGTTGTATCGCACCAGTTCCCGAACGACAGCGAGTCCTACCACCTGCCGAAAGAAACGCAGGCCGCGCTCGAAACGGTGTTGGATCGCAAGCAGTCGTTCAGGAGATAAATCCGGATTCGATAATCAGGGGGGAGACAATCACCGGGGAGGCAATCACCGGGAAGACAATCAGGAAAGGGAAACATTGCTTGCGTCTTTTTGCCCTGCTGCTAATGCTGAGCGTTGTGTCTTCCTGTTCGCCACCGGTCACTACGCGGCAGACCGCGCCGGACGATCCAGCAACCCGTCTTCAGGCGATTCCAGCCGCTAACTCCGAAAAATACCGCGGGATGGTCGACAGGAGGGATTGGAAGAACCCATACCTCATTGTGCGAGAAGACGGGGTTGGATTGCTCGACCTTGCGAACCATGAAATCCACATTCTGAAGCCAGAAGATGTTATTGCCGCGCTTGCCAATCTTCCACCTTCAGCCTGGCCTTATGGGCGCGTAGTGGCCGCTCAGGAGAGCGGGGTGGTCAGCGGCTCGGAGGAGGGCAAGATTCGAATGCGCAAGAACCGGGCGTTGCTCGCGGGAACCCTCGAGAGTTTGAAAGTGGCGATCAATTGGGTGCCTGCGGCCTGAGCAGACAGACTCTTAAAGCCCTGAGCCATGAATATCGACCCATGAATATTTGCACCACCATCTACGAGGCGCGTGCCGCCAGCCGCGGCCGCCACGTCAAACGCCTCGGCCTGGTCCCGACGATGGGCGCTCTGCATGAAGGCCACTTGTCGCTGGTCCGCGCCGCCAAAGCGCAGTGCGACGCCGTCGCCGTTTCCATCTTCGTGAACCCCACCCAATTCGGCCCGAAAGAAGATTTGTCGAAATATCCGCGCCAATTCGACCGCGACTGCCGGCTGCTCGAAAAAGAGGGAGTCGATCTGCTCTTCGCACCGGCGGTCGAAGAGATCTATCCAGATGGCGAAGTCACCTGGGTGTTGGTCGAAGGCCTGAGCGAAAAGCTTGATGGACGCTCCCGTCCCGGTCATTTCCGCGGCGTGACCACGATCGTCGCCAAGCTGTTTCACATCCTCCAGCCCGACGCCGCGTTCTTTGGACAGAAAGACGCCGCGCAGCTAGCCGTGATCCGACGCATGGTGCAAGCCCTGAACTTCCCGGTCGAAATTGTCGCCTGCCCCATCGTGCGCGAACCCGATGGCTTGGCCATGAGCTCCCGCAACGCGTACCTGAATCGAGAAGAGCGCGGCCGCGCGCTCGTGCTGCAACGGTCTTTACAGGAAGCTCGGCAGCAATTCCACGCCGGGGAACGAATCGCCGCCAGGCTGATCTCCGCCGCTAAAGAGGTCTTCGCCCGCGAGCCGCAAGTCGCGCTCGATTATTTCGAGATCGTCGATCCCGACACGCTCGATCCGGTCGAACGGATATCGCAAAAAACCCTGGTCGCCGCCGCCGCCTACGTCGGATCCACGCGCCTGATCGACAATACTGTTCTGAATCCCTGAATCCATTTAGAGGTGAGAATGCCAATCGGTTGACTTGCCCGATGGCCGACCGTAAGATTTCAGCCTTGTGCGGGGTGAAGGAATGGTTGGCCAGGTTGTCTCGCATTACCGCATCGTCGAGAAGCTCGGCGGCGGAGGCATGGGCGTCGTTTACAAGGCCGAGGACACCCGGCTTGACCGCTTCGTCGCTCTGAAGTTCCTTCCTGAGAATGTGGCCCAAGACCGGCAGTCGCTCGAGCGATTCCGCCGCGAGGCGCGGGCTGCCTCGGCGCTCAACCATCCGAACATCTGCACCATCTACGACATTGGCGAGCACGATGGCAAAGCGTTCATCGTCATGGAGTACCTTGACGGGGCGACGCTGAAACATATCATCGGCAACCGTCCGATGGAGCTGGATACACTGCTTGCGCTGGGCATTGAGATTGCGGACGCGCTGGATGCGGCGCACGCGCAAGGGATCGTCCATCGCGACATTAAGCCGGCGAATATTTTTGCGACCAAGCGCGGGCACGCGAAGATCCTGGATTTTGGGCTGGCAAAGGTCACTCAGCCCGCCACGCGGCCATCGGAGCCGTCCGGAGTCACGGCGGAGGCCACCGTCGCGGAAGAGCACCTGACCAGTCCCGGTTCCGCGATTGGCACGGTGGCGTACATGTCTCCGGAGCAGGCGAAGGGAAAAGAACTGGATTCGCGCACCGATCTGTTTTCCTTTGGCGCGGTGCTTTATGAAATGGCGACCGGCATGGTGCCGTTTCGCGGAGATACGTCGGCGCTGATTTTTCAGGCGATCCTCGATCGCGCCCCGACTCCGCCCATCCGGCTGAATCCGGACCTGCCCCCGAAGCTCGAAGACATCATCAACAAGGCGCTGGAGAAAGACCGCAATCTCCGCTACCAGCACGCCGCCGACATCCGCGCCGACCTGCAACGCTTAAAGCGCGACACCGACACCGGACGCGCGGTCGCCGCAAGTTCCGGCTCGGAGGCTGCGGCGCACGACTCGGGATCGAGGCCGGTGGGGCAGGCGGCTTCGTCCGGCTCTGGTGCGGCAGTGGCAGACGGTGCGCCGGGCGCGGTGACGGCCGCCAGCGGGACCGGTCCCGCGCCGCGGCAAAGATCGTGGAAGATGCCGGCCGTTGCTGCCGTAGTGCTGATCGCAGCCCTCATCGGCGGAGGCTTGTACTTCCGCTCCCGCCGCGCCAGCGCGCTCACCGAAAAAGACACGGTGGTGCTCGCCGACTTCGTCAACACGACGGGCGACGCCGTCTTTGACGGGACCCTGAAGCAGGCGCTGGCCGTGCAACTGGAGCAGTCTCCTTACCTGAACCTGTTGCCGGAATCCCGCGTCCGCGAAGCCCTGCGCTTCATGGGCCACTCGCCCAACGAACGCCTTAGCAACGACGTCGCCCGCGAGATCTGCATGCGCGAAGGCGCCAAGGCCATGCTCACCGGCTCCATCGCCAGCCTGGGCACTCACTACGTCATCACGCTTTCCGCTGTGAATGCCCAAACCGGTGACGTGTTGGCCCGCGAAGAGAACGAAGCCGAGAGCAAGGAGCAGGTCCTCAAGTCGCTCGACCGGGCCGCGTCCAGCTTGCGGGGCAAGCTGGGCGAGTCCCTCGGCTCCGTGCAGAAGTTCACCACGCCCCTCGAACGGGCCACCACTTCGTCGCTCGAAGCCTTGCAGGCCTTCAGCCTCGGCCAGGCCGAGCACCAGAGACTGCACGATGAGAAGGCGATTCCCCATCTCAAGCGCGCCGTCGAACTCGATCCTAATTTTGCCATGGCGCAGGCCACCCTGGGCGTCTGCTACGACAACCTCACGCAGCGCGAACTGGGTGCGAGTTTTATTACCAGAGCCTTCGACTTGAAGGAAAGAGCCAGCGAACGCGAAAGGCACTATATCTCGTCGCATTACTACGACGACGTCACACGGGAAGTGGAGAAGTCCGTCGAGATCTACGAACAGTGGGCGCAGGCCTACCCCCGCGACAACGTTCCTCGCGACAACCTCGCCCAGAGCTTCCAGGCCATCGGACAGCAGGAAAAGGCCCTGGCCAGCTCCAGCGAGGCTATGCGCATCGACCCCAAAGACGTTTACGCCTACCAGAACGTCGCCGACGCCTACGAACGCCTCAATCGCTTCGACGAAGCCAGGGCGGTGGCCGAGAAGGCAGCCGCGCAGGTGCGCTCGGTGCATTTCACCCTCCTCGAACTTGCCTACATTCGCGGCGATGAAGCCGCCGAGCGCCACGAACTGGAATTGGCTGCCGGAAAGCCGGACGAACCCATCATGCTTCTGTCCCACGCCCGGGCCGAGTGCTCGCGAGGAAGGCTGCAGCCAGCCCGGGCTGCTTATACCCAAAGTGAAAGTGCCTCCCAGCGCCTGGGATACAAGGAATTCAGCGGCATCATTCTCGCGAACCAGGCTGGGTGCGAGGCGGAACTGGGCAACCTCGCGGAAGCACGGCAGAAAATTTCCGCTGCTCTCGCCATCTCGCAAGACCGCGACACCAGGGCAATTGTTATGGCCGTGCTACCCCGGACTGGAGACACTGTGCGCACCCAGAAACTTGCGGAAGATCTGATCCGCCAGTATCCCACCGATACCCTGCTCAACAAGGTCTTCGTTCCCCTCGCCCAGGCTGCAAGCGACCTGCAGCACAATCAGCCGGCACAGGCCGTTGCGCGGCTGGAAATAGCCACGCCCTACGAACTTGGCAGCGAACCCGGGTCCGCGCATTACTGGGTCAACTACATTCGCGGTGAAGCCTTGCTGCGTTTGGAACAGGGCGCGAAGGCGGCCGCCGAGTACCAGAGGATTCTCGACCACCGCGGCGTTGCCCCTCTGGATGTGACCTACAATCTCTCCCATCTGGGCCTGGGACGGGCGTACGCTTTGCAGGGCAACACCACCGCGGCCAAGTCCGCCTACCAGGACTTCTTTGCCGCATGGAAAGACGCCGATCCGGGTCTGCCCGTCTTGAAGCAAGCGAAAGCGGAGTATGAGAAATTGCAGTAGGTCGGAGTTGATCCACTTGATGAACTGGGCTCGATGGTCCGTACTCATCCTGCTGATGGCAATTTCTGCACGAGCCGCCACACTCACAGGCACCATCCTAGATGACATGGGAGCTGTAATACCGGATGCTCGCGTAATCATTCATTGGGACCCAGTCGGATTGGACAGCGTGAAAGAAAACGTCGGAACAAAAGACGACGAGATCGCCATGACAAACCAGAATGGGCAGTTCTCGGTCGAATTGCCACCAGGTGTTTACGACGTTTTTGTGGCGGCAGCTGGCTTTTCACCCCATTGCGAGAAAGTCTCCATGAAGGGGAAACAATTTCGGCCTTACAAAGCCCAATTGAAAGTCAGCAGGATGCTGAAAATACAACTGGACTAGGAGCAACAACACAACGGGGACGCAAAGATCTACACTTTCTTCCCGGAGACAAATGGATTTCCTGCAACAAAGTAACGCAAAGGTTGTTTAGCCGACTTCACGATCCCAACGCGCGGCGTGACCATTACACGTCGCACGCGGTAACCTTCATCGACAATGCGAAGGTCCGATCGCGGGCTTACCAGGCTCTTCCCGTTGTCCCGCTCGCGCGTGATTTCCAGGGCCTCGGTCATGCGTCCCGGGCCGGAAGAAATCTTTTTGAGAAAAGAAATCTTCCTGAGGTCGGATTCTTTCTCTATCGCGAACCTGGAGTTGCCCTGTCCGCCGCTAGCTGCCGAGCTGCGCTCGGCTTGGACCCTTCGGCTCCGCTCAGGGCAGGCTCGCGAGGGCGCCCGTCCCCACACGATCTCGATCCCTCGCGCCTCGGCCATCTGCTCGATGCCCGACACCGGCTCCAGGGCCCGAAACAAAACGCATCCAGGCACTCCCTCCGGCAGGCAGGAAACATTCAGGCAGTAGTGATTGCCATAGACGAAGTAAACGTAGGCGTGACCGGGAGGACCGAACAGAACGGCATTCCGCGCCGTCCGGCCCGCGGCCGCGTGCGCCGCCGCATCGCCTTTGCCGAGATACGCCTCGGTTTCGACAATTCGCCCCGCCAGAATTCCGCGAGGCGTTTTTCGGACCAGCAATTTCCCCAGCAACGCCCGCGCCACCCGCCGCGGATCGCGATTGAAAAACTCCGCTTTCAACAAAGTAACGCGGCTGAGCGAACTCATGTCTGCCAGGCTCATGCAAATGTCGAACGAACGTGCGTCATAAGACGAGCTGCCGCTCCCATGTGTCGTGCCCCGTAAATTCGCGACATAAGTTTCGACTGTCATCTTGAGCGCAGCGAAAGACCTATGCATTGGGCAGATTCAAATACACAGGTCCTTCGCTTCGCTCAGGATGACAATGTGGATTTATGCCACGAACTTGCGGACACTGCGCTAGAACTTCCTCAGGCTGCGCCCCTCAGGTAAGCCAGCACTTCTTCCGCATGCCCTTCCGCCTTTACGTTGTTGAAGACGTGTTTGATCTTGCCGTCGGGGCCAATGACGAAGGTTGTCCGTGCGATGCCTTTCACTTTCTTGCCGTACATTTGCCTCTCTTTGACCACGCCGAACAGATTCGCGATCTTCTTCTCCGCATCGGCCAGCAGCGGGAAAGGCAAACTGAACTTGGTCTGAAATTTTTTCTGTGCAGCCGCCGTGTCCGCCGAAATCCCGAGCAGCACCACGCCTGTCTTCTTGATTTCCTGGTAGGTATCGCGAAAGCCGCACGCTTCCTTGGTGCACCCCGGCGTATCGGCTTTGGGATAGAAATAAAGCACCACGGTCTTGCCGCGAAAATCTTTTAAGGCAACCTCTTCCCCGTTCTCGTCCGTCGTACTGAAGTCTGGGGATTTATCATTAACTTGCATATGGAATTTTCTCCTCGCCGGTCGTTGTCACATCGCAAGTTATATCGCAACCGGCTGTTCGCCGTCACCTTGGCCGCCTCGACCTGGCTCGCCAGTTCATGGCTTGTGGCTCAGGGTCCGATCGTTCAGTATGGGCACAAGCCGCCGACCGCCAAGGGACCGCGCGCCCTTGGACTGATCCAGCTTTCACCCAAGGGCAAAGCCCGCCTCACTCCCATTGCCATCATGATGGACGGAAAATTTTACGACGCCGGTTCGTATAAAGCTGCGCCCGTTCCCATGGCTCTCGATTTCGGGATTGTCTACGAAGGGTTTCGCGCCGGTGTGTCGCAAGGCGTATTCACAATTACGCAACCTGGACAACTGAACCACGTCTGGATCGCCGAAGGCACGTGGCTTCCGGCGGGAGCGAAAGCTCCCGAGAAAAGCAAGAAGTACTCGACGCCTGTGATGGAAGATAAGGACGCGCCACCCGTACTTCACCGCCGCAGCGACAAGGCTGACTCCGATAGCGGCTCCGATAAAAAAGACCAGCAAAAGCCCGCGC
>Ga0209117_1000764_pt1 | contig 12163 bp, 16 predicted proteins | sample BlaSpr_A8_OM2_M2_FD_187978 | JGI IMG/M metagenome (GOLD analysis project Ga0209117, IMG submission 187978) | Forest soil microbial communities from Thunder Bay, Ontario, Canada - Black Spruce, Ontario site 2_A8_OM2_M2 (SPAdes) (version 2) | ecosystem: Environmental > Terrestrial > Soil > Boreal...
CACGGCAACGGCCGAACATCGGGAGCCGTATGAATCGAGAGGTTCACGTCCGGTTCTGGGAGCGCCCGAGGGTGAAAGTCCCTCGGGCGACTCGTCAAACTGAGAAAAACTCAGTTCGAGCAAATGTTTTCCGATCTTCCCCTGAAAGCAGACATTGACGGATTCTTGCACGTCCGGGATTGATAGCAAAACGTCAACGCGCTCCACGGGAGTCCCGAGGGTGTCAGCGAGCTACGGGGTAGACCTGCAACGAGGTGGTTTGTGCCAAAAGGCTGTATGCCCTGGGCGATTCACTCTCTTCGAATGACCACTTCAGAAATAGAAAAATTCAGATAAACCCGAGCGGAATCGAAAACGGTTTGCAAACCTTATCGATTCAACGGCTGGCAACTTCCCCGCGCTATGCAGGCTCAACGGATGATGTCGCAATGCTAGCAGCGGCGTTAGCTCGCTGTCATGCGACGCCCTCCTGACTCGGCGCGGCCTCTCCGAGGTTTTCCGCCGCAGCCGCTCGCTCGGCCTCTACTTCGCCGAAGCGCTGCCCGGTAGCCTCCAGAACGGCCTCCAGGCCGCACACAGAGCGCAGGCGGCGAATGGTGACATTCGCAGTAGGCCGGATCTATCTCAATGCCGTAGCCCCGGCGCCCGGTCTTTTCGGCCGCGATCAGAGTCGTGCCCGAGCCGACAAAGGCGTCGAGCACAATGCCCTTGCGATGCGAGCAGTCACGGATGGCATCTGCAACCATTGCCACAGGCTTTACGGTCGGATGCAGGTTAAGGTCGCCGCGGTCTTCGCCGAAGCTGTTCACGCCCGCATAGTTCCAGACATTAGTGCGGTATCGCCCGTGTTTACCCAGTTCAACATTGTTAATGTGCGGCGCGCTGCCGGACTTAAAGACGAATACAAATTCATGCTGCGACCGGTACAGCGAGCCCATGCCGCCATTGTTTTTGGCCCAGACGCAGATATTTTTCAGCTCTGTGTAGGCCGCAGTTCCAGCAGCCATTATTTCCGGGACATGGCGCCAGTCCATGCACTGAAAATGAATGGCACCATCAACGGAAAAGGCTGCCAGATGGCCAAATACCGACTGCAGGAACGCCGTGAACTCGACCGGCGACATCTCGCCGGATGCCATGGCGAACTCGCGGTGCTGGATCGAGCCAAGGCCGCCGACGTGACCGGAAATCGGCACATTGTAGGGCGGATCGGTGAACACCATTTGCGCCCGGGCGTCGCCGAGTAGCTGCTGATAGGTCTCGAGCTTAGTAGAATCGCCGCAGATCAGGCGATGGTCGCCGATCCTCCAGACGTCGCCCGGACGGGTAACCGCAGGGCCAGCCGCGACCTCAACAACGGCGTCTGCAGCATCATTATCGTTCGCGGCAAGCGAAAGCTCGCCAATCAACAGGTCGATTTCGGGCAGATCAAAGCCCGTCACCGTAACGTCGAAATCGATCTCGAGCTCGGTCAGATATTGCAGCTCGAGGCCGAGTAAAGCCCGATCCCAGCCGGCGTTTTCCGCAAGCCGGTTATCAGCGATAACGTAAGCGCGAATCTCGGCCTCGCTCATGGCCGACAGGCGCACGGTCGGGACCTGATCAAGGCCGACGATTTTGGCGGCTTCGACGCGGCCGTGGCCGGCAACGATGCCGTTAGCGTCATCGATCAGGACGGGATTCGTAAAACCGAATCGCCGGATGGCATTGGCGATTTGGGCAATTTGCTTCTTAGAGTGGGTACGGGGATTGGTTGTGCGCGGCTTCAAGGTGTCTACGTCCTGGTAAACAACCGAGAGCCTTCTGTGATTTGGTTCTGTTAGCGACATTTCGACCTCCATCGTTAGGTTTGGAGGACGTAGCGCGGGCCAACAGCAAGATCATTCAGAACAAAACAGCCGCAATTATTGTGAAGACACCCGGTTTAAAAACGTTCGCCAGCTGATGTGTTTCAGCCACCGGGCGGTAACGATGCGGGCGGCGCGTTGGTGCGGCGGGCCCGTCCACCAGTCTTTTCCGCGAACCGCCGACCAGCCTTCCAAGCCGGACGAAGCCTCACGTTTCTGTAGCCAAGCGTGATAACGCGGATAATTCCACTTCGCTATTTCGAAGCGAGTCTCCGACAAGAAGCTCTCGTTCGGTCGGCCCCGCCGCCTCGTTAATTCGCCGCGCAGACTCTTAACGAGGATTGCAAGAAACCAGCCTGGCAACGGCTTCTCGGAATTGGCCTCGAGTACATTGGCAAGTTCCGCGGCGGTTGGGATTTTTCCATCAGCAATTGATCGCTCGAGATTTAGCAGGCTGGTGGGGCCATAGAGATCGTATAGGCTTGGAGTTTCTGCGGGTGACTTTTCCACGATCTGTTTCCGATTTCGGTCCGCCCGATTCTAGAGCGAGCCCGGCGCCCCCGCGTCGTTTATTTTAAAAAAGGGCCTCCTCGCGCGAGAGTCGGATCGCACCGTAGTAAATGGTGTCCTAATGACGGCGAACAGAGTCGGATTGTGCATTAACCGGCCCGCAACTTCGCCTTCGTAAATTAGGAGCTAACAGCTCGCAAATGGCAATACCCTATAGATCGACGGCAATCACGACTCTGCCGCTCTCAAGCAGAAACGGAAGATTGATGAAGCTAAGAGTGCCGTTGAAAATCACGAGCCGCACGTCATCGATCACAAACAGCTTCGTGCAGGCGATCATTCCAACAGTCTCCTATTCGGAGGAACAGAGAGCGGAAGCTCTTGCTAAGCTCGGAATGACTATCGAAAACCTTTCCTGCGTTTACTGTGGATCACCAACCACTGATTGGGATCACCTCAGGCCATTAGTGCGAAACAGCAGGCCAACGGGCTACATCAGCGAGATCAAGAATCTTGTCCCCTCCTGCGGCCCTTGCAATCAGTCAAAGGGCGCTGCCGACTGGAAAGCATGGATGATGGGCAAGGCACGCGGCTCACCGACAATGCGTGGCGTAGGGAATGTGGCGGATCGGGTATCCTGCATCGAGATATTCGTGTCCTGGGGAAATGTCAGTCCGGTGCAATTCGAGGATATGGTCCCGCGCGAGATGTGGCGCGATTATTGGGATCAACTTAGTGCGGTCACGGACGCAATGCGCGTCGCGCAAGAGAAAGCCGTGCTGGTGCGCCAGCACATCATGAAATTCAACGTCGCCAATTAGTCCACACACTGAAAGTGGATCGCGCCTTCCGCAGGATAGGTCGCAAGAAGGCTGCCACCATATTTGCTCGCAATGGGGAGGTTCAGCGATACCTCCATCGATCTGTCACGGACCCCGCGTCTAGTTGCCCAATTCTAGAGCGCCGGCCCGGCACCATATTTCTTGTGAAATGCCCGAAGCGCTTCGCCAAGGGGCGAAGGTTCGCCGCGAACCGCCTTCAAAAATTCCTCCGCCTTAACATCTACGAAGGTTCCAGGCTCGAGCTTCCCCACATTACGCGCTTCCTCTTGGGCGATAAATTCTTCGGTTGTCAGAGATTCCGGTACAAGCGCAAATCCCCCCTCTGCCGAGTCAAGCTCAGGCGGTTCGGTTTGTGATCTTAACCAGTTTATCAGCGTGGCAGCTCCGGGATGCCCGCTCGCGGCCAATGCATTAAGTTTCAAAATCAGCAATTTAAGCGTCGCAATTCTGCGAGGTTTGCCTTCGATACGCACGCTATGCCTCTTCAGCGCCACCTTGCGGGTTATTGCACTGAGACTGATCGAGCCTTTCGGCCGACCCGCCGGATTACCCGAACGGCCTTTCCGAAACCAGCTTTCGGCGGGAGGCGGGGTCCGCCCCTCCGCCGAGATACCGCTATGTTGCTTCTGCATCTCGCCTCGCTTTTTCTTCTTCTTCTAACTTTTCAATGTTCTCGCAATCGCGCTCATACTCTGCCTTGCATTGATCGTAGAGGTCGCCGTCCCAAGGCGGCGGCCCGGCCATTCGGACCAGGCGAGAGGCTATCTCGATAGGCACCCCTTTGGGGACCGTTATGATGCCGCTCGTCTGTGGGGCCGGCGGCGCATCAAGCAAGCCGGCTTTCTTGCATTCCAAGAAAAACTCCTTCATGGCGCGCAGCTTGCCGCGCAGGCCGCTTTTGGCAAGACCGTGCAGCATGGCCTCATGCGGATGCATGCGAACTACAGTGGCATTGCGCGCAACCGCTATCGGGCCGTTAATCGCGGCAGCGATGTCTATGGCAGCTTCTTTCTCGGACCGTGATTCTGATGATCGACTAGGCTGGGGCCGGTTGCCGAAACGGGTAGCCTTCGGAGGTTTGCCGTAGCCAACCTCGTATTCGTCCTTCATGGAAAACTCCGGATCTAGGAGCTTCGCCATAAAAAAAGCGCAGCTCCGGTTAAACCGAAACCACGCAATCTGCCCATGCAGCGTCGAGGTACCTTAAGAACGGCTCCGGCCCATGCCGGCTCCCCGCTCGCAACGAGGTGAATCGCGCGACCCATGCCGCGCCCTCAAGCACTCGTCTCAGACAAAGCGTAGATACGCAGTCGATGGGCAAAGTTCAAGCGCCTGATCAATCGCGCCCGATGCGCGTCCCCATCTGTGGCAGAATTGCACCGGATCTGCCCGATCCGTGAGCACTTCGTCGGCGCATCCGAAATTGAAGCGACCATCGCGAAATTGCGGCTTACCTTCCCGTGACGTCAAAACGTTTTCCCGCAATCAGGGCAAAAAATTCCCGTCAATGTCACACGGGAATTCTTGTGGGAAAGGCCCATAAATACGGGGTGACATCATCGTGCGGCTGGCAAAAAAGGCCCGAATTCGCGAATTTGCCCTGTTAATTCCCGTCGGTCGCGAAATTTGCTGCGGAGACCGGTTCGTATCTGACTGCGCGCACCACCATCCAGTCTCCGCAAACCGCACGTTTCCGATAAGACGCCAGATAGGGCGTTTCTGCAGGGATTTTCGGCCAATCAATTCCCGGATTTTGGTCTCTGTGGACGTGTGCGCATTTTGGCGACGATTTTTGGCGCGCTGTCTCCGCATCCAAAAATTCCGTTCCCGGCGGCCAGCCTCGAGCGCCGAAGTTCGACTGCACATGCGCCCGTAAATCGGGCTTTTGCGCTTTGGCATGGGTCCGACCTCGACGAGACCCGAGGGTGAGAAACTCACAGCAGGCAAATATGCGAACGTGGCCGAGGGTATGCAGCATTGCGCCTGGATCACCGAAGACACGATCAACCAGGCGTGCGGGACCAGACCGCTCGACGTCTCCCATGTTGATCCGGCCGATGATCCGCGGAAAAATGACACGCGAGCGTTCATCAAATGATTGGGCCCCGGTGCATGAGAGCATCGCGGGGCCCGTAATCTTCGTCTTGCGAAGAATGTCTGGTAATGCACCAGCTGTATATTGAGATCTCGAAAGCGCTTGGCCTTCGCGCCTTAGTCTCGCAGATATGTTCAGATTGTCGGCGGCGCAATGACGGCTAGCAGCTGCGGTTCACCTCAACCTGCGCCGTGACCTTGCGGTTGAGCAAGGTCAGTGCCTTATGCTCGGTGGCGTCATTCTCCTCACCAGGTGTGTGATCCGGCGGACATCTCGTCCGCGTCTGCTGCACGTCGTCTCGACCACATGATCAGACGCCGTTGCCTGCGAAGCCTGGAGCCATATATCCACGGCCTTCGACAGGTGCAGCACCGGAAATGCTGCGACGGATGTACGCGGGAGTCAAGGTATTCCGACCGGGTCTCTCGGCCGCACACCGTCAGCCACATCAAATTTGTAATAAGGGCATTGCCGTCCTCCGGTAACGCAATGCCGAAAATAGGATTGTGTTCGTGCGGAACGGAATGCCTTCGTTATCGTTTTGCCGCTGTGTACGCCGCGCGCGGCGTTCGGAGTTGGGGCCGCGCATTCCCTCTACGAGAACACCATGACGGATCCATCTGACCTTCTCCGGCGTGCCTCGGAACTTACCGAACAGGCGGACCACGAAGAGAACATCGATATCCGTGAGCGCCTCCTGCGAATGGCGCAGTATTACATCCATATCGCCGAGAGCGAAGAATGGCCGCCGCGCATCCGACGTCGATAGGGTCGGTGACGGGCGCACTCAACAGCCTGGACCAATAATACTGTTAGTGAAGCGATTTCCGCGCCTCGAGCAGAACATCGGTCGCACTCCAGGGCTTTGCCATGAAGGTTGTCCCATCGGGAAGGCGCCTTATGCGTGGCGTGCCCGATGTCACGATTATATGCAAATCGGGGAACCTCTGTCGGGCGATGTGGGCGAGTTCGATGCCGTCCATAATGCCGGCAAGTTCCACATCGGTAAAGATTATGGATAGGCACCCGCCCGACTGGTCCAGCACATAGACTGCCGCCTCAGCGCTCTCGCATTGAATCACGTTCATTTCGCTCTCTTCCAGCAACGTGCTGACGAGAGTTCGCTGCATTTCATCGTTTTCGACGACTAGGGCTGTAGGTTTGATTGCCTGCGCCATTGGAACCTCCGTAAGTGGTGAAGTGGGGCAATGCGTCAGAGCCAGTGAAGTTCAGATAAAACTCAGATTCCCAAGAGCCCGTCGTCTTCAATGCAATCAATCCTGAAAATGACAGATTTCAACACCGTTTCAACGGCGCCCGCTGGTGGGACAATAAGACGCTGACCAGCGGACCTGCGTAGGCGACTTGTCGAACTCGGGCTGAAGGCGAAGGGAAATGAACGGCGGACTCTCACTCTCGATATTTACGATCGAGATTGACGGCAAGCCCACGCTCGCCTTTGAAACCAAATGATACGAGGAGGCAGAGGCGATCTGCCGAGACGAAGGGCTTTGAGCCAAGTTAAGTTTGCTCAGATCTGGCGGTGTCCCAGTATACGGCAACAACTCGATACTGGACGTGCGGCTCGCCCGCCCAAACGAAGCGGCCCTTTATCGGAAAGCGGCTGATGCCTCACAATCGCCCGACGATCTCTTACTAATCTATCTGGTCGAACTGGACGTTGTGGCCGAAGAGCAAGCCGTCGAACCGGGAGCTTTTCCATCGATGCGGACCTTATGTTCTCCAATATCGAACCCTTCGCGCGCGGGCGCGGTTAAGCGCGGACAGTCTCAGTCTGTCCGGCTTGCAACTTGTCTCGAACGTGCGCATTACAGCCGCATTGATTTCACTGAATGGCCATATCAGAATCAGACGCTAACCAAATTTCATGGATAGAACTTGTCCTAGTTCTCTATGACTGGAAAGGAATGACCATGCGCACCTTGACGGCATCTGCCATTATTATTGCAGCTCTTTCGCTCGGAGCGCCGGCTTTCGTGCAGGCACAAGGAGCAACCTCGCATCCTGAGGCGCAGACTCCGCCTGCTCAGTCCAGCACGACCATCCGGAGCATACAGGTCATTGACGTCAAGGAACTGCAACCGGCGGTGCGCTCGAAGGTCGATAACATCGTCGCGCAAACAAGCGAGGAAGAAATGCAGTCACTTCGGAAGTCTATTGACGCGACACCGCAGGTGGCCTCCGCGCTAAAGGACAAGGGCCTCAGTTCGTCACAAGTCGTCGCTATCAACATCGCCGACGGCGTCCTGACGATTTTCGCCAAGACAGCTTAATTAATATCAGGATTATCGGTGCTGAAGAGCCAGCCCTTCCGCCTCTTGAGTTTCGCGACAATTTAGTTGCACGGGTGGAACCCGCGACTTAGTTGCACGGGTGGAACCCGCGACGCTTGGCGTTATGGCAGAAAGAACCCGATCGAAAGGACTGAGCGATGAAATTGACTTCCGAACAGGTCGCGCGAACCATCAACCAATCCGAAGTCCAAGCCATTCCCGACAGTCATCCGGCAATTCCGCAACTGAACGAGTTGTTTGGAGATCACACCTTCTTGTTAGATAGCAATGGGCTGAACATTTTGGAGCCGGCCGAGGAGGCTCCTCGGGGACGAGTTCAGGCGGCGAGAGTCGTAAATCTTGCGAATTGGAGCGACGAGAATCTCACCCGTCTGGCGCCTCACGAACCTGAACCGACTGGCGCCATCATCGAACTAGAGCCCAAACACTGATCCAGATGACGCTGGTGCCGCCGGCAAGTGCTGCCTTGGTGCCCCATTCGAAATCGTCGGCGGACACGCTGCCCATGAACGGCAGCTCGAGATGGGTGTGCGGATCGATGCCGCCCGGCATGACATAGCAGCCGTCGGCGTCGATCACCTGCGCCCCGGAGGGGGCGTCGACGGCGGGTCCGATCGCAACGATCGTCTCTCCGTCGACAAGGACGTCCGCACGCCGCGAATGATCAGGGTTCACGACCGTGCCGCCGCGGATGATGAGGGCGGTCATCGCATCTCTCCAACCGGCAATTTGCAAAGCTGGCATTGCGCGTCGGCGCCACCACCTTATCTCGGCAGCCTAGCTTGCAATTCTCGCCGACCCAGCGAAAATTTCGCGACCCCGAAAGATTTTGGAAGACGGGCCCGACGTGGTGGGGAGCAGCGAGAGGCTTACGATCGAGTTCAGATTTCGCCGGCGGGGCGGAGGGAGAATCCCGGCAAGCGGGAGACGACTTCCAGCACGGGTCGAAGATGCTGGTCGATGACGGCCCGCGCGCGGACCTCGTCATGCGCGATCAGCGCATCGAGCAGTTGCTGGTGTTCTGAATAGATGATGCGCAGGCGTTGCGGATCTACCGAGAGCGCGGTCATGGCGACCCGCAGCTGCCGGGATCTGAGCGAATCGTAAACTTCAGCAAGAATGGCGTTTCCGGATGCGGCGACGATTGTGCGGTGGAACATCCGATCGGTCAGGACATGCTCGTAATGGTTGCTGTCCTGCAGCCGCCGCATTTTTTCCAGCAGCGTCGCCAGCTCGGCTGGAACCGGCAGCCTCTCCTGGCAAATTCGCGCGATTGAATAACCTTCCACGACCCGGCGCGCTTCATAAACCTCGGTAAGCTCCGATGCGGTGACCTGGCGCACAAGGGCGCCGCGCCGCGGCAACAGGTCGATGAATTTCTCCACCTCCAGCCGATGGAAAGCTTCCCGCACCGGCGTGCGGGAAACCTTCATGACGGAGGATATTTGCTCTTCCTCAATGAACGAGCCGCCTTGAAAATAGCCGGTCAGAATCTGCTCGCAGACATACGCGTAAACACGCTCGCGTGCCGGCCTGCTGGTATCGACGGCAGGGCCACTCTTTGGACCCGGTCTGATCGCAGCTTTCCGCATCGCCAATCCGTACGACAAAATCCGGCTAGACCCTAGAGAATTCGCCACGTATACATGATGTATTAAAAAATAGGCATCCCGAATTTAAAAAATGGGCATCCCCAATTGCGCGTCGCTGTCTTCCAACGGACGTCGGTAAGCAACAAGGAAATTGCCCGTGTCGCGCGCGACCGCGGAGGCTCCTCAACCGCGGACCGGCTATCTATTTGATCGGACGCGGACGCGGATGCGGCGCGGGCCGCCGGCAAGCGATGGCTCCTGCGGGCTTGGAGCGTCGAGGAGAAGCGCTGTGCGCTGGCCAGCGGCGTCCATCAAATGGCGCTTGCGATGGAGCGCGCCGCACTCGCCCTTGGCATCAAAGATGCATGGGGGACGACGCAAACCATCGCCAGTTTCGTTGGTCGGTCTCACTCGAGTAATCCTCCCTCAGTTGCGCGCGGGAGCACCATGAAGGAAACAGCATGATCGAGCGTTCAGGCGTCGCGGTAGAGAGTTCGACGCTCACCTAGACTGTCGTTGCGAGCCTGATCGGCACCAGCCTCGAATGGTATGATTTCTTTATTTATGGCTCGGCTGCCGCACTGGTCTTTCCCCGTCTCTTTTTCCCGCAAAGCGATCCAGCAACCGCATTGCTGCTTTCCCTTGCAAGTTACGGCGTTGCTTATATAGCGCGACCGCTTGGCGCGGTGATCTTCGGTCACTATGGCGACAAGCTCGGTCGCAAAGCCATTCTAACGACCACCATCCTGCTCATGGGGATTTCAACGTTCCTGATCGGGCTGTTACCGACCTATCCAGCCATTGGCACCCTCGCGCCTATCGGACTTGTTGTGCTCCGCGTCGTCCAGGGCCTTGCCCTCGGAGGTGAATGGGGTGGCGCTGCGCTGATGGTGACCGAATACGATCCGCAGGGGCGGCAGCGCGGCTTTCTTGGCAGCCTGGTTCAGATTGCGGTTCCCGTCGGGCTCTTGGGTGCAAACGGCGTTTTCGCGTTGGCCACATCTACCATGGCTCCCGATTCCTTCCTGGCCTGGGGTTGGCGCATTCCGTTCTTGCTCAGCGCGATCCTCGTCGTCGTCGGATATTTTATCCGCCGCGACCTCAGCGAGACACCCTTGTTCGAACAGGTCGAAGCCACGCAGAGTGCCTCGACCGCGCCAATCGCTGACGTTTTGCGCACGTCGACCAGACAAATTCTTCTTGGATTGGGCAGCCGGATCGGCAGCGATATCGCTTTCTATGTCTTCACGCTGTTCCTGCTTGTTTATGTCCCGAAACAGCTTGGCATGCCGAGCAGTGTCGCGCTGACGGCCATTCTGGTTGCATCCGCGGTTCACATCTTCGCCATTCCGCTTTTTGGAGCTTTGTCCGATCGCTTGGGCCGACGTCCCGTACTGATTGGCGGAGCTGCGATGACGATTCTATGGAGCTGCTTCTTCTTTCAACTCCTGAACACCAAGTCGCCTTCGCTGATTATTCTCGCGTCGGTAGTGGGCTTGTGTTGTCACGCTGCAATGTGGGGACCTCTGGCCTCGTACCTGCCCGAGATGTTCGATACCCGCGTGCGATGTACAGGCGCTTCGCTCAGCTTTCAGCTCGCCGGTATCTTCGGCAACGCGCCCGCGCCTATTATCGCGACACAGCTGATACTGGCCTACAACTCTCCATGGCCCGTAACATTCTATATGGCAGCCGCCCTGCTTTTAATGATCGTCTGTGTCGCGCTGGCGGCGGAAACCGCGCATGCCGATCTCGCCGTAACCGGCAATAGCGAGGATAGCGGCGAGCTGGCAAAGGTCCCCGCTTGAAGGCGCGATGCGCGCTCCGATCGTCATCGGGAAAGCGCGGGACGGGACCTCGCGTTTTGAAATCATGTTCCAGAGTCAGGAGTGAGCTTTGAGCAAGATCGTAGATCTCTCAGTTGAAATTTATCACCAGATGCCATGTCACAGGGCGCTGGTGCGGCCGATCATTACAGACCTGATGACTCATGAAAAATCGGCCGCCGATTTGCTGGGGACGACCGAGGATAGATTCACTTCCGCGATCGAATTCCTGAGCATGATCACCCATACGGGAACGCATGTGGATGCCCCCTACCATTTCGGACCGGGCGGCGAGACGATCGAAAATATACCGCTCGATACATTTTTCGGCAAAGCGGTATGTCTTGATCTGACTCACATCCCCGACCTCGGGGATATCGACGTCGCGGATCTGGAAGCGGCTGAGGCGAAGTCAGGTATCAAAGTAGACGGGCACATCGTGCTGCTCAATACGGGACTTCACAACCGTCATTTTCCGACGGACGAATCGATGACGAGAAATCCTGGTCTGACTGCCGCTGCCACGCACTGGCTTGCAGACCGCGGATCGAAATTGCACGGCGTGGAGGGCCCCTCGACGGATCGTCCCAATTTTACGGAATTTCCGAACCACCGCGTCTGCCGTGATCGCGGCATCACCCACGTCGAGTGGCTTTGCAATCTTGAGCAACTCGTAGGCATTGGTGAATTTCAATTTTTTGCCGTGCCCTTGAAGATCCGTCATGGTTCTGGATCGCCGGTAAGGGCGTTTGCGATCATCAACTGATTTTTGCGCTCTGATGCGGCGGCGGCTCTCACGGAGTTCGGAGGCTGGCGCTCAGAGCTAAACGCCTGGCAGGAGGCGGGGATGCGCGCGGACGAGTACCTTCAATTCGATGCCAGAACGTTGGCGCGGTTGATTGCGACCCGAGACATTTCACCGGTCGAGGTGATCGAAGCTTGTCTGTCGCGGCTCGATGTGGTCGGGCCGTCTCTCAACGCGTTCGATAGCGTTGATGCGGATGGTGCACGAAGGGCGGCGGTGGAAGCCGAACGCCAGTTACTCTCGGGGGCGCAATGTGGCCCCGCTGCATGGTGTTCCCCATTTCGATCAAGGACTTGATCGACGTTCGAGGGTTGCCGGCGCGTTACGGCTC
>Ga0209117_1000765_pt1 | contig 12162 bp, 12 predicted proteins | sample BlaSpr_A8_OM2_M2_FD_187978 | JGI IMG/M metagenome (GOLD analysis project Ga0209117, IMG submission 187978) | Forest soil microbial communities from Thunder Bay, Ontario, Canada - Black Spruce, Ontario site 2_A8_OM2_M2 (SPAdes) (version 2) | ecosystem: Environmental > Terrestrial > Soil > Boreal...
GGATATCCCGCTGCACGATACGGCTTTCGTGACCGGACACTTCCACTTGATCATGGGTGTGGCGTCGATCTTCGGGATTTTTGCGGCGACCTACTACTGGTTCCCCAAAATGTTTGGGCGCATGATGAACGAGAGCCTGGCGCGGTGGCATTTTTGGCTGACGTTCGTGGGCACCTATTGCATCTTCATGCCCATGCACTATGCCGGCATGGCGGGTCAGCCGCGCCGGTACTCGCAGTTCACGGAGTTGCATTATTTGGAGAAGCTGATTCCGTTGAATACATTCATCACCTTCGCCGCCTTCGTGACCATCGCTTCGCAGTTCTTCTTCATCTTCAATCTTTTCTGGAGCATGAAGTACGGAAAGAAAGCCAGCGACAATCCCTGGGAAGCCACGACTCTCGAGTGGACCACCGCCACGCCGCCTCCGCACGACAATTTTGGCGGACATACTCCCGAGGTCTTCCATGGCCCCTACGAGTACAGCGTGCCGGGCGCTCCTAGCGATTACGTGATGCAGACGGATCCCACGACTGTGGCGGCACACTAGACCCATGGCCAGTTACACGCCCACGGTTTCCATCGACGCTCCCAGGACTTCTACGGGAGGAGACGGGCATCTCCCGCCACACCGTTACGATGGGGACGATTTCACTCCACCCTCTTTCGATGTGCGCCTGCGGCGTGCGCGCCTGGGACTGGTCATTGGGTTGACCGGCATCGTTATGATCTTTATCTCTTTTTCCAGCGCTTACGTCGTCAGGCAGGGTCTGCCCACGCTCGACCCGCGCACCAACGCGCTGCTTCACGATTGGTTTCCCGTGCCCCTGCCTCGGTTGTTGCTCCTCAACACCGTCGTATTGCTCATCAGCAGCGTCACTATGGAGCTGGCGCGGCGCCAAGCGGCGCGCAGGGCGCTGGCGCGGTTCTCATCTGTCTCCGGCGCAATAGGCGCCAAGGAAGAAATCTCCTGGCTGGCGCTGACTGTGGTGCTCGGCCTCGGTTTTTTGACCGGCCAATGGATGGCCTGGCGCGAGCTGGCGGCCGGCGGTTTCTACGTGGGCAGCAGCCCCAGCAGCTCTTTCGTGTATCTATTGACCGGCATGCACGGCGTCCACCTATTCGGTGGCGTGGTGGCGCTGTTGGCTGCGGGCGTCGCTTCCGTGCTGCGCCGGCCCGCCGATTCGCAGTCGATTGCGGTGGACGTAACCGGCTGGTATTGGCATTTCATGGCTGCGTTGTGGATTTACATTTTGTGCTTGCTGGAGTTTGTGCACTAGACGTCACTGGAAGGAGCACACCGGACCCATGGCTGACGCGACTCTGCCGCACGAAATGCCGGCGCTTTACGAGCCATCCCTGTTTGGAACCTACTCCAAGAAAATTGGGATGTGGCTGTTCCTGCTTTCTGACTCGCTGACGTTTGGTGCTTTGTTGTACGCGTATAGTTACGGACGGATCTCCACGCCAAACTGGCCGACACCATTCCATTCCGAGAGCATTGTGAACGCCACGATCATGACGGCGTTCTTGCTGACCAGTTCGTTGACGATGGTGCTGGCAGTGCGCGCGTCGGTACAGGGCGACGCAAAAGCACAGCGGCTGTGGCTGCTGGCCACCATGGCCTGCGGCATGGGCTTCGTCATTCTGCACGGCAGGGAATGGAGCAAGCTGATCGCCGAAGGCCTCACGCTTCCGGTGTTTCCAAAGCTGCCGGGACCAGCGGCCGGAGGCGAGTTCGCAAATGTGGCGCGGACCGTGCCGCAGTTTCCAGCGACATTCTTTGGGCTGACCGGAATGCACATGCTGCACGTGACACTGGGAGTGATTTATCTCGGCGTGGTTGCGCTGCGGCGGAAGTTTATTCCCATTCTGCTGGTCTTCTGGCTGGCCGCGTGGTTGGGGACGCCCGCGTCTAGCCCGTTTCACTACGGAGCGCACGTTTTGCTGCTGGCGGCCATTGTTTGTTCCATCGTTTTGTGGTTGAAGCCAAAGGTATACGATTCGTCGGATGTCGAGGTTGCGGGTTTATACTGGCACTTCGTGGATCTCGTGTGGATGTTCATTTTTCCCCTGGTGTATTTGATGTCGGCCAAGATTCTCTAGGAGCTGAAAACATGGAAGCCTTTCAGCAAGCCATCGCGGAACGCGTCGCGGAACAGCAACGGCATCACGGAATGTCGCAGTTCTTCTGGGTTTGGGCCGTGCTATTGCTCATCACCGCCATCGAAGTCTATCTGACGTATCAAAATTTGGAGCCGGTGCGCATGCTCACCATTTTGATGGGCTTGTCGCTGGTGAAGGCCGCCCTCATCATCGGGTACTTTATGCACATGAAGTACGAAATCTCGCGAATGAAGTGGTTGACCATGTGCTCCCTGGTCGCCTGCTTGGCTTTGATGATGATCTTTTTCCCCGACGCTTTTCGCATCCTTTCGCTGGGAGTGAAATGAAGCTACGTACCCTCATCCTGGCCGCCTTCCTTTTGCTATGGGCCGCGCCGGCTTTCAGCCAGGCCTGCTCCATGTGTTACAGCACGGCTCAGGCGACTTCCAAGGATGGGCAAAGAGCCATCAGCAAGGGAGTGGTTGTTCTTTTGCTTCCCCCGCTCGGCTTCATGACCCTGGGCGTGTGGATGGCGCTGCGGTACGGAAAGAAACGGGATCTGGAGCAAGCTCGGGCAACGGTGTTGAGCCTCTAAATCGGAAAGTTGCCAGTTGAGAATCTGAACGCCGGTTGGCGTTTACCAGCCGTTGTACGGAGTCCCCTCGAAGGGCGACACTTTGTCGGAATTGGAATGCACGTCGACGATTCCCGTAGCCGACTGGTCGGGGCTCATCACCGTGTCCCCAAAATCCGTGCGCCAGTCCTTGGCATTGGTCATTGGGTCCGTGGGGATCTCGCGCAGGTACTGCGATTGGGGATTGATCAGGTCCTCGAGAGACTGCGGCGCGGCCTCCTTATCCAAGGTGTAGTGGTCAATCGCCTGCCGCATCACGGACAAATCGCTGCGCAACGTCGCCTCTTTCGCGCGGACCACCGATCGTTGATACATTCCCGCCGCGATGCCGATCAAAATCATGATGATCGCTATTACGATCATCATCTCGATCAGCGTGAAGCCAAGGCCGGCAAGGCGGCGCCTCGACGTTAAATCTCGCCGGAACTGCAGCCGTGCCGAATCCATTGTCAGTAGTTCAGCCATACCGGGATGTTCTTTACCAGTACCGTGAGTCCGAATAGCGCGTCCCATCGCTGGCCGTGGCCTGCGATCTCGAATACACGTCGAAGACGTTTTTGCCTCCCCAACTTGTCGAGTCGGCATCATCCTGCACAGCGCGCAAGCCCCAATCAGCCTGCCCGGTCATCGGATCGACCGGAATGTGCCGCAAAAATCGAATTTTCTTGTCGTCGCCCGCGCCCAGCTTCACGCCGGTGACCAATGTTTCCAGGTCCGGAGGGTAGCCCTCGCTACCCACCTCCACGCGAATCTTGTTGGTGTCCGCCAAATCCTTGTAACGATCAATGGCGTCGCGTATCTGCCGCAAATCGTAGCGCAGCAACTCCTCCTTCCTGTGCATGATGCTGTACCGCGCAATGGGCAGCGCCGCGGAAGACAAAATCATCAAGATCGCGCACGCAAGGATCAATTCCAGCAAGGTCATGCCTTGCTGCGAACGGCCTTCCACGCGATATGTGGCAATTCTGCGCATGCTAACAACCCTTGCCGGCTACGGCTGCACTTGCAGCGCGGCTTCGCCGGTCACCAGTGGAATCGATTTTTGCTGCGAGTCCTTGGCGTTCACCTGCACGATGGACAGGTTCGAGGATCCCGGCGCGATTCCTTTCACGACAATGCCCATAATCGTGCCGGTCCCGCTTACTCCCGCCGTGTTCGGCTGCCGCGTCGCGGAAATGATGGCCTGCCCGCGCTCCTTGTCCACGCGTTGCACGATGGCGATCTCCTGCGTGCCGCCGGACAAAAATCCTCCGTGCTGTACTTCTTCCACGCTGATCACCGCCGGGTTGTACTGCAGCAGGAACGGAATGGAGAACAGATCGTTCACATTTTCGACTACGATCCCCACCGTTTGCTTCTCTCCCACCTTCAACGACAGGCTGCGTGGCTCAAATCGGATTTGCGCCGCATTCGCGCTGCCCTGTGTCGCGGGGACTGCCGCCGCCCCCGGAGCCTGCTGTGCCGGATTTGCAGGACCTTGCTGCGTGGCTGCCGGCGGCCCGCTATTCGGCGAGCGCACCTCCGCCTCGCGCCGTACTTTCACTTCCGCCTCCGAGCCCGTATACAGCGGCCGCAGATTTTCGCGCGTCCATTCCGGGAGCCGGACAATATGTGGCGTCAAAATAATCAAGATCTCATCATCCTCGGTACTGTTCGTGTCCTCGGAGAAGAAATAGCGCAGGATCGGTATGCGCGCGAACCCGGGCCATCCATTGAGGCCTTTCGTCGAGCTTCGTGTGATTAACCCGCCGAGCACGTTCGCTTCGCCGTCTTTCAGCCTGATTTCCTGGTCCAGTTTGCGCTGGCTGATAATGGGCTGCTGAATTCCGCCAATCGTCGCCTGCCCGGTCACCGACGACACTTCGATGCCCAGTTTCAAGCTCACGTCGTGGTTCGGGTGGATGCGCGGCGTGATATCCAGGTTCACGCCCACATCCTGATACTGGAATTGCGTATTCACCAGTGGATTCACAAAGCCGGTGCCCGCTGTCCCGCCAACGCCTACGCCCGCTTGAAAGCTGCCCGTGGCGATCGGCACGCGGTCGCCGATGCGCAGCTTGGCCTGTTGCCCGTCCAGCGAACGCACTTCCGGGTCCTGGATGATCTTCGTGGTGGAGTCGTTCAGCAGGGCATTGATGGTAAAGCCCGGCAGCGTAACGGCGTAGTTCGACGCATTAAGATGCGACAAGTTTTGCAGCGTGAGCGTCGCGGCGTTCGTGTTGGTTCCGGTGGTGGTCGTGTTTGTCGTAGTGGTCGTCGTTCCCGGCGGCACCACGGCGATACTGGCGGTCTGACCCGGAGAGATTCCCAGGTTCCGTGCCTTATCAACGCGCGCTTCCACCACTTGCACCTGGATTACGACTTCCGGTTTGGCTTTGTCGATGTCGTCGATGATCTTCTCCGCGACCTCCAGCTTATCCGGCGTATCCCGGACGACGATGGCATTCTGCGCGTTCAGTTGCGTGATGCGCTTCAAATCCAGGAGCGACCTCAGCCCGGTCACAATCTCCGTCAAATCCTGAGGCTGTACGGTATTTGACAAGTAAAACGTGCGCACCACGTTTTCTTCGTAGTCGTGGCGCTTGGCCGGCTGGTCCGGAACCACGAAAATGATGTTTTCCGTTACCGGCTTCCAAAATGCCTTGCTCTCCAGCGACACGATATCCAGCGCCTGCTGCAGCGTCACATTGTTCAGCTTCGCCGGGATTCGCCGCGCGGGAAAGTCGGGGTCAAAAATCACGGTTATGCCGGCAAGCTTGGCGATCGTCTCGTACACGATCTTCGCATCGTTCTCCATCGTCAGGCTGATTGAGGTGCGTGGCAATGGCTTGAGTTCCGGCGGCATGGAGGCCAGAGGCGGCTGGCCGCTGCGGTCTTCCCTGGGGGGTTCCGTCGCCGCGTTGTTCGCGCGGTTCTTATCGTCGATCAAGCGCACGGTCCTGCGCAATTCCTGCTCGGCGATCGGGCTGGAGGGATCGATGGCCGCCGCTCGCTGAAACTCGGTAGCCGCGGCCTCCAGCTGCCCGCGCTCGCGCAGCTTGATTCCGTTTTCAACGTGTTGCGTACCCGCTTGAAACCTTGCTTGGTTGAACTTGATCACGTATGTCGCGTTTTCGGGGTCGTTCTTCAGCGCTTTCTGATAGTAGTCATACGCGGCGTCATAATCCTGAAGATGCTCGGCCTTCCGCCCTTGACTGTAATCCGTCTTACCCTTGGGGCAGCCCGCCGCCACCAGTCCGGCTACCAGGCAAACAATTAACTTGCTAGTGCGGCGCATGTACTCTCCAGATTTCCATCAAGATAGTGAATCGAGTCTAGCATCGGGTTAGAGGTCGAACAAGGCACCGGGGGTTGGCCGTCTTGCATAGAGTAACCCCCGCAGCTAAGATTCTATGCTGCTGCAATATATGACTGAACCTAGTGCCCAAACCACCAAAAAAGACCGAAAAGGCTGAAAAAAGCAAAGAGCAAATTGTTGCGCAAAACCGCTCGGCCTCCTATAACTACCATTTGCTCGAGCGATATGAGGCAGGACTGGTTCTCCACGGCACCGAAGTGAAGGCTCTTCGCCAGGGCAAGGCGAATATCCGCGATGCCTACGTCGATTTCAAGGCCACTGGCCCGTGGCTCGTTAACGCCCACATTGCCCAATACATGCCCGGCGGCCCGTGGAACCACGAACCCCTGGGCTCGCGCAAGCTGCTGCTGCACAAGAACGAAATTCACAAGCTGGCCGGACGCACGGAGGCCAAAGGTTTGACCGTGATTCCCCTGCGGATATACTTCCGCGACGGCATCGCCAAGTGCGAAATTGCACTGGCGCAAGGCAAGAAGACTTGGGACCGGCGCCAGGACGAGCGCAACAAGGAAGCTCGCAGGGAAGCCGATCAAGCTATGTATCGCAACCGGAGGCGATAACGCAAACATGCAGATCACGTTGGAAACAAGGCCCTTTGCCACACTCGAGACCGATGCCCTGGTTTCGTATCTCTTTGAGGATGGCGACCCTGTGCAGGGCCGCATCGCTGAAATCGATAAGTTCACCGACGGCCTGCTCCGCAAACTGGCCGCCAGTGGGGAATTGACCGGAAAGACCTTGGAAATGACGCTGGTGCACGCCCCTCGTGGCCTGAAAGCCGCTCGCCTGCTGCTGGTGGGAGCAGGGAAGCGCGATAAATTCGATACCGCCGCGCTCCGCAAAATTGCCGGCGCCGCCCTGCGCTATCTTAAGTCTCGCTCCGTCAAGCAGTTCGCGTTCGTTCTGCGCGAAGGCGAATCCGTCGAGGCCGCGGCGCAAGCCGTCGCCGAAGGTGCGTTCGCCGCCAACTTTGAATCCGATAAGTACAAGACCGACAAGAAAGACGCTAAGTCCCTTGATTCCATCGCTTTAACAGGTTTCCCAGAGCAGGATCGTGCTGCAGCGGAAGGAGGTTTGGCACGCGGACGCGTCATCGCCGACGCCCAGAATTTTGCTCGCGACCTCGTCAACGAACCTTCCAACAAGCTGACGCCAAAGATCTTGGCTGAAAAAGCCGCCGCCATGGCCAAAGAGGCCGGACTTAACGTCGACATCCTCGACGAAAAGCGCATCGCCGACCTCAAAATGGGTGCGCTCCTCAGCGTCGCGCAAGGCAGCGTCGAGCCGCCACGCATGATGGTCGTCACCTACACGCCGGCTAATCCCAAACCCGGCGCCCCGGTCATCGGGCTGGTCGGTAAAGCCGTCACCTTCGATACCGGCGGCATCTCCATCAAGCCCTCCGACGGCATGGAGAAAATGAAGTACGACATGGCTGGCGGCGCGACCATGCTCGGCGTCATGCGCGCACTCGCGGCGCTAAAGCCCAATGTCAAGGTGATTTGCGTGGTGCCCAGCACGGAAAACATGCCCGGTGGACGCGCGCAGAAGCCCGGTGACATCCAGACCGCCATGTCCGGGAAAACGATTGAAGTACTCAACACCGACGCCGAAGGCCGCCTGATCCTCGCCGACGGCGTCCACTACGCGAAGCAGCTCGGCGCCACGCATTTGATTGACGCCGCGACACTTACCGGCGCCATCGTTGTCGCGCTTTCCAACATCAACGTCGGCGTCTTCGGCTCCGACCAGCCTTTCACGGACAAGCTGCTCGCCAGCGCCAAAGCCGCTGGGGAAAAAATGTGGCAAATGCCGATAGACGACGAGTACCGCGAGTTCATCAAGGGTACCGTCGCCGACATCCAGAACATCGGCAGCGGCAAGGGCGGCGGGGCCATCACCGGCGCCATGTTCATCAAGGAATTCACCGGCGATACTCCGTGGATTCACCTAGACATCGCCGGCACCGCCTGGAACGATGACGCCAAGCCGTGGCTCGCCAAGGGGCCCACTGGCGTAGCCCTGCGCACCCTGATCCATCTCGTGATGTCGTACTGATGTTTATGTCTAAGCGGACCACTGCAATCTGGCTGCTCGTGCTCCCGCTAATTGCGTTGCCGGCATCAACGCCAGCGCAGACCGCTCCGACCTTCGTTGGCATCAGGACGTTTCTCAGCGCGCCCTACCAGCCCGACCTCGATAAACTCAACGCGGATTTCGCGGTGCTCGGTGTCCCTTTCGATGAAGGCACTTGGGGCCAGCCAGGCGAGCGCTACGGCCCGCGCGATTTGCGCGAAAATTCCCAGGAATACGCACACGATCTCACCGAAGGGTTTTATTACATCGATGGCGACCGCACCCTGCTCAAGGGCAAGCGCTGGGTGGATGTCGGCGACGTAATTATTTATCCCACCGTGCCTGCCGAAACCGGCCAGAAAATCACCGAAGCGGTCCAGAAGATTCTAGCCAAAAAAGCGTTTCCGATTATCTTGGGCGGCGATCACAGCATCACGTTCCCGGTAATCCGCGCGTACGACGTGCCTCTCACCGTGGTCCACATCGATGCGCACCTCGACACCTGGAATGGCGCAAAGGGCAATCTCGACCACGCTTCTTGGGTGCTACGCGTTGCGAAACTTCCCTCGGTTAAGAAAATTGTCCAGCTCGGCATGCGCGGCATAGCCAATGATCCCGAAGCTGCAGGCAATGCCAAAGCGCTGGGCACGAAAATTGTCACCGGCGAAGAAATCCACCGGCGTGGAGTCTCCGCAGCCCTCGATGCGATACCCCAGAGCGAGAATATCTACGTCACTTTCGACGTCGACTCCATGGATCCCACGCTCGCGCCAGGCACTGGAACGCTAGAGCCTGGCGGCTTCAGCTTCGCTGAAATTGATGAGTTGATGCAGGGAATTCCTAAGAAAGGAAAGCTCGTAGGCCTCGATATTGTCGAGGTAAACCCCTATCGGGATCCCAGCGGCCGAACCGCGCAGACCGCCATCCGCCTGATGGTAGATTTGCTCGGCGCCGCGTTCAAGTAGGGGCGCAGCACTGCTGCGCCCCAAACACCAAGGCGCGAACGTACTTGCTACTCAGTGCGCGCGCAGCGCACCCAGAGGTTTTCTCTCAGGATTCTCCCTGTCCCACTCCCACCGCGCCGGATTCTCCTCGATATACCGCACAGCATTAGAAAACTCCTCCCCGTCGCGCACAACCGCCTCGAAGTAATTCCGCTGCCACAGCGGCACCCGCCACTTAAGCTCCTCGTGCACGCGTTTGGTAGCCGCCGCTTTGAACGACCGCACAATCGCGCCAAGCGAGCCCGGCGCCACGGCAAGAGTTCCCCGTAGGGGCGCAGCACCGCTGCGCCCCAGCTTGGCGCAAATCTCAACAATTCCGTGCAAATGATTTGGCATGACAACAAACGCATGTAGACGTGTCCGCGTAAAATGAGACGGAATCGCAACCCAACACTCCCGAACAATAAGTCCGGCCGGACTCACCTCAGCTCGAGCTTCGGTAATCCGCCCGAAGCCACAGCGCTTCTCATGCGAGCAAATCGTGATGAAGTAGAGTCCTTCCGAAGAGTAGTCGTATCCCTTAAGTCGAATCGAGCGATGACCCGGATGCAACGCCTCCTCATCGAAAGCGATCCTCAAAGGCTAACACCTCGGTAGCTGGGGCGCAGCAATGCTGCGCCCCTACATTTTCTCCGGCGCATCTATGCCTAGCAGCGACAACGCGCGCACCAATTGCGCTTCCACCAATTCCGTCAATCCCAATAAAAACGCGCGCTTCTGCTCATCCGCTTCCGACAAAATGTGGTGCTTGTGGTAAAAGTTGTTGAACGCTTGCGCCAACTGAAACGCATATTTGGCCACAAACGCCGGCTCCTGCGCGCCAATCGCGGCGTCCACGGCGTAATCCAGCGATCCCGCGGCCAGCAATACCTCCCACAGTCCATTGCCTTCCGCACCGGCTAGCAGCTTCTGCGCGGTTTCCGCAGCCACCACCGCGCGCGCCGCGCCGGCTTCCGCGCCTTTGCGGCGTATCCCACGGATGCGTACCACCGCGTATTGGCAGTAAGGTCCGGTCTCGCCCTCAAAGCTCAGCGCATCCGCAAAATCAAACGCGATAATGGCGTTGCGCGTGAACTTCAGCAGGAAAAATCGCAGCGCGCCCACCGCAATCGCGTGCGCCGTTTGCTTTTGTTCCTCCGCGCTCATCTCCGCGTGACGCTGCTGCACTTCCGCGAGCGCCGCTGCTTCGAGCCGGTCAATCAGATCGTCCGCCTTCACACCAAAGCCTTTGCGTCCGCTCACCTCTACATACGGTTTTTTCGCTTCCTCGGGCGAAAGCTCATATCCCATCTCTGCCGCGCAGCGCGGCGTCAGCGCCACAATCTCGTACGACAAATGAATCGAATGATCCGCCGCCTCGGCATGCCCCAGGCCCCGCAAGCCTTGCGCCACCACGTCCTGCAAGTACGCCTGCCGCGCGTCGATTACGTTGTAGACTTTCTTCGCCGGCGCTCCAAAGGGTGGCGCTTTCGGATCATTCTTGCCGCTCGTTGTCGCCCAAACCTCTTCTCCCTCCGGCGCCTTCGGCCATTTCGCGTAGTAAAAATCTTTCCCCAACAGCCCGAACTTCCAAAGCTGGTAGGCAATATCTTTCCCAACGTAGGTGACCGTCCCATTCGATCGCACAATAATCTTGTCCTGCGTATTCTCCTCTTCGTCCTTCTCTGCGTCCTCTGTGTCCTCCGTGCCCTCTGTGTTAATTCTTGAAGTTTCTTCGCTTTCCCACGGCATGATCCAGCAACCCGCCATCTTCCCGTGCCGCGCGTACTGGATCGCTCCGGCTTCCTTCAGTTTTGCAAACGCCAAATCCCAAAAATGCAAATGCAGAATCTCGCTCTCGCGCGCCAGCAATTCATAAAAAATCCCCAGCCGCGCCATGGTCCGCAAATGGCAACTCACGACCGCGTCCGCCACTACCTGTCCGACCTCCGCCTCCTCCCCTCGCCCCTCTTCTATCGCCTTCAGCGTCTCCCCGCGCGCTTTCGCCGCGCGCTCCTTGTCCTCGGCAAAGAACTGCGTCGCCTTCGCGTACAGATCCCAGCAGTAATAATCAAAGCGCGGCTCCATCGCCAGCATCTTTACCCCGACAGGGGAGCGTTTTTCCATGTGCAAGAACCCGATGACCACATCGGCCACCTGCACGCCCGTGTTGTCGATATAGTTTTGCACCTGCACGTTGTGCCCCGCGTGCCGCAGCGTGCGCGCCATCGTGTCGCCCAGTACGGCATTCCGCACATGTCCAATATGCGCAGCCTTGTTCGGATTAATGCTTGTGTGCTCCACAATAATCTTGTGGGACAGCCAATCCTGGCTGTCCTTCTTGGGAATGGCTGCTTTCGCTTCGCTCCGCGCAGCGTCCCAAAACACCCCGCGATCAAAATACGCATTCAAGTATCCCGCCCCGGCGACCTCTAACTTCGCGATGCCGGGTACAGGTGGAAGCGCATTCTGAATTTCCTGCGCGATCTGCCGCGGGGCTTTTTTCAGCCGCTTGGCCAGTTCAAAACACACCGGCGAAGCCGCCTCGCCTAGCTCGATCTTCGGCGGACGCTCCAGCACAATGGGTAGCTCCACGCCATATTTCGCCCGAATATGTTTCGCGAGCGCGTCGCGCAGCTTTGTTGTGATTTCCAGGTACACGGAGCCTCGGTCAGTTCCCAAGCGAGTAGGGCACCACAGTATAGAGACCTGGCTGTGCGTGGTCAAAGCTCGACAACTGCAGGCAGTCGGAGTTTCCGGTTTCCCCGTCACTTGGGACAAACCCATTTTGAGCGACACGCAGCAGAGGAAAACGGGTGGCGGAAAGATTGGTAAAAAAGAGCTTGACATATTCCTATATGGGCATATATTGAGAATATGGCAAGGGCGGCGACAACCTCGGACGCGTTCAATGCTGTGGCGGAACCGCGGCGGCGGGACATCCTGAACTATCTAGCGATGCGGGAGAGGTCCGTCACCGAGATTGTGGACGCCATGGAGATGGA
>Ga0209117_1000766_pt1 | contig 12152 bp, 10 predicted proteins | sample BlaSpr_A8_OM2_M2_FD_187978 | JGI IMG/M metagenome (GOLD analysis project Ga0209117, IMG submission 187978) | Forest soil microbial communities from Thunder Bay, Ontario, Canada - Black Spruce, Ontario site 2_A8_OM2_M2 (SPAdes) (version 2) | ecosystem: Environmental > Terrestrial > Soil > Boreal...
GCCAGCATGTCCTTGCCGGCGGCATAGTGCGGGCCGATCAGGAACACCGACTTCACGCCCTTCTGATTCATGTAAAGGCCCATGGCCGCCGGGGTCTGGTCGTTTTGCCATGAGGTCGAAAACACATAAGGCGAGCACAGCTCACCGGCGAGTTGCGACGGTCCGGCGTTGGCGCTGATCAGGAAGGTTTGTGCATCGACCGCGGTTTTCAGCGAGGCCAAAAGCACGTTCGACCAGATATAGCCGGCGATGAAGTCCACCTTGTCGGACTGCACCAGCTTCTCGGTCTTCTGCTTGCCGACATCCGGCTTCTGCTGGTCGTCCTCGTAGATCACCTCGACCGGCAGGCCGCCCATCTTGCGGCCCATGTGATCGAGCGCCAGCTCGAACGAATTGCGCATATCATTGCCGATCACGGCGGTCGGACCGCTGAACGTGCTGACAAAACCGATCTTGATGGTGTCAGCCGCTTGAGCCGGATTTGCCAGCGCGAGAGCCGTCGCGCCCGCCAGCCAGAATGCCGTTCTCATATTTCGTTCCCTCCTCATTATTTACCTATGCCACCAGTCAAACGACCTGCCCCCGACCAGGGAGCCGTCTGCGCTCCGTTCTTGGGCCACTTTTCTTAGATGACGTGTTTTGTGCGCGAAATCGCAGGTCTGCAGCAAGCACGAACCGCCGGCTCCCCCTTAGAACCTTCGGCTCAGAGCCGCTGTTTCTGCACCATAATTCGTATATGCCGGGGATGGCAAGAATTATAGTTCAGGTTGGCGGGCCACGATTGTCGCAGTCACGCGACAAGACGTCTGGCAGGGAGATTTGCCCCGGCGAATATTGAGCCGAGCTGGATACCCCGCGATTGCCCGCTCGACCTATCCGTAGGTCGGCCTTTGCGGCCAGCCCGGCGGCGAGTCTTCAAAGTCCTGCTGCCGCCCATAGGGCGTCATGTCGAGCAACGCGCGGGAATCCGTGAGCGCTTCGGTGCCGCGTGCATAGGCCGAATAAGTGTGAAAGACGTCGTCGCCGATGCGGAAGAAAACACTGAGGCCGTGCTCTTCGCCGGATATCGCGTTTGGGACCTTATTGGCTTCCAGCTCGGCCCTGTTGCGATAATTGTATTCGACCGGCGCGATCTTCTCGTCATTGGTAACGTGAAAATCGTAATTGAAGTCGCTGCCGAGCGAGGAAACCCACGGGAAGCGCCATCCCTGTCGTTCCTTGCAGGCCTCGAGCTTGGCCAGCGGCGCGCGCGACACCATGACGAATGTCGTATCGTTGTCGTTCAGCATGCTGAGATCGCCGATGGCGTTGGCGTAAGCCGTGCAGCCCGTGCAGCCCTTCTCCCATGCGGGATCGAACATGAAGTGATAGATCACGAGTTGCCGGCGGCCCTCGAAAAGATCCCGGAGAGATTGCTCGCCGCCCGGACCTTCGAACATATAGTTCTTTTCGATTTTGACCATCGGCAGCCGGCGCCGTTCGGCATTGACGCGGTCGTATTGTCTGGTGAGTTCTTTTTCATGTGAGAGAAGTTTCTTGCGCTCACCGAGCCATTGGTCGCGCGAAACAATCGGGGGATGCGGGACTTCGCTGGTTGTCATCTCCGTTCTCCATATCGCCGCTCATCAGATCAGATATTCCAGGCCATCCGTGACGTAGCGCGCGTGGCGGAAATCGCGGATGGATGAGACTTTATCCGCAAGCCACTTCAGCAGCATGAAATATTTCGGCGCCGAGCGATTGTAGCACTACCGGGCTGCGGCGGCTCGATGCAACGCTCACGAATTCCGCTCTGGAACGCCTTGAAAGCGGCCAATGTCGGCAACGCACTGCCGGAATCGGATTCGCTCTCGACGAAATGCACAAAGGTATCGTCGTCGACGCGCAGCGAAAGATAGCGAAGGCCTTCCGGCTTTGTGGCCTTCAGTTCCGCAAACACCCCGGCAATCAGCTCGGCGTTTTTGTCGGCCATATCCGGCTTGGTCTTATACCTGATCAGGGTCCGTTTCATCATGCTCTCCTTAGGTCTCGCGACGTGAACTGATCGCCTATCAACCTCCTAGACGTTCGGCGCCTGCAAAAGGATTCGGCCGCCAAAAAATAATTTCCGACCGAATCCCCCGCCTCTTCGCATTCGTCCTGTTCGTGAACCGCCGCATGAGGCGGCCGAAACAAAGCGGAGAGATGCGATGCAGGAAGCTAACGCGAGAGGCGAAAAGAATTGGGTGCTTGGCGTGACCGCGCTGGCGTCCTTCATGGTGGCGCTCGACACCCAGGTGTTGACGGCCGCACTTGCCACCCTCCGCGCCGATTTCGGCGCCCCGATGGAGGCGCTGCAATGGACGGTCAACGCCTTCAATCTCAGCTTCGCGGTGCTGCTGCTGACCGGCGCCGCGCTCGGCGACCGGTTCGGACGCCGCCGCCTATTCGCGGCGGGCATCGCACTGTTCATGGCCTCGTCGGTCGGCTGCGCGCTGTCGACCAGCATCCTCGCGCTGATCGCAGCGCGCGCCGCGCAGGGCGCCGGCGCCGCATTGGTGATGCCGCTCGGCATGGCGTTGCTGAGCACAGCCTTTCCGAGGGAAGAGCGGGCGCGCGCGCTCGGCATCTTCAGCGGTGTGGTCGGAATTGCCGTGCTGGCGGGGCCCGCTGTTGGCGGCGCCATCACCGAAGGCCTGGGGTGGCAGTGGATCTTCTGGATCAATCTGCCGATCGGGCTGATCGCCGTCGTCATGGTGATAACCCGGCTGCGCGAAAGTTTCGGTCCGGCGGCAGCCCTCGATATTCCCGGCCTCGCGCTGGTCGCGGCCTCGGCATTCGCGGTGGTCTGGGGCCTGCTGCGCGGCAACGCCGCCGGCTGGAACAGCGCCGAGGTGCTGACCGCGCTCGTCGTCGGGTTGCTGCTGGCGGCGGCATTTGTCACCTGGGAATGGCGCGCATCCGCGCCGATGGTCCCGATGCGGCTGTTCCGGTCGCGGGCGTTCTCATCGGGCATCGTCGCCGGCTTTCTCTTGTACGGAGCGTTGTACGGCGTGTTGTTTCTGCTGCCGCAATTCCTGCAGACCGCGCTCGGCTACGGGCCGCTCGGCGTCGGCCTGCGGCTGTTGCCCTGGACCGCCACCCTTTTCGTGATCGCGCCGATCGCGGGGAATGTCGTCAACAGAATCGGCGAACGCCCGCTGGTCGCGATCGGGCTGTTGATGCAGGCAATCGGCCTCGGCTGGATCGCGATGATCATTACGCCCGGTGTCGCCTACGCAACGATGATTGCGCCGCTGGTTGTTGCCGGCGTCGGCGTGTCGATGGCGATGCCGGCGGTTCAGAATGCCGTGCTGGGTTCGGTCAATGTTGTCGAAATGGGCAAGGCGTCCGGCGTCTTCAACATGGGGCGCTTCCTCGGCGGCATGTTCGGGATCGCCGCCCTGGTGGCGGTATTTTCCGGCAAGGGGCCGGCCGATTCAGCGGCGGATTTCAGCTCGGGCTTCGCGGCGGCAATGAGCGTTGCGGCCGGGCTTTCACTGCTGGGAGCCATTGCGGGATTGTGGCTTCCGGCGCGCTCTCGCGTGGCGCTTGCGCAGGTGCCGCGGGGTGCCTGACATCGGAGGCCCTTGGACCGGAACCTCTAAATGCTTACATAAGTCGGACGCACGTATGAAACCAAGGGCCTTTCCACATGACGACCGAGCAGGCGCGACCGGCAGAACCCCATCGCGTGGTGATCGTCGGCGCTGGCTTCGGCGGCCTGGAAGCGACCTTCCGGCTTGCGGGCACGCCGGTCAGCATTACGCTTCTCGACCGGCGCAACCACCATCTGTTCCAGCCGCTGTTGTATCAGGTCGCGACCGCGTCATTGGCAACCTCTGAGATCGCCTGGCCGATCCGCTATTTGCTGCGTGGACGCCCTGATGTCACGACCTTGTTCGCCACAGTGAGCGGCGTGGACACAGAAGCCAAGCGCGTGCTGCTCGATGATGGCGACGCGCTGCCGTATGACACCCTCATTCTCGCCACCGGCGCCCGTCACGCGTATTTTGGCCATGACGAATGGGAGCCGTTCGCGCCCGGCCTGAAAACACTGGAGGATGCCACCACGCTGCGGCGACGTATTCTCGTTGCCTTCGAGCGCGCCGAGCGCGAGACCGATCCGCAGCGGCGCGCGGCACTTTTGACCTTCGTCATTGTCGGCGCCGGCCCAACCGGCGTCGAACTCGCCGGCACCATTGCCGAACTGGCGCAGGACACGCTGCCGCCCGACTTCCGCCATATCGATACCCACAAGGCGCGCGTCGTGCTGATCGAGGCCGGGCCGCGCGTGCTGGCGGGCTTTCCTGACGATCTCTCGGCCTATGCGCAGCGCTCGCTCGAAAGTGTCGGCGTCGAAGTCGTATTGCGACAAGCGGTCACCGAATGCAGCGCCGACGGCGTCGTGTACGGAAGCCAAACCCTGCAAGCCAAGACCCTGATCTGGGCCGCCGGCGTGCGCGCCTCGCCCGCCGCCGAATGGCTGGGAGCGGAGGCCGACCGGGCCGGCCGCCTGCAGGTTCTGTCCGACCTCACCGTGTCAGGCCATCCCGAAATCTTCGCCATCGGCGATACCGTTGTCATCGCGGGCCCCGATGGAAAGCCGGTTCCCGGCATCGCACCGGCGGCCAAGCAGCAGGGGCGTTATGTGGCCGACGCCATCAAGGCACGCCTGCGCGGCGACAAGCTCCCTCCGTTCCGTTACAGGCATGCCGGCAGCCTGGCGCAGATCGGCAAGCGCAAGGCGGTGATCGATTTCGGACGCATCAAGCTGCGCGGCGCGATCGCCTGGTGGATATGGGGCATCGCGCACATTTATTTTCTGATCGGCCTGCGCAACCGGCTTAGCGTCGCGATCAGCTGGCTGTGGGTCTACACCCGCGATCACCGCGCCGCGCGGCTGATTACGCAGGGAAGCAGCAAGGTGGTGCACTGAATTTTCAGGCTTGAGGCGATCACGTTATTTGACCAATGAACAGCCGCCGTCCGCCATTGGCCGGAACGCCTGATCGGCGGGAATGGTCGAAACCAGTTTGTAGTAGTCGTAAGGATATTTCGACTCCTCCGGCTTCTTGATCTCGAACAGATAGATCGGATGGATCACGCGACCGTCCTGACGGATCGTGACATCGCCGAACAATTTGTCCTTGCCTTTGAATTTTTTCATCTGCGGCACCGCGTCCTTGGCATCGTCGCTGCCGGTCGCCGCCACCGCGTTGAGATACGCAAGCGTCGAGGCATAGACGCCGGCTTGATTGCCGCTCGGCATCTTGCCATTCATACCGGGCCGTGCGGCGAACCGCCTGGCGAAGGCACGGGTGTCGTCATCCATGTCCCAATAGAACGCCTCGGTCAGCAGCAAGCCCTGCGCGACTTTCAGCCCCATGCCGTGGACGTCGTTGATGAACAGCAGGAAGGCTACCATGGTCTGCCCGCCTTCCTTGATGCCGAATTCGCCCGCCTGCTTGACCGCATTGATGGTGTCGCCGCCGGCATTGGCGAGGCCGATCACCTTGGCCTTGGAGTTCTGCGCCTGCAGCAATAGCGACGCGAAGTCCGAGGTGCCGAGCGGATGCTTGCTTGAGCCCAGCACCTTGCCGCCATGCTTTTCGATGTAGTTGGTGGCTTCGGCCTCGATGCCCTGGCCGAGCGCATAATTCACCGTCAGGAAGTACCAGTCGGTGCCGCCGCGCCCCATCATCGCCGCCGCCGTGGTGTTGCCGGTCGCCCAGGCGTCGTTGACCCACTGGATGGTGTTCGGCGAGCAAGCCTTGCCGGTGAGATCGGAGCTTGCCGTTGATGATGCAAGAAAGGTCATGCGTGAATCGCGCAGCAGCGAATTGACGGTGAGGCCGACCGCCGAATTGGGCACGTCGACCACGGCGTCGACGCCATCGACGTCGAGCCATTTGCGCACGATCGCCGAGCCGACATCGGCCTTGTTCTGGTGGTCGGCGTAGACGATCTCGACCTTGATGTTCTTGCCGCCGCCGTTGAAATCTTCCGCGGCCATCCGCGCGGCTTCCACCGAACCCAGGCCGTTGGTGTCCTGGAAGATGCCGGAGATATCGTTGAGCACGCCGATCCGCACCACATCGCCGGAAATTTCCGCGCGCGCCGATCCAAATGCGGCGCACGTCGCAGCGAGCGCCACAACCCAATTCAAGCTCTTCATCGTTTGTTTCCTCCCCTTGATTGCGTTGCCGGACGTTGCCGGGCACGATAGTTAAATCAGACTTGGCGTTCCGGCAGCCGCAGCACCAGACCGTCGAGCTCCAGCGTGATCGTGATCTGGCACGACAGCCGGCTGTTGGTCTGGCGCTCGGAGGCGGTGCCATCGAGCAGCGCATCCTCGTCATCTCCAACCGCGGCCAACCGGCTGATCCACTTGTCATCCACGTAGACATGGCAGGTGGCGCACAACGCGCTGCCGCCGCATTCCGCCACGATTCCGTCGACGCCGTGAACGACCGCGGCGCGCATGGCGCTTTCACCAATTTCCGCTTCGACACGCTCGTTGCGGCCGTCCGCACGAATGAAGGTAATGGTCGGCATGGGTGCTCGCTCAAGCAGGCGTGAGGGCGATGCGAAGGCTGTCGAGACCGCGCAGCGTGTTGTTGTAGCGGCGTTTCACCGGAGCGGCGATTTCGATGGCCGCGACCTTGCGCGCCAGTGCCGCCAGCATCACCTCGCCTTCCAGCCGAGCGACCAATTGCCCCACGCACATATGGATGCCGGCGCCGAAGCCGACATGACCGCTGGTCTTGCGCGTGATGTCGTAGCGCTCCGGATCGACCCATCGCCGGGGATCGCGATTGGCCGCGCCCAAGAACATCAGGATTTTCTCGCCCTCGCCGACACCGCAGCCGCCGATATTGACGTCCTTCGTCGTGGTGCGAAAGAAGGTCTGCACCGGGCTTTCAAACCGGACCGCTTCCTCAAACGCATTGCGGGCCAGGCTGGGATCATTGCGCAGCCGCGCGAATTCCTCCGGAAAGCGTGCAAGGCAGTAGATTGCGGCGCCGATGCCGTTGACGGTGGTATCGATACCTGCCGAGAGCAGCGAGCGTACCAGCATCGGTGCCTCTGCCGCCGTGATATCGCCAGCATCGACCCGGGCGTGGATGCAGGCGCCGAAACCTCCGGGTGCGAGATTGTCGCGTTGGCATTGCTCCTGCACATAGGCCTGGTGCGGTTGCGAGCGTTCGATCGCGGTCTGGCGCAGTTCATTCGGCGGTCCGAACGCGTTAAAGACCACGCCGGCATAAGGCAGCAGATGCTCGCGCCCTTCCGGTTTCAATCCGACGGCGTCGGGAAAAACCGACAGCGGATAGGCCTCGGCCAGATCGGCGACGGCATCGAAGCTTCCCTTGGCCAGCAGCTCGTCGACCTTGGCTTCAGCGGCGGCGGCAAAGCCGTCGCGGATCTGCTTCATGACCGCAGGCGACAGCACGCGGTTGAGCACTGCGCGGGTCCGCGTATGCGCCGGCGGATCGGCTTCGAGGATAAGGCTCGGCGGCCGCCACGGTTTCTCCTTGGCAAAATCGCTCAAGCCAACGCCGCGGCTGGAGCAGAACGTCAGGGGATCGTTGAGCACGGCGTAGACTTCGGCGTAGCGCGCCACCGCATATACTTTCCATTTATCGAGATGCACTACCGGTCCCGCCTCGCGCAGCGCCTCTTGGGCCGGGTAGGGATTCTCGAAGAACTCGATCGCAAACGGATCGATATCGAGGCCCGGGATTCCCGAGAGCACGCTGCCGGACGCCGACCGTGCGCGCCCCCCGACAAACCCGGCCGAGCCTGTTGTGACCATGTGAGCCTCCCGAAGTTTAGTCTTGTAAAGGTGCGGCTAGTGTCTCTATTTCTTGACTGCGCGTTTGAGGGGGTGATGCGGGAAATGAGCAAGAACGGATCGACCAACTCGCCCCGAAGGGCGGCGCGAATCAGCGGTGCCAAGACAGGGCAAACGCTCGATCTGGAGCGTTACGTACCAGCCTTCGTCACATTCATCGCCAACAAGCTGTCGCGCAGCGCCACGGCGTTTTACCAGAAGCGCTTCGGCGTCAACGTCACCGAGTGGCGGATCATGTCGTTGCTCGCGATCGAGCCGGGCATCACCGCCTCGCGCATTTGTCACGTCATCGGCTTCGACAAGGGCCCGGTGAGCCGCACCCTGGCTCTGATGCAGAAACGGAGATTGATCGCAATCAGTACCGACCCGCGCGACGGCCGCAGCCACTCGATCTCGCTGACGCCGAAGGGGCGGCAGATCCATGACGCCGTTATCGTCGCGGCGCTGGAGCGCGAGCGCCGGCTGCTCGCCTGCCTGCGAAAGGACGAGCGGGAAGTCCTGATCGATCTGCTGCGACGCGTCCACAGCAATCTCGATGCCGTCACGGATCAAGGTGAGCCGAGGGATGAGGGTTGACCGGGTCGAAATTGGACTTGGCATTTCGCGGCTCAAGCCGTCGAATTGGCCCGGGCCGACCACCGCGAGCTCATTGAACCCTGGCCTGCCGCTACGCTCAGGCATTCGTCCGCTCCCTTCACGGCTTGGCAGTTGAACTGCTCTGTCAAGATAGCCGTCTCTCGCCGAGAGGCTCCCACAAATTAGTTGCCTTGGCAACAATAAAGTCAGCTTTGCTCAAACCATTCGGCTGCGAAGATTGCCGCCGCTTTCGATTGCTGTGGGTTGAACTCCGAGCCGCCGACGATCAGCGGGCTGAACGACGCGCGCGCCCTCAGCCCGCGGAGCCAATCCATTCGCTGGATGAATCGTCTTCGACTATCGCCACAGCGCCGGCGCGCCGCACCAGCACCGCGCGCTGGTTGATGTAGCCCTTGTCGGTGATTTCGCCGCCGTCGACCGAGGCGGCCTCGGCCAGCAGCAGCGCCCGGGTCGCATGACTGGACGAACCGCCGCCGCTTTGCGCCTTGAGTTTTGCCAGCCCTGACGCGATTGCCGCGCGCACTTTTTTGTTGGCGATCACGTCGTTCACAGCGGCGCTGTCGGGCAGGCCGGCATGCGCGCGACAAGCGGCGACGTTTGGAAATACCAAAAAGCGCACGTGATCGCCGCCATGGCCGGACACCACGATGTCCTGCGCGAATGGCGTCAACGCGGTTATACCCGCGACGCGCAGCGTGCCGACGCTGACCCAGGTGCCGGAATTGAGCTTGAAATCCTCGACGACGCGGCCGTCGAAAAACAATCCCTTTTCCGGGCGATCCGGATCGGCGAAGGTCACCGCGTCGCCGATCAGATAGAATCCGTCCGCATCGAAAGCCTGCGCGGTCAGTTCCGGTGCCTTCCAGTAACCCGGCGTGACATTGGGTCCGCGCACGCGCACCTCGAGTTTGTCGCCCGACGGCACCAGTTTCAGCTCGGTGCCGGGGATCGGCACGCCGATATTGCCGGATCGCTCAGCCTGGAAATGGCAGTCGGTGGCGAGCGGCGAGGTCTCGGTGGAACCCCAGGCCGATACCATCGGCAGCGCGCGACCGACCGTCTTGAGCGAGAGGTCTTCCAGCGCGTCCCACAGATTCTGCGGCAGTGCAGCACCTGCATAGAATGCGAACTTCACCTCGCTGAAGAAGCGGCGGCGCAATTCCTCGTCGTCGCGCAATGCTGATATCAGCATGTCGAAGCCGCGGGGCACGTTGAAATATACCGTCGGCATCACGCTGCGCAGGTTGGCGAGTGAGGTCGCGAACAGGCCCGGCGCCGGCTTGCCGCCGTCGACATACAGCGTGCCGCCGTTGCGCAGCACCATATTGAAATTATGGTTGGCGCCGAAGGTGTGGCTCCACGGCAGCCAGTCGAGGATCACCAGACCGTCTGCTGCGCTTTCGAGAAACGACCAGGTCTGCGCCTTGGCCTGCTGGCTCGATGTCAGCATGCGCTGGGTGTTGATCACGGCTTTCGGCGTGCCGGTCGAACCCGAGGTGAACAGGAATTTTGCGATTGTGTCGGGCCCGACCGCTTCGAAGGCGTTTGCGACCGCGGATGTTTCCGATGTCGCCGCGACGGCGCGGAATGAGGTCGCATCGCTGCCGTCAGTATCGCCGCTGACGATCGCGGCGCTATGCAACGGCTTGATCGCTGCCAGCGCCGGCATGAAGGACCTCAGACGCGAGACATAGATCGCGCCGGGTTCGAGCAGCGTAATCATGCTTCTGAGCTTGTCGAAATCCCTGGACACCAGCGAATAGGCCGGCGAGATCGCAGCAACGGGCACGCCGACATGCATGGCCGCAAGCGCGAACAGCGCGTGCTCGATACTGTTGTCGGAGAGAATGACCAGTGGGCGTTGCGCGCTCATGCCCTGCGCGAGAATCCAGGCGGCCACCGAGTGTACCTGCCGCAACGCATCCTTATAGGTGACGGTCGTCCAGGGCGCGTCGACATCAGAACGCTCGCCGAGAAAATTCCTGTCAGGGGTTTGCCGGGCCCAGTGCTCCAGCCAGTCGCCGACGCACCGTGCGCCCGGTTGCAGCGGCGTGGTCGATTTCAGCCAGATACTGCCGTCGGCGCGACGATCGGCCACGATCTCAGGCGCCGCAAACAGCGTTTCGGGATTGTCGCGGCGGTTGGCGGCGGCGATAGTCATTCGTTTCCCCAAGGTTGCCCTCTTTGGGGCTGACGTTTTGCTCTACGCGAGAACCACGCGCGGGGGCAATGCGTCTTCGCCGTCGATGGCAAGCAAAGCTGAACCAACGGAAAGCGTGGTCATCTCGGGAATAGCCCTGCTCAAAAAATGAGCAAACCCGTTTGAGGCGGCTCGAGCCGCGCGCCTAATCGCCGCCGTGGAGTTCATCCAAACTGCTGATAAAACAGGTTCATTTTCACGATGGGACATCACACGCCCGATGTACACAATGGCACACCGCTTGCTTCGAGCAGGGAGGATTTCCGCCTCCCGGAGCGCAGTCAGCAATGGCGAACCTCAGTCCTCCCTTCCTGTTGCATCCGAAAGACGCCCTTGCCGCACCCGCCGATACGCTCATCCCTGACTGGGGCACCGCGTGACTGAAACGGTCGCTGCGATTGTCGCTGCGCATCGCGCCGGCACCGTTTCGCCTGCGCAAACCGTCGCGCGCAGTTTTGCGCGGATTCGCGATCATAACGATCCCGCCGTCTTCATCAGCCTGCGCGATGAAAAACAGGCGCTGGCGGAAGCGGACGCCCTGGCCGCGAAAGATGCTGCGCAGCTTCCTCTGTACGGCGTTCCCGTTGCCGTGAAAGACAACATCGACGTCGCAGGCCTGCCCACTACCGCCGCCTGCCCGGCATTTTCTTATTTGCCATCGCATGACGCCACCTCGGTGGCGCGGCTGCGCGCGGCCGGCGCCATCATGATCGGCAAGACCAACCTCGACCAGTTCGCCACTGGCCTCGTCGGCGTGCGCTCGCCCTATGGCATTCCCATCAATCCGATGCGTGGCGATTTGATTCCCGGCGGATCGAGTTCGGGGTCGGGGGTGGCGGTGTCGGCCGGACTGGTGCCGCTGGCATTGGGCACGGACACCGCGGGCTCCGGCCGCGTGCCCGCCATGCTCAACAACATCGTCGGACTGAAGCCGAGCCTCGGACTGATCTCCACCGCAGGCGTAGTGCCAGCATGCCGGACGCTGGATTGCGTGTCGGTGTTCTCGCTTACCGTCGACGACGCGATGACGGCGCTGACCGCGATGGCCGCCCCCGATGGCGCCGATCCATATTCGCGCAGCCGACCGCTGGCAGAGATGTCAGCGTTCCCCGCCAATCTCAGGCTGGGCGTGCCGCGCAGCGGCCAGCTGATCTTCTTCGGCGACAAGGCTTCGGAGACGGCCTACGGCGACGCGCTCAGGCGCTGGACCGCGCTCGGCGCCACGCTGGTCGGGTTCGATCTCGAACCGTTCTATGAGACCGCGCGGCTGCTCTATGAAGGTCCGTGGGTCGCGGAGCGCTATCTGGTGATCCGCAACCTTTTGGCGTCGTCGCCGGATGCGATACATCCGGTCACGCGCGAGATCATCATCGCCGGCGCGCGGCTTTCCGCCGCCGACACCTTTGCGGCGCTGTACCGGCTGCAGGCGCTGCGCAAGATAGCCGAGCGTGCCTTCGCCGGCATCGACGCGCTGGTGCT